>Ga0302158_1000006_pt1 | contig 23473 bp, 24 predicted proteins | sample I_Fen_E1_1_FD_193505 | JGI IMG/M metagenome (GOLD analysis project Ga0302158, IMG submission 193505) | Peat permafrost microbial communities from Stordalen Mire near Abisko, Sweden - I_Fen_E1_1 | ecosystem: Environmental > Terrestrial > Soil > Wetlands > Permafrost | place: Sweden: Abisko...
TTTCGCAGCATAAATATCATATAAAAAGTTTTTCAACAATCCTTTCTCGATTAATGGAGTTTTTTGACTTAATACTCCTTCACCATCACATGTTGCCGACTGAAGACCGCCCTTGAGAGTACCATCATCATATATGCTCAATGAATTGGACACAACTTCTTTCCCAAGTTTATCTGCAAAAACAGATCTTCCCCTTTGGACATTATCGGCGTTAAGCGCACTTGAAAAAGTTGCTATGAGTCCTGAAGCTGCATGATGGTCAAGAATAACAGGGAAATCTGCAGTTTTTATTGGTATGCCTCCTCTTGAGTCTTTTGCAATTCTACAAGCATTTTTAGCTATCTCTTCTGGATCAATGTCGAGGTGTCTTGATGAATCAGATTCACTGGCAGTCGACACATTTTCTCCATCATCCACATTAACTGATATATAGCCTGAAAAAATTGACGAAACATCTTGAGCAACTGCACCTTCAGAGTTCGCAATTATGAACTTGCTGTAGCCTGTTTGGAATCCTCCAGATGTTGGTTCACACTTTTCTTCTTGTACTGATGAAAGCATGATTTTTCCGAAGTTTATAATTTCTTCGAGTTCTAGATACTCAATCTTAGGATCAAAAATACCCTTTACATCAGGATATTCAGATTTAGGCGCAAATGCAAAGTTTTCATCGATTTCATTGGATTTAGCATTAAAAATCGCACTTTGAACAGTTTCATCAAGCTTATCAAGGTTTGTTGAGTAAGAGAAACCCATTTTCCCATCAAGGATAACTCTGATTCCAACTCCAAATGTGAAAGCTTCCTTTGCAAAATCTACTTTATCCTTTTTGATATCAACGTTGACACCTTCTTCTTTTTCAACATAAATCTCTGCCTGATCAGTGTATTTAAGGGCGAGATCAAGAGTTTGGTTCGCTACATCATGTATCATATTTTAACACCTCGATATAAATCATAAATAAGCTTAAATATTTAAATACCAGGAATATACTTTTCAACTGCTTCTTTAACTCCATTTCCATGTGGTTTGTTGGTAACATAATCAGCTATGTCTTTAAGTTCTTGGTCAGCATTTGAAACAGCTACTTTAACACCTACAGCAGTTAAAAATTCGATATCATTTTCACTATCACCGATCCCAATGACTTCGCTGGGTTTTACACCAATACAAGCCGCAACTTTGATAAGAGAAGTTCCCTTGTTTACTGATGGGTCTGTAATATGTATAGCAAATTTGCTGTCGTAAACCTCAACATCGAAGTCTTCAAGAATCTCTTTAACAGTTTTGACAGGGAATTTCCTGGTTATTGCTATTTCTGAAACTCTTAAATGAGAATTTTGAACTTTTTCAACTGGTAATTCTGATTTAAGGTAATTATATGCTTTTTGACAAACTTCAAAATTTCCAAGAACCTCTTTTAAACCATTTGATTCTATTACACCTCCATTTTCGGCTACAATTCCTCCAGATGTAGCCAAAAATGTTGATAATGCCTTTGTAAAACATAGAATATTTCCAGTTGCAATTATAACAGGAATTCCAAGGCTTTCAACCTTGTATATAGTGTCTATGGCACTTATGCATCCTCTCCTGCTTTTATCTGTGATGGTACCATCCACATCAAGGGCTAACACTTTTATCAAAACTGTTCACCTATTTTTATTCTTAATAAAAGTTTACTCATAAGAAATTCACATCGATGGATCGAATGATCCGTATCTGTAGGCTATATTGCATGTTCCCTCTTTACTGACCATACAAGCTCCTACTGGATTCATGGGGTTGCATTTGGTTTTGAAAAGTTTGCATTCCTCTGGTCTTGCAATTCCTCTGAGTATTGGACCACATATACATCCGGTTATGACGGGTTTAGATTCAACTACATTTATATCAAATTTTTCCCTCGCATTGAAGTTTGAAAACTCTTTCCTAACTTCATAAATAGAATTGGGTATTTCAGGAAATCCTCTCCACTCCCTACTTTTTATGTAAAATACATCTTCAAGTAGTTCTTGGGCCTTTATGTTTCCTTCTTCCCTTACAGCACGTTTGTACTCATTTTGAACCTCAGCTTTTCCATCTTTAAACTGTTTTAACACCATATAAATTGATATAAGTACATCAAATGGGTTAAATCCGGCCACAACTTGTGGAATTCCATACTTCTCAGAAAAGGGCTGGTAGGGTTTTGTTCCTATTATTGTTGAGACATGACCTGGTTCAATAAGTGCATTGAGGTTCACTTCTCCAGATTCTATCAGGAATTTAAGAGCAGGTGGGATAAGTCTATGGCTTGATAATACTGAAAAATTCTCTGGTGGACCGTTTACCAATTCCGCTGCTGTTGTTGGTGCAGTAGTTTCAAATCCTGCCGCCATAAAGACAACTTCATTGTCTGTTTTTTGTGCCATCTCCACTGCATTGTTTACTCCATAAACTATCCTAACATCTGCACCATCTGCCTTTGCATCTGCCAGTGAACCTGTTGTTCCAGGAACCCTTAACATATCTCCAAATGTTGCTATAGTAACACCATCCCTTGCAAGGAAGAGGCACTCATCTACTTCTCTTGAAGGTACACAACAAACAGGACATCCTGGTCCGGCAACAATCTCTACCTCTTTAGGTATGAGTGTTCTTATTCCGTGTTGCATTATTGTGTGTTCGTGTGACCCGCAGACATGCATTATCTTTACTGGTCTTGAGATTTTTTCAATTCGTTGTACAATTTCTTTAGATAAATTTTTCATTATGCCACCATGATAAGTTTAATATTTAACATGAGATTTAATTTACAAGTTGATATTCATTTTCAATATTCGATTACCTTGATATATCTATTGTAAAAACAGATAGATAAAAATAGGTGTAGATAAATTCAGTATTATAAATCTGATTAATCATTTTATATTGAAATTAAATAATTGATATCACAAAAAAATAAGGTGGATCTATGGATAAAATGAACGTTGCGGTTCTAGGTCTGGGAATTGAAGGAAAAAATGCTGTTAAAGCTCTCCTTGATTATGGAAATCATGTTTACGCTTCTGATCTAAATATGAATATAAATATCACCGAACTAGTAACTGAAAATTTGGATCTTGAACTTGGTCGCCATAACCCTGTTAAAATAGATTCAGCAGACGTTGTAGTTCTAAGTCCTGGTTTATGGAACACTGATATAGCAAATAAGATAATAGCTGAAAATAAACTACTTTCAGATATTTTAACTGCTCATAAATCAGTTTTTACCATAGGTATAACTGGAACTAATGGAAAAACAACAACTTGCTACATGCTGAAAGATATACTCGAAACATCAGGTTTAAAGGTTCTTTTAGGAGGAAATGCTGGTGGAGGTTTTGATGGTTATACCAAACTGGTACTTGAAGCATCAGAAAATAAATATGATGTTATGATTGTGGAAGTTTGTGATATGACCCTCGACTTTGTATCATACGTCTTTAACTTTGACATGGTCTTGGTTACCAATATTGGACGCGACCATATGGAGTATCATATTTCGTTAGAAAACTACTGTAAATCTGTTTGCAGATTTTTAAAAGGAAAAAAACAAGCTATTTTAAATGAAAAAGACAATTTTCTAACAAAATGTGCAGATTGTGCTGATAACACATTTTTCTTCGGTTCTGACCATCGAAAATTGAAATTGTTTGGAGAATTCAATCAAGAGAACGCCTCAGGGGCGTTCAGGGTCGCTGAAATTTTAGGGATATCATCAAAACTAATAAATGAAGTTTTGAGTAATTTTAATGGTGTCGAGGGTAGAATAAAAACAATAAATTTTAAGTACTCTAGGATCATTATTGGAAAAACAGACAATCCTGATGCAGTGGCTGCAATATTCAATGAAGTAAAAATGGACATTATAATAATTGGAACACCGCGAAAGAGCGAAAAATACAGATACAATATCTTAAAAGAAGTTTCAAATGCAAACCCGGAGCTTGTAGTATTATATCCTGGTTTAGACAACACTACCGACATAGCTGAAAAAATTTTAAGGGCCGAAGGTTATGAAGGGGACGTTTGTGTATTAAATGAAGTTTCAGAAGTAATTGAACTTGCATTAAATTGTACCAAGAAGTACAAAAACATATTCATTGGTGGAAATGGTCAAAAAAAGATTATGTACATTCAAAAGACATTAAATAAACTTTCGGATAGTATTAATAATTATTAGATAATATAATACTTTTTTCCCAGATTTCACCCTCTAAACATAATTCCTACCTAAAATCATATACTATAAATAGTTTTTCATCTAATAACTATTCTAATAATAAATTATTTGGGAAGGGTTTATAGGAGAAGTATGTATGATAGGAGATAGGAGGGGATTTTTCTGGTTAATTACTTGAAAAATCCTGTGATAATAATATTGATATTAGTTATTTTGGCTGTTGGAATGTTTACTTTTGCTAAAAGTGTTGATGCTTATGTTCCTCCTCAAAATCCTGCAGAAATTGCAGCTGTTAATATAGGAGATACTGTTTACAGTGGAGAAAATGTAGTAAGCAGCAGTAAAATTCGTAAAGTTCCAGTAATTTATCATCCAGAATATCTAATTGAAGATTTAAAAAGTAATCAATATAACGATTTTTTCACCGCAATTATAACGGGATCTGTTGAAACCCCAATAACTCAGATTACTAGCGGTAAAATAACTAGGACCGGTAAAGCAGTTGGATTCGACGGTCCGGGTATGGTTACTGTTAGTGGAGAAAAATTGGCCGTAAACCCACCAGAAACTTTTGTATGGGGTTTTAAAACACCTTACACCACCGCAGTTAAAACTGCTAATGGGATAAATATTGTAACTCAAAATAAAACGGTTAAAAGTGTTTCAGCATCAGATATAAATAATGATTCAGTTCCAACTAACTATGTTACAGCATCAGCACTTAAGGAATGGTACAATAATTCTGAAATAGGGGATTCGATTGGATTGGATTACTCCCTGACATCTTTTAATGATGGAAGAAATTCATTGGCCCCTAACCAGATTAAAACTCTATTGAACAATGATACTATTAAATATATGACTGATTATCCATCAGGATCGCCTGTAATGATTTATAATGGAGCAAATAATCAAACAGTAGTTGGAGCAGGTAACAGTGTACTTGGATATTATGCCCAGTACAACAATGCTCTGCGTGCGGACAACGCTAGAACATTTACTAAAGGATGGAATGGCACAATTGTTCCCCCACACACATCTGCATCAGGAAAAGAAGATGTTACTTTTACAGGAGTTTACGATCCTGATGTTTCTGGGTATCCATCACATGGCGCTTGTCCCCCTGGAAGGGCTTTAAGAGCTGCCGTAATGGAAGCAGGCTGCCCACTACCTTCAGGCATGAGTAGCGGATTTATGTCTGTTACAATAGACGCTAACCCCTCGACTGGAATAAAAGTCTATAATCCCACAAATTATCCTATTAAGATTGTTATCTGGACGGTAGGTAGCGGTACGAGTATGCAGATATTTGCACAGGCTATACAATACACACCTTAAATTTCTTATTTTTTTATTTTCTTTTTTAAACAAACAATTCTTCTTTAATCTAAAATAATCATATCGATCTTAAACAATCATTAATATGAGAATTCCAATATATCATATGGGATGGTTGATGACATGGTTTCAGCAGTTATAACAGCAGCAGGAAAAAACAGAAGGATGATAGACGACCTTAAATTAAGGGGTTTAGAAATAAATCATAAGCTGCTAATGGACCTACAAGGTAAACCTGTAATAGTACATACCATAGAAAATGTTCTTAAATCAGGGGTTAATAATTGCGTAGTCGTGTTAGGCCATTATAGTGATGAAATTACTGTTGTTTTAAAAAATTTTCCAGATAATAAGGTGAAAATAATTAATAATCACGATCCTAATGTTGAATTATCTCAAACTCTACTTAATGGAGTTCAAAATCTTGAATCAGGTTTATGTCTTTGTGTAGCTGCAGACCAACCAACTATAACTAGTAAAACCATGAGGAGACTCATAGAAAAAGTATTAGAATACAAAAATCCTGAAAACATAGTCTCAATATTAGCAAGAAAGAAAAGTGGTTATCTTGAATCTGCAGAAGGATTAGGAATGCCGTTTGTATGTCATTCCAAGCTACTTTTGAAGTATCTGCATGACCATACAGACAATTTAAATCCGGTTTTAATGGAAATGATATTTAATGGTGTTGTTTTCTATGGAACCCCCCCATTAAACGAGCTTGAGCTTGTAAACATCAATAGATACGAAGACTACCTACACATTAAAAATAGGCTTTAGAAGTTCTTATATTTTTTTAATAGTCTATAAACTACAGAATTTAATAATTCCATTAAAATGCGTAAAGAAAGTTATTTTAGTATATTTAATCCTAAGAATTTTTCTTCAATCAAAAAAGGTTAAGAAAAAAAAATAATAGAGTACAAAAAATCCTTAAATAGTCAAAATTAAAATTTTTTATTCTCTACTTCTTCTTCTAAGAGATCCAAGCGTTCTTCAAGTTCATCAACCAATTTACCCATTTTTCCCACTAATTGAAGAGTGTCATAGGTCCAATTCGCAACCAACTTGTTATCCATCTCTCCCTTTTCGATACAGCGCGTTATGATTTCGCCTAAACTTTTAACTTCATCCAGTACTTCAAAAACCTGTTTTTCTTCAGACATTTACATTCACCTCAAGGTTTCTTATTATTAATTTGTTGTTTATGGATGTTAAATTTTCGAAAGAAAATATCTAAAAAAGGGTCTTATTGAAAAAAATTTGTCAAATTAAAATAAAAAAAAGAATTTCTATGAAAAATTTCTAAAATATTCATAGAGCTTCGAGTGCGTTTACAACACATCCTATATTTTCACCATTCATTCCAACAATGACCTCGTCTGATTGGATATCGGCAAATTTTCTAGAACCACTGCATCCTAATGTTATGTTAGGTCTTTTGGTTGTGTATGGCCCTGCAACAGCATCCCCACATATGGACTGGATTCCAGCAAAATCCGCCTCGAAACGGCCACCAAGAGTGTAAACCATTGCTTGAGCTAACTGCATAGCTTGTTGAGGGTTGCAAATTATAACCACAACATCTGGATCGAATGGAGCTGATTCGAGCGGAGCATATGCTATTGCCTTCATAATAGGATCAATTTTTGGTATTACATCAACAGTTCTCTTAGCAGAACCCAAACTCGAGAACCTTCCAAGAGAATAATACATTTCACCCGATTTAACCTTTTCAGGCGGTTCAATAAGTCCGATTGCTCCAGCCCCTCCTTTGCATGACTGTTCTTCAGCTGTTGAATAAAATGTTTTGCCTTGTGAGGCCATCTGAACCATCTCACAGTGTCTAACATTTTTTTCTAGTTTAGGAATCCCTTCGGGGATGTCTTCTTCTTTTAAAACAAGTTTAATAGCAACTGGAGACTTTTCTAATCCTAATTTATCTTTTATCTTAATTGATAAATCTTTATACTCGTTTTCATCACAACTACACATGATTTCACCTCTAAACATAATGTGGGTTAAACATCAATATATTTTTTATTTATAACGGCGTGAAGTATCCCTTTTTATTGAAACCGTCTTTATATTGTGTTAATTGAAAAACAAGCATAATTATTAATCATTACGTTGAAACTTGATGAATTGAGTAAGAAAAATGATATTAAATTTTTAATTAATATTTAAACAGATCTTACTCCATTGACTATTTCTTTAATTTTGTTTTTAATGTTGGAGGTATTTTCTACAACAGTACCTGTTACTAATATATCAGCACCAGCTGATGCAACATTCGCAGCATCTTCACCTGTTCTGATTCCTCCCCCCACTATCACAATAGTATCAGTCGTTTTTTTTACATTTCGAATCATTTCTTCAGGAATGTGCTGATCAGCACCAGAACCTGCTTCAAGGTACAGAAGTTTCATACCCATGAACTCTGCTGCCATTGCATATGCTGCTGCTAGGTCTGGTTTGATCCTCGGGATGATCTTTGCATCTCCCACCCATCCAACTGTTCCTCCAGGTTCCACAACCAAATATCCCATTGATATGGTTTCAATTCCAATTTTTTTTATCATTGGAGCTCCTAAAGCCTGCGCTCCAGTTATCCAATAGGGGTTGCTTGAGTTTAAAAGGCTCATAAAAAATATTGCATCCGCATATTTGCTAACACCACTTATATTGCCGGGAAAAAGTATTATTGGTACATCAACATTTTCCTTAAGTGCTTTTGCAGTTGCATCAAGATCTGTGGAGTCTGAAGTAGATCCTCCCAACATTATCCCGTCCGTTCCCCCGGAAACAGCTTCCTTTGCTATTGAAACCGCTTCTTCAGGGCTTTGTTCTTCTGGATCAAGAAGTGTAAGGTGAATCTTATGATCCTTTAGAGACTCTCTGATGTAATTTTCAACGTTCATCTAATCACTCAGTTCGAATTTAAGGTTATAACAAAAAATACAAAATATTATCAAAAATCAATATTATAAAGCAATTAATGAAATGGTTCATAATTTAACTTGAAGGTTTAAAACCTCCAGTCAAATTAAATATGAACATTCAACCTCTCGGTTCTTTAGCCTTGTATCTTAAGCCCTTGTAACCGCACTTTCTACATGTTTTGGCGGTTGGAGGGTTTCTTGCGTTACATTTAAGGCAAATCTTAATCTTGAACAGTCTATTTTCTGCTTCTTCAAATCTAGCCATTTTTAGCCTCCTATAAATTCATTTTGAATCTTTACAACTTCTACACTTGTTTTAGCGCAGGAATATGCCTCTAATAACTCGTAGTTGAGTATTAGAAAATTAGGTCCCCACTTGAACTGGGACATTATTTCAACAGCATTATCTTTAAGCCCCACTATATAAAAAGTTGCTGCAATAGCCTCTGCAGTTGATAGTTTGCATGGTTTTCCATAGTTGGTTGGATTAGCTGCAACAAGGAAAGGAAGTGATCTGTGGTATTTTTTTCCCTTAAACATGATGTTTGACTTTTGTATCCGATTCCATGAGCAGTCAAGACCTACAATACCATTTTCTTCAACGATTTCTCTGTCTTCTGGTGAAACTGACCTTTTTGAGAAGGGATCTAGAACAATTGCCCCTCTTGGCAACATGTTTAGCTTGGGAACCACTTTAATCATGCTCTGCTTCTTAAGTTTCACTGTCGTGCATTTCTTTGGATCGCACTGTTCTGCATGATACACTGTTACTTTCATTGTTTACATTCTACCTTACACTTTCCACTATAAAAAATCATTGCAATAGTCAATCTTTAAAATTTTTTCCAATCTCCCATGCATTTCCAGCATGTTCACCAACTTTCCAATAGTTATTGTCGGGCATAGTCAAAATAAGGGGATTTATTTTTTTTATATCCAAATTATCATCCGTTAAGTATTTCCGTTCAGTATAGGCGGCAACGACTTCTCCAATAAAAAGATCATTCGTTGGTAGTTCGAGAATATCAAAAAGCCTGCATTCAATTGATACTGGACATTCCATTATCATTGGTGCACCTTCCAATTCTCCGTAGAAAACCTTAAAAATATCTGATTTGTCTATGTTTCTTCCCGAAACCAAACCACAGTAGTCTGTTTGAGTTATCATATCTTCCGAGGGAAAGTTGATGCTGAAACTATTGTTTTCCCTTATACCATAATCACTTTTATGGACTCTGTTAACTGCTACTGCAAAAAGTGGAGGATTTGCATTAGCACGTGTGACCCACGCTAAAGTCATGAAATTAGGTTTGTCATTAATTTTTGTGCCAAGCAGTGTGACTGGCATTGTTTGTGTAAAAATATTTTGTCCAATATTAATTTTTGACATCCCATCATCCCTCATAATATATTATAGTTTATAATTTTTTTTAATTTTCTTCAATCTGTTTACAGAACATTTCTCTCATTCTCTAGTATCATAGATACTGCAGACCCAGGACTTTTAAGATCTTCAAGATCGTAATAACGGCCACCTGAAGCTATTGCAAGTTCCATATTCATATCTCTACCATATTTAATGGCCAGTTCAAAGTTCACGACTATTGTGTGTATTTCATTATCTTTGAGTTCGCTAGCAATATTCAATGCATCTTTGGTCGGGTTTTGATCTAATGCAACATTTGGCATACCATCAGTGAGTATCAGCATAATAGGAACATATTCTTGTTTGAATTTTTCCTTTTTAAGGATATCAAATCCCTTTTTCATCCCTGATGCGAGGGGTGTTGTGCCCCCTATAGTAATGTTGTCAATTTGTTCTCTAAAAGAGGTTGCTCTCTTAGTTATTGGAATTATGACAGCGGCTTCCTTTCCCTTAAACCCAACAACACTGATCTTATCACCTTGGCGATCTGCATCCTCAATAACGCTTATCAAAATGTCTTTAACCCTTTCAGCCTTTCTTTCAGAAAACATAGAGCCACTGATATCTACAATGAGAGCTATTGACGCTTTAGCACCATGTTTCCTAACTTTATGTCTCAGATCTTCGCTTTTGACATTTATAGTTCCTTCAGAACTAATTGCAGCCGCCCTTAGAGTAGCATCTATTGCAATATCATTCTTCAAATCCTTAGAAAGTCTGCTTTTTACATATTTACCCTTCTGAGTGGTTGAATCTACCCTTTTACCGTAAAGTTTCCTCTTCTTTTTCCCCTTAATTTTAAGCAAGTTTTTTATATCAAGCCCCTCTTCAGAATAGTCTACATCTTCTTCTTTTTCAAGAGATTTGAGCTTTTTTCCTTGTTGTTTCGATTCAGAATTATTATTATTTAAAGATCCTTGACTCTGTTCTCTCTGATTTATTTGTTGGATCTGTTTTTCCTTTTTTTCAGATCCCCCTGGTTCCTCTTCTTCATTTAAATCATCTTTTATTTGGCTATCTTCACTTTGTTCTTTCTGGTTTCCTGTTTGTTCTGTTCCATTCTGATCTTGCTGATCACTGTTATGATCATCCCTTTGATCGTCTTTTCCTTCATTATTATGCTGCTGCTCATCCTGTTCTTTTTTTCTTTTGGAAATATCTTCCATTGCCTTTTGAACCATCTGATTGATTTTATTCTTGTTTTGAGATGATTGATGAACTCTTTCTCCCAGTACTAGGAGAGCTGCTTCTTCAACATGATTTAGATTTACTTCATCTTTGTTATGATATGCAGCAATTGTCTTGGAAGTTTTCAAAATTGCTATATCTGCCCTATGGCCGTCAACACCTACCTCAATACAAACGTTGGCTATAACTCCCATGATATCCATTGATACATTTACATTTTTGAGCATTTCCCTTGCAGTTACAATATTTTCGAGTATTGTGTTTTGTTTCTCCTTGAACTTATCCTTGAATGATGATGGATCCTTTTCAAATTCCTCACGTCTCTCCATTATTTTAACCCGATCCTCCAAGTTCATGATGCTATGAACAGATATATGGAGACCTATACGATCTGAAAGTTGAGGTCTGAGTTCTCCCTCTGCAGGATTCATGGTACCCACCAGCATGAAGTTGGATGGATGTACAACTGATACACCTTCACGTTCAACAATATTTACACCATACGCAGCTGCATCCAATAACACATCAACTAGGTTGTCATCCAAAAGGTTAATTTCATCTACGTAAAGGATGTTCCTGTTAGCATCAGCAAGTATACCTGGCTCTAATGCTTTTATACCCTCTTTCAAGGCTTTTTCGATGTTAATTGATCCTACAACTCTGTCTTCAGTTGATCCTAATGGTAGTTCAACCACGCGCATGTTCTTAGTCTCGATCTCGAAACCTTCTGTTTTGCATGAATCACAAAGCGAATCTTCATCATCAGGGTCGCAGTTAAAAGCACAACCTTTAATAACTTTAATTGGAGGCAATAGATCGGCTAAAGCCCTTACCGCTGTTGTTTTACCAGTTCCCTTGTCCCCCTTTATTAGGACGCCACCAATACTTGGATTTATAGCATTCAAAATAAGAGATTTTTTTACGTCTTCCTGACCCACTATTGCTGTAAATGGAAAAATAAGGTTTTTCAATAGTCTCACCGTTTATTAGAAGTATTTGTCTCCCTGATTATATTTATGATTAATCATATTCCGATTTTTTTATATGGAATTTAGTTGATAAATAGTTAGTCAAATATGGATTATATTCTAATTTTTTTATGGCATGAATTATTTTATATGAACAAAATTTCCAATAACAACAAATAAATAACCCACAAAACATACTTCAAATGGTGATAAAATGTGTACAGTTGGAGGGCCAATGGCCGACATTAAGATGAAGAAACTTAAAACCAAACGCTATAAATGTTTGGACTGTGGAAATGAGTTTAAAGGCATAGGAAAAAGAGTTGTATGTCCTTCATGTCAGTCAGACAACGTCAAAGAATTAGCTTAAGTTCTGATGAAATTTTATTTTTAATTGGAAGTTCTGGTGAACTTGGCCTTGCAAAAACAGGTCGTGAAATGCAGATATTTATAGGAACCCCTGAAAAAGAAGAGATAGTTGTTTTCCTGGGGAAAGATGATCTAATAGCTGTGTCCACGTTTAATGTAGGATTAAAAGAAGAAGTGGGAATAAAATCCATGATCTACCTTTTAAAGGAATTTTCATCTCCAATAATAGTCCTTCCCAAAAACCATCCCACTTCAAAGAGACTTAAAATGGTAGTTGCATGTGGAGACCATATAAGATTAGATTGCAATGTAGAAGCAGGAACCCATCCTGAACAAGACATTCTCTGTGCATGCCAAGATCTCTCGGGTTTAGATATAAAGGCTGTTCCCGGTGGTGTTGAAATAGAAGGAACTATTTCTAATTTTAAAGTTGAAAAGATAGATCAATAACACTCCCAATACTGTATAGAATACTGAAATAACTTATGAAAATACTTTTTAATTGCTGTAAATAATTTAATATACTAGTAAGCATTAAACTTATAATATGGCTTTTTATGAATTTTATATGATTTTTGGACAGATAGTGTTTGTTATTGTTATAGTAATGCTTACACTTCTTTCAGTAACTTTAATCCTGGGAAAACTTTTAATTAAGGAAGATAAACTTGTTTTTCCCAGACTTTTACTCTTTACAATAGATATGTTCTATGGGCTCTTCAAGAAGTTCTCTGAGAATGTTGGAGTCGATGCTAAAATAGTTGATCAGATTGGTGTAGAGGTCAGGAATAAAGTTAATGAAAAGTTCTTTAAGAAAATAGAATCCGATGAAAAAATCTTGGTTCTTCCACACTGCCTCAGACATGCAGACTGTGAAGCAAAACTCGAATCGTCAGGACTTATCTGCAAAGACTGTAATCGCTGCGTTATAGGTGTACTAAAAAATAAAGCTGAAGGAATGGGATTTAAAGTATTTATAATACCAGGTTCGACCTTTTTAAAAAAAATACTTGAAAAAAACGATTTCAAAGCTGTTCTGGGAGTTGCTTGTTACCAGGATCTTAATCTGGCTATGATGAAACTATCAAAGTTTTCATGTCAGGGTGTACCACTCTTAAAGGATGGATGTATTAACACCAAAGTTGATCCAAAGGCAGTTTTAGTGAAAATGGGACAAATTCAGGAGAGAGAAAAGAAATCAGAAATAAGTGGATGTAATAAAGAATCATACTCCCCCAAAACATTATAAAATTACTCCTATTTTTAGAATTTTAGATCATTACTTATTTTTTTTCCAAAAATACATTTTTTATCTTTAGCTAAAACAAGTCCTAAATTTATCTCTTTTAAAATAGCCCACTACAATTAAGGCTAGAAGAGCAAAGATTCCTAGAGTTGTGAAAGGATTATCTTTTACAGAATTTACTGCATTTTTAATAGACACTTCAACAGATTTTTCACCATTTGATTTTTGGTCTCCTTAATTGGACACTGAACTACCCGTAAGTTCTTAAAATCGTTCAAGAATGATATGAGATAAACTATTATTAGAATAATAGTTTCTTTTTTAGAGATGCAAGCCCAAATGGGATGCAATAATTATTATTAATGTAATTCCAATTGCAAATATTAAAATGTAGTAAACAATGGTACCAATAACAGTTGCATAACCCGCTAATATCAAATATCCGTCATGTTCCAGAGTCCCTAAGCAGAGAAACAGGATTCCGTATGAGGGTAGAAAGTCCCCTAATGGTGCTATTATTGGCGTTATAAGTAAAATAGCACCAAACGCCACCATAGCACCATTAATCTGGTTCATTGTGTTCCCATTAACTAAAAAGCATAATCTTGGTTTTATATATTTTTCTAATGGGGTTAAAATGTTCAGAATCTCATTTAAAATTAATTTCATATCATGATTTGATATTTGATGGTTCATAAAAGTTTCAGGTATTAAAATAGGTCTATTAAACACTATTCTAAGACTTAATAATAATATTGCTAATCCGAATGGTATGCTCATTCCTGGAATTGAAATTGGGAGTAGAAAAGGGGCAGTTAGGATCATACATGACATGAAAAGACCACGCTCTCCAATTATATCCAAAAATTCTTCTAATGTAATTCCATCATCTGGAATTTTTGAAGAAATCTCATATATGACTTGAGAAAAATGTTCGACACTTTCAAATCTCTCAGACAATCTCATACCCCAGTAATTATTTATTTTAGTTTTTAAGAATGGAAACAATTTTAATTATCTTCTATCTAAATACACGATTTTGATTCAATGCATCAATTGACTGATTATCACAGCTATTATTATATTCTAAGAGCCTTTATAATAAATTTTCTAATTCTATTTCCATTTAATCCTAATATTCATATAAAATATGACTTGAAAAAGTATATCTGAAAATAAATAATGAGATAATGAATATTTAAGATATATTTTAATATAATTTAGCTAAATTAAATCTTAATGAGTCACGCTTCAATTTTAAGACCAACTTTATTTATTTTGTAGACTAAATTTAACTATTCATAAAATATAAGGAAAATTTGAATAAATTAATTTAGGGAGGTAACTCAATGGAAAAAGTTCTATTTATATGTGCAAGTCCACGTAAAGAAGGTAATACTGCCCAAGTGCTTTCTGAATGTGCCAAGAGCATAGAAAATCAGGGTATGAAAACTGAAACTGTTTGTTTAAGAGGTAAAACAATAGAATCATGCCGCGCATGTGGAAAGTGTGCAGAGATCAACAGATGCAGGATAGAAGATGACCTAAACGAAATCATAGAGAAAATAAAGGATTCGAAAGGTTTCATAGTTGGAACCCCAGTTTACTTTGGAACAGCAAGAGGAGATCTAATGGCTGCATTACAAAGAATTGGTTATGTTTCAATGAACACTACCAGATTCCTTTCATGGAAGGTCGGTGGACCAATTGCAGTTGCAAGGCGAGGAGGACAAACATCCACAATCCAAGAACTTCTAATGTTTTACCTTATAAATGAAATGATAGTTCCAGGTTCAACCTACTGGAATATGGTATTTGGACGGGAAAAAGGAGAAGCTTTAAACGACAAAGAGGGCATGCAAACTATTATAAGATTCGGAGAGAATGTTGCAAAACTCATTGAAAAAATATCATAAAGATTAGCTAAAAAAATATAACAAACATTAATTTGTTATTTACTGGGTAGGATCATGTCATACGGACAGCTTTACAAAAATTCGCAGATATATTGCGAAAATGATATACGAAAATGTTGATTATGTAGGTGAATCTGAATTCATAAAATGGGCTGTGAAAAAATATAAAACCAGCCCTGGAATTGAACTAATGATGTAGCATGTGGGACATGATCCCATGCAATGATTCTTAAAAATAATTTTAAAATCACAGGAGTAGATATAAACGAAAACATGCTCGAAATAGCCCCTAAAAAATTGCCAGAAGCAGATTTTATCAAAGGGAATATGAAAAAATTGGAACTCAAATCTAAGTTTGACGTTGTTATCTGTATATTCTCTGCTATACACTACAACACAAATTATAACGAACTTGAAGGTACTTTAACCAATTTTTACAACCACTTAGAAAATGGCGGAATTTTAATCTACGATCTGAGCTTCAATTACGATAACTGGATTGAAGGGTTTGTCAGTGTTGATACAATGGTAGAAGAAGAACTTAAAATCGCAAGGATATGCCAATCAACACTTAAAAATGGAATTTTCAATGCTAACTTCGTTTTTCTTGTAAAATATAACGATAAATTCGATTTTGACATAGATGAACACCATTTAGGTGTTTTTGAAATAGATGAAGTAATTAACATAATGAATGAAATTGGTTTTAAAACTTATATATATGGTGATTTCACATTTGAAATATGGGAAAGTGGAAAATGTCAAAGACCCATCTTTGTGGGGATTAAAAAGGTTAAACAGATAGGGGAGAATAATATGAGAATAGCTGTTTCAGTTTCGGATGATGAAAAGTTTACAGAACACTTTGGAAGGGCTCAGAAATTTCTTATCTATGAATTCGATGGTGAAAAGACTGAATTTTTAGATAGAAGAGAATCAAAAAAGATACCTGGTGAAAAACATCAATGGGGAAAATCTCTAAAAATTGTAGATGACTGTGATGTGGTGATATGTCTACAAATTGGAATGACAGCAAAACCGGGTCTGAAAAGTGCTGGTAAAAAGGTTGTTGAAGATGAGGGACGTGTTGAAGAGGTTCTAAATAGATTTGTTGAGCATGAAAAATTTATGAACAAACCACTAAACTTCTAATAATCTGAAATAAGTATAATATATTAATAACAATATTCTAAAACATAGTTTGGTGCCTAAAATGAAAGTATTAATTACATACAACTCAATTCACCGTGGAAACACAGAGAAAATTGCCAAAGCAATGGCATCCGCTATTGATGCCGACATCATTAAGTACGATGAAGTGGATGCCTACAGCATCCTGGACTATGATTTAATTGGCTTCGGATCTGGAATCTATTACGGCAAACCCAACAAAGAACTTATTGAATTTATTGATAGATTGCCAGATGTAAAAAAAAGGAAGGCATTTGTATTTACAACTAGTGGTAATGAAAATCCGAAATACAGCATTGCACTGGAAGAGGAAGTTTCGAAACATGGTTTTGATGTTATTGGAAAATTCTCATGCAAGGCATTTGATGTTTGGGGCCCCTTAAAACTAATAGGTGGTATTAACAAAGGAAGACCCAATTCCGATGACCTTGAAAAAGCTGAAAATTTTGTTAAAGGGTTGATAAAAGAAATAAGTAGTTATTAACAATTCTCAATCTAAATTTTTTTCAATATAAAATTTGAATAATCTTGTTAAAGGATTTTTAGTCCTATGATAAAAACTATATACAATGAAGTTAAATTCAATATAACCTCGGTGTAGAAATATCAATCCTAATACTGTTTTTAAAATTGTTACATGATCGGGTAATGGATCTTCAACAATATTTATAAAACATGAATAAGCTTATAAAATAAATGATTCTAATCTAGAATAGTTGATTATGATTTTTTGTATTATATCAAGAACATGAGGTTTTTATTTATAAATTTTACAGGTAAGTGATAGTATGGCTAAAGCAAGACGTAGAAGAGTAAGAGATACTTGGAAAGAAAAAGAATGGTACACAATAATGACTCCTAAAGATTTTGGAGATGCAGAAATAGGTACGACCCCTGCAAGAGATCCTGAACTTCTGGTAAGAAGAAGGGTTGAATCATCACTTCGTGAGCTTACAGGAGATTTCAGTAAACAGTACATAAAACTTTTCTTCCAGATTAAGAATGTAGCTGGAAACACTGCAAATACAGATTTTGTTGGGCATCAGGTTACAACCGACTATGTCAGAAGTATGATAAGAAGAGGAACAAGTCGTATAGACGCGATAGTCAATGTCACATCAAAAGATGGTGTAAAACTCAAGATTCATGTACTTGCAATTACAATTAAACGGGCTAAATCCTCCCAGCAGAAGTTCATTAGGGAGACCATGGAAAAGATGGTTCAAAATGCAGCCAAGGATAAAAACTTCCAAGAACTCATTGAAGATGTTCTAGGTGGTAAAATGGCATCTCATATATACCATGAATCCAAAAAAATATACCCTTTAAAACGTGTTGAAACCATTAAAACTCGCGTAATAGAAGAAAAATGATAATGCGGGAGATAAATGATTAGTCCAGTATATCTGGAATATATATTCCTTATAGTGGTCATAGGTCTTATTACCTACTGGAAAAAAGCCCTTGATCTCTTTGGATCTATTTTCATGATAATCATGGGCATAATTATTATTTTATTTGCTGGTGTAAACTGGCTCGTTTTAATATTCATTTTCATGTTTCTTGGACTTGTTTCCACCAAATACAAACACGAGTACAAAAAGGATATTGGCGTTTATGAGGGTACTAGATCCCTTAAAAATGTTATTTCTAATGGAATAGTTCCTTTTGTTATGGCTGCCTTTGGAAACTATGGAGGATTCATAGGTTCAATAGCAACAGCCACTGCAGACACACTTGCCAGCGAAGTTGGTGTGGTTCAACAGCCAAGGCTCATAACAACAATGAAAAAGGTTCCCCCAGGAACTGATGGCGGAATTTCAATCGTTGGAACAGTGGCAGGAATAATTGGTGCGGGGATAATAGGAGTGTCAGCCTATCTCCTGGGAATATTTCCTGATCCATTTGTAACATTGAAGATCTCCATAATAGCCGGTACAGTTGGATGCTTTGTTGACAGCATACTTGGTGCTGTGCTTGAGAGAAGAAATTATATTTCTAACGAGTATGTTAATCTAATAGCGACCATAACAGGAGCCGCATTAGGCATCATCATGGTTGGGTGATAAAATGAAAGGAATCATAATGGTCATAGATGGGATGGCAGACCGTCCTATAAAAGAGCTCGGATATAAAACACCCCTAGAAGCTGCAGTAACGCCTAAAATGGATAAAATGGCTGAGAAGGGAATATGTGGAATTATGGATCCTATTAGGCCTGGTATAAGGCCTGGAAGTGATACATCCCATATTTCTATACTTGGATACGATCCATACGAGGTTTACACTGGTAGAGGTCCATTCGAAGCCGCAGGAGTAGGGATAGATGTCCTCCCAGGAGACATAGCATTTAGATGTAATTTCTCGACAGTCAATGATGAAGGAATTATTACAGACAGACGTGCGGGAAGGATTAGAGCAGGAACAGATGAATTAGCTGAGTATATAAACGGTATAAAACTTGATGAAAATGTACAAGTTATATTTAAAGAATCAACAGGGCACAGGGCGGTTTTAGTTCTAAGGGGTGAGGGTCTTTCGGACCATATTTCAGATGCAGATCCAAAACATGATGGAAATGCTCCAAAAATAGTAGTTGCCTTAGATGGGTCAGAAGAAGCCAAAAAAACTGCAGATATTGTTAACAAAATTGTTAAAAAATCTTATGAACTACTTAAAGACCATCCGTTGAACTTAATAAGGATAAATTCTGGTGAACCCCCAGCTAACATAATTATTCCAAGGGGTGCCGGAGCAGTACCCAAAGTACAACCTTTCGGTGAAAAATATGGTTTAAAACCAGTTTGTATAGCTGAAACAGGACTTATTAAAGGAATAGCCAAAATTGCTGGAATGGAATTAGTAGATATTGAAGGTGCGACAGGTGGTATTGATACCAACCTCGAAAACATTAAAAACGGAATCTTAGAAACAGCTTCAAAGGACTTTGATTTCATATTGATCAATGTAGATGGAGCAGATGAAGCAGGACACGACGGTCAAATGGATGAAAAAGTTAAATTTATTGAGAAAGTTGACACAGTAATAGGCGAACTTATGAAATTAGAAGATGTCTACTTCGTATTAACTGCAGATCATTCCACTCCAATATCTACAATGGACCACACAGGAGACCCGGTTCCTATAGTTATTTTAGGACCAGAAATAAGGATTGATGATGTGAAATATTTTAATGAAAGAAGCGCAGCAAAGGGTGGGTTGTGCAGGATCAGGGGAAACAACATCATGGATATACTAATGGATCTCATGAACCTGTCAACCAAATTCGGAGCATAAAAGAGGTACAACATGGCATCTGGAATTCCTAAACTTTTTGGTACATCAGGCATAAGAGGAAAGATAGGTTCTGAAATCACACTTGATGTTGCAGTTAATGTAGGTATGGCAATTGCAACTTATGCCGGTAGTAAAGGGTCTAATATAGTTCTGGGATATGATTCCAGAACATCCAACGTTATGATCGAAAATGCTGTAACAGCTGGAATACTCCAATGTGGTTGTAATGTTCTTAAAATGGGAATGGCACCAACACCTCTTGTTGGTTACGCAACCATGAAATTAAAGGCAGATGCAGGTGTAATGATAACAGCATCCCATAATCCTCCTGAGTACAATGGAATAAAATTGTGGAATCCGGATGGAATGGCATACAGACAGGATCAGGAAAGGATAATAGAAGAAATTATCCATGAAAAAAGCTTTAAAACAGTTTCATGGGAGGATATTGGCAAGATTGAAGAAGTAAAATATGTTGTTTCTGATTATATTAAAGATCTATTAGACCAAGCAGATGTAAAACCTGGAATTAAAGTTGTTGTTGACTGTGCAAATGGAGCAGCATCCTACTTATCTCCCCTAATACTCAGAATGGCCGGTTGTTCAGTTATTGCTATTAATTCGCAGCCCGACGGATTCTTTCCTGGAAGACTACCCGAACCATCAGAAAAAAACCTACAGGAACTTATGAAAGTTGTTAAGGCCACAAAAGCAGATATTGGAATTGCACACGATGGTGACGCTGACAGGATGATAGCTATAGATGAAAAAGGACGTATGGCTGACTTTGACAAACTTTTAGCCATTGTATCCCGTGAAATTGGAGGTAAAGTTGTTACAACTGTTGATGCATCTCTCTGCACTGATAAATGTATGGATGAAGTGGGGGGAGTAGTAATAAGGACAAAAGTAGGAGATGTTCACGTTGCAGAGTCAATTGAAGAGAATAATGCAAATTTTGGTGGGGAACCTTCTGGAACTTGGTTACATCCCAATTTCTGTATGTGCCCAGATGGTATACTCTCTGCACTACGTGTTATAGAATTAGTACAGAAATACGGTCCACTTTCCAAACAGCTTGACGAAATCCCTAGTTATCCCACCATAAGGGACAAAGTGAGATGTGAAGATCATCAAAAGGAACAGATAATGGAGAAAGTTGAAGAAAAACTGCATATTGTACTTGATGATGTAGTTGATGTAAATCGCATTGATGGTGTCAGAATTTCAATGGTTGATGGAAGTTGGGTTCTTATAAGGCCCTCTGGTACAGAATCCTTCATCCGTATCACTCTAGAAGCAACCAGTAATGATAAAGCCCATATGATTAGGGACCAATGTGCAGATTTCATTGAAGGATTACTCTGAACAGTTTTAATAGTTATATTTTTCTGATTTATTCTCATCAATCACTAATTTTTTTTATAATTTTCCAATATTTTTTGAAAACTAAAGATTTTACTAGAGGAAATAAAAATTTATTATAGGGATGGATACAATCATTATACATATCTATTAGAATTATGCTTATAGAATTAGATTTATTGGGTCAAAGGGAATTTAAGAGGTATTTAATATGAAAGCGATTATACTGACAGCAGGTGAAGGAACAAGAATGAGACCATTGACCGTTACAAAACCAAAAACAATGCTTCAAGTTGGTGGAAAACCAATTTTACAGTATAATGTTGAATCACTGCGGGATGCGGGTATAAAAGATATAATCCTGGTTGTTGGATACCGTGAAGATGTTATAAGAGACCATTTCAAAGATGGATCGGATCATGGTGTAAACATAACCTACGTAACACAGGAAGAGCGTCTTGGAACTGCTCATGCAATAGGTTCGACAAGGAACAATGTTGAAGGGAAGTTTATAATCTTAAATGGAGACATAATAGTAGATCCAGTTTTAATCAAAGATCTGATAGAGAAATATCAGACAGAAAATGCCAGATCAGTATTGGTATTAACAGAGGTAGATGATCCATCTTCCTTTGGAGTTGTCGAACTAGATGGAGATAGAATAACCAATATAATTGAAAAACCATCACCAGGAGAAGCTCCCAGCAATCTGATAAATGCAGGTATATACCTATTTGATGACCAAATATTCAAGGCTATAGAGATTACAAAAAAATCACAGAGAGGAGAATACGAAATAACCGACTCGCTCCAAATTCAGATGGAAAATGGTGATAAAATCCTTGGTCTCAAGTCAAAAAACAACTGGATAGATATTGGAAGGCCTTGGGAACTGCTGGACGTGAATGAACATTTTCTAAAGGATTTAAAAACAGACATCCAAGGAAAAATTGAGAACGGCACCATAATACATGGCCCAGTCTTTGTAGGGAAAAATACCATAATAAGATCAGGTTCGTATATAATAGGACCAGTCTATATTGGAGAAAATTGTGATATAGGTCCAAACACATTTTTAAGGAAATATACTTGTTTAGGAAACAATGTAAGCGTTGGAAATGCAGTCGAAATTAAGAATTCTATTATTATGGACCATACTAATGTTAATCATCTTAGTTATGTTGGAGATTCCATAATCGGATCCGAATGCAACATAGCCGCAGGTACAAATATTGCAAACCTACGATTTGACAATGGCAATGTTAAAATTAGAGTTAAAGGTGATAAAATAGATTCTGGTCGTCGTAAAATGGGTGTTATATTTGGAGATGGTGTGAAAACTGGCATAAATAGTAGTTTCAATCCCGGAGTGAAGATAGGCGTTAACTCAAGAATCGGGGCCGGAGCAATTGTCAGCAGGGATTTAGAGTCTCATAAAGTTTTAATACCCCTACAAGAACATCATATTATTGATAACAACAGATAGCATCTATTTCCTAAATTATTTTTTGGTTTGATTATTTTATCCAAATATATTCAACAATTATAAACGGTAGATACTATGGTCGTCAATAGAAGTGTAATTGTATTAGAAGGTACAATTCTAGATGGAAATGTCAACATAGATAAAAAATCATCAGTATGGTTTAATGCTGTCTTAAGAGGAGATATAGAACCTTTAAATATTGGTAAATTTTCAAATATTCAGGATAATTGTGTTCTACACTCATCTGAGGGTTATCCACTGACAATTGGAGACAATGTTTCAGTTGGACACGCAGCTGTTCTACATGGCTGTACAGTTGAAGATAACTGTATAATCGGAATGAATGCAACTGTGCTTAATGGTGCAACCATAAAGAAAAACAGTATAGTTGGTGCTGGAGCTGTAGTTACAGAGGGCCTCGATTTCCCAGAGAAAAGTCTGATACTCGGATTACCTGCAAAATCTGTTAGAACACTTCAAGAAGATGAAATTAAAATTATAAAAGATAATGCCGTCAACTATGCTAAAATGGCA
>Ga0302158_1000010_pt1 | contig 19695 bp, 35 predicted proteins | sample I_Fen_E1_1_FD_193505 | JGI IMG/M metagenome (GOLD analysis project Ga0302158, IMG submission 193505) | Peat permafrost microbial communities from Stordalen Mire near Abisko, Sweden - I_Fen_E1_1 | ecosystem: Environmental > Terrestrial > Soil > Wetlands > Permafrost | place: Sweden: Abisko...
AGGAGTTTCCACTGTCTTGATTGGATTGGTTATATTTCTGATGTATTGGGGTTATCAAATCGCCTATGCACAGGGATACAATGAAGGAATCGAGAAAGGAAAAGACTGATGCTAGAGCAGAAGATGCAGGTTAGCCAGTCTGGACTACGGCTGGAGGGGTTCGATTCCCCTCATCTTCTTTTTCGACTTACTTGGTTCAGACATTCCCTTGAGGAAGCGCAAAGTCTGGACAGGTCGAAGTCCCATCTGACGGGTCAAAAATTGCAGAGTGCTACCTGGAACATCAGAAGGTTGCAACGGAACAAATGCACTCTGGGGACCGAGCTGGGTGTGATGGGTCGCTACCATCAGGAGGTTCGATTCCTCCGGTCCCCATTGGTTACAACTTGTGATGCTCTCTCCACCCCCTATAGGAGTCACAGTGAAGTAGGGACATGCTATCACTGGTCGCAGGTTGTAACCTTTACTATTTTCCCCTTTAGTGCCAGAACAGAAGGAGTTGACTATTGTCACATTTTGATTGATGAACCTATCAACGAGCCAAAGGAGACTACTCCGTCTATCTACGAGCAGAAGTACATCTTTACTGAGGTTGATGTTACTCCTGAGCTTAAAGCAGATGAATATACAAAATGCCAGACGTGCATCGAAAGAGGTATTGTAGATGCAGATGTTGGCACTGTGCTCAGAAAGTGCGTTTATTGCAGAGACGGAGTCTGCCAGTTTCACAGCGTCCATACTGACGAGTGGGATTTACGAAATCAGAACATTCCACTCAAGACCTGGATGTGTATCGAGTGTTCGTGTAAGTGAGGTTTTAAATGGGAAAGTTTGGCTGGAGCTATCCTGCTGGATGCTCAGACTCAGACATTGATTATTACTTCGGATGCGAAGATGAAGAAGGAGACGAGATGCCACGCATGCCATACGATGCATACCCTGATGACGAGCTTGCAAATAATATCCATCTTACGGATTCGCAATTGGATCGTATCGCGGAGATGGTTATTGGCAAGGTCGAGGAATCAGCAGAGAAGGACAATATTGTTCCTATGCTCAAAACTTCCAAGTCAGAAGACCTTCTGCTTATACTTTCAACTAAGATTGGCTTGCAGCATATGCTTTTTGAGAGAGTAGTCAAGTTTATGGACAACTCTCCAGTCGCAGCCATTGATGCACTTGGGCAGATTGCTGACATCGAGTGGAAAATCAACATCGCATGCCGAGATCTCAATGCAGAGTTGAAAGAAGTAATGAATCCTACCAAACGAGATTCCGAGGGCACTGAAGTTGCCGGTACCAACGATTAACTGACGTTCAACTTATTAGTGGGGAGTTTGGAGACATTCTCCCCAATACGAGGAATTTACAATGAGTTTAAACCTTTTTACCTTCAGCGGCAGACTGGGACGTGACCCTGAGATGTATTATTCTCAAACGGGCACAGCATATGTTAAGTTCTCGGTTGCAGTTTCAAACTGGGATGCCAAGAATGGCGAGACAACAATCTGGGTCAATGCAACAATGTTCAACGAGAAACGATGTGAGTACCTTACGCGATATGCTCAGAAAGGTTCGACACTCGTCGTATCGGGAAAACTTGATGTCAGGCCTTACACTGATCGCAATGGTCAGTCTCGCTTCAGTGTTGATGTCATCGCTAATGAATTTGAAATCGTTGCAGGTCGGGTATCAGGAGAGGTTGATGACACCAGAGACACTGCTCCTCGTGAGCCTGTTGGTGATCCTGGCAATTTGGACAACGATGATTCTGACATTCCTGCTAATGCTGCGCAGCCAGGACGCAGTTCTACGACACGATCAGGACGGAGGCCTTACATTGCAGAAACAGACAAAGACCGTGTCGAAGCTGCCGAGGAAGCAGTTAATCAAGCGTTGGGTGAGGAGGGATCAAAAGCTGCGAAGCGTCCCGCCGGTAAAGCAGTCTTCAATCGATCTACTCCGAGAACTAAAGTAACTGAGGAGCGCCCATTCTAATGAATACCAATCAGTATCCTTTTGACGATATCCACTCTCAAGTTCTGGACGAGATGCCCAATCCCAAGATTCCTGAACACATTCGCCCTGGACATCATGGACTGCTGATTGAATGGTTGGACGGGGTCACTCAGATCCCGTTCAGCGACATCAGTCTCATGTGGGCAACTCTGATGCAGCAACAGTATTCTAAATCTGAAGTTGTAGTATACGCAAAAGTGATAAGGACATCTGTAGATGGACATCCCACAGAAACCAGCTATCCCGTTGAACACATTCAAGCCGCAACAGTTAGAGCAACTCCCTTTCAATTTGAACTCTTCGGACGCAAAGAGCTTACAACAACTGAAGGGCTTAAACACATTGCTGATGATGCGGGTCAAACAATCTGAGCAACTAGTGCTCGAATGCGCCAGAGCAATCAATGCTATTATAGTGCATACCAAGTATATCGAGGAAGTGTTAGACGCACATCCCGAAGTCAATGTAGATTTGTTAACTAGTAAGATTAGAGGACTCCAACAGGAGTTCCCAATTTCTGAGGAGCCAGACAGTGCAACAGAATAACTATCCCTCCGACTATAGTCACGAATACGAGAACGAGGACAACTTCCAAAACGGTGAAGAAGAAGTCCCAGTCGTAGATAGTGAGTTCGAACCACATTTTACAACCTCACTTGAGGTCTTCAATGACCCAAACAAGAAGCCACTACACGTCCAGGCGCTAAACCTTGATCGTGAACTGGGCTTCGAGGAAATAACCAAGCGTACCAGAATGCTGACGTCTTACATTGGCGTCCCTACGCTCCCACTCGCCGATTTCGTGAACATGAAGATAGAAATCGTAGGAGCCATGATCTACCATGTCGATTACTTTACCAGCAAGATAACGGGCCAGCGTGAGCCAGGATACGATGTTGTATACATCAAACTCGCAGAGAAATCCAAGGATCGTGTCTCTGGCGATGAACGCAACGTCATAGTTGAGTGCAACGGTAAGTATGTATTCGAGCTTGCAAGGGCAATCTGGCTGGACATGCTCGGATGGTACGATTGGCCTGGATCAGTTGTATATCGAGTTTCACGCGGCAAGAACAACGAGTTTCGCCTCCAGCAAGTCTAAATAGTTAACCGAGAGCCTCTTGACTTGAGTCTTGAGGCTCGCAACCGAGGATAAGATGCAACAGCAAGAACAGACACCAATTGAACAGGCTCCGGAGACAGTCGGCGTAGTGCGGGTTTCTGAAAGATTCGGAGTCAACGTGGCAACTGTCTACAGATGGTTAGACAGAGGATGGATTCCTTCTAGCTCAATTGGAGGAAGATACATCATATTGAAGAGCGATATTGACAGCATTATAACCAGAGGAGACCAAGCGTATCAGGGCGCTGTCCCAATGAAAATGTATCCACAAGCTCTGTACGAGGCCGAGAATGTATCACAGTCGTGACGGACAAGTACTAGGAGGTTGGTACGTAGATGGAGATCTATATGGCTCCAATGAACTGTGGGATGGAGAGACTGAAGGTGGAATCAGCATGGACGACCTGGACGAGCTGTTCGGCGAAGTTCCTAGATATTATTATACTGGAGAGTCTCGTAAATTCTACAGGTTGACAATCACTGGTATACCAAATCGCGATAGCCCGCCTTCCACTAGAGACGGTTGTGAGGACGGTCCTCCGATATCGCGAAGTTTTGCTAAGACAGATTACGACGTATTCGATGCACTCAAGTATACTGAAGACCAAGGACCGGCAGGAACAGCAGAAGTATTCGCGAGTGCATTGACTGGACCAGATGAAATTCATTGGTGTAGGGTCGACAGAATAGAGGTTGTTGACTACACACCTAAAGTGCAAGGACAAACCAATGGTTAAAAAACTCACTACACCCTTGACGTACTTCGGAGGCAAAGCATCACTTGCGGACTTCATTGTCAACAAGATGCCTGCCCATGAAGTCTATGTCGAACTATGCGGAGGTGGAGCAGCAGTTTTGATTGCAAAAGGGAGAGCACCTCTAACGGAAGTGTACAATGACATCGGTTGGGTCGCTAACTTCTTTAAGGCATTGCGTGACCATCCTGAAGACTTGTACAGGAAACTGGTTTACTCCCCTTGGAGCAGGGAAGAATTCGACACCTGCGTCGCCACTTGGAAAGAGGAAGATGACCCAGTCGAGAAAGCGCGTAAATGGTTCTGTGTCATTAATCAGGGTTTCACTCATCAGGAGTCATGCAAGTCTTGGCTAATACCAGGAGGCGTCAACGCTGCGGAGGCGTTCGCAAATAAAGTCGACATGCTTCCGGTTGTCGCAGAAAGGTTCAGAAAGGTTATTATTGAGAACAGGAGCTATGATGAAATAGTCGAACAGTACGATGCTCCTAATGTACTGTTCTATGCAGATCCTCCTTACACAGAAGACTCCAGGACAGGAGGAGGATATGAACATGAGATGACTCAAGAAGACCACTTAAAGCTAATCATGATGCTGTCAGAAGCAAAGGGACAAGCTATGATAAGTGGTTACGCTAACCCATTATATGACATAATGCTCGAAGACTGGGACAAGGCTACGAAGACGCGTCGCTCTGCTATCCACAACAAGAATGCAAAGGATGTTGGAGACAGAACTGAATGCTTGTGGATAAAGAGACATGCTAACAAAGGAAGTCTTTGGCAGGTCGGAGATGGAAAAGAAAAAGCACCGAGTCCACGTACCAATGTTCCCTCAGTACATTCCAAAGGTTACATCCAACCAGAATTTGACCTTTTTGGAGGAGAATAGAATCTATGAAGAAGATGGCAAATGCACTGTTCTGGTTGGCCTTGACGATCTACTGGACTTCGTTTTCAATAAGAATGTCATGGTTATTGTTCCAACGTTCTTTGGGAACAGATCCTTCCCTTGGATTAATGAAGCAGTTCTTAGTCCTGACTGCAAAGTTTTATGCACAAAGAAAGGAGTTGTCACAAGTATTAGAGCTTCCAGAAAACGACGCACTTGCTGGATTGTTTCCTGCGAAGCTTGGAGTGTTGATCCGGACAGTGATGAATTCGAGTTCCTTTCAGAATTAAGAGAGTTGTTTGAATACCTGGGTGTTGGGACATGTCCTACGCCATCGTCATTAGGGATGAAGCTTATGCAGATTTCATTTGGTAAATACGACCTAGCTAAACATAATCAGCCAGGAGGTTATGTTAAGGAGTTCATTACAAAGAACTTGGTCGGTGGTCGAGTGGACACTCCTATGGAAGGAGAGCGTTTTGATAACGCAGATCTTTTTGATATGTCAAGTGCGTACCTTGCTCACTTCGGACACCAACCGACTGGAACTGCAATCTTCTTCAAAAGGCTGGACAGAGGTTACTTTCCAGAGTGGTTCGCCAGATGCGAAATTGAAGTATATGGGGAACTACCAATCGGTCCGTTCCCAGTCAGGCTTAAAGGCAAAAGTGGACGTGTTGTGTACCCAACCATGCCTGGTAAGTATACCGCCTTCTTATGGCGAAGTCAAGTCGAGGATTGTTACACGGTTGGTCTTAAGGTGTCAATATACGATGGCGTTGGATGGACTGGAACCACAGATGATCCTCTACATTGGTGTCGTGACATATTTACTGCAAAAGTAATTGCTGCCGCTCAAGGAAGGCCAATTCTAGAGAAGAATATCAAGAAAGTTATAGTCTCAGCAATTGGCAGACATGGAAGCAAGAATGTGTACTACACGTTAGTTCCAGAAGGAGAGGAGGATGAACTGGATCTACACGTTAGTGCAGGTGGCGAAAGCTACGCATACTTCGTCCATGAGGAATTGAACGTCAACTCCGCAAATATGATACATTGGTATAGTTACACTCTTATGCAATGCGCACGTAGTCTGTATCATTTTGCGGAGCCATATGCAGAGCAAGGTAGACTTATCGCGACAAATTATGATTGTGCTATTGTAGTAGAAGGTGATGAAAGTCACCAGTACGTAAAGAAGTATTCACCTGAGTCTTGGGAATGTGCTCCTGGGACTTGGCTATACATGCAACTACATAACCTATGGGTTAAGAATCCAAGAACGTTCATATCAGATGAAATGGACGTACAACCTGGAGTTAAACGATAAGGAGTGCCAGAATGGAATGCATAATTTGTCACCGAGAAGAGGGTGACATCGTGACGCACAAAGGTGCGGAAGTTAAAATTGTCATTGATGAACTGGATGAGACCTGCCAATTCTGCTCACAGGGCATCAAGATAGAGGGACTGACTCTACAGAATGTGACCGCAGCTATCGAACTTGCCAACAGTCTTCAAGCTCAAGTCAACAGCGGGGTCATAGGAAAGCTGACAGCAGAGTTCATATATGCCAGTGACACTACTTTGCAGGATGATATGACTCCCGAACAGTATCAGCTCGCAGCCGAGTCAGCAGAGCAGAAACGTTACGAGGATGCCAATCCTCTCATTGAGCCAGATAAGACTGACCCAGAATTCCTGGACTTGACTGGCGAGAACTACGGAGATGACGATGATACATTCTACGACGAGGATGAGGATGCGGAGGATGATGATGAGGAGGAGGAGGACGATGAATATTCTGAGGAGGACGATGAGGAGGATGATGATGCCGAGGAACAGACGTATTATGCTCAATCGCATCGTCTCTCGCCGGATCAGATCGACGCAGCGCTCGCTCATGGCTTTACAGCCACTTCACTCATCGATGATTCAGAGGTAGTCATAACCAATACTCCTCCTGTACAACGCGACGATCTCCCGCCAGTTGATCCACGACATCGATTCTATGGCGCAACTCCCTTAATCCTGGACATGGACGACTTGCCTCCTGCCCAAAGGCCAATCAATGTCAAGATCGATCCCCCTATCATTGAGATACGGAGCATTGAAGGCTACGAGGCTCCGGCAGAGCATATTGGACCATTTCGCTGGATTGGGCGATTCTTTAAAAACGTTTGGTTAGACATCGTTGGCGTGGAGAACTAGAATGAATTCAAAAGCACTGAGACTGTTTGTTGGAGCCGTGGGCTTCATAGTTTCGATAGCAACTCTATTCGAAATTATAAATTACATAGACTCGATGACACACAACTTCATTGTCCTGCTGTTCATCTTAATAGTGACTATTGGTATTCTGGCTTTCACGGTTGTGATAAGTGATGGCAAGCATCAGAAGCAGCTTGACAAGCTTAAGGCGATGTACGAGCCAAGCGCCAGTGTTACGGTTCGTCGCAGACAGCCTATTGCATAACCGCCCATCGACTAGCTTGACTTTATGACCTGTTTGTGGTATACTTTATACAGGCGATAGTTCTGGCACTGTCGAATAGAGACTGAGAAACTCAAAGAAGTTCTTCTCAGTCTCTTTTTTTGGTTTCTCAGTTTCTATCCTATGGAGGGCAATTTGGAACAAACGGATCAGATGATTCCTGTGGGCAATATAGCATCTCTAGTAGAAGCTTTAAGAAGTGGAACAGACATAGTTGTCACACCTTTTGATACAAGTGACCCTATGTGCTGTGGAGGTCCATCCGCTGTTTATGCGCTAAAGTCCCCATTCATAGGCGACTGCCAATGGAAAGTTGATGTCATAACTTCAGGCGGTGCAGCAGGAACCTCAAGTCAGATTGTGGTATCCTCTAGGAAGCACACGTCAGGAGTTGACTTAACAAATGGAAGCCAGGGCTTTAGTGAGTTCTACTCATTTGATGGTCTTGTACTTGTAGTCGCAGGAAGTTCTACACTCGTAGTAGATTCGGAATGGTACGACGTAACAAATAGTGAGAATGCTATTTATATACTTGTGATTGCTGCTGCTGCTTCATCAGCATATGCTAACGTTATATTCAGACAAAAGAGAGGATAAGATGGATGGTAAAGAAGGAGAAGAAGGAACAAGTAGTCAAACGACCACCGAAAGTAAAGGTGAAGAAACCAGTACAACCAAAGGTGAAGTAGATGGCGGAGAGAAAGACGGCACATCAACTGAGGCAGGAAAGAGTGGAGAAGCTGGAAAGGATGGAGACGGACACAGAAGCCCTGAACAGCCAACCATCGTTGAACCCTCAACCAAAGCTGCTATCAGCACACCAGAGCCAGAACCAGCAACGCCAAAACAGTACAAGCCCAAAGGACCAGGATTCCAGCACACCTCCCAGAGGCGGAGGTATGAAAGGGAGCAAGCGGGAAAATGACTACACTCAATTCTTTGAGATGCACTTTGGCCCTTTAGTAATTCTTATTCTTTGGTTATTTACATCTTCACTTGAGCTGGCAACTTTCTACGCACCGAATCCAGAAGAGTGTGCAGAGCTTGCGCCACATGCATCCAGGCTTGCAGTTCGCATCGAAGACCTATTCAAGTTGCCGAAGTGGGTCCACGAGGCAGTTACATCCTCAGAGGATGTGATTTCACTAGGACTTATAGTTGTAGGTTACTTAGATCGCATCGGTGCATTGGAAAAGATACGTCCATACTTTGAGGTACCGAATGGCAAACAGAGCCCTAGAAGCGATGCGCCAGTACAACCGAGCACGCAAAACGGATCAAGAGGAGACATCGACGTCACAAAGATCCCAGGACTCGGAGCCCAGTACTACGAGCCAATTTAGTCCATTGCAGCAAGTTGTGTTCGCTCTTATGGAGAAGAACATACCAAAGAAGATGATGCCAGTCGTCATCAAATTATTCCCGCAATTGAATGACCTGAACGATACACTTAACGATCCATTTAGACTTCATGCAGCCGTAGAGGAAGCATTGAATAAGCTCGCAGAGGTTTTGGAGTATGACCATGTCGCAGGCTACACCACTGAGCATTGTAGACAATCCGTTGGTCATGCCGAGAGCGAGCAGGTCGTTTCTAGTTGGAACAACGGGTACAGGGAAGTCAACTTTGGGGGAAATCCTACTTCAGGAGTACAGGAACCAATACAGCAAGGAGAAGGTTCCAGTCAGGACGGTGATAATTGACACCAAGCCGAGATTCAAGGCGGAGTTTGAACTTAGTGGACTCACGACTGGCCTCACAGGAAGATACAAGAAATGGGGATACGGCTCGGGAATTATTAAGGGTTCTTACGTTCTCCCTAGACAGCGCGAAGTTGGCGAAGAGCTTGATCAGGTATGGAGGCTTGGTGGTACGATTGCAATTGCTCACTCCGAAACCGAGTCAGAGTGGGAATACACTAGCCGAGTCGCAACAGAATTCTACGAGCGATACGGCAGTAAACATCCACGAGTTCTCTTTGTTGATGAACTTGCAGACTTCTTTAAGCAGAGAAGCCTGGGAGATATTTACCAAAGGATTGCTAGAAACGGGCGTGAAAGGGATGTCGCTCTCATTGCTGGAAGTCAACGTCCCAGAAAAGTCCCAGTAGAAGTCATGACAGAAATGTCGAGGATATACATGTTTCAGTTGGACTTTGACGAAGACTTGAAGCATGTGTATCAGTTCGGCATTCCGAGGAATGTACAGAAACCTAATGGATATGTATTTTATATGTATGACAGAAAGCTTAAGGACAAGTTACCATCAGATAATTACTATCAACTGAAACTGGAGGAGTAATGGGCAAATGGGTAGATGAACTGAATCATCCATTACTGTTCTTAATATTCATGCTACTCGCCTTGTGGGGACTAGCAGCAGTAATGACTCACGTTTCTAAGAGGCTTGGTCTTCCAGGACCAGCAGCTTTCTTTCAACATCCATAATACTATCAAAGACTGAGAGCTAGGATAGTAAGTGGCTCAGAATACTCAGCAGCCGCCACCAACAGCCAGGGATTTAAATGGTAATCCCCAGATACCACAGGGAGGATTATTTAACCTTCCAGGTATAACGTATTGGTCAGAGCAGATCGAGAATAACGATCAGACAACATTGGCGCTATCATCTTCCACTCAGACTGTGTTCCAGTTTCCAGCCAACTTGACTAACACTGATATCTTGTATCGTGAAATGATTGATGTAACACTTACACTGACGCAAGCGGTCAATGCTGGTACAGTGTTCACATCTGCATATCAGCCTTACAACTATATCGGTCCTATGTCTCTTTCGATGCAGAACCAGTTCAATACTTTCGATGTGCCATCTGGCATTGACGCAAAGATATTTGAACTAATTCGCCCTCAGTATACACTATACAGTTCTGACTACTTCGAGTTCAATGCAGTAGTTGGACCTTATGCAGCGCCAGGGGTGCAGGCTAATGTCAACAGCTTTGCAGCAACTCCAACATTTACAACTGGCACGGTTAACTTCAGCTTGGATGTCCCAATGGGAATCTGGTTCGATAGATACTTCGACCTGGACCCAGACGGTCAGCTTCGTAACCTGGCTCCTATCAGAGCATTCGTAACACCGCAGTTGATGTCAGGCTCCAACCGTATCGTTACACCGCGCATGACATTCAATCCCATTTTGGCGTCCAATACAGACCAGGGACCGTTTGTGGTCAACGCTGTAGGTCCGACAGCTTCAGGTACAGTTACTCTGGGTTGGCAACGCAAAATAGTTTATCAGCCAAAGGCCCAGACCGATACTCCGATCCTTTGGGGTTGGCAGTACTCACGTGAATCCAAGCAGTACTCTCTTGCTGCAAGGTCGTCAGCTGATATTGTTCTGCCTACGACTGGTCAACTATTGTGTGTCTACTATCGCCTGTATGATCCTGCTGCTGCACTGGGCGGAGCACCGATTGCATTATCAGCAGTCAAGAACGTCTGGTTGCAGTACGGATCAGGTTTGTATAAATATCAGGATACCGCCAGGAGAGCACAGCGTAGATTCCAGCGACAGCACAACAACTTCTTTCCGCCTGAAGGTGTGATAGTACATGATATGGTTACAGACGAACAGGGTTATGCTTCCAATCAAAATGCGCTCAACACCCTGGACACTTCATCGTGCAAAGTACACTTTGACTTCAACCTTACTTTGTCCGCATCAGCCTACGTTGTAATAGGCATCGAGGCATTGCGCTTCGTAGTTCAACAGTAGGAGTTGACATGGCATCTGGAAATTGGTACACACCTGACGGAGGCAATGGAAGTTTGACTGTAAATGGTCAGATTCTCCAGGTGCCAATGTCAAGTGCGTTCTACCCAAGTAATGCTCAGGCTCCATATTATAATGGATCTGGGCAGCCACCTCCAACAATCCCGTTGAATTACTTAGCGGGAGGCGGAGCTATCAATCAACAGCAGGCTTCGACGGCTGCGTCAATGCCTTTCAATCCTGCACAGAGTCCACTTATTATATCAGTCGCAGCGCTTATCATTGGCGTACTCGGTCTTAGGTATGTACACTGGAGGGGATAGTGAACTGGACTGCTGGAATTGCAATTGCTGCTGGAGGCATTTTATTGATCATAGGTTGGCGCAATACTCACGACCAGCTCTGGACAGGACTTGGAGGAACTGTCGCATCAAGTTCAAGCAATGGAGCAGGTGGTACGTTCTCCGCCAACGCGAACACGACTGGTCAATACCAGACTCTAGCAATGCAAGATGCAGCTCAGTATGGAATCAATCCTATCACCTTTGTGAATCAGATTCAAGCTGAGTCTGGTTTCAATCCTAACGCTCACTCATCTGCTGGAGCAGTTGGCATAGCTCAGTTCATGCCTTCAACTGCTGCATCACTTGGAGTCAATCCAAATGACCCAACAGCGAGTCTTAAAGCTGCCGCAAAGTTAATGAGTCAATACTTAACTAGCTATGGAGGTAATCAGGATCAAGCGTTAGCGGCGTATAATGCTGGCCCTGGTACAGTCAATCAAGCCTTGACTCACGGAGCATCCTGGATGGACTTTATACCTGCGGAGACTAGAGCGTACATAACAAAGATAACAGGAGGTAGAGCAGTGTAATGGCAATGGCAGCAGACGCGGCGATGGCAGGGCCAGCAACGCAGAGTGCAGCAAGTGCTTCAGTTGCGCCACCACCTCCAACTACAACACCAGTTCCAGGTGCAAGTGCTCCTCCAAATGTTACAGTCAACAACAAAGTAGAGACTGGTAAATTCAGTGGGACTGATGTAGTAGTAGTATTAGGTGTAGGTCTTATAATAGTAAGTGGATTGATGTCTGGGAATCTACAGAAGTTAACTGGTGCAGTATGGTCTGGAAGTGTACCTGCTGACTTTCTTAAGGAGGTTCTAACTGTAGGCGGTGAATTGGTATTCCTGACTTTCCTTGCAATCATAGCAGAACTTTCAGATGATGCAAGGACTTTGATAATAGTATTCTTATTGGCATTGTGGGCTGTCTTGTTGATGTCAAACGGAGACAAGTTGGCAGCATGGAATAAAACATTACTCGGAGGAACTACAAAGAAATGATGAACATTCATTGGCCTACAGTCGGAGCGACAATAGTCATACTCCTAGTCGTAGGCTTCATATTCGGAAGAGGGAGAAAATAATGAAGGGAATCTTAGACGTAATAATGTGGCTCATTGTTGCATCTCTCATTGTCCTTGTTATAATGAACCCTGCTGGCTTTGCGAGTGATGTGTCAGCCATCGGTGGATTCACAACAGGTGAGTCAACTATTCTAACTGGGAGTGGATATAAGAGGGCTGCATAAGGAGCGACGCGATGGCATTTAGATGGCCCTGGGAGCGTACTGTAGGAACAACTCCAGTTGGTATGATTCCGATAACATATTCGTATGATTATCCTCAACACAATTACCAAGTTAAGGAGAGGTATCCTTGGCCTAACGTTCCCGCTCATGAGACTTGGGCAGCTCTGTCAAATGCTTGGGGAGGGAACCAGTTACCAGGACCAACCAACTTCATACCAGGAGTTGAGCTGTCCAAGTTCACGTGGAACGTTCCTACATCATACGCCAACACACTCATGAATCAACAATATAACAAAGCTTTCAACATTCAGGGATACGGCAATGTACAGAATGCAATTATGATGAAACAGATTCAGCAAGCGTGGCAGAATAGGAGCGGATTCTAATGACTGTACCTGTTGATGCTACCGAACCGAAAGTGAGTATACATGGAATACCACAATCAAAATATGAGTCTAGCGGTCTTGCTCCTGATGTTGGCGATGCGACCCCTCCTTCGGGAGGTGGTGGTATCATGGATAACATACGTTCTCACTGGCCTATTTGGACTGTTGGGTTGGGAATCGCAACGATTGTCGTTATTATCTGGGTTAGCAGATCACAGACGGCGTCGTCTACTAGCGGAGCTGCGTCTGCAACCGGCACTGGAAATACTGCTGCTAATGGATCTCAGCTCTGGGGATCTCAACTAGAGTCTGACTATCAGCAGATCATGTATGGACAGAACACTCAGGCCGGACTACTCAATAGCATTCTAAATCAGCCTGGAGCTACATATGCATCAACTGGCAATGTTAGATCGTCGACTCTAACAGGTCAGACTGCATCCTACGATATAAAGAATCCTAAAGGTATCCCGATACGATCATTCATGGACGCAAGTGCTCCTATAACTGGATATGCATCGTATGGTTCTGCACTCAACTTCTCTGGTCCGGCAATAGCCGGAGGTTCCAACTTCGGTCAGAACAAAGGAACAGGGAGTAGCTTGTGGGAGCCGCTTGCTACAGGAGGTTACGTATCAGCTTACGACGTGACTGGATTAGGGAACATGCTACCGGAAGTCAAGAAGTAAGGTTATCATGGCAGATTTCAAAGGTGCTCAAGAAATGTATGTTGATCAGTTGAGAGTGTTCACGGGCGCTAAACCTACAGACGCTATAGTGATTCACAAGACTGCTGGTTTCCATACCGCACAGGACGTAGCTGCATATTTTGCAGTCACTCCACTCATGACGAGTTCACATTACGTTGTAGGATTAGATGGCGACGTTGTTCAGTGTGTCCGAGAAGATGACGGGGCAGCCGCAAATTGCTGCCTAGAAACAGGTCACGATGGATACTGGGATAAATTTGGTGGTCGAAATCTTAATCTGTTCACTATTAGTATTGAACACGTTGATCCTGCTCTTGATAACGGTACTCCTCTCACGGCTGCTCAAAGGTCGGCATCGTTCACTCTTGTCTCAGACATTTGCAAAAGACACGGAATTACCTCAGAAAGAATCAAAACACACCAGTCAATTGCTCCTGGAAGCAGAGCCCGTTGTCCTGGGAACTATCCGCTGGATGAACTACGATCCTTTATAGCGTCAGAGGGGAAAATCAGTGTCACGAAAGGAACCCCTCTCGGATGGTATGATGACGGAACAACTCTTACTAGTCCAGACGGGGTCAGAGTGGTACTTGGCTTCCGTACATTCATCCTCAATAATAAATGGGATCACACAGATACGCCTCTACGAGAGGAAACGAAATGCGCCCCGCTGGAAGCTAGTAACCCGAATATTGGTAACGGACAAGAACAGCTCTTCAGGATGAGTCGGTTGTGTTGGAGAGAGGATACGAATGCTGTCTACAAGTCGTGGATAGGCGCAGAGCTAGACTTTTGGAGGACAAAAGGTGAACCAGCCAATCCAGGACAATCCGTATAGTACAGTCACAGGTCATCTCGTGAGACCAATTGAACACCATCTTCAGGACACAGAAGCAGACCTGGAAGCAGTCGAAACAAAGAATGCAAGCTTCGACACATGCTCCAGGATTAACGCGCTCTTGAAGTATTCGAAGGTTGCGATGTACATAAACGTAGGCGGAGTCTATGTGCAGGTAATTGAACTCAGGCCAATCCCAGGTGGTTGGATCGAATGCATGATTGCAGATGTCACTAGCCAGAATCTTCATCTGCTGGTCAAGTGGTATACACAATTCTCATTCTATCTGAGAAAGGCTAAGTAATTGGCTTGGTACAATGATCTGATTACTCAGACGTTCGGCACGCCTGAGATGAACAACACTGACACAGAACGAGGAGTGGACCTTGCAACTCCATTTCACACTGCCATAACCAATCTGTTTGGCGGAACTGTGACAGACGCTTCTTACCATCCTTGGGGTGGAGTTGTAGGCATAAGCACCAACGTCCCAGGGCACGGGAATGTCATAGAGTACTTTCAACACTTGGACCAAATTGATCCCTCTGTGACTGTCGGATCATATGTACCAGTTGGAGGATTGATAGGGCTGTCAGGTGGACAACTTTCGGGCGGGAGTCATCCAGCATCAGCACAGTACTCTACAGGACCGCATACGGAGTTTGGGTTCAACTCTCCGTATGTGGCAGGAGGATCTGGCTTGACAGGTTTTGATCCTATGTCAATCATAAATCAGGCAATCAATGGAACTATATCCCAAGGAACAGGAGGATCAACTACGTCTACAGTTTCATCAACGGGAGGTATATTTAACATTCCATTCTTCGATACTCTAAATACAGACTTAACTGGTTTGCAGAACAACTTTCAGAACTATGCAATCAGAACAGGTCTAATAGTAGTAGGAGTGATTATCATTATCATAGGAATAGCGAAGTTCATAGAATGAGTATTCCACTTCCTCCAGTCGTTATACAAGTTGGAGTCCAGCAGGTAGTTCAAATAGCAGACGCAACCAAGTTGTATGCAATAATATTGTCTAACAAGAGTCAGTACGATATCCTTATACAGGGATTCGGAATTCAAGGTCAGAGATGGATAACATCTGGCCTTGAGATGCTTCTGCTATCTCATAATTCCAATGAAGGTCGGTTGGTGATAACTGCGTACAACAATGCGAACATAACCAACCCACAAGCTGCTATCGTTTTACTGACAGAGTACTTTGTAGACGAGCCTATTCCTATTGGAACATGGCCCACTTCAATTCCTACTCAGACTGTGCAGGCTACATCATCTGTGACACAAGCAAATACATTAGTTAATGACGGAAATGCTCCTGGTACATTGTTCATAGAATCTACTCCATCTGATGCTGCTTCAAGTACAGTAAGAGTTGATAATTCTGGGAATGTAACAATCAAAGGAGACAATGCCGGAACTCTAACAACTCTACTCCAGATTTTAGCAGGAGCTTCTCCATCTGTTATACTAGGTGCATTGACTGCATTAGTAACAGTTGTAAACAACTTGACTGTTGGTGGAGATGTAACAGCTACAGACTATTTACTTTCAGGGCCAGCGTTAGTTGCAAACTACGCAAAGATAGGAAGTGACCCAGGCGGAGACATTAATTTTGATCTTCCAAATGGCACTCGTAGATTGCAGATTAATTCAACTATTCCTTCTATAGTCGCGTCAACTGGAGTTCGTATTACAGCAGACAGATTTGACTTGACTGGAGGTGGAGGTCAGTATAATCTTAATCAGGGAAGTTTATCCAGACTTTCTATATTCACTGGAGGTGGTAGTGGAGTATTCAATCACGGACTTGGTGCAGTTCCAATGTTTGTAGTGATAACAACTACGGCAGCAGGTTCTAGTCAAACTGTAGGAGCTTCAAACTTTACTGCAACGCAGGTAACTGTAACTGTAGGTGCAGCATTAGCTTGGACGGGATTGGCAATTAGATTCTAGAGGTTCCAATGTTAGCAGTTACGCAGAGAACAATAATATTCACGATGTTGCCAGGATTCGACGGTAGTAATATACCAACAATCTTTGCGGATATCCAAGCACTTGCGACGAACAATTTAATCTACATAAGTACATGGTTTGCATCAGACTTCTCAAATAGCGGTTTCACAATCACATTCTTTACAACGCAGGATGCAGATGTTCTACTTCTAATTCCTGCTCTCACAACTGAAACAAGTTCTGCAATTAGTTTCAGTGTGCAAGGACTAATGTAATGGACACTAAGCTAGCTGGTCAGATTGGCATATTTGTTGCCCTTCTAGTTTCACTTGGAATTATCGCTTATCAAACTGTGACTACTGGACAACAGGACGTATTCTTTGTTAGTCTTGTTACTTTGATTCTAGGAAAGTATGTTCAGCAAGTAGCTGCACAACAAGGAGCTGAATCTATTAATACGACGACTCACACAGTTGCCGCAGGTGTGATTCAGGGAATTAACGGATCTGCTGCCGCGCAGTTAAAAGCTACTCAAGACAACACAGCCGCGTTGATTAGTAACGCGGCTGCGGCTGGTCTTACATCTAGTCAGAGCTAGTCATGATTCGCATTGTAACGTTCTAAATCCGTTGCAATGCGATTTGTGTTCTCTGACAAAAGCGATAGTTGACGGGCGATCTCATTCAATGCTTTAAACTGCATTCCCATAATATAGGTTTGCATGTGTGGAGGTCGCTTTTTATCATCGTCATCAAGTATATAGAATTCAGAAAAAGAATCCAACATCATTCTTTCAACAACAGAGACGTCACCAATTTTAACTTTTAAGTCACTTAGATTCGGATAGTCTTGTTCTGGCACTTCTTTGCTCCGTGATCCGTTTATTCTCATCCGTAACATATTTAATCCAATCTAAAAGTTTGTTTTCATTTCTATGCTGGACGCATTTCCAGCAAGTGCAGAATAAAGTATAACTCCAAATTGACGTTGTTGCGTGCAGGTAGTCGTTTCGATGTGAATACCTGAAACACTCATGTTCAGTCAAAAAGTTTTTATCTTCAGATCTGCATCTAGGACAGTGAAAACCTGGAATTGAACGCTTAACATCACTCATGTACGTTTTACTCCTGGATATCCATTAACGTTATTAAACCAGTCTCGAATCGACTGATAACCCTCATGCGGGTAAACTCGCAAAATGTCGTCAGAATCTTTAAAGTAAATTACTTCACGATAAAGATAGTAAGTCCTGTTATCCCTGTAAAACAGCTTAACGTCGTCTTCGAAGTCAATGTCCCATTGTGAGCTATTGTGCTGTTCTACCTGAACATCAAAAGAAGCCAGAGAATCTCTGGCCTCCTGAGTTAAGTTGTAGAATCCGAATCTTGGCATGAGCTTTCCTCTACGAATGCGTAGCAATACGTCATAAGAGTATGTTCCATTTTACGTGTTCGCTTGTCAAGTTCACGAGCACCTCTGACTTGAATTTCGGCAAAGCCTCTGTGCATTATATATGTAGTTCCGACTGAACTGGTCATAGCAAGTACTAGATTCCCAAGGTAGTTACGGGCTTGTGGAAGTGTAAGTCCTTCCACTATTTCGCGAGTATGCCCGTCAGGGAATTGCAGTATTACGCTATACATTCACAGGTCGAGGGAAAGTCTCCTTCACGAAGTTGGTCACCTGTTCGCGAGTGACTCCCATTGCCTTCATCGTGGCGAACATCAGTTCGGTCAGGTCGTTTACAGCAGATTCCTCGAGTGTGCCTTTACGCTCCTGAGTCGCACATACGCGAGATGCGTCTGAAAGGGTCAGGAGGTTCGAATTGACCTCTGGGCGAGCTTTACGGGTAGAAGCGGCTTTCTCCGCGTTTTTCGTGCGATTCGGCTCTGGGCGTTCGTAGATGTTTTTCATAGCGACTTCGTCGTTGACGTACACGCCGTTCTCGTCGAGCTCCTGGATTACGAAGTCCGTGAAGGGCTGGAGACCTTCTTTGTCTTTGAGCTTGATTCCCAGAGTAACCATATCGTATCGACGTGGGCATTCAGCTCTGCGCCCGTCACGTTCGCTAACGTGGACTTCACCGATTACGCGACCATTGTGGTCTTTTGGATTCATGATCAAGCGGTATGGAAATTGGATTGCCATTATGGTGTTCCTTCTGGCGTAGGTCGCCACCCGTAAATTTGTCCTGACAAGTCGCAGGTCTCTACCAGTCGCACTCTGGCAGAAGTCTATGACCTTATTTGAACTTAAAGTCTATTCCATGCTCACGTCGATTGATCTCGTAGTACTTTTGCTCGTACCTATCGTTCAAATGATTGCGTTTTGTCTTTGCTGCATTTCGAGACATAACTCCCAGCTTTGTCCAATCTGTCGTTCCGCCGTCTTCTAAGTTTCTTACTACAGACCAGCCTTCAATCCCGTTAAGCTCGACTGGTATCGTATAATACGGACGGTCCGGAGTTACCTTTTCAGCCATTGACGACCCTCCTCTGTAGTATCGTCGGGATAATATCCGTTGTGTGTTCTGGCGAATTCCGCCCGTGATTCCACATATTCATCGAAATGTCTGTTAAAGACCTCCTCTTCGGCAAAAGCTACATCTGACAGTTTTGCATGTTCTGTCTCTAATACACTTGCGTAGTGACTCGCGACCTTATACATCTCGTACAGTTGGTCGGCTAGTTGTCTAGATGTCTGGTCAGTTGGACTCTCCTCTAAGTTGCCCAAGTCGTTCTGCATTGAGGCGAGCGTCCGTCTCAGTTCCAGCATCGTATTCGGTTGTAACTCTGGCATTACTCCCTCCGTAGCTCGCAGGTGGGAGGCTGTGGGTCTGGTAGCTCCAGCCCCTCTGCTCCCTTCCCCTTTCTACTCTTGAAGTATACCACAGGCGGGCACCTGAGTCAAGTCATTTTCGAACCAGTTTTAAAACCCAACATGTCTGTTAGACGTCAGATGGCGAGATGACCGCTGTTAGTACGGGGGATCATGGGGGACATCGTTCGAGTCATTAACGGCCTTGACAGGTAACAGAGCATTCGACTCATTGACCCTAACAACAGACACAGCGCGTATCGACCCGTTAACGGCTGACGCGGCCTGGGCCTGACATGCCTGGTGGACTGGTATGACACGGACTGGCGGCTATACGGCCTATGCACGTACAGAGCC
>Ga0302158_1000013_pt1 | contig 18851 bp, 17 predicted proteins | sample I_Fen_E1_1_FD_193505 | JGI IMG/M metagenome (GOLD analysis project Ga0302158, IMG submission 193505) | Peat permafrost microbial communities from Stordalen Mire near Abisko, Sweden - I_Fen_E1_1 | ecosystem: Environmental > Terrestrial > Soil > Wetlands > Permafrost | place: Sweden: Abisko...
CATGGTGCATCTTCACACTGTTGGCAGATTATTGGATAGAATGATCCTTCAATCTCCCTTACAGAGATCCTTGATGTTCCATAGAGTTTGCTGCAGGTTTCTTCACAGTCTCCGCAGCCATCGCAGAGATCTGGTTGAATCAATATCTTATCCAAGTTCATATCCCCCTATATCTTAAGCTCAATGCAGATGGCATCCACATGGCTTTGAATCCGTTCTTTTTCAAGATCAGTTAAATGTTTGAATCTTTTCTGAGCATTTAAGTACTCATTAACGGCTTTTCTCTGAATTGGTCGATAAGTTACTTTGAATTCACCTTCCTCTATTTCGTAGAGTATCCATGATCCAGTTTCAACTGCGAGCCTTCCAAGTTCTATGGTTTTGGCGGGATTGTAACCCCATCCAGTTGTACATGGTTGCTGCAGGTGAATATATGCAGGGCCTTCAACTTCAGCTGCTTTTTTAACCTTCTTCATAAAGTCTTCAGGGTATGATATTGAGGCTGTTGCAACGTAAGGAACTCCATGGGCTGCCATTATCATTGGCATATTCTTTTTAGGTTTGTCCTCACCGAAACTTTCCTTACCATGGGGTGAGGTTGTTGTTGATGCACCGTATGGTGTTGCACCACTTCTTTGTATACCTGTATTCATGTATGCTTCGTTATCGTAACATATGTAAATTAGGTTATGTCCCCTTTCCATGGCACCTGAGAGAGCTTGAAGTCCAATATCGGCTGTTCCACCATCTCCTCCAAATACAACAACTGTAGTATCGGTTTTTCCCTGGGATTTCAGTGCTGCTTCAACACCTGATGCTACTGCTGCAGCGTTTTCAAATGCTACATGCATCCATGGAATTTCCCATGCAGTTTCAGGATAAGGAGTTGATATAACCTCTAAACATCCTGTTGCAGATATGGCAACAGTGTTTTCACCGAGCACTTTAAGTGCTAGTCTAACGCCTATAGTGGCACCGCATCCTGCACATGCCCTGTGTCCTGGCGCAAAAAATTCTTTGTCAGATATCTCCATTTAAATATCCTCCTTGTTGAGTCCTATCCACTGTGACTGTGTAGTTGGATTCTTGGTCTTTTCAATTATCTCCTTAATATGTTCTGGTTTAATGTCCCTTCCACCAAGTCCTACTATGAATCCATAAGCATCAACATCCATCTTTGCTTTGATTTCATTGTGTAATACTCCACCTATACTGAAGGAAACGTTTTTGTCGAGAACACCGATTTTTGAAGCACCTTTGATTGCTTCGTATATTTCGTCGGTTGGGAATGGTCTGAAAACTCTTACACGGACCAATCCTATTTTTTCTCCTTTGTCCCTGAGTTCGTCCACCACATCCTTTATAGAACTGCATATGGAGCCCATGGCAACCAGTATGATGTCTGCATCATCGGATCTGTATTTTTCAACAAAGTCATACTTTCTTCCGAATATCTCTGCAAATTCTGAATTTGCCTTGGTTATCACTTTTTTAGCTCCTTCTAAAGCAACTTCCATATCATGGCGGGCTTCCATGTAGTAGTTTGGATCTGTGAAGGTACCAATTGACATTGGCCTTTTTGGATCAAGGTAGGCATGATCTGGTTTGTAAAGTGGTAAGAATTTATCTACGTCTTCTTTTCCAGGTACGTCAACGGGTTCAACCGTGTGTGTTAGTATGAAACCATCAATACACACCATACTTGGAAGTAACACTTCTTTATCCTCTGAAACACGGTAAGATATTAGTATTGAATCAAGTGCTTCCTGACCGTTTTCAGCATATATTTGCATCCAACCTGAGTCTCTTTCGGATATTGAATCCTGTTGATCATTCCAAATGCTTAGAGGCGCTGACAATGCTCTGTTAGCATCTGCCATGACTATTGGTGCTCTTAAACCTGCTGCAGCAAAGATTATCTCATGCATCAAAGCCAGTCCTTGGGATGATGTAGCAGTGAATACCCTTACACCAGTACCTGAAGCACCTAAACAAGCACTTATTGCACTGTGTTCGGATTCTACTCTTATATACTCTGCTTTTATATCTCCATCCGCAACGAATTTTGCAAGATACTCTGATATAGTTGTTTGTGGAGTTATGGGGTAAACAGGGATAACATTTGGATTTGCAAGTTTTACTGCCTCTGCAATTGCCTGGTTTGCAGACATCACTTTAAGAACCATTTTACTCCCTCTCCATTTTTATTGCCTTTACAGGGCATTCTTCTTCGCATATGCCGCACCCTTTACAGTAATCGTAGTCAATATCATAATCCTTATTGATACATCCTTCAGGACAGAACATAATGCAGTTCTCACATTCTATGCATTTTTCCTTATCAAGGATGGGTTTAAATGTTCTCCAGCTACCTGTTTTGTTTTTGCGGGTACTTCCCGGTTCTTTAACAGCTGCTCCTACTGATACCATGAAATCACCTTTACATTGTTATATTATTTTAAATTATCCCTCTTTTGCAGCTTCATATGCTAGTTTAGCAGCTTTAGCATTTTTTTCGCCAATTTCTCCACTGAAGGTTTCCTTTATAATCTTTACTATGGATTCTATTGAAACTGCATCGGTAACAGCTGCAAATGCTCCTAAAAGTATGGTGTTAACGATTGGAACACCTAAAATGTCTAATGCTATGCCTGTTGCATCAACCTTATGAATATCTGCACATTCAGTTGTTTCTACACCATTTGTGGTGTTTATTATGATTTTTCCTCCGTTTTTTAGCCCGGAAAATACATCCACGACTTCTAGGAGGCCATCATCCAGAACTACAACGTAGTCTGGGTTGTAAACTTGATATCTTCTTCTAATAGGTTTGTCATCTATTCTAGTAAACGCCATAACAGGGGCGCCTCTTCGTTCAACGCCGAAAAATGGGAATGCTTGACAGTATTTACCGTCCTCAAAGGCGGCTTTTGCCAGTATCTCTGCGGCTGTAACTGCACCCTGTCCTCCGCGTCCGTGAAAGCGAACTTCAATCATCACTCATACCTCCATTCCTCATAGTTAATCATTATAAATTGTAATATATATACGTGTTGGTAACGATCTTATAGTAAACGATCATATTATATCTTTAATAAGAGGGATGTTATGAAGGTCTTAATAGTCACAGCAAAACTTGCAAGTTCCCTAGTGAAAATGGAATCAACCAAATCTGAGCATGAGGTGCATGTACATGTGGTTAAAACACCTATAGCTGCATTTTTAACCCCTAAAAAGATAGTTGAAGAACTTAAAAAGTACGATGTTAATCAATTAACTCATGATGGTTCTGATGTTGAGATTAAAGATCTTGATGAAAAATTTGATTTGAAATCTTTTGAAATCATATTAACTCCCGGTTTGATTAGAAAGGATGTAAGTTATGTTAAACAGAAAACAGGTATTGAAACTTACAAAGGACCTAAAGATGCAGCTGACCTTGCAATAGTCCTGGAGATGATCGATAAACTCGATCTATCCCCTACTGTCCCTGCGGATAAGTTGATAGAGGAAGAACTACGTAAAAGGGCAATGATGTTCATTGAAAACTTTGAGCAGGATGGGGAGAACAAGTTAAAACTTCTGAAAAAACCTGAAAATATCCTTGTAGGCAAATTGCCTGTTGGAGAAGACTTCCCCATGAGAGTACTTGCTGAAATAGCAAATGCCCCATTCTTAACAGATGATGAACTTTTGAGAAGGGCAGAGTACTTTGTAAGATCAGGTGCAGACATGGTTGACATAGGTATGGTTGCTGGTGAAACCCTTGATGCACGTATTCCAAGTATGGTAAAATTATTGAAGAAACATTTAGATGTAGCTGTCAGTATTGATAGTTTAAACCCTGTTGAAATTATATCAGCCGTCAAATCCGGTGTTGATATGGTTTTAAGTCTTGATCATGGGAACTGGGAAGAAGTGATCCCATATCTTGAGGAGAAAAATATACCTGCAGTGATCCTTCCAACAGACTTCAGTCAAAATTGGGTGCCTGAAACAGTTGAAGAAAGGGTAAAATCAGTAGAGGAGCTGAGAAATAAATGTAGAAAAATTGATGTTCTGGCTGATCTTATTCTGGACCCTGTTAACAGCAGGAGTATGATAGATTCAATAATGGCTTGTAACAAGTTCAAAGTAAAAAATAGGGAACCTATTTTCTTTGGCGTAGGAAATGTAACAGAACTCCTTGACGCAGACTCTGTGGGAGTAAATGCTCTCCTTGCTGGCATTGCAATGGAACTCGGTGCGAGTGTACTTTTCACTCCTGAAGAAAGTGGTAAAACAATAGGCAGTGTTAAAGAACTTGCAATTTCTTCAGACATGATGTTTTTGGCAAAAAACAGAGGTTCTATTCCAAAGGATCTTGGTATCAATCTTGTATTATTTAAGGACAAGCGAAAAATTGATGGAATAATAGAAGATGTTGATGTTCCTTTGGTTGAGGCTGAAGAGGATTATAAATTTCAGCAGGATCCTGCAGGTAGCTTCAAGATCATGGTTGAAAATGGCCATATAAAGGCTGTTCACTATCTCAAAATGGTGCCACAAATTGCAGTGAAAGGGGAAACAGCAAAGGCAGTTTATGATGAAATATTAAGGAGAGGGTTGATTTCTAAGTTGGAACACGCAACCTACCTTGGTTCAGAGCTTGAAAAGGCGGAAATTGCATCTAAAGTCGGGAAAAATTATGTACAAGATTTTCCACTCTTCACTAGGATATATTAATTAATTTTGATCAATATATTACAAATCGAAAAAAAAATTATTTTAAATTGTTTACTGGAGTACAATATGAATGCATGCGACAAATGTGGCAATCCAAACATCATAATTAAAAAAAAACAGTCCGGTCAGAAGCTTTGCAGGGACTGCTTTATAGAATCAATCCAAAACAAGGTTTTAAAGGATATTCGAAAATATAAACTTTTAGAAAAGGGTGATAAAGTTCTTCTGGGGCTTTCAGGTGGTAAAGATAGTGTAATGCTTTTAGATATTCTTAACTCTTTTCGAAAAAGGAATATAATAGATCTGGTCGCTGTTACTATTGATGAGGGAATTTATGGTTACAGGGAGGAAGGTGTTGAAATAGCAGCTAGAAATGCTAAAAAACTTGGTGTAGAACATAGAATTGTAACTTTCAAGGAATATTTCGGCTGGACATTAGATGAGATAATTTCAAAAAACACCATCAAAGAAGGTAGGAGAATTGCATGTACATACTGTGGTGTTTTCAGACGTTGGATATTTAACAGAGTTGCAATGGAGGAAGGAGCTACCAAAATAGCTACAGGACACAACCTTGACGATGAAACCCAGTCCATAATTATGAACTATCTTGAAGGTAATATACAGAACCTAACACGTATTGGGCCAAAATCTGAATCTCAGAATGATAAATTCACCATAAAAATTAAACCCCTAAGAGAGATACCAGAAAAAGAGATTGGTCTTTACGTAGTTGCAAGAGAACTTGATGTGCATTTTGCAGGCTGTCCATTTGCAATTGAATCATTCCGTGCAGAGGTTGGTAGTTTTATTAAGGAGCTTTCAAGGGAACACCCAACCATAATGTACTCAACTTTAAGGGGTTTTGATAGGATGAAACCAGTTTTAAAAAAGGAATTTTCAAGAGAATACCCTATGAGAGTTTGTGAAAAATGTGGAGAACCAAGCGCAGCCAGTATTTGTAAGGCTTGCAGTTTTTTGAAGGATTGGGAGGATTTTGATTAACATAAAATTAGATCACTCAAACCGAATATTGACTCATAAATATTTTTATAGTTAAAAATCTTTTAGGAAAGATTATTTTATCATAAGATTTAAACAATTTCTAATGAATATAATTTGAAAAATCTTATTGAATTCATTTAAGGAGAAAACTTTAATGAGAATAAAACTGATCATCGGGGAAAAAGAAGATATAATAGAAATTTCAGGCGATAAAACCGTAAAAAATCTCCTCGATGTTATTAATATAGCATCAGAAACAGTTGTTGTAAAAAAAAATGACTGTATAGTAATTGATGAGGAACCTGTTGAAGATGGGGATTCAATCGAGGTCATACAAGTAATTTATGGTGGATAACAGAATTAAACTTGGATTAATTGATATTATTTACCTTAAAGATTTTTTTTTGGAGATGTGACATGAAAGATTATGATCTAATTGAGGGTTACATATCAAATTACTTTGATGTGGGCGGATTTCATTCAACTCCTGAAGGCTCTTTTTTTGTTGTTAACGATTACGATGTCCATAAATTTTCAAGATTAATTGATGATTTGGATAAAGTGGGTTACATACCATTTATGGAAAGATATAACGGAATTTACAGGATAGGAATTGCTAAAAAACAAGAAAAGGGCGAATCCCGTATTCACATCAATGTAATTCTCTTCATAGCAACAATTGCAACCACTATTTTTGCAGGTTACACATTTGCTGGGGGTAACATAGGGGATGGTGTGGCTTTTGCAGTTGCACTGTTAAGTATATTAGGAGTTCATGAAACTGCTCATTATTATGCTGCTAAAAAACACGATGTAAAATCATCTTTACCCTACTTTGTCCCAGCACCAACATTAATAGGAACATTTGGTGCAGTAATAAATGTTAAATCACCGATACCCAATAAAAACTCCCTATTTGATCTAGGATTCAGTGGACCAATAGCAGGTATCATTGTAACTATTCCTGTCCTTATAATTGGAATATATCTCTCAAAAATAGTCCCAACCGCGTCAATGTCCATGACATTTACACCTCCGCCCATTATGAGTTTAATAATGTACTTCATGTTGCCCCCTATACCTGCAGGATACGGGCTGCAAATTCATCCTATTGTGTTCGCGGGATGGGTAGGAATAATAATTACTCTTCTGAACCTCATGCCTGTTGCCTTTCTTGATGGCGGCCATATTATTAGGTCGTTATTCACTGAAAAAATTCATCGAACTATATCTATAATCGGAGTTCTAGTAACATTAGCTCTTGGATGGATTCCAATGGCCATACTCATGATGTTGATATTGGTACTAAACAGAAGACACCCTGGAGCTCTTGATAATGTTTCAAAGTTGACTTTAGGGAGGAAAGTGATGGCTGTGGTGATGTTGATAATTTTTATACTATGCCTTTCACCAGCTCCAACCATTTTGTAAATCTAATTGATTATTCATAATCAAAAAAAATATTAAGAAAATTTGATCGAAATTATAATATTTAAAATTTGGAGATAAATATGAAAGTTCACTATGAATGTGCAGCATGCTTTTTAAGACAGACAAGGGAAGCATTAGACCTTGTAACAGATAACGAATCATTGAAGATGGACATCACTGAGAAGGTTTTGAAAATTGTATCTAAAAATTTTCATAAAGGTGCAGTTTCCAATGTAATAGGCACAGAGGTACACAGAACCATAAAGGAAGAAACAGGAAACAATGATCCCTACATTAAAGAGAGGGAGATATCCAATGATATAGCATTAGATTTTCTTCCACAAGTCGAAAAGATTCTGAGAGAAGGAAATACCCTCAAAAATTATATTAAGGTGGCAATAGCAGGAAATGTCATAGATTTTGGGGCGCTTGGACTGGATATGGATATGGAATCTCTGATCATCAACACCATTAAAAAGGATCCTGTCCTGGACTCTACAGAAGACCTCGAAGAGGAGTTAAAACGTTCAAAAACAATTATTTACCTTGCAGACAACATAGGGGAAATAGTTTTTGATAAAATCCTAATAGAGAAGATCAAAGAGTACGATGTGGATGTGGTAGTTGCACTTAAAGAAAAACCAATACTTAACGATGCATGTGTTGATGATGCAATAAAAATAGGTCTAGATAAATTTGCCAAACTTACCTCCACAGGCACAGATTCAATTGGAATAATAGAAGAGGATGTATCTGCGGAGTTCATGGAACTATTCAATAAATCAGACATGGTGATAGCAAAAGGATTGGGCAACTATGAAGGACTGGGAGAAATGGATCTAAAGGATAAACCCGTTTTTTGTCTTTTAAACGCCAAATGTCCACCAGTTGCAAGGGATATTGGTGTGGAATTAGGGGATAATATTGTTTTAAAGTTAAATCCTTAATATTATTTTTAATTTTTTATTAACGATACTTTTAACATGATGATATAGTAGAATGCATATGTTGAAATTTTTACTTATTAGTATAAATGATAACATGTTACAGACTTAATCAAATTTACATACTAATCTGCCCTACTGTTCAGTACTTTATTTAAATTATTAGAGGGTTTGATTTTTTTAAACATAGTAAATGTTATATAGAAGAGAAGGATAGAATCACAAATATAAAGTTTGAGATAAAAATAGTGTCAAAATGGGTGGTATCACTTAAGGTTCAAGTTTGTAGTACTTTGTTCATTGATTTCTAGATTGATATTCACTACTACTCACATATACACTATTCATATTGCAGGGGATAAAAAATGAACTCAGAGTTTCTAGAAAACAAAGAAATAATTGTAGCCTCTAACAGAGGACCCGTGGTATTCAAAAAAGATAAGAAGGGAAACATAAAATTAATACGTGGTGCAGGAGGCATTGTCGGTTCAATGATTCCTTTTTTGAAAAAAACACATGGTAAATGGGTTTCTTCTGCGATTGGAGAGTGTGACCAGTATATAAATAATAAATTCACCAATAAAGTGCCTATTCCATTAGATGACCCCGAATATTATGTCCAATTCATCAAAACAGAAATAGATATTTACAATGATTTTAATGGTAAATTCGCAAATCCTTTATTATGGTTTATTCACCATTCTATGTGGAATCCACCTTATTCACCATGTGCAGACGAGGAATTGCATAAAGCATGGGATTCATACCAATATGTGAACACAATGTTTGCAGCAGCAATAGGAGAAGACGTAAATAAATCAGAAAAGACTCCAATAGTAATGTTACAAGATTATCATCTGTATTTAACACCTAAATTGATTAGAAGACAGCATCCTGATGTTCTTATGAGTCAATTTGTACATATACCATTCCCTCCACCAGAAATTTTCCAGCAATTGCCAAATCACATGCAAATCGATATATTAGACAGTATTTTAACAAATAATGTCTTAGGATTCCATATTCCGCGTTACATGAACAATTTTTTACAAACAGTTAAACAAATTTTACCAACTGCTTCTGTGGATGAAATAACTGGAGACATAATATATAATGGACATGTCTGCCATGTAAGAACATATCCTATCAGTGTTGATATGGAGACACTCCAGACACAGGCACAGGATCCGGAAGTCATTTCTAAGCAAGCAGAAGTAGATGAAATAATTGGAAACTGTAAGTTAATTTACAGGACAGACAGAACAGACTTATCTAAGAATATTATCCGGGGATTTCAGGCTTATGATATGTTCCTTGAGAAATATCCAGAATGGAGAGAAAAAGTTAAGTTTGTAGCGACTTTAATGCCCTCAAGGCTAGATATAAAGATTTACAGGGAATACACAGATAAAATTAGGGAAATAGTTAAGGAAATCAATGAGAAATACGCTACCCCTGATTGGCAACCAATTAAATACATTTGTAAGGGAGATTACAACTTAGTGGTTGCTCTTTTGAAAAGATATGATGTTTTAATGGTTAATCCTATATTGGACGGTATGAATATCGTAGCCAAAGAAGGAAGTGTAGTAAACGAAAATAATGGTGTTTTAATTCTTTCTAGCGGAGCAGGATGTTATGAAGAATTAAAAGATGGTGCAATTTGTATAAATCCTTTTGATTTAAGACAAACTGCAGAATCAATTGATATGGCTTTATTAATGGATGAAACAACCAAATCTCAGATGATTGGTAAGACTAGGAAGGCTATTCAAATAAATGACCTGAATAAATGGGTTTCAGATCAATTAAGGGATATTGAGGCAGTCATGCATGAAAATATAAAACTTAAATTTAATGAAAACCCTGAAGAATCTCGTGAAATGAACTGAAATTAAAGATATTTGAATAGCAAATGAAAAAAAATCTATGATTTAAACTATAAGGATAGTATTTAATGTCGATTCAACTTCACGATTCTTTAAAAATAGCTGAAAAAGAGAAGGCTTTGCCAAGAGTAATTGCTTACAACCGGATTGATGGTCCAGGTTCCAGTTTAGATCTAAGTGAATTTCAGCAGGCATTCTGGAAAATGCCAGATATAATAGAGAAAGATGATCCAGCAGTGAAATGGACATGTAACCTTCCGAGGACAGTAGGCATAACAATTGACACAGGTACTAGAATTGAAGCTCATCCTTTCAATCCTGATCTTATAGGTGTTAAATCTGTTGAATATAAAACTGAAGTTACAGCTTCGCCTGGTGAAGTAATTCCAGTCAAAGAAAACTGGTTACTTAAAATAATCGAAATATTTGATATTAAAGGGGTTAAGTTTATTTTAAAGAATCTAAGAGAGGGTATACAATCATCAGGGCTTGGAGGTTCTTCAACGGCCACCATTGGTGTATGTTTACTTGCAAATGAATTAGCAGGACGACCATTTAGTAAGATTCAATTGATTTCCTTAGCTTCTCGTATTGAACAAAGTTTCGGAGTAAGTATCACTGGAACGCAGGAACAATCCAATGTTATTTTTGGAGGAGTAACTGATTATGTATGGTTTCCATGGGGAAAACCAGGATATCCTGGTACAGGTTACGGGGAATCTTCAAGATTTGAATTGATACCACCAGAAGATTATGGACTCTTAGAAGAAAGAACAGCTATTTTTCATTCTGGAAAAGCTCGTTTAAGCTCAGAGGTTAATTTAACATGGAGAAACGCTCTCTTAACTGAATCTGGATATAACTTACATTTCAAGAAAATGAAGGTAGCTTACGAGTTTCGTGAAGGATTAAGACTACAAAAATGGGGTCATGTAATGAGATCAATAGAAAAATATCGTAAAATACGTACAAAACTATGCGAAGGGTATATGAAAAATTCTATCGATTTAATGGAACGTGCTAAAAGTAGTAACTGTACTACTTTCCCTCTAGGTGCTGGTGGTGGAGGAGGAGTCCTTTTATTTTCTCCAAACCCAGAATCTTTACTAAAGTTACGTGAGGATCTTAAAGGGATTTATAATGAAATACCCTTTAAAATTCGATCTAGTGGTCATGAAATTAATAATATCAAAATATAGGGATTAATAAGACTATTTCGTAGTACTAATGAAGATATTATAAGATATTTATTTTTATAGTGACTTAACTACATTTCATTCCGAATTGATTTTATATCCCTAAATTGATCTGTTATCCAATCGTAAATATTTCTGCTGGCTACAATATTGTTTAAATTTACTAATCGTTTTTTTCTCTCATTTTCGCCCATTGTTATAGCTTTATAAAATGCCTCTGCAGTCTCGCTAATATCATAAGGATTCACGGGAATGCTATCATCTTTGATCTCATCAAAACAACCAGCAGTTTCAGATAATATTAATACCCCATTTTCTTTGTTTATAACGGCTGCTTCTTTGGGAACTATGTTCATACCATCAGAGATGGGATTTACTATAATACAGTCGTAGTTTTTAAACGCCGCAACAACCAAATTGTAATCAGCTTTAAAGAGGCATTCTATGGGTTTCCAATTATTATCACCATATTTATGATTAATTTCTTTGATGATGCTGTGAATATCATTTAAATAGTACTTATATTCATTTATCTGTTGTCGGGTGGGTTTTCCAGTGGTTAAAAATACTACTTTTCCGATGTACTCAGGGTGTTTATCTAAAAAGATGTCAAATGCTTTAAAACCTCTTATAATATTTTTGCTTAGGTCTGCCCGGTCTGTTCTGTAATAAAGGAATTTATCCCCTTTAATATTTTTTACAATTTCTTCTTTTTCTAATACTTCCTTTGAAGCTGCCAGTTTTTTTATTCCCTCCGAATCTACTGATATGGGATAACTCTTAACATGAGTTTTGTTATTATTGAGATGTACTATTTTGTTTTCGTAGTCTATTTTGTCTGCAAACTCTTCACAGGTACCAAGAAAGTTGTTCACATATCTTGGAATATGGAATCCGAGAATGTCATTTGAAAGAAGGCTATCTATTATTGACTCTCTCATGTAATAGGGTAAAATGTTAAAATAATCTGATTGTGGCCAGGGAATATGTATAAAATGGCTTAAAAAAGTTTTTTCCAATTTATGACGAATGAATGCAGGACAGAGATATAGATGATAATCTTGTAACATTATCATAGGCTCCTTTTCATTGCGCTTGCATTCTTTTACTACATGATCTGCAAATTTCTTGTTCATATGGATGTAACCATTTTTCCAAGCTTGGTGGATCTTATCATCAATGTCTGGAGTATAGGGGCTATTCCACATGTAGTGTTGTAAAAACCAAAGAAGTGGATTACTTATTACACTGTAATATTCTTCGTAACGTTTTTTCTCTTCTAAAACAAATTGAACCCAAAATTTGGGGTCATGTTTTGGTATGGGGACCTTGTTTCCAGGAAACCGGGTAGCTTCTTCAACATCTCCTGGGGTCATGGCACTTGCAATCCACACACCATTCAATGCTTCCATAAGGGGCATTAATGTAGATACAAGTCCTCCTGCACCTCTTTTCATCTTTATATTATCATGGGTTTGTTGAAATTCAATTGGTCCTCTGTTAGAAACCACAATTAAATTTTTATCCTTTAAGAACTTCAATATTTCTTTTTCATGGGGGTATTCCATGGAATCACTTCATATTACTTTAATTCTATAAATTAATTTTTTAAACATTTTCAATTATCCTTTTAATTGAAGCTGTTAATTTTTGCAGTTTTTTTGAGGATTTAGATTCTATGTAAATTCTTATTAATGGTTCGAATCTTGATGGTCTTACCAATATGAATGAATCTTCCATCTCGACCCTCAGACCATCTACTGTGTTGATGTCCTCTCCAAATTCAAAACTGTTTTTAATAGTGTTTATAACGTTCATTTTTTTTTCGTGTTCACATTCTAGTGTAAAAAAAGTGCGAGGATATTCTGCTATTTCTTGGGTCAGTTTTGAAAGGGTTGTATCTTCCCGGGCAAGTATCTCAAGCATGCGGACCATAGCAAAGATTGCATCGTAGCATGTCTGGAATTCTGGGAAAACATACATCCCGGGTTCATCGCCACCGAAAACTGCATCGTTATCAATTACTTCCTTTAATACTTGGTTTACAGATGTTTTTATGAGCTTTCCTTCGTACTGGGATACCACTTCATCCAGTGACATTGAAGCAACTACTGATGATACAACTGTACCTCCATGTTCTCTGATTAGTGCGTCCCTAGCAAAAATACCAAGTATGGTCTGGTCCCTGACAATATTTCCACATTCATCGATGAAGGTGACACCATCAAGGTCATTGTCAAGGATTATTCCAATGTCAGCTCCAACAGTAGTTGTGACTTCACTATCAAGTGATAACCTCTCAGGCCCAGGTTTAGAAAAGTTGAAGTCATGCTTTGTATCCTTAAAACCTATAGTAACTGTTTCGCAGCCCAATTTATTCAATAATTTTGGTGTGAATGGAGCACTCATCCCCATTTCACAGTCTGCTACTAGCAAGAACGATTTACTTTTTATGAGTTTTGTGGCAGCTTTTTTTAAAACGGCCTTTATATATTCTTCTCTGTACTCATGGGCATATCTTAATTCACCTATACAGTTCCATGCTACTTTATCACCGTGTCTTTGTTCTAATGGAATTACAAATGTGCTGAATATTTTTATACTCACATCTTGAGGTCTCAGATCTGATTCTGCTATTGTGACCATTACTTTTGTCTGATATAAATTCATCACATAATGTATTACGGGTATCGGGGCAATTCCAAAGTCCATGACGTTAATTCCTGCAGACATAAGTCCTGTGCTTATGGATCTTTTTATCATCTGTGAGGGTGTGTTGAAATCTCTGCCTAGAACTACGCTTTCACCAGGGCCCAAGTAGTTGCCTATTACAGTGCCTAGGTGCGATGCAAACTTGTTGGTGATCTCTGAATTCACTTCTCCCCGTATATCATAAATGTATTTAACCATTACTCTATCCTCCAAAAAAAATTCATTTAAATGATTTTAGTGAATATCTGAGTCTACTATAGAATCAGAATAAATTTCCACTTCGTTGTATATGGAAGTGTTGGATCTAATAGTGCTGTGATGCCTAATCAGCACTGAACTACCTAAAATGGCTCCCTTTCCGATAACACTGCATCTTTCCAAAATACTTTTTTTATCAATTATGCAATCCTTTAAGTGAGAATTGGCTTTTATAAGAGTATTTGGAAATATTACGGAACCTTTAATCGTACAATTCTCTTCCACAAATACATATTCGTTTAAAACTGTATTCTTCCCTAATGTACAGCCCTTTTCAATAAAACAGTGATCTCCTATAAACACAGGACCCACTATCCTGACACTTTCATCGATGTGAACATCATCTCCAATCCATATGTTACCCAACCTTCCAACACCTTCTTTCATTATATGGCCTGTTGGTTTGGGTCTAATTTTTTCGTCTAAAACATCGTAATTGGCTTTTAAATACGTTTCTGGCCTCCCAACATCGTTCCAGTAACCATCCAAGATGTATCCAAAAACTCCTATTTTTTTTTCAATTAAAACGGGGAATAGATCCTTTGAAAAATCAATTTCACCTTTATCAGTTTCAATGTAATCAAATACCTCTGGTTCAAGAACATATGTACCCGCATTGGCCAATTTACTGAAAACTTCTTTTGACGAAGGCTTTTCCAGAAATTTTACGATCTGATGATTTTCGTCAAGTACTGCAATACCGTAGTGGGTTGGATCATCCACCTTTGTTAAAACAATGGTTGCCATGGCTTTTTTTTCCCTGTGAAATTTTAATAATTTATTCAAATCAAGATCAATTAAAACATCACCACTTAAAACAAAAAAACTATCATCTATATATTTTAGAGCTTTCATAACTCCACCTGCAGTTCCCATGGGACGTTTTTCAATTAGATACTTTATGTTCAGATCGTCATGTTTAAGGTGGGCTTTTATATGACTTTGAAAATAGTTTAGGGTTATAATTATCTCCTGGCATTCAGAATTTTTTATTGTTTCTATCACATAATCAATTAGGGGCCTATTAACCACAGGAAGCATAGGTTTTGGTCTTATGGTGGTTAGGGGGCGTATTCTTGTTCCTTTTCCCCCAGCCATTATCACGGCCTTTATCATGAAACATCCTCCAGGACATCTTTTTAAAATATATTCTATTATTTCTAATTCAATGTAGATATAATTTGTTAAAAAATATTATCCACGGTTTATTTCGTATTTTAACATAAAAAAAAGGTCCAGTTACTTCAATAACCATTTAAAAAATCTCTGAACTTCATCCACACTTCTAACATGAAATAATGAACTACTTTTCACATAATCAGGAATTTCTTTTGAAAGCACGACTATACTGGCCATTCTGATCTTGCCTGTTTTTTCAAGTTCTTTGAGTTTGATGAATGCATCGAAGTCGGTTACATCATCCCCCAAATATATAACCCTATTCAGATCATATTTTTCAAGAATTTTTTCAACTATAAATCCTTTATCCCTATTGATAGGGGGTTTAATTTCCACAACTTTTCGTCCCTCAGTTAATTTTAGATCGCTGGTATCAATAGAATTATTTATAGCGTCCAATATTCTCTTTCTAGCATTTTCATGGAGTTCACACTGCCTGTAGTGGATGGCAATGCAGATACCCTTATCTTCAAACATCAAACCATTAATTTTGGATAATTCACTATTTTTTAGCTTTTCTACACTTCTTTTAATGTTTGCCAAATACTTTAGGGCTTCAGGCTCGATGAAAATTTTATTCCCGTCTATATATTCCATTCCATGGTTTCCAACATAGATTATTCCATCTACCCCTACCATTGCCTTTGCATTCATGGCAGATCTTCCACTGATCACGCCTACCATTTGGAATTTTTCTTTGAGTTTGTATAGAACCTTTTGCATAGATGGAGTTACTACTGCCTCTTCTGGTGTAGTTGCAATCTCACTGATAGTCCCATCAATATCTGTTAAAATAGATGTTTTGTCATTTTTAAATTCATAAAAGTCTTCTAGATGATTAAAAAGGTATTTTGGCATTATACACAATCCTTTAATTTTTTAATTATCATATAAGGATCATCAGCCACCACAGTACTTCCAAAGAGTTCCATTCCCCCAATATCTGCTGTGGACTTGAATATATTTCCGCGATCCACTATTTGAATTATATATGGAGGATCATTAACCCTATTAAGTAGAGGACATGAAATGGACATATTAAAGGATTCGACTCCAAAAACATCGATAAAACATCTTAAAATATTAAAAACGATCTTTTTTGTCTGATCAATTGTTGATGGGGGTCCAGGTGAAATTACAATAATCTCTTTCTCTTTGATTGGTGTGATACTCGCAAATAATTTTACTTTTCCTGATTTATGAGATAAACCCAGGGATTTGTGCACTGTATAAAGATCTTTAATATAATCTGATTTAGTTTCTTTTTTATACTTTTCAATAACTCTTTTTAAAGATTCCACCTTTGCGTAGGATCTGTCCCTTGTCATCAAAATCTGTGCATGTCCATGTACTTGTGAAGCACCGGCTCTTGGAAGGCAATTCCATACAAAAAATGGGAATTTATAATTTTCATTCTCTGTTAATACCATATCAAACCATTGGAAAGCAGTATTTATGTAATCGGAAAATTCTTTCAGATTAAATTCAAGGGGGTTATGTTTTTTAAATATTACCAAACTGCTCCAAACATCGTATTTGGCAATATTAGCGGCTGTTATAGAATATTTACCTTGAACTCTGCCGAAAACGTCTTCAGGGGTCCGTTTTTCAGGATTACAGAAATCACAGCCTTCTTCTGAATTTTGGATGAGTTGTTCTAATTTCTTTCTTTCTTCAGATGGTTCACTGTTCATTCCAGGCCTCTTAGATCTGAGAGAGTTGTAAAGAGTTCCCTGTCCAGTCCATTCGTTGAAGATATTAACTATTCTCTGTTTTCTTACATTTTCAAATACTTCATCTTCTTTAGAAATTAATTGGCCATCAATATCTCTTTTACCGAAATATTTCAAAACAATGGGTTTAATGGTTGGAATTATTTTCAAGGTTCCAAAATTGCAATAGTAGGAATAAATACGATTAAATAGTTTGTAAGATTCTTTATCTACCTTTTTTAAATCATTTATCTTGTTTTCCAATTCAAGAATTGAATCCATTGATAATCCCCCATTTTACTGAATTTACATATTTAAAATCAATTCTTAATATTGAAAAGTATTTTTTTTCTTATTCTAATATTTATTTTAACTCATACTTATGTTTAAATTTACGACCTGAAACTCTGAAAAGATATATTTAAGTTCCATAAGAGTAAAATAAGTTCATTATAATACATATTTTTACAATATAGTGGATTATGATATTATAATAGTAATTAGATAAAAATAAGACATTTGATATCAAAAAACTGGATCTTACAAACATATTAAATTGATACTTCAAGCAGATTGTTAATTAATAATAAATGAAATATTAGAATACACTGATATAATTTAAAATGGTTTAGAGGTGTTTTATGAGAGTTGGCTTTTTAGGATTTGGTGAGGTTGCATCAAAATTATCAGAAGGTCTAATGGGAAATGGTGTAGATGTTTATACTTGTATAGAAGGGAGAAGTACTAGAACGAGGAATATTACAGAAAAGATAGGGGTTAAAATATCTAGATCTTACAAGGTCCTTGCAGAAAATTCTGATATACTCATATCGTCTGTTGTCCCTTCAAATTCAGTTGAAGTAGCAGAGATGGTGGGAAAATATACTAAGGGTATTTATGTGGATATCAACAACGTTTCACCTAAAACAGTGAAGTATTCGTTGAGCATGATTGAAAATGGCAAAACCGTTGATGCTGCTATTATTGGATCTGTGGTTAGAAATGGAGTAAATGTGAAGATAATAGCTTCAGGCCCTTTTGTTGAGGATTTTGCTCAACTAAAAGGTTATGGCATGAACATAAACGTGGTAGGTTCTGAAAATGGTCAGGCTTCTGGAATAAAACTCTTGAGAAGTGCTTACACTAAGGGTGTTTCTGCTCTGCTTTTTGAATCTATATACAGTGGTTACAAGATGGGGATCGACAGAGATGTTCTTAAATACATTTCAGAAACGGAATGCCCGGATTTCAGGGAATCTGCAGTGTCTAGAATAATATCAGCTGCATTTCATGCTGAGAGGCGCTCTGAAGAAATGGCAGAAGTAATTGAAATGCTTTCGGAAAAACAGGAACCTATCATGGCTAGAGGAACACGAGAATTTTTCAAAATGCTGAGCGAAAATATTAAAAAACCTGAAAAAAGACCAGATGATTATTTGGAAGTATTTAAAGATTTTATGGAAATTAAAAATCATTTTTAACTCTATTAATAGTATTTGCTCCACACTAAATTTTTTTTTTATAAAGTTAAGTTTAATGAAACACAAAATAAGAATATAAGATGCTTTGAGTTATTTGAGGGGATATCTATAAAGTTGGAAGAACATGCACAAGAGTGTAATGAAGCCCTGAGTAATCCTTATTGGAAAAAAGATCCTGGATATAGACTATTTTTATTTTAATATTCAAAACATTGATTAGAGACCTTCATCTCCAACGAATATCCGGACTCTCCAACCCTCTGGTTTCTTTATTATCTCTCCCCTTAGCGGTATGAAATGTGAATCTATTAGAAGACGA
>Ga0302158_1000015_pt1 | contig 17802 bp, 17 predicted proteins | sample I_Fen_E1_1_FD_193505 | JGI IMG/M metagenome (GOLD analysis project Ga0302158, IMG submission 193505) | Peat permafrost microbial communities from Stordalen Mire near Abisko, Sweden - I_Fen_E1_1 | ecosystem: Environmental > Terrestrial > Soil > Wetlands > Permafrost | place: Sweden: Abisko...
TATTTCCGAAGCCATATCCTTTGTGTGAGAGTTCGGTAAATACTTGTATTTTCTACAGCCACAGGATAGTGGTTTTTATTATCATCGGTATATGCAAATGTCCATAATTCGCTTGTTGATATTTTGCCGGTATTCCATAGTTTAAGTACTGATCTGCCTGTTTCTTCATGTCTGAGGTGGCGGGTGTATTCGCCTTTTGGGCTATGGGTGATGATAAGATCGAAATGGTTTGCCGGCAGCAGGTCAAGGATAGCTTGCTCAACCTCATTTTCAGCCAATGGTTTCTGATCCGGACCATCATCCAGATCTCCCATGATCCCTTCAGATCTATAAATTTTTAAAGCATCATTGAACTTCGCAGAACGGTCTTTGTCGCTTCTTCTGCAAAGACAAACTATATACGTATGCCACGACGGATGGCTCAGGATTGTTCCTCCGGCCCACAATGTTTCATCATCGGGATGAGCTACTATAACTGCAACGTTTTTTGTGAATAATCGGGCCATTTAGCTCAAATCATTTTATTGATTTCCTGATTTTTTTCAGTATTGTGTTTTACCGGTTGGAAAAAGAACAACATCTTTCAGTCTACTGATACAATAGTTTATATATTTCGTTCAGATCAGGAGAAAGGATTATTTCGGTTCTGCGGTTTCCTGAACGTCCTTCATCAGTTTCATTGGTTTTTACAGGATGAAACTCGCCTCTGCCCGATGCTGTGATGCGGGTAGGATTAAAACCATTATCTTTTGTCAGAATTCGTACAATGGATGTGGCTCTTGCTGTGCTTAGATCCCAATTATCTTTAAACATAGCGGTTTTAATAGGGATGCTGTCTGTATGACCTTCAATCATAACATTAATGTCTTTAGTATTGTTCAGGACGCGGGCAAGAGATTTGAGCGCTTCTTTACCTTTAGGATCAACGACATCGCTTCCCGATTTGAACAAAAGCTTTTCCTGGAGGGCAACATAGACGTTTCCGTCCTTAATATAAACGGATAATTCGTCACTTTTATAGCCTTTCAATGCGTCGGCTATTGAATTCTTTAGCCTTGCCATCACGTCTATTTGTGCCTGGATTATGTCCTGTAAGGTTTTTAGCCGTTTCGACTGATCGGTAATAGTCATTTTTGATTGGGCAGAAAGCTCTTTCAATTCATTTTGAACCGATGTATATTCATTCTGTAAAGAACTATATTCATTCTGCAATGAAGCTTTTGACTGGGAAACATTTTTTAACTTTTCATTGCAGTCAGTGAGCTGACTTTGAGCAATTGTACTGTCTCTTTGAAGTTTCTCAACTTTCGATCGCGAACTTAAAAGTTTTTTACTCGGCCCGCATGAAGTAAAGATCAAACCAAGAATCAGAAAGGAGAATGCAAGAGTGTGCAAAGATTTTTTCATTATATGGGAATAAGATGAATATTAGAATACAAAGATGTGTCACATCACAAATAAAATTGTTACACAACTTTTTAATAATATTGCATTATTCACATATAGGATCAGCTGTCTTCTATTGAATAAGACAGCTCTCTAAATTGATTTTAGTAAACGGCGGAAACAAACTTTTTAAGTTCGTAATTGAATTTGTACGGGTTCTCTATGTTGCTTAAATGACCTGAATGATCTATAATATGAAGGGATGAATTTTTAATTTTTTCATTCATTAATAATGCTGCTGCAGGAGGAGTCAGAATATCTTCCTTTCCCACCATTATAAGAACAGGTACTTTTATTTCCGGTAGTTTACTGCAGGTCTCTTCACGCATTGCCAGAGCAAGCAGGGTACTGCAGAGCGATTGTTCAGAGGTTTTCAATATCATATCTCTTACATCTTCAATTGCATCTTTCCTTGTAAGGTACGATTCAGGGGAGAAAAGGTTTTTTATGCTCTCGTCTGCATACTTTTCCACTCCATTCTTTATGATGTTTTTTATTGTCTTAAACCGTTTTTCTCTTGCCTCAGGTGTATCGGCCGTACATTGGGTGTCACTCAGTACAAGTGCATCAAATCTTTCAGGGAAGTTAGAAACGGCGTTTAACGAAATGTACCCACCCATTGATAGTCCACAGAGCATTGTTTTATCGATTTTCAGGACATCCATTAAACTGATCAGATCTTTTGCAAAAAGCTCAATTGAGAAATTCTCATTTCCGCTATCAGAATTGCCATGTCCACGGATATCATAAGTAATCACATGGTATTTATCCTTTAATGCTTCCACCTGCAGGTTCCACATGGATTTATTAAAAGGGAACCCATGGATAAAAATGATGTATGGAGCTCCGGACTTACCATGGTCGGTATAACTTACCATGATATCACTTACTGCTATTCTGGTTTTGGTTTCTAATTTATTCATGAGGGTACTGTTTTTAGTGACTCCCGTTGTCTGTTCCCAGACAATTTAGGATAATGAAGAGTAGGAGTATTAATTTAGTTGAAAGTTGTTATAGTTATTATTTAGAGTTTTTAAGTTCACTCAGCAGTTCATTCAATTCAATTGTAGCGTAGGTGGATGCGTAATCTGACATGGCATAAGGAACAATTAAATTTCCATTGTGAAGTATAGAACCACAAGAATAAACCACATTAGGTACATACCCTTCCCGTTCTTCATTATTGGCCGCCAGAAGAGGTGTCTTCAGTCTCCCAATTTCAATTTCAGGATTATTAAGTTCATATAATGATGCTCCTAAAACATATTCCCGCATAGGACCTACTCCATGTGTTATAACTAACCATCCCGCATCAGTTTCGATGGGGGAGCCACAATTTCCCACCTGTACCAATTCCCAGGAATATTTGGGTTTCTGAATCAGTTTGGCTTCGCGCCAGATATTGATATTATCAGAATAAGCCAGGTAATTATTTATTCCATCTGTTCTGCACAAAATAGCATACTTCCCGTTAATCATCCTTGGAAACAATGCCATTCCCCTGTTCTGTGCAAGTTCACCATGTATTGGCAATCCTTTGAAGTTATAGAAATCTCTGGTGGAAAGTAACTTTGGCAGTATAAACAAGCCGTTATAAGCAGTGTAGGTGGCATAGTATATTATTTCGCCGTTTTCCTCTGTGAATTTAACAAAACGTGCGTCTTCAATGCCATTCTTTTCGGAATCGGATATTGGAAAAATAACTCTTTCGGAAATTGCGGAATCAAGAGAAAACTCAATTTCGTAATGTGACAGAGCCAGCCACATCATCTGATTAATGATTAATTCTTTATTAGGAGAAAGCTTTGGGGTTTTTCGTATTTCTTCCACCGCTTTTTTCAGTTCACCGTAAGTAAACCGGTCGGACAGTTTTTCAAGTACAAAAAGCGGTGAAAGTTTGTTATCGAAATCATGCATTTCATCGAGCTTCTTAATAAAGGATTTTTTATTGTAAATATGTCTTTTGATCCGTGAAGCTTCCGCCAGCATTTTACCGACCGGTTCAATAATAAGGTTATTATTCTTATCAATAACAGCTGAACGAAAAACGATGGATGATATTTGTCCTTCACCAGTAGCCCTGAAACTAAAAATCAATCTTTTCTCACCATCACCTGTTTCGGACTGATCAGGATCTTCGACAACTGACGGATTAAAAAATGCTGCCGATTCAATTGAATATTCCATTGTGAAATATGAACCTATCAGCGATTTTCGGGATTGGTTTACTTTAATTGGTTTTATTCCCAGCTCTTTGAATATATCAGCCAGTTTAATAAAATGCGTTTGTAATATCTCCGAAATATTTCTGTGACGTCTCGAATAACCTCTCAGTACCTGACTTAACGCAATGGATACCTCGCTATCTGACATAGCTAATACACCAAGTATAATATTTTTACTTCTTTCATTTGAAAAATTGCTGAACCTGGTTATTACCCTGCCGGGATCAGGAGAAAATCTGGTATTCTTCCTGTTAACAGTAACTTGCATTATTCTGATCTTTTACCTTGAGTAAGTATTCTAAATGATTAATAATTAATAAATATTATTTTTTTGCGGTTACTCCCTCCGTTTTTTCCTGATTAATCCCGATGTATCCGAAGTAAAGTCATAAGATGATAGCTTTGCCTTAATCACCAGGGTTGAGAAAGCCATCGTTTTTGATTTTATTAATTTTTTTCAGTATTGACAAACGATTGAATGTCAGAATCTATATGTGTTTTATTATACTTTTCAACTGTCAGTCTTGCAATCAGGTAACTTATTGCGGATTCAGCACCCTGGTTGAGATTCACATAGGTTTCTTCCATCCCGTCGTAACAACCGCCGGTACAAGGGTTATAAATAATCTGATTCAAACGGTTATTCCCTAAAAACCAGTTAAACGCAATTTCCATTTTAATGAGATAGTCTTCATTGGCAAATGCATCATAAAACTTACTTAATGCCATAATCGTATAAGCTACATCAATAGGCTGCTCTCCAAAACGACCTGCTGTCTTACCTCTTTGCAGCCAGTTTCTATTGGAAATCACTTCAATACCGTTTTCATTGAAAGTTTTTGACAATAAAAAATTAAATGATGATATGGCGATTTCTTTATAAATAGTATCCCCTGTGACAAGCCAGGCACATAACATTGCCTCGGGCAATATGCCGTTTGCATATGTAAGATAACCCTCAAACCATTGCCATTTTTCACCGGATTCATGTTTATACATCTGAACCAGCCTTTTTGCGAGTATTTTAAGAAGATCGAGGCTTTCTTTTGATTCAATTGCCGTGTAGTAATAATACAATCCTTTTATGGCAAAAGCCATTGCCCTTGTTGAATGTATCTTTTGCACATTTGGAAGCGCTTTCAGAATGATTGCAACGGCTTCAGAACTTGTTTTTCCGGGAAGCAGTTCCTTTTCCGAGATTAAATACCCCAGAGCCCAGATTGCTCTTCCGTTAGAATCATCTAAGTTAACCGCGCTGTTTTGATCGGTAAAGTTATTGTCAACATCTACATAGTTTAGAAAATCACCGTCAGGCTGAAGACAGAATTTAATAAAACCAAGATATTTGTTAATATACCATATAATTTTGTTATCGCCTGTCGATATGAATTGCATACACATTGCTACCATGGCCCTGGCATTATCATCGAGGGTGTACCCTGAACAAAGATCAGGCTGGTTGATTTTTGAAAACTGTATTATTCCTGTTTCAGTTGTCATTTGCATAATATGGTTCAGATTGACAACCGGCAGATTATATCGGAATTCAATCTTGTCACCGGCTATTTTTTTAAACAACATTGTATGTTTAACTGCAGAATTTTCCCATGCTGTGGAAACTATTTTCTGTAAAGTATTTATCGTGATATTTCTTCTTAATGACTCGTCTGTCAATAACCTGATAACACCGTCAGCTAATTGTTCTGAGTTTCCAAAGTCAAAGATAATTCCGGTCGCCTCAGTCAACACCTCCTTCGCGTGAGGAATAGGAGTTGAAATAATAGGGCAGCCACAACTCATCGCATAAGCAAATGTGCCGCTTACAGCCTGGTTAGGATCATTGGTTGTAAACAGATAGATATCAGTAAGCTGTAAATATTCCAGCAGATCGGGCAATGGTAAATAGCTGTTAATAAATTTTACATGTTGTGTTAATTTATAACTGATTATCATTTCCTCAAGGCTGTTCCGGTATTTTTCTCCTTCCTCTTTTATTACTTCAGGATGGGTTTTACCAATTATAAGAAATAGCACATCAGGGCTGTTTTTCACAATAGCCGGTAGCGCTTTTATTGTTGTTTCAATACTCTTTCCCGAACTCAGGAGACCAAATGTTGTAAGAATTTTCCGGCCTTCCACTCCATATTTATTTTTCAGATAACTTTTATTTAAATGCTGCACCAGATGAGTCCCATGTGCTATCACAGATATTTTTTCATTCTGCAGGCCATAATCGTTGTTCAGAATCTTTTTTGAATTATAAGTCATTACGACAATTGACTCGCAGGCTGCTGCAATACTTTTTATTTTTAATTTAAGTTGTTTATCAGGATGAGGAAGTACAGTATGAAAGACAATAATAACTGGTTTTGTAAGATCATTTAAAAATTGAAGGAATGAACTTTCCTGTTTTTTAAAGAAGCCGAATTCATGCTGTACGAGGACAATTCTAATACGATCGTCTTTATTAATCTTAAATGCCAGCTTTCCGTATCTGTCGGCTATTGATGTTTTAAGAGTATATTTTACTTCATCAGAATATTTGTAATCCACATCGCCTGATTCGAGCGCACAAACTTTTATAGATAAGGAATTGCTGAATTTATTATCTATAGCCTTAATCAAATCCTGAGAATATGTTGCTATACCACATTCTCTGGGAGGATATGAGGTGATAAACAATATTTCAGGAAGCTCCTTGATCTCAGCGGATACGGATTCCAGCTCATTCCTTTGGAGAGTCAGAGCTGAATATATTGATTTATCAAAGCCAAAGAACCTTTCACCATTATATAAAACATCGCTGTTTTGCTTCGATACTGATTTATTTTTCATCTTTCGAACTATAAGTTAACAATTCGTTCACCAATTCATTTAAGTTCACTGAAGCGCATGCTATCAATGTATCTGCAGCACCATAATAGATAAATAAAGTATTGCCGAAAACAGCTGTTCCGGTCGGGAAAACCACATTATTTACTTCTCCTTTTAATTCCCATTCGTACTGAGGTGAGAACAGGGCATATGGCAATCGTGCAAGTATTTTACCCGGGTTATTTAAATCAAGTAAGGCAGCGCAGGCAGAATATATATGATCATTACCGCAATGCTCAACTCCATGATAAATCAACAACCATCCATGTTCTGTTTCGATAGGAGGACAACCGCTGCCAATATAGCATGACTCATGGAGATGAAGAGGATCGAGTACGATATAGTTCTCAAGTTTTAGAAAATAATCATCCCAGAATTCTTTTGTGAGATCCTTTATGCTATTTATTACAACAATCTGAATGCCCGGTCTTATACGATGCAGAAATACCAGTTTACCGTTTATTCTTCTTGGAAAGAAAACCACATTTTTGTCCCATAACATCATTCTTTTATCAGGATCAGCATCCTGATAGTAAAATTTATGTTTGAGGTAATAATTTTCATTTATTTTTTTAGCCGATTCGGCAAGGAATACGAATTCTGCATAGGTAATAGGAGGAACAATGATCCCGCGTTTTTCGAATTTCATTAAATCTTGTGAAACAGCTAATGCCCCCCGGGCATTTGTACCATCGTAAGCAGTATATGTCAGATAAAACAGATCATCAATCTTAACTATGCGTGCATCTTCCACTCCATGCGATTCATAGTCGAATTCAGGGACTATTATAGGCTTATCCCACCGTTCAGTTACTGTTAAAGGACCATCGAGTTTACAATAACCAATAGTTGAATGGTTACCTTGTTGTACAGCCCTGTAAAAGATATGAACACTGTCGCCAATACGTATAACAGCTGGATTCATAATACCTTCATTCTCAAATTCGAGAGTAGTTTTCTCCAGTAATATACCTTCTTTTTTTACCTGTATCATCTGGAATCTATATACAATATAAATATTACCAGCAAATCTGACTTATTAACTAGTAACAGTTTTTATAACTTGTTGTTTAAATTGTTTTCTATCTGATCTTTTATATAAAGTAATTCCTACAATCCGGAAATAAGCTTACGTATCTCTTCTTTTGTTTTGCCCAGTCTGATCTGGAGCCGACCTACCAGCTCATCTTTTTTGCCATCAACGAATAACAGATCATTGTCAGTGAGCATGGAATATTTTTGTTTCAGTTTCCCTTTTATCTCGTTCCAGTTGCCGTTTAATTCAGTAATATTTTTCATAATTATCTTTGTTTATCGTACTAATTTTCACTTAACAAAGGTGGATAACTAAAGTTTCGGAAGTGTTACAGAACTACGGCAATAAGTTACATGATTCACACATATCTATCCTTTTTATATTACAGGATGATACTTGCGATCAAATAGTCATTTTATTGGACTTGAGGAATGAAAAAGGGTTCTCAGTGGTGGACAAATTCTCAGTCTTAGCTGAAATTTCACATTGATACGGGTTAGCCAGACAGAGTTACATCTTCTCCATATACCATTCTATTGCCTTTTCCAATTTCTGAGTATTTAAAATGGTGTCAATGACCTTTTGTAATCTTAAAAAAGCGGTTTCGCTTTTCACAATATAATCAAATGCTTTATGATGCATGCAGTTTATAGCTACATCAATTCTGTCCTGTGAGGATAACATAACTACCGGAATACCGGGATTTCCTGCTTTTATTTTATCTAAGGTTTGGATTCCATTCATAGCATGTTTATCAACACCGTTTAGATGATAATCCAGAATGATGATATCAGGATTGTGTGATAAATTCTTTATACAAATTTCGCCTGTGGTAAATGTTTCAAGTTTAAAATCGGGGTATTGAAGAAATTCAATTTCCAGTAATTTTAAATACATGGGGTCGTCGTCTACCAGGAAAAGTTTTATTTTATTTTTGCTATTCATTTTGGTGATTTTTTAATTATTTTCAGTTCTTCCTCCAGTTCTATACATGCCTGATTACAAACGCTTTCAAGCTGTTTTACCAGGTCGTATATTCTATCTGTCTGTTGTTGAGTCCCGGCATATTCCTGAACTTTTTTTGCCATGTTTTCGAAATCAGCATTTATTCCCACAATTGAAAACGAGGGAATTAATTTATGTACTGTTGCGTATAATAAATCCCAGTCTTTAGTGTGTATGCATTGTTCCATAGTATTGATTAATGGCGGGGTTTGTTCAAGATAAAGTGAAATCATCTCCATGATTAATGCCTTATTGGACTTTGTCCGTAGCTTTAAATAGTCCAGGTTTGTACATTTTATCTTTATGCTTTCATCGTTAAAGGGTTCCCGAGGCTCGTTTAAAAGCATATTTTTTTTAACAAATCCCACTATTTTACTATATAATAGTCTATCATCAACGGGTTTAGCTATGTAATCATTCATACCGACAGCTTTGCATTTTGCTAAATCTACTGTTGTTACATCAGCTGTCAAAGCGATGATTGGGATAACAGAATTCATCGTGTACCGGATATATTCAGTTGCTTCAAACCCGTTCATTTCAGGCATCTGAAGGTCCATCAGAATAATATCGTACGATTTAGACTGGAGCTTTTCGATTGCTAACCTTCCGTTTGCAGCTATATCGCACTCAAACCCGAAATCGTCCAACAGTGTTCTCATTAATAATTGATTGAGAGCAATATCTTCTACTACAAGAACTTTTATGCCGGTGATTTCAGTATCCATTTCAGGTATTTCCAGTTCTGTTTCGGCATCCTCTTTTGTTTTAAGAAATGGTAAAGTAAAACTAAAAGTTGAGCCCTCCTCAATTTTGCTTTTTACTGAAATGGTTCCGCCCTGCGGTACCACTAATTGTTTGACAATGGCAAGTCCTAATCCTGTGCCGCCGTAGAGTCTGGCAGTACCGCTGGACGCCTGCTGAAAGTTTTCAAAAATCTTATCTATTTTATCTTCTGTTATTCCGATTCCTGTATCTGAAATTGAAAATTGTATTGTAACTTTCTCTTCATCTTCATTCAGCAGATGAATACTAACAGTAATATTTCCCTTTGATGTAAATTTGACTGCATTGCTCACAAGATTTAATATGATCTGATGTAAACGGACCGGATCGCCAACCAGTACTTCAGGAATATTGTCATCGTATTCTTTAACCAGTTTTAAATTTTTCTCCTGAATTTTTGTTTCAAACAAATGAAGCATTGCTGATATTGATAGGGACAATTTAAACGGTATCTGCTCAAATGTCATTTTCCCGGCATCTACTTTTGCCAGATCGAGGATGTCGTTAATGAGTACAATCAGGGCATCGCCGCTCATTTTGATAGATGTCAAATATTCTTTTTGTTTTACTGACAAATCTGTTTTCAACAACACTTTTGTAAATCCGATAATTGCATTCATCGGAGTACGGATTTCATGGCTCATATTTGACAAAAACTGTTGTTTTGCCTTCACTGCATTTTCTGCTATCAGAGTAGAGTTTTCGGCTTTAATTTTTGCCTCCTCGGCTATTTCGGTTGCCAGTTCGGCAAATACTATCGCTTCTGTCAATTCTGTTGCAATTCTTTTCTGGTCGGTAATATCTCTGGCCACAACAACTACACCCAGCACATTCCCTCTGTCATCTTTATAAACCGATCCATTGAATAATACATCGGTAAGCTTGCCATCCTTATGGCGAAGAGTAAGAGGAGAATCGGCAACAGATCCGTTTGCAAAAACTTCCTGATAAACTTCACGAGCCTTCTGAGGTTCTGTGAAATAATTAAAGAAGTCAGTACCTGTTAATTTTTCACGGGTTACTCCCGTAATATCCACAGTGGCCTGATTCATATCAGTGATTTTGCCTTTGGGGTTTATAGTAACCAATGGATCCAGACTGGCCTCAATCAGACTCAGAGAATATTGTGAGGCTAATTTTAATGAATAACTGAATTTTTCAAGTTCTTTATTTGCAATTTCCTGTTTTTCCTTCTCTTCGGTTTGAAAAACAACTTCTTTGTCAGCAAGGATTAACTCTGCCGCACGCTTTTCTTTTTCGTCATTTTGATAGACAAGTTCCTTATTAGCTATAATTAGCTCTGCCGCACGCTTTTCTTTTTCATTATTTTGATGGACAAGTTCTTTGTTAGCTATATTTAATTCTGCTGCCCGCTTTTCTTTCTCATCATTCTGATAGACAAGTTCTTTGTTAGCTATAATTAACTCAGCTGCCCGCTTTTCTTTTTCATCATTTTGATAGACGAGTTCTTTGTTAGCTATAATTAACTCAGCTGCTCGTTTTTCTTTTTCATCATTTTGAAAGACGAGTTCTTTATTAGCTATAATTAATTCTGCTGCACGCTTTTCTTTTTCATCATTTTGAAAGGCAAGCTCTTTGTTAGCAATAATTAACTCAGCTGCACGTTTTTCTTTTTCATCGTTTTGAAAGGCAAGCTCTTTGTTTGCAACTCGTAATTCTGTTGCCCATTTTTGCTCAGCAATATCTCTGGCTACTACTACCGCACCAAGAACATTCCCGTTTTCATCCTTATAAACGGATCCGTTGAATAAGACATCTGTAAGCCGCCCGTTTTTATGTCGGAAAGTAAGCGGAGAATCTGTAACAAATCCCTTTGCAAATACATCCTGATAGACTTTACGTGCTTTTTCAGGTTCAGTGAAATAATCAACAAAATTAGTTCCCAGAAGATCATTGCGTTCAATACCTGTAATGTTCACCTTGGCCTGATTCATATCGGTTATTATACCTTCGGTATTAAAGGCAATCAATGGATCAAGACTGGCTTCTATTAAGCTACTGGCATATTGAGATTCATGTAATCTGGTTCTTTGCATATTATTTATTTTCTGTCTGACTTATCAATTTTCAGAAAGATGTAAGATACTGGTTATGGTTACCAAATTATTGTACAATTATTTATAATAGTTACATTATTCACACCTGTTTTCCGAAGCTATTTTAACTGGTCACTTGTAGAAACAAAGACTAATTCAGGAATACTGTTATAGAGTAAATGAGGTTTTTAATATAAACTTATTTAAAGCACTTTACTCTGTTTTAATTTTTTTAAATATCGTTTTGACTTTTATTAACGGGGGCATGGTATCGCCTAATAAGAAGCCCCAGGGTTTTAATGGCTCTATATGGTCGCAAATGAGTTTTATAATGGCAAGTAACGGCATGGAAAGAAACATCCCCGGTATTCCCCATAAAGCATTTCCAACGAGAACAACTATTACTGAGAACAGAGCATTGATTTTTATTTTTGAGGCGACTATATATGGAACGATGTAGTGATTATCAATAAGCTGGATGAAATAATAGGCTGCCAGAATGTAAACTGCATACCAGGGCGTCGGTTTGGTTACAAGAGCTACCATCACAGGCATAGCGACTGCAATGATTCCCCCGATGTACGGAATGACATTGAGCAATGCTGCCAGAATACCAAGAATGAATGCATATTCAATTCCCAGCAGCAATAACGCTGCTGTATTCATTGCTGCCATCAAAACAGCTTCGATAAACAACCCCACAAGATAACGTTGAATAACAGTTTTGATCTGGGAAACCATCTCTCTTACATGGGTTTGATATCTAGATCCTGAAAGCATGCGAACAAACTCAATGATTATAGGCTGATAAAATAAGATCATGAAAATGTAAAATGGTATTAATAACAATATTACCAATCCATTGCCCAGAAGAACTATGGTTTGTCCGATAGCAGCAGTGCTTACATTGATTATCTCACTCTGCGTTTTTGTAATCCAGTCATGGATTTTCTGAGGATCTTTATTGAAATAATCGGCAGCATCTGCAATATTCTGGTTTAGCAGCGATGTAAACTTCTCTACCAGTACTGGCCAGGATTCTCCAAACCGGCCTGCCTGAGCAATAAAAACAGCACCAAATGCGGCAATTATCAAAAAGGTAAGAAACATAGTAAGAATAATAGCCAACACCCTGTTTATTTTTAGCCGCACCATAAAATTTACGACAGGGTGGAGTACTATAGCGATTATTATAGCGAAAACGACTGGAATAATAATTCCTTTTGCAATATACATTATTGCTAATAAAGCAATTATGCCCACCAGAAGAATGGTCACCTTTGCATAAAATGGTACTTTTAGTTCCTCACCCGGCACGGCTTCCTGAATTCAATTCTTTTTTGCGAAAAAAATGATGTAATACAGTCTGACCGACTGATTTGATAACATCTGAATTTTGAGCAACAATGTTAGTTATCCCAAACTGAAGAACAGAGCCAATAAGTTTTTTAAACAGATTGCCAGAGGACCCGACAAATATTTTTCTTGAAAGGAACCCGCTGAGGAGCCCCATGGCTGAACCGGAGATGTTATCGATAAGATAAGGTGATGAAGAGATTTCCTTCAAAGTATGCCTTATAAGATTCACCGGCTTCAAACTTTCGTAAGCAAGAAACAACTGTTCTTTCAAAAGCTGCTCTTTGATACTTTGTTCAGCTTCTAATAACTGGATTGAATTTTTAAGCCCGGCTATGGAAGTTATATTTTGCATATATTCTTATTTAAGAATGTGTTTAATGAAAGAATTGCCAACAAGCTTCTTAATCGGGTTATGCATAAAGAAATGAATGATAAGTCCTGCAAGAATATAAAATGCTGCTACCACGAAAAATCCCCAAAATACCTTGCCAAGGATATCTCCCAGCCATAATGCTAATCCCAGATTTAAAAAAAGCAGGAATGTTGCAATGAGCAGAATGACAATGGAATGGGGTACCAGAGAAGATACTACATCCGTTGTTTTATCAAGTGCCTTAAGCTTGACTAACTCGAAACTTGTTTTTGCATATTCGGAAGCCTTTTCCAGCAACGATTCAAGCAGCTTACTATTGTCTTCCATCTCTTCGTTCTTGATAAAGTTGTACGATTACATTCAATACTAATTGGTTGTGTATTTAGTACTGGCATTTGAAATTGTTAAGAGGAATACGGTTTCTTCCTCAGTAGTGAGACGGTACTTAATATTATCGTTGAGTGTCATTAACTGGCCTTTGTAAAGGGTAATAGTATCTTTCCTGTGATGAAATCTCAGCTTGCCCTCAATTATCTGAAGAGTAACCGAGTCATTTGACTGAAAAGAAGATATTTCCGTACCTTCATGCATAGCTGTAAGAATAATCTGTTTTTCAGGGCTTTTCAACAGAATCATTGCATTAAGTTCCCCGTTAGCCCAGGTATAACTTTGCTTCATTTTATCAATTAAGGAGGGCAAGTCAAAAGCTAATAATTTAGAATCAGTTGACCTCCTGTTCTTTGTGTAGAGAAGATTAGTCCTTAGTGTTTCTATTTCCATAAGTTATGTTTTACTGCCTTTTTAACGTTTAACCAAATCGAGATCATTTTATCCGGCTATATTCTTAGCCTCTTTTTTAACATCTGATACTTTGGTCTTAACTTGTTCTGTAAAGTCAGAAACTTTTTCCTTTACCTCGTCTGCTTTGACTGAAAGGCTTTCTACAAATTCTTCGAATTTTTCTTTTAAAGCATCCGCATAGTCTTCTCCCTTTCTGGTGATCTTTTTCCGTGTTTTCTCACCTTTATCGGGGGCAAATAATATCCCTAACAATGCTCCGGCAGCAACGCCGGCCAAAACGCCTAGTAATACTTTTCCTGAATTCATAATACTGTTTTTTAAATAATTACTAAATAAATTAATGATATTAATGAACTTTTCTTCCTTTTATATTCCTGATTTTAATTGCAATAAATCGTAGTAAGTGAATAACTCCTCACATGATTTATATTTATTGACGTGACATAATTATTTTACTTAATTAAATAGAATTTCAGCGTACTAATTTTCTCTCCAGAATTACCCTCATCACTACTAATAAAAGTGCAAAAGCCAGCAGAATGTGAAATAAACCTCCGATTCCATATCCGATAAATCCGATTGACCATGCAAGAATCATTATCAGGGCTATTATGTAGAAGAGGCTTTTCATAATTGTAATGTTTTTGATTTGAGAGATTAGTCACAGGTGTTATATTTAAGAGAGCGTGCTAATCATTTCATCAACAAAGGTAGGTTTGGCTATTCTTTATCCGTTACATTATTCCCGGAATAAGTTACATCATTCACATATATGGGGTAAAATCAAAAGAGGATCAGATCACAAGGGTTGACTGGCAAAGGTAAAGCTGAAAAAACGGATATATTTGGTTAGAGGTTCCCCAGAGTGAATCGCCTTTTGCTCTTGAGATTTTTAAAGTGAGAGGGGGTAAGTCCAGTCATTTTCTTGAACTGGTTTGACAGATGGGACACACTGCTGTAATGAAGTTTCCAGGCAATTTCGGTCAGATTGAGCTCGTCATAAACGAGCAGTTCTTTTACCTTTTCTATTTTATTAGCCAGGTAAAACTGTTCGATTGTAGTGCCTTTAACTTCGGAAAAAAGATTGGAGAGATATGTGTAATTGTGATTTAATTTTTCGCTAAGGTAATCGGAGAGATTTATTTTAATCTGTTCATCATTAAAATGGATCAGTTCAATTATAGTGGTTTTGATTTTCTCGACCAGGATCTTTTTATTATCATCCATCAATTCGAGCCCGACCAGATTAAGCGCAACACCCAGATTATCAATTTGTTCTTTTGAAACTTTCTCTGTTATTTCAACTTCCCCCAGTTCAACAGCGGTGTAATGCATTCCAAGTTTTTCAAGTTCCGATTTAACTACCATCTTACACCGGATACACACCATATTTTTAATGTACAGCTTCAAATTTTCTCTTATTCAATTAATTTCTACAGAATACAAATATAATACAATTATTGTTAGCCTTTAAAATGAAATAGTAAGCTTTTGCAATAAAAATTATTTAATTAAAGAAAATAAAAGAGATGAAATTCATCAATGTCAACAAATAACACAAAAATTATTATTTTTGCACTCCAAAGTGATGATACGTCTTTGCTGCAAGCTTCGCTAAAGCAATAGTTATCAAAGAAAGCTTTGGAGCACATGGTCGGTTAACCGAGTGGCTAGGTAGCGGTCTGCAAAACCGTTTACGGCGGTTCGAATCCGCCACCGACCTCAACAAAATCCCTTGCATGAAGTGCCAGGGATTTTTTGTTTTCATCCGAAGCCTGCTTGCAGTGCTGAGGATTGAAAACAAAAAAGACCTGAAGGCGCATAGCGCCAAAGGGATTTTGTTGAAAGTCCCCCCAAACCGGATCATCGAAGATAATCCGCCACCGACCTCAACCAATCCCTTGCATGAAGTGCCGGGGATTTTTTGTTTTAGAGCGGAGGCAGGGAAGCCCATATTATTGACCACTTTTTGCCGGGCATATTATTTTTACCAAATATTTTGGACGCTAAGTCTAAAATAACTACTTTTTCAGGCTTATTTAAAAACAATAAATCATGGTACATTTTAAAGAGTTAGGGTTAGTGAATTCGAGAGAATTGTTTAAGAAGGCCTTTAAAGGAGGATATGCAGTTCCTGCTTTCAACTTCAATAATCTTGAGCAGATGCAGGCAATTATAAGTGCATGCGTTGAGACAAAATCGCCGGTGATTCTGCAGGTATCAAAGGGTGCCCGGAAATATGCCAACCAGACTTTGCTCCAGTATCTTGCAAAAGGAGCAGTGGAATACGCAAAAGAACTCGGTTATGCAATTCCTATAGTATTGCATCTCGATCACGGCGATTCATTCGAAACATGCAAGTCGTGCATAGAAATGGGTTTTTCATCGGTAATGATCGACGGATCACATTTCCCATATGAGGAAAACGTAAAGTTAACTAAACAGGTTGTTGAGTATGCTCATCAGTTCGATGTTACCGTAGAAGGTGAATTGGGTGTCCTTGCCGGCATTGAGGATGAGGTTTCATCCGATCATACATCTTATACCCGACCCCAGGAGGTTGAAGACTTTGTGAAAAAAACAGGAGTCGACTCTCTGGCAATATCTATAGGAACCTCTCATGGTGCGTTCAAATTCAAGGTAAAACCAGGCGAGCTTCCTCCCCCCCTGCGTTTTGATATTCTCGAAGAATGTGAAAAACGTATTCCGGGTTTCCCGATCGTCCTTCACGGCGCTTCGTCAGTGCCCCAGGATATTGTAGCCGAGATTAATAAATATGGCGGAAAAATGGAAAACACAGCCGGTGTTTCTGAGGACCAGTTGCGCAGAGCTGCCAAATCAGCAGTTTGTAAGATCAACATCGATAGCGATGGTCGTCTTGCAATGACAGCCGCTATCCGCAAGGTCTTCGTTGAAAAACCAGGTGAATTTGATCCTCGTAATTACCTGGGACCTGCACGTGATAAACTGAAAGAGCTTTATAAACATAAAGTTGTAAATGTACTCGGCAGCGCCGATAAGGCATAAGAAACAGGTTTAAACTACATAACAAGCAAACATCTTTCAGCGACCCTGAAAGATGTTTTGTTTTTGTAACCATTTATATAACATATGGTTGTCTGAAGGAGCCTTTGTGAACCCTGGTGTTAACCTTAGCGCACCTTCGTGGTGAAAACAAATTAATTTAACCACTAACCTGCCTGCCTGCCGGCAGGGGATCACAAAGTGACACTAAGGAAAAACAATGATATTAACATTTATTTTAGACACTATGTTAGTTCCGGGTTAAATATTTTGAACGTAAGAGTTAAAATGTATAAGACATTCCTAAATTCTGCATCTGTTATCAACAAATACATTGTGTGATTATAGGTCTGTGAATCATGTAACTTATTCAGAAGATTATGTAACTGTTACAGCTACGAAGAGGCATACCTTTGTGAAATAAGAAATTAATAATAACATTTAAATCATTTCAGATATATAAACATAACTCAAATAAAATTAAAATCATGGGAAATCTACTTTATGTTATCGCCGTAATCTTTCTTATTGCCTGGGCAATCGGATATTTTGCTTTCAGTGTCGGAGGAATTATACATGTTCTTCTTGTTATTGCAGTTATTGCAGTGTTATTCAGGATTATTTCAGGCAGAAAAATTCTGGATTGAAGTTCCTGTTAATGGGAAATATAAATCAATTTAAATCAATTACTTAATAAAGTCAAATTTATGAAAAAATTCATTTTTTGTTTAATGGCAACAATCCTGACATTAACATTCCTTCCGATTCAGTCATTTGCTGCAACTAAAGAAGATCCTTCCTCATTAGTTGTCACCA
>Ga0302158_1000021_pt1 | contig 17206 bp, 16 predicted proteins | sample I_Fen_E1_1_FD_193505 | JGI IMG/M metagenome (GOLD analysis project Ga0302158, IMG submission 193505) | Peat permafrost microbial communities from Stordalen Mire near Abisko, Sweden - I_Fen_E1_1 | ecosystem: Environmental > Terrestrial > Soil > Wetlands > Permafrost | place: Sweden: Abisko...
ATTCGAGATACAGGATGCAAAACTTTTTGCTTCATGGGGAATAGATTATCTCAAATACGACTGGTGCAACACATCGGGATTAAATGCTGAAAAAGCATATACTATAATGAGAGATGCTCTTTATGCTGCAGGAAGACCTATTGTATTTGGTATATGCGAATGGGGAGACAACCAGCCATGGTCTTGGGCGAAAAATATCGGACAACTCTGGAGGATCAGCGGCGATATTGCTCCCTGTTTTGATTGTGTAGTTGACCATGGATCTTATAAAGACTGGGGTGTAATGAAAGTTGCAAGCATGAGGAAAGATATTCGTAAATATGCAGGTCCCGATGGCTGGAACGACTTTGATATGATGGAAGTAGGTACCGGAATGACTGTAAACGAGAACAGGTCGCATTTCACACTGTGGTGTATGCTGGCATCTGCACTTATTATGGGAAATGACGTGCGCACGGCAGATCCTTCTACAGTCAGTATCCTTACAAATAATGATATGATCTCAATTAATCAGGATTCTCTTGGAATACAGGCATTTAAATATAAAGGTCTTGACAGTACGGAGGTTTGGGTGAAACCGCTGAAAAACAAGGAGTGGGCCGTTTGCTTCCTTAATCGCAGAAATGTACCCGTTTCGTTCGAATATAATTGGGCTGAAAACACTATAAGTGATCCGGATTTTGACTTTAAAGTTGATTTCAGCAAGGAGAAATTCAACCTCTTTAACGTGTGGACCGGAAAGAAAGCAGGTACCACCGGAGAAATGGTTAAAACTCAGATCGGGGGTCATGATGTGTTGGTATTCAGATTAACTCACTAAGTAGAGTCTTGCAGATTTGATAGTGGATTAAGTATATTATTTAAATGACTTTATAAAAACAGGAAGAATCCATCAATAAAATAGAGTATTCCAATAACTCCTAATATTAAACCACAGATCCATACAAACCTCTTTTTAGAAAGGGTTGCTATGGAGGAAAGCAAAATAGATATCTGGAGAAAGATAACGGCAATACCAAATTTGGCCGAGTGTTTTTTCGATTCATCCCGTAAATTCTGATAGTTGACTGCCTCTTTGTTTATAGCTTCCTCCTCTGACTCATAATTCTTCACCTTTTTTGTATAATCCTCAATCAGATCATGGTATTTCTTCAACAAAGCGTCATTACCTTTTTGCTTTTCAAGTGATTCCACCTGCAGCTCAAGGTTCTCCCTGCTCATAACATAAATATAACTTTTAATGCTTTTGCTCTGATAGAATGCCCACTGGTCGCTTGCTAAGGTTTGGTTCAGCAGACTTCTTGTACTAAAACCACCGCCTTTAAAAGTTGATAAGGAAGCCGCAACGGCAATTAATACGGTTGTAATAGCCATATAGGTGAGCCATTTTTCTTTCTTCTCTTCTGTCATACGTTTTTATTTATTATTGATGATTTAGAAAAATCATGCAAAAATAAATAAAGTAAATTGAATTCGAAAACAGAGAGACTTGAGGTGGGCAAATGGAAGTTCAGACTCTGGTAAAAGGATAAAAGTCACCTAATAATAATATAATCTGCTGTATAACAGAATATTAAACGATTATTATCAGGGACTTAGCTGATAGTCCAAAAGCAAGGGTCCTGCAACTGATTAAACTAAAATAATTACTAAGAGAACGATCAGAAGAAGGCTACCTCCACCGTATAAATAGTACCCGTGATGATGTCTCCCGCTCTCAACAATAACTTGATTTGTTGCCCTGAGATTGTTAGTCGAACCACTATTATCTTTATTTGAAACACTTGCCTTGGACAGATTATCAATTTCCGCACGTCGGGTCAAACGGTTTAATTCCTCATTAGTCAACCTGTTTTCCTTCGGGTTCGAAGCTGTCGGTTTTTCAGATTCCTTTTTCGGATCAGAAAAGCCTGCAAAAGCGCTTGTGCTTAATACAAATAGTATTAAAATCACAAAGAACAAATTCTTTTTCATACTGTATATTTTTGAGTATTAGTTAAAAGCCAAAGTTATATGTCTTGGAACCGCTCCTTGTTACATAATTATATAAATAAGTTATATAATTCAGTGAACCTTATCTTATCTTCATATTTACTTTCTTTCCTGCATCAATTATCATTTCATGATGCATCGATCTCACTGACAGACGAAATACATAATGAGTCAATAAAAAGTTATAATATTTATTAAGCCACGGAATTAAACTGAATTATTAATTACATTAGTCATTAAATTTTATCACGCTAACCTTTATGTCGAAAGTAATAGCTTTTGCGACTCATAAACAGGCATATTATGATTTATTTATCGAGTCCTGCAACCGCTATAGTATTGAACCTGTGATATTGGGATGGGATGAAAAGTGGATCGGGCATGGGAAAAGGTTGGTTGCGATTCGTGATTACATAAAGAATCTGCCAGGGAAAGAAATTGTAATTATTGTCGATGCTTTTGATGTTATTTTTTTATGCGGACCCGACGAAATTGAATATAAATTTAATAAAATGTCCACCTCGTTTTTGTGCGGTGCCATTAACCTGGGTAAACTTGCCGGGAGAATCTATAATTATGAGTTCAACAAAACAGGAAAAAAACTACCCTTAACCCCCACAAATTATAATTTTCTGAATACCGGTACATGGATATCGCATGCGAGCTATGCGCAATATCTGATTGATGAGCTTATCAAAAAATATCATATGACTGATATTTCGATGGATCAACAACTTTTTACTGGTCTTTACGTTCAAAACCTTTATAATGTGGATATTGACTGGAGATGTGAAATATTTCATAATATCATCTTCAAAGACTTACTGACACGCAAAGCCGACCTGAAGGATCTGAAATTTTATGACAACAGAGTAATGAATACTGTTTCAGGCACAAAACCTTGTATCATTCATGCACCGGGTAATACCGATATGAAAGAAATTGCGTTAAAGCTTGGTTATGAATCATATATCCTCAACTCAGAAAGAAACACCTATAATTTTGCAAAAAAAGCATTTTTTCATTTTGGACAGATCCTTAAACCTCAATCCACTAAGAAGATAAGACCAAAATCTGAAGAAGGAAGACAGGATAAGTGACTTCATTAGGCTGCCTTCCGTTAAACCACTGAGCTATATTTCTTATATTTGTATGCCCTTCCGGCAACTGCCTTTATATCTTAGGATATCCGACCGTGTGTCCGAAAAGAACCCTCTGATCTTCACGCAATTTTAGCTTTTCCCTTAGAACAGATTTATTGCAATTATGAAACCATGAAGCCAGTCCCATCGAAGCAGCAAATAAATATACATTGCCTGCAATGAGTCCTGTGTCAACAAAATAATATGACTTCTGAACATCCGGATCAAGCAACCCGGGTTCCTTATATCCTGAAGTATTCGAGAGCTTATTCACATCAGCAACATAGATGAGGCGTACAGGAGCTTTATCTCCAAAATTTAACTGCCCCTTGCCAATTGCCTCAGCACGGTGGTCGCCTGCAAGAACAGGATTAAGTCTATGCTTGTATGGATCATAATAATAAATTGCTTCCTGAAGGGAGACATAGAGATCAATTTCCTGCGAATTGCTGGCAGTTGCCGCAGTTCTTCCAGGAATTCCAAAGGGACCATTTTTACGATTAATCCCGCATGCTGCCCAAAGGAGATTTGATAGCACCTGCAATGGCAGCTTTTTATCACTTATTTCACGAATCGTCTTCCGCTTCTTTAATGCTTTTAGTACTGATCCTCTATTTTCTTTTTCAGGTTTCAACAGTATAATCGGTTTCAGATTCTGTAAAGAAGCATTATTTTCAGCTCCGGAGGTACGCGACAATACCATTTTTATTCTTTTCTTAAACATAATATACTCCTCTCTTTTTCATTAATGATATGACCAGAATTCTTCTGCTAAAATATCAGATATTTTTGAATAATGTCTTTTCGGAAGATCATTCTGTCGACATGGATTCAATAATATTATAATTTATCCGGCATCATGAAAATATATATATTTTATCTGATTTTTCTATACGCCTGATTTCGGGATCTTACAAATTTATCGAGAGCATAAAGGCAAAAAGATCAGCAACAATTATAATTAAATATTGTTTTGAGATTGATAAACAAAAACAAAAAGCAATATTTGTTTGTTTTCACTATTGATAGCTTAATAAGCAATGAAAGTTAATTATACAATTAATTAAGAGAGAGTAAATAAAATTTAGGATTTTATGAAGCCATTTAATAATTTTGATTTGGATCCTATTTAATAAATATATTTTTACAGTAACCTTAACTAAAAGTAATTAAATGAAAAAATTATTTGTACCCCTGTTTGTCTTAGTCTTTATGGCTGAAATAGCATTTCCTCAATCCTCGCGAATAAATGGTGACTCAAAATATACGATTGGAATTTTCGGAGGATTAAATATCCCGCGACTTAGTAGTGGCAACAGTAGTGAACTTAGTCGTGATTTTGCTTCTCGTTCCGGTCTAGCCTTTGGTTTGACTGTTTCAATGGATCTCGGTTCAAATTTTAATCTTGGAGCTGATCTGATGTACTCGAGCGAAGGTGGCAAACGCGATGGGATACAGGCTTTTGATGCCTCTACCATTAATCCCCTTGTTCCGGCAGGAACTTATTTTTATGCTGTTTATAACAATGAAAGCATTTTGAATTATGCTGAGATTCCTCTTAAGTTGAAATATTTTATCCCGTTTAAAAAATCTTCAAGGTTTTTTATTGATTTTGGTCCCTATGTTGGATTATTGTTAAATGCCAAACAGAAGACGAATGGGTCCAGCATTATTTATGCAGATCGGGCTAAGACAATTGCAGTTGTTGCAGAAGCGCAGTCGTTTGATGCCAATACAGATGTTACTAAGAGCATCAATCCGATCAATTTTGGTTTAACGGGAGGGGGCGGCTTTGAGCAAAGATTTAGTTCCGGCGAGATTTTTTTGGACGTCCGTGGTGCTTATGGGTTAGTCGCTATTCAAAAATACAAACAAGACGGCAGCAGTCATAACGGCAACTTGTTATTTGATGTCGGGTATGCCTTGCACTTTTAGCAGTGACAGATATTTATGGTTCAGAACTGAGTATTTATCGTTTTGAATTTCTTAACCACTGAGTTACTCCGAGTATCAGGGAGATACACGGATTCAAATCCGTGTTTATTCCTCCGCGTCCTGATCTTTTTTTCCTCTTTTCTTTCATTAAGCCGTTATGCTATTGAGCTGTTATGATGTTATAATGTTATTTTGTCAGACCGTTTATCTGTCAAAAGTAATCTTTTTGAATTCAGCAAGCTTCAAAGCCTCTTTCCTGTAAATTTTACGGGTATGCTTTTCACCATCATCATCACTTACCCGGCTTAAACCAAAATAAGCATAGGCTGCATATTCATTCCCATAATCACCAAATAAGGAAAGATCACGTATTCCTTTATTATAATATTCCTGAGCCAGTTTATTATTATGATATCTTTTTTCCTGTAAGATCCCTTTTAAAATTATGAGCTGTGACTGAAAATATTTATTTCCTTCATCCACTGAGGAACCAGATATCAGTTTTTCAGCTTCATCATATTTCTTCATAAGCAGAAGGTTTCTTAGATAGATATCAAGATAGAGTTCATTTTCGGGGTACTTTTCATGAAGTGCTGAACAGTAATACAGACTTTCAGGAAGATTATTCTCCAAACCTAAATAGATCCATGAAAGAAGATAGGCAGATTCAGCTCCCAAAACAATTGAGCTTATGGCAGCTTTCTGAAGTTCTTTTAATCCTGTCTCCATATCTCCATGTGGAAACAAAAAAGCAAGAGATTTATATACAGGATATATTTTGGGATAGGCCTCACGGTAATATTTGTAAATTCCGGTAAAATAATATAAATCAGTACAGGATGAAGTTAAAGCAAAGGCCCGTCTGAGATGTTTGTAAGTATTTATTGTAAGAGGTGTTACCTCCATAATAAGATCATTATCTGCATAAAATGTTAACAGCATTCCCCTTGCACACAAATCAGCCAATAAATATTCTGCTTCAGATGCCAATTTATTATTCATTTCGGATAGTCTGATACACTCGTGCATGTCTTCTTCAAAGGAAACATGAAAAGAAGATGTATGTAGCATAGGATAGTTCTCCCAATAGGTCATAATACCTCTCAGAAGGTATAATATCGGATGTCCTGGATATAAGCTGGTGATCTTTATGTAAACCTCACGGGCATTATTAAACTGCAGGTTATAAATGTAATCAATGTCTTTCTTAACGAGGTTGAGAGCAGTTGTATCCTGCAGCAATTGTGCATTTACCGGGGCTGAACTAAGAAATAATAAAAGTCCCAGCCATTTCAATAATATTTTGAACCTCATTACTATCATTGATAAAGAAAATTCCCGATATAAAATTATTAAAATCTTAATTGAATCGGTAATCCGTAAGATCAATAATCATTGTGATTTTGAATTGAAAAATTACGAAATTGGTGATGAACTTTGAATGCACATTTAATCATCACTTTACCAGTGCAATACTTCACTCTTTCTATCCTTTAGCCGTACCTCCATTATGCCTCTATGCCATTGCACCCTTTTTCATATATTTGTCATCCAATCATCACTGGTTATGACTAAACGGAAACATATTATATCTTCTTTTCTTTTCGGCTTGCTATTTTTTGGGAGTCTCTCTTTAAATTATATTTCATCGAAAAATCATGCCGACTCAATAGTTATTGGCGGATTAAAACGGACCTGGCTGATCCATGTTCCTTCATCATATGATCTAAATAAACCAATGCCACTTTTAATTGTGTTACATGGAGGTGGAGGGACTGGCCGGAATATGGTGAAACTTACACAGGGCGGTTTTGATAAAATATCAGATAAAAAAGGTTTTGTTGTTATCTATCCTGACGGAATTGAAAAACATTGGAACGATGGAAGAAGAAGTGAAGAAACAGGATATCGGGCACATAAAGAAAACATTGATGATGTTGGATTTATTTCAGCTTTGATCGACCACCTTATAAATAAAATGAATATTGACCCAAAACGTGTTTATGTAACCGGAATGTCAAATGGGGCGATTATGACATACCGACTTGCCTGTGGACTGTCAGGAAAGATAGCAGCGATAGCACCGGTAGCTGGAAATATCCCGCAAAATATATTTAAGTCTTGTGCTCCCTCAAACCCGGTTTCAGTTCTCGCAATTAATAGTACAAATGATCCTCTTGTGCCTTTCTCGGGAGGAAATGTTACCGGTCCATATGGAATGAAAAAACTAGGAAAAGTGATATCCACAGAGGAGTCTGTAATGTTTTGGGTTAATAATAATAATTGTTCGGTAAACCCGATTATTACTCTTGAACCGGATAATGACCCTATGGATGGTACCCGTGTACGAAGAAAAGAATACAAAAATGGCAAAAACAATTCTGAGGTTGTTCTATTTGTCATTGAAGGTGGAGGTCATACATGGCCCGGCGGTTATCAGTATCTTGGAAAACAAATTATCGGTAACACGAGCCACGACATAAATGCAACTAAAGTAATATGTGATTTTTTTGAAAAACACTCATTAGAATAGTTTTTACCGGAGGTGGCTATGGAGTCGCCACAAATCCGCAATCTTAATGAATCCGGATTGACTTAATTGTGAGGTGCCAGGTTATTGCATTATCTGACCTGATAACCCGAATACATTGTCCCTTACCACAAGTTCAATCACTATCACCTGAACTAACCTTTCGGGATTGATCCATTTCAAGTTTTTCAGCAATTGTAAATTCTTTACCGCATTGGATGCACACCCAATTTATCAGAAAGGCTCCGCCATAATATTCCTTCTCAAGGTGTTGATGTTCGCATGGTTCATTTCCCCATGCTTCTTTAACTTTTTGTGCTTCAGAGTATTCCATAAAAAAGAAATTGTCAGGATTATGCTGCTTTCTTATTTTGTACCTATCTTCAGTTTCATAAGCAGCTACTTAATTATATCTTATCCAGGCTAACAATTAAAGTTACGAAAGATTGGGATAATGCAGGGCAGAATCTTTAAAAAAATACAACTTACTACTTATACAACCTTTCTGTCTGTCGCAGAGTCTGTTTCACTTGAGCAGTCCCGACAATCTCTCATTCTTAGGGATGTCGGTATATTGGCTTCGCCTCAATATGCGGTGCGCAGAAAAAATAAAAATCCTGCGACGTTTGGAAATGCTCCTCTTTTCATTTGAATAAAATAACTACATTAGTATTTCAATATTAAACCAATGAATGATATTCAGATTTTGATAAATGAGCTTTTTTTAATAAAAAACAATGAACTCTGATTCAGACAGAAATTTACCTTAACAATTACAGAAAAGAACTATACTTAATTAAAAGCGATATCATGAAAAAAATTCTCTTCTCATTATTATTAATGGCTGCAGGAATTGCACCATTACTTGCCCAGGAAGATCAGGAAGGTTGCAAGGATCCGGCTTTATTTACCAGGATGCCCAATTTTCACATTTACAGATGTGAGGATAGACAATTTGACAAGTTTGAATTTCGAGTAAGTTCAGAAAAAAATCAGACTATCGAAGGGCATTTTCTTTATGTTAATTATTACCTGAATGACAATGCCCAAACCCCAGGTGGCATCCAGGTAGTCAGGAATTATACAAATGCCGTTAAAAAAATCGGAGGCCAGATCGTTTATGAATATGATGACGGGGGAATAGAGATTTCAACAATGAAACTTGTAAAAAACGGAGCTGAAGTATGGGCCGTGGTAAGTGCAGGTGGAAATGGAATGTATACGATCAATATTATTGAAAAAGAGGCAATGAACCAGGATGTTGTAGCCGATGCCAATAGCATGGCAGGCAGTATAAAGGAAACAGGTAAAGTTGCCGTCTATGGAATCTACTTTGATACCGGTAAATCAGTATTGAAACCTGAATCTCAGGGAACCCTGGAACAGATCTCAAAATTATTAAAAGCCGATCCTAACCTTAAACTTTATGTAGTGGGACATACTGATAATGTGGGAATATTCGATACAAATATTAAATTATCTAATGACAGGGCTATAGCAGTTGTCAATGCTCTTGTATCTAAGTTTTCTGTAAATGCTGCACGTCTCAAGGCCTTTGGTGACGGACCTACTTCACCTGTTGCGAGCAACGATAAGGAAGAAGGAAGGGCGCTTAACCGGCGAGTGGAGCTGGTAAAACAATAGTGACAAACCGTTTGTATTACAGGATTCAGGGTGCTTTCTTCCTTCATAGCACAGTTTATAAGAGAAAATTTATTATTTGGTCCCTGTATGAAGAAGGACGTGAAAAATATTTATATGATACCACATCTTTGCATAGAAATAGGAAAGTATCATTAATGCAGTCATGAAGGTAAATAATAATCCAAAAAATTTACCTGCAACAGATTTTCCTGATTTGATAGCTTTTACGGATATATACTTAACCCAGATTTCAAGTTTTATAAAAAGAGGATACAGGATCACTACTGTTATTGCCATACCCAGAAATGTGAACGCGACTTGATTATAGTGGTATTTATAGCTTACCATATAGTTAGTTATAGCATAAGTTATAAGATTTACTGAAAGTATAGTAAGCGACACTACAACAAATCTGAAGAAATATCGGTACATAATAAAGCATTTTTGAGCGCTTAAAATTATTCTTTTATCGGGAAATGGCAACTTTCTGCATAATATTCACAACAGAGGCAACAGTTTATTTGGGTACTATGAGAAAAGAAACACAACCTCTTCTTCCTCCTTTTTCACTATCTTCGCCAAATCTTATAAATCAAATTAAATTATCGGGATAAAAGTGATATTCGATGAATTAGATCTGAATCCGGAGTTGCTGGAATCAATTGATTACATGGGCTTCAGGGAGACAACTCCAATCCAGGAAAGAGCCATTCCGGTCATCTTATCTGGCAGAGATCTTATAGCCTGTGCACAGACAGGTACCGGAAAAACAGCTGCCTACCTGTTGCCTATAATGAATTATATTTCAGAAAAACGGCCCGTTCATACACACACTCTTGTACTGGTACCAACACGTGAACTTGCCATTCAGATTGACCAACAAATACAGGGATTGGCTTATACATTGAACATTACATCAATAGCTGTTTATGGTGGTGGTGATGGCAGTGGATGGGACCAGGAGAAAGTTGCCCTCTCGAAAGGGGCCGATATTATTGTAGCCACACCAGGAAGGCTGATCTCACATCTTAATCAGGGATATGTGAAATTCAACAAGATAGAAGTATTGGTTCTTGATGAAGCCGACCGGATGCTCGATGTTGGGTTTTATGACGATATAATGCGTATTATTTCCTATTTGCCAAAAATTCGTCAGACGTTGATGTTCAGCGCAACTATGCCTCCAAAGATACGGACAATGTCGAAGCATATTATGAAAAATCCGGTGGAAATAGCTCTTGAAATGTCAAAACCTGCCGAAGGTGTCATACAGGCTGTATATATGTTAAGCGATAATCAGAAGCTACCTCTGATAAATAGTCTTATAGCCGACAACCCTGATTACCACAGCATTTTGATATTCAGTTCGACCAAAAAGAAATTGAGTGAGATTGTACGGGGGCTGCGATCAAAAAATTATATGGTTGAAGGCATCTCATCTGATCTAGGGCAGAGAGAGAGAGAAGATATGCTCCTGAGGTTCAGAACGCGCAAAACCCGTGTCCTGGTGGCTACCGATGTGTTGAGCCGGGGAATCGATATTAAGGATATCAATCTTGTAATAAATTTTGATGCTCCGTCCGATGCTGAGGATTATGTACACCGGGTTGGTCGGACTGCACGTGCTGAAACTACAGGTGCAGCAGTTACACTTGTCAACAGGGTGGATTTACCAAAGATGCAACGCATTGAAAAATTAATCGGGTACAAGGTTAATAAAGAGCCACTACCGGCTTTTATAGCGGAAAAACATGATAAGAGTCCCGACCACCAACCTTCCCTGATGAAATCTGAAAAGGGCAGGTTTAAACGGAGATATAATCAAAAAGGCAGGAGGCGGGGAGCAAAAGACAAACCCGGTATCTGACTGGGCCACATGTTTGGCGTTAGGGGTCAAGACACATTATGCCTTTACGTCATTGAGTCGTAGTACCATTAACTTGACTATTTTTTATTCTGATGAAATTTCCCTTTATTTGAGTTACATTGCTTAAATCGTTAAAAAGACCTTACATGATCTACAGGACTACATTCCCTCTTTATTTCTTAACAGTTATTTTTCTCATTTTCTCCAACCAGTCCAGTTCTCAGGATAAGAACTGGACTCACTTCAGAGGAAGCAATATGAACGGTATTGCATTATCGGAAAATATTCCGCTGAAGTGGGATGATTCCACAATAAGGTGGAAAATAAAAATTCATGATAATGGTTATTCTTCACCCGTTGTTTATAACAATCAGATTTGGATAACGACGGCAAAACCAGATGGAAAAGAGCTTTTCGCTGAATGTATCGATTTCCAAACCGGCAAAATTATTTATGACATAAAGGTTTTTACACCTGACGAAGTTGAAGGGAAGCACACGATAAACACATATGCTTCTCCCACTTCATGCATCGAAAAAGGCTTCGTATACGTTCATTATGGAAGCCTGGGAACAGCCTGCATAAATACTGATAATGGTTCAGTTGTCTGGAAACGTACTGACTTCAAATGTAAGTTTGTCCAGGGAGCAGCTTCTTCAGCTATAATTTATAAAAACCTTCTAATTCTGCACTTTGAAGGCGTAGATGCAAGGTATATTGTTGCACTGGATAAATCGAACGGAAAGCTTATCTGGAGAAGTGACAGACCAGCCGAACCCTATAAAAAGTTATCTGAAATTGGAAGAAAAGCATATATAACACCTATCATAATAAATGTAAAAGGAAGTGACATGCTTATCTCCAATGGCTCTGCAGTCTGCATAGCATATGATCCTGGTACAGGTAAGGAAATATGGAGAGTAGTGAATGGAGCCGAATCGACTGTAGCCATGCCTTTTACAGAAAATGGAGTTGTCTACTGGTATGCAGGTTTCATGGTTGACACTGATGGCACAAAATTTACCGAGCTTCTTGCAGTTAATCCTGTGGGCAATGGCGATATAACCGCTACCAATATCCTATGGAAAAAACACGATGAACTGTCAAATAATCAGATGCTTACACCTGTCATAAAGGACGGTCTTATTTATACTGTCAACACAAGGAACATCCTAATGTGTATTGATGCTAAAACAGGAGAAGATATCTGGTCAACACATGTTTTGTCAAATTATAATTCTTCACCGGTATACGCAAATGGCAATATCTGGTTTTTCTCTGTAAAGGGTGACGTACTGGCAATAAAGGCAGGAAGGAAATATGAAGTTGTCGCACAGAATCAAATGGATTCAGGAATCTGGGCAACGCCTGCAATTTTAAGGAATTCAGTGATAATAAGAACTGAAAAGTATTTGTATAAAATCGGAGGTGAATAATCTCTGGTTTTATGTTTCACGAAATCCATTGACCTCATCTCGAATAAAATTGATTTTTTTCCAAACTATAAACACGCTAAACATGAATAATGAGGAACAAATAAAAAGCAAACCTGAAATGGATGATAAAGTAATTCAGGATAAAGATGGGTTAAAAAATGACTCCCGTTCAGATTCCAGACCCATTAAAGTATCAGACGATTCAAATTCAAATGAAATACTGGTATTCACATCTTTTAACAATGTCTATAAAGTTCAGAAAAGGGAGATCATTGATAAGTTTCAGGCATTACAAAAAATTGATCTTGAGCCGGGAGAAAAACCGATTTATCTGACTGGTGAAAAGAAATACAGAGGTTTTTTAATTGTAGCATTTGAAAACGGGAAAATCGGGAAAATTTCAATGGATAGTTTTCAGACAGAGTATGCCAGGAAAAAACTGAAAAATGCTTTTAACAACGAATCACGGTTGATTTTCATTGAACTTATTGAACATGATATTGATTTAGTTACCATGAGCAGCATTAAAAAAGTTGTTTTATTTAACACATCTCAAATCAATCCTGTTGGAAGCAGAACTACAAAAGGTGTGCAGGTTATGAAACCAAAGGATGGCAGTTCTATGATAAAGGTTAAACGGTTAGAACATACGAAATTTACTGAACCTGAATATTACCGGAAAAGTGAAACTCTTAATGTTGTGGGATATTACCTGAAACAGGGAGATGAAGTATAATTTAAGGTTAAGGTTAAGGTTGAGGTTAAGGTTAAGCAAGTCTCAAAGACATACTCTCCGGTTTATAGTTCATCCGTTTAAATTTGATTTTTACTAACATGGACTTAATGTTAGCACGATCTGTAATCCGCACTACCATTTATAGCTCCAAACCATCTATACCTGTATTTCGCAATTATATCATAAACAGGATCTCTTATGAATCCCGGAACAATAATAAATACATAAAATAAAGGCCATAAGCCATCGAGGCATTTTAAAATGTTTAGTACTGCATTGGATTTCGTATAGATCTTTTCATTCTGGATTAATAGCACTGATCCTTTATTTACATTTTTCTGGTTATACCGGCTTAAAAATTCTGACGCCTTTTCCGATTCAAGTGGAATGAAACAGAATATCTTTCCGCTGTCATTTTTTGAAATAAATTTGACAACATTATTGCACAATTTGCAGGTACCATCAAAAAGAATAATATACTTTCCCCCTCTTTTTATATCTTCTGCAATCCGATTATGCATAAAAAGTAAATTCATAACTATCAATTTTAAAAGTCAGGATAAAACTGTTTCCAGAATATCCTGCAAGCTATAGCAAAAAGATGATTTAAGTAAATATTTTTTTTGAATGGATAATTATGGCAAATTAATCTGTTTATTAGCTGCAGTTATACTTTTTTCAGCATCGCTTTTTTATAAAAACCCCTGAAGCGTTTATAACTCTTCACAGGGGTTGAAAAGTACATGTGGTACTTCCTCAAGGCTATACATCAATTCTTAAAGCAGGTAACAATGATGTTATACAGCTACCTGTATAGAAAGAAGGATAGGATCCTTAACTGTGTGACGATCTTTCGCCTCCTGGATATTTGGATCATTCATGATAGCTCCAAGCTTTTCCATATCTGTTACTTCTAAAACCATTACTATAGATTTAGGATTATCCTGATCCTGAAATGTTTTAAAGCTTGATACGGCAGGAGCAAATAGCCGGGCCCTCTCTTCATGACCTTTCAGCCATGTCTCAAAATTACCTACATTGTGTCGAACTACTACTGTTGGCATGATTACTTTTTTTAGTTAATAAATGATTTGACTAAGTTGAATAATTAAGACAACTTTTTTAATTTATTATGAATAAGGAATATTATAACACCAAAATAGAGTAAAGGTTCACAGACGCTGTGTTGTTTCTCTTTGACAGGGAAGGATTGTTGAGAGAAGCAGAAGCCTATTCATCATAGTATATTAATACGTGATGAATGTAGAGACAATTATTAAGCTATACTCCTTTCTTTCGCCGGGAGAAAATTCCTTTTATCTGAGCCCATGTATTTCTATGTACAGAAGAGTCTCTCTGGTCTCCGATCAGAGATGCATAAGGCTGCAGACCCTGAACATTTTCAAAAACGATTTTAAGTATTCCCGATAAAGGCAGAAATAAAATAATACCTGGAATACCCCAGATTATACCACCGAGGATCAGAACAAAAATGGTAAAGAAAGGACTAATGTTAACACTTCCTCCGACCACATAAGGTTCAATAAAATAATGATCTATAGTATTAACCAGTAATATTATTATGACAACCCAGATCGACTGATTAAATGATCCATCTATAATTGATATAAAGAAAGGGACCAGTCCACCAATTAATGCCCCTACATATGGTATAATGGTCATAATAGCAACAATTAATGCAAGAATGACACTATTTTTCAGACCAATAATCAAGAACCCGATAAGAAAAAGAATCCCCATAATGCAGGCAGCAACGAGTCTTCCTGTGAGGTATTGCTGTGCTACTCTGCTGATTTTGTCAATCATTTCTTTTGCTTCATTCCTTTTATCTTCCTTATAAAGCTTTACCACAAAATTTTCATATTTATTTCTCTGCATTAAAAAAAGAAAAATAAATACCAATACCAGGAATAAACTCCCTATAAAAGCAAAAGTGCTTTTTACCATAATGGTAAGAAAACTACCGGCATTTTTAAAAACATCCGAAGCGTGTACCCTTAGTTGTTGAGAACTTACCCCAAGACTGTCATTAATCCAGGACTGAATATCCAATTTTAATTCTTCGTATCGTAATAATATCAGCGGAAGTTCCTTCCCTATATTACCAATCTGAGCGGAAAGAAGTAGGATAACTCCTGAAAATATAATAACAATGATCAGTACGGATATAACAGATGAAAAGACTCTTGAGACCCCACGGTTTTCAAGTCTGTTTGATACAGGTGTCATTAGCATTGCCAATAAACCGGCGAAGCTTATCAGTACGAAAAATCCTCTTCCAAAATACAAGACAATGCTCATTAATATTGCGAAAAGCAATATTTTATTAAGTCGTGCCAATCCGGGATGGGGTAACATAAATAAAAGCAAATTATGTAATTAACAATGAATGATTGATACAATCAATTCCAACAATAAAACAAGAAGTTACCATGAAATGTTTTAAAACCGTATCAGTTTTGTTAAACATTTGATAATTTTTAACAACCCTTATGCAGTTCTGCCATTTTTAGTTACAGTGAGGGCTACAGAGGATTCACAGTGAGAAATAGAGATTTTTGATTTCAAATCACCTTTTCACCCCCCCAACCCTCCTTTTGGGGGCTCTTTAACCGTTCATCCTGCTTTGTGTGTCGTGCCCTCATAAATTTTAACGCCATTATCCCCTTGTGCTCTTACACCCTTGCGACTATAATTGTCCGCTTTACCCCCCATCTTGTCCATTTAACCCCAAAACATTCATAGTTAACCCCGTAAATACATAAATTTGTAAAATGGAAACAAAAATACCGGTAAAAAAACTATTCAGACTTGCCCTCTTCACCTCAACAGCTATAGGTTTGATAACCATTGCACCGGTTTATGTAATGACTTTCTCAATTGCCGAGGTCCTGGCTCCTGAAACAATCGCTTCAATATTAAAATTGTCGCCGTTTTCGCCTCTTGTGCTTTCATTAATGGCGACTGTGTTCATGACATTTCTGATCTTCACATTCTGGAGCATAAATATTCTTTTAACATATACACTGGATAAACATTCTATTATTATTTCAACGAAAACCAAATACTTCATAAGTTATGTACTCTGTATTTTATCATTTATTCTGATACGTTTATTATTAACTGTTCTAGGATCAGCATTCTATCACCAGATTCTGACCCAGAAAATTTCTTATTTGACATTGTTTCAGGCACAACACTCAATAGAAGTAGTACGATTTATTATGATCGTGTTATTTGCAGTGTCGTCGAATACAGTTATTCTGATTATCCAGGATCTGATGCTTCTAAGGGAGAAAAAGGCAATCATTGAATCTGAGAATGCACAGTTAAAAATTAAAAATATCGAAGCTACCTACAACCAGCTGAAGCAACAGATCCACCCGCACTTTTTATTCAATTCATTAAATACGCTCAAAACGCTTATCAGGAAACAGCCTAAAAATGCAGAAGTTTACCTTAAGAAACTATCCGATTTTTTGCGGACATCCATCACTTTAAACAATGAAAATCTTGCGAAACTCAGCGATGAACTGAAATTCTGTCTCGATTATCTCGAACTTCAGAAGGGCAGATTTGGGGAGGCGTTGAAATATTCTATTGAAATACCTGAGGAAGCTAAATCGGGATTTGTACCTGTTTTCTCAGTGCAGCACCTGCTTGAAAATGCGATAAAACACAATGCCCTGACAGTTGAAAATCCATTGCTTATTGAAATAAAAAATGATAATAACCGGATTATTGTGTCGAACAATATACAGGTAAAAGACCTTACAGAGGAAACTACTGGCAGGGGTCTGGCTAACCTGGCCGAACGATACAAAATTCTTTCCGGAGACGAAATAATATTTCAGTCGGATGACAATCATTTTTCAGTAAGTTTGAAAATCTTAAATCATGAAG
>Ga0302158_1000025_pt1 | contig 15857 bp, 15 predicted proteins | sample I_Fen_E1_1_FD_193505 | JGI IMG/M metagenome (GOLD analysis project Ga0302158, IMG submission 193505) | Peat permafrost microbial communities from Stordalen Mire near Abisko, Sweden - I_Fen_E1_1 | ecosystem: Environmental > Terrestrial > Soil > Wetlands > Permafrost | place: Sweden: Abisko...
GGATATATCGGAGGTAAAAAATGTCAAAAAAGGTATTAGAAGTTAAAACCTTAAAAGTTGGTAAATATGTAATAATAGATGGTGAAGCATCAAAGATCACGAGCATTCAAACATCATCACCTGGAAAACACGGTGCTGCAAAGGCAAGAGTTGAAGCGATGGGAATATTCGACAATCAAAAAAGAAATTTTGTTAAACCTGTTGATTCCAAATGTGATGTTCCAATGATCGACAAACGTCTAGGTCAGGTTCTGGCCCTGATGGGAGACGATGTTCAACTTATGGATCTTGAAACTTATGAAACATTCGAAATTCCAATACCAGACGAACTTAAAGGCAAACTTAACGAAGGTTCTGAAGTAGATTATATAATGGCAATGGGTAAAAAGAAAGTAATGAGAATAAAAAGTTGATATTGTGAATAACCCATAATTCCATGATTAAATTCATTCTATGGCGAATTGAATTTTAATATGAAAACTTTAATAAATTAATGAGCCGAGAATACTATGCTTTTTTATACAGAAAATGTATTTAAATTCGCGTTTTCAATTGAAACATCTGCGATCGACGCTGAAATCCATAATCCTGATGATAAAAATATATTTGGTATCCTAGGAGTGCCATTTGACGGTACGACAAGTTACATGCCAGGTGCACGATTCGGACCCAGATCAGTAAGGGAAGCCTCTTACAACTTCGAAAGATACAACCTATTTTTAGATAAAAACATTAATACAAAAGTATATGACTTTGGAGACCTTGAAGTTGTCCATGGAAACTTTAAAAAAACTTGTCTAAACCTAAAAACAACGATATCTGAAATCCTGGACATGGGGTTGGTACCATTAACCATAGGGGGAGATCATAGCATAAGCTACTGTATACTGAAAGCTATGGAAGAAAATGATGGATTAAACCTTCAAAACATTACTATTATTTATTTTGATGCCCACATGGACCTTCGAAATCTTTACATGGGAGATAAATATTCTCATGCAACTGTTATGCACAGGATATTCGAGATGGATCCAAAGGATATGATCCAGATCGGTGTTAGATCCTCATCAGAGGAGGAAGTAACATTAGCACGTGAAAAAAATTTAAGTATTTATACTTCGTATGATGTAGATGAAAAAATTGAAGAAATAATCACATTTCTAAAAAATATTAAAGGACCAATTTATCTGAGCATCGATATTGATGTATTGGATCCTGCATATGCACCTTCTGTTAGCACCCCATCATCCTGTGGTCTGAATCCTAAGCAGGTTGAAAAATTGATATACAGTCTTAAAGGTAAAAAAATTGTTGGTTTCGATATTGTAGAGGTTTCTTCAACCCACATAGGAGATATAACATCTTTAAATGCTGCAAAGATAATTTATGATGTTTTATTCCTCCAATAATCATAAAACCCTTAATAAATTATATGATCCAATCTCCCCGATATCAATTCTATTATTTTGATAATTAACCAAATTATTTGATGGTTTAAATACAGAAATTTTTATAGTGGAAGAAAAATACTTTTAATCCATTATTGTTCAACTCAATTATTGATGTCAAAATTGATCTTAAATTTATAGGATAAAAACTTAAATCTAAACATATATGATTTTGATTTAAAAATAATGGTGAATAAAATGCACAAAAGAGAAGTTAAACTTTCTGGTCATATAATCGACTCCCTAATCCTTCCAAAAGCTCTTGATCTGATAATGGATATGGGGGGAGATTTTAAGATACTGGAGTTTAAGGTGGGTAAACTCAAGGGAGATGTAAGCCATGCCCGAATTCTAGTCGAAGCCTCAAACGAAACACTCCTGGGTGAAATTTTAGATGAACTTTCTGAAGTCGGGGCAATAGTGGTTGAGCTTGAAGATGTTAGGCTTTTAATGTCTGAAATGGACAAAACACTTCCGGATGATTTTTATTCAACAACCCATCATCCAACTCAAATACGATACAATGGGGAATGGGTAGTGGTTGAAAACATAGAAATGGATTGTATGATAGTTGTGTATCCGGAAAGTGGACGAGCAATCTGTGAACCCATTGGACAGATCAAAAAGGGAGATCTTATTGTGGTTGGTAGGGAAGGCATACAAGTTCTACCGCCTGAACGTCCTAGAGGTAAAAAAGGCGTGTTTGAATTTATGTCTAGCGATGCCTCCTCTGAAAAGCCAATCAAATCCATAATAAAAAAGATATCATCGGAAATAAAGGAAGTTAAGAAGAAAGGAGGGAAAATTGCTGTAGTTTCAGGTCCTGCAGTAGTGCACACAGGATCAGGACCAATATTAGCCAGTATGGTAAAAGAAGGAATAATTGATATTATATTTGCAGGAAACGCCCTTGCAACCCATGATATTGAAAGTGCCCTATATGGAACTTCACTAGGAATGTGCGTCAAGACCGGAGAAGCAGTAACAAGAGGTCACAGACACCACATATATGCAATAAATGAGATAAACAAGGCAGGATCCATTAAAGATGCTGTTGATAGGGGTATACTAAATAAGGGAATAATGTACGAATGTGTAAAGAATAACGTTCCATTTGTACTTGCAGGTTCAATAAGGGACGATGGACCACTTCCTGATGTTATAACAGATGTTTTAGATGCTCAGGATGAGATGAGGAAGTATGTGCAGGATGTAGATATGGTTATAATGATCTCAACTATGCTTCACTCAATTGCAACAGGAAACATGCTACCGTCACATGTAAAAAGCATATGCGTAGATATAAATCCAGCAACAGTTACCAAACTTAGCGATAGGGGTAGTGCCCAAGTTGTAGGGATAGTAACAGACGTTGGCACATTTTTACCTATGTTATACCATGAAATTAAATCGGATAAATAATCCTTTCATAATATCAAACAATTTATGATTAATGCCAAATCTATTTTTGATGTACTTTTTATTTTAAGTACATTTATCCCAACCTCAAACTATAATTAATACCAAAATAATTCATTAATTAAAATAAGGTATTGTGGGGATATTTTTATGGTATTGGTAAGAGGAAATCTATTAAATGTTTCTACAGAAGAAATTTATGGTGCCGAAATCACCTACTTAAATGGGATAATAACTTGTATTAAAGCTATTAATGGGAATTATAAAGGTTTAATTCTACCTGGTTTTATCGATGCTCACATACACATAGAAAGTTCCTTGTTAACACCTTCAAGATTCGCAGAAGCAGTTGTACCCCACGGAACAACATCAATTGTTGCTGATCCTCATGAAATTGCAAATGTAATGGGTTTAAATGGTATAAATTACATGGTGAATGATGCATCGACTGTACCTCTTAAGGTATTCTTAACAGCCCCGTCATGCGTGCCTGCTACCCATTTTGAAACATCCGGAGGAGTAATTTCTAAAGATGAAATAGAAAAGCTTTTAGAAGATAGAAATGTTGTTGCACTTGGCGAAATGATGAACTTTCCAGGGGTAATTAATGACGATCGGGATGTGATAACAAAATTAAAAGCTGCAAAAAGAATTGGAAAACCTATAGACGGTCATGCCCCACTACTATCCGGATCAGAACTATGTAAGTATGTTATGATGGGAATCTCTACAGACCATGAATGCACAACAAAAAAAGAAGCACTTGAAAAAAGAAGACTAGGAATGAAACTGATGCTTCGTGAGGGTTCATCTGCCAAAAATCTCAAAAAATTGGCACCTATAGGCGGATACTTCATTGTATCAGATGATAAATATCCTGGAGACCTTTTAAAAGGACATGTAGACGAAATGCTCAGAAAAGCTTTTGAGTATGGTATTGAACCGATTGAAGCCCTTAAAATGGTAACATTGAATCCAGCGGAACATTATAATTTAAACACAGGAAATATAGTTCCAGGAAAAGCTGCTGATCTAATTTTTATCGATAACCTAAAAGATCTTAATATTGAAAAAGTAATAGTAGACGGAAATATAGTAGCTCAAAATGGAAAACCCCTATTTGACGTGAAACCAAAGAAAATTCCAACTACATTTAAATTAAAAGCAAAAAACCCTTCTGACTTTGATGTTCCGGGGGAAAAATCTAAAGAAACTGTAAGGGTTATAGAGATACTTGAAGATCAATTAATCACACAAGAATCTTCAGCTGTTTTAAAATTGGTAGATGGAAATTTAAAATCTGATTTAGTTAATGATATACTTAAAATTGCAGTTGTAGAGCGTTACGGTAATGAAAGGATTTCAAATGCATTTGTAAAAGGTTTTGGTCTGAAAGACGGTGCAATCGCATCGAGCGTTGCCCATGATTCTCACAACATAATAACTGTAGGGACTAACAGTCAAGACATGACAAAGGCAGTTAACACAGTTATAAAAAATAAAGGAGGGCTTGCAGCAGTTTCAAAGGATATATTTTATGAACTTGAACTTCCTGTTGCAGGGCTCATGAGCACCAAAAGTGCACCTGAGGTATCTTTTAATCTGAAGATCTTACATGATGCAGTATTGAATATGGGTTCAAAACTCAAATCACCATTTATGTCAATGTCTTTTATGGCACTATTGGTAATTCCTAAGCTTAAAATAAGTGATATGGGCCTTTTTGATGTTGAGAAGTTCGATTTTGTTGAATTAATTAAAAATTAGAAGAAATTTATCCTAAGATCTTATTTTACTCAGTCTTCGTACTTTGAGAAGGCTTTTGAAATCTTTTTCATAGCCTTTTTATGTTCTTCACCACCAACTTTGTTGACTATACGGGAAATTTCCCCCATTCTATGACGATAGAGCTTTTCCATATCCCCGGAAACCATTTCCATTCGAGTTAAATAAACCAGACCTTCCAGTATACCATAGATTGCCCTGTTTAAAGGTTCTACATATTCTTTTTTTTTAACGATATCATAAACTTCAGCTGTTAATACTGTAGTTAAAGAAATTCCTAATTTATCTTCCTTTTCAACGTCTTTTAAACTGGTTACCTTAGCTACTAAAAATGCATCAGTCTCTTTTATATAAAATTCATTCTTGTAGTTTTCAAAATAGTTATTAGATAGATCACCAATCGTTGATTCAACAAAAACCATTGGATCCTTGAGTATGTTTACAACAAAACTATTATTCCTCTTAATGTTACGGACAGTTCTGGATCCATGGTGAAGGTATAGAACAATCTCTTTTTTATTCTTACATATCACACCTATAGGTGCTGCATTTGATGTTCCATCCTCATTAACCGATGTTACAATTGTTTCATATAAAAGGCCCTTCTCCATTCCAATTGATCCCAGATCCAAAATATTCATCCCCTAAATTCTTTTCTTAAAATAAAACCTGTTAATGTACCATTAATTATACAGTCAAAGTCTATTTTCATGTGCCAGTCATATTCCCTGAATATATCCATATAACATAGTCCAATAATTTTTCCATCCTTTTGCAACACATTTTCAATGATTTTATTAATTTCTTCAGGTTTAACATTGGCCTTTGGCATTGCCAATCCACCTAAAATCGCAACTACATCTGCATGTGGATCTGCAAACCCACCAAACTGCATTCCTTGTTCTGTGATCTCCATTTTTTTTGCACTCTTAATATCTGTACCTGTGATGAAAACAGATTTCTTCTCCTTTACAACATATGCAAAAAGCATCGCAAAAGGGCTGCAAACTCCAGGCATACCTATAAATGTGATTTTATCTGCATCCTTTACTTCTTCTCTGAATGCTAAGAGGTTTTCTGTAATTCCTGTAAACTCACTTATTTTTTTCATGGCAATCCGTCCTGATAAGTTTAAATTATTTTAAGATTATTATACAAATTTCAGAACTAAAAAATGAAAATAAATGTTCTTTAAAGCAGTTTTAGGTTATTCAGTAGTTATCTGGTGGTCCCTTCAAAAAGATATATATTACATAAGCTATGATTAATACTATTATAATTGGTACTAACCATATGAAGATATAGAATAAAATAACTGCAAGAAAAAGAGCTATTATAATATAAATCAGATCATTAAATTCCATGCTATAATGTTGGTTTGGAAGTCATAAATATATTTTCTCATATTCACGAAAATCGTTTAGAAATTTAATAAAAAGCAGCTAAAAACTTTAAATATCTGCTTTTAATTTATTTAATCATGTTTGAGGAGTCAATAAATGAAAATACTCGTTATTAATAATCAAGGACAGTACAATCACAGGATCTTCAGGAGCCTTCACTACTTAAAGATTCCCTCAGAAATAGTTCCCAATACCACTTCAATTGAAGATATAAAGAAAAAAGAACCATTAGGTCTTATTCTCGGTGGTGGTCCTTCTATAGATCGATCCGGAAACTCTATGAGCTACGTTGAAGAACTTGATTGTCCAATATTAGGTATTTGTCTTGGACATCAAATAATTGCAAAGGCCTTTGGTGGAGAAATAGGTGCTGCTGGAATTGAAAGTTATGCCAAGATCCAGATAAATATTCTTGATGAAAACGATATACTGAAGGGTTTTGGAGAAAATGCAGATGTTTGGGCATCACACAAGGATGAGGTTATCAAACCACCTGAAAACTTCAAAGTACTTGCTTCTTCATCAATATGTGGAGTTGAAGCAATGAAACATGACACTAAACCTATCTATGGAATACAATTCCATCCAGAAGTTCATCATACAGAAAATGGTGATAAGATATTTGAAAACTTCTATGAAGTGTGTAAAGAATTTCATAAATCAAGGAATAAATTTTAATTATATTTACATGATTTAATTGTAGATAAATTATATCTGGAATAGTAAATAGATTTTAATAGTTTGTTATATTCAAGGTGAAAACATGTTAGATCCATCTGATTTTATAAATGAATCAATTGAAGGGATAAAAAATACAATAGGTAATAATAAAGCTATAATAGCCCTATCTGGTGGTGTTGACAGCTCTGTAGCCTCAGTATTAACATCAACAGCGATTGGTGAGAATCTGATAGCAGTATTTGTTGATCATGGTCTTTTGAGGGAAGGGGAATCTGAATATGTGAACGAAACATTTAATGACCGACTTAATCTGAGAACAATTGATGCTAAGGAAGAATTTTTAACCAGACTTGAAGGTGTATCAGATCCTGAGGAAAAGAGGAAGATAATTGGCGAATTGTTCATAAGAGTTTTTGAAAGAATTGCAGAGGAAGAAGGTGCAAAATTCCTTGTACAAGGTACAATAGCTCCTGATTGGATCGAAAGTGATGGACAAATAAAATCCCATCATAACATTGCACTTCCACATGGACTGGTTCTTGAGATTGTAGAACCAATTAGAGAACTTTATAAGGATGAAGTTAGGGTGGTTGGAAAAGAATTGGGACTTCCAGATGAGATAGTAAACAGACAACCATATCCCGGTCCAGGTCTTGCAGTACGAATAGTTGGTACACTGACTCATAAAAAAATAGATATATGCAGAAAGGCCAATGCTATTGTAGAAGAAGAAGTAAAAAAAGAAGGTCTTGATGCTACTTTATGGCAGTACTTTGCTGTTTTAACTGATACTAAAGTTACAGGAGTTAAAGGCGATATTAGAGATTATGGTTACCTTGTTGTGCTCAGGATGGTTGAATCCATTGATGCAATGACTGCAAATGTTCCCGAACTCCCATGGAAAATGGTCAAAAATATGTCTCAAAGGATAACAGCTGAAATACCTGAAGTAACTCATGTATCACTGTCTGTAAGCGATAAACCTCCAAGTACAATTGAATTTGCTTAAAATAACTGTTTTTTTAATTAAATTTATTTTCTTTATATTTCCTAAACCATGAATTATTTAATTTGGTTAATCCATATATATAATCATGACAACCAATTCAAAGGAGAAGGATGGATTTGTACCTATCTACTCAGTAAAAACTGGAAAGTTAGAACTGGTTGAAAGGATAAAAAAGACCGATGAAGAATGGAAGAAAACTTTAAGCAAAGAATCATATAACGTAGCTAGACAACAGGGCACAGAACTTGCATTTACAGGAAAGTATCACAATTGCCATGAAGACGGGATTTATGAGTGTGTTTGTTGTGGAACAGATTTGTTTGATTCAAAGACGAAATTTGATTCTGGAACAGGATGGCCAAGTTTCTGGAAACCTATTTCAGATGAAAATGTTAAAAAACATCAAGATAGAAGTTATGATATGTTGCGGATTGAAGTATTATGTGCTCGCTGTGATGCTCACTTAGGCCATGTGTTCGATGACGGACCAAAACCTACTGGACTGCGTTACTGCATGAATTCTGCATCTCTTCATTTAGTTAAAAGATAACAATGATTCAATGTAATTCTAAGCAATTATTGTTGTGATCTTTATCTGAATACTCATTTTTACATTATAATTTTTGTATTCAGATATTTCGAGGTTCTTTTATCTCAGTTTATATACTTAATTCATATATAAGGAAATAATGCGATTTTTTTAAATTAAATTTATTATTATTAAAATCAGTGAATTTTTATAAAATTTAATACTTTAAAAAATTATTTTATTCATAATTTTAAATATTAATTCTTTATTGATTCTTTTAATTATTACAGAGACATAATTTGGACTATGAAAATGATATATATGATTGAAATCAATAGAAAAATAAAATCCTTTTTTTGAAATTCTTGTATTTAATAAAAAAATTAAAGGATTATATTTACTAATAATAGTTTAAAATTAATGTATGCAGATAGGACAGGAAAAATGATTATTTTATTAGTAAATTTTATGAAAACCAACTCTCCAATAAACAACGTAATTTTGGAGATATTTTATAAAACCTTTCAAAAATGGGGCATAAACAATGGTTTCTCCATCCAAAACTGATCTTAGAGAATTTGATTATCAAAGTATAATAAAAAAGTATTTCTGGATTATTCCAGGTATTGTGGCTTTTTTCATAGCTTTGATTCCGACCTTAACTAATCAATGGCCATTAACCGTGGACATATTTGTTCATGTACGAGCAGCAGAAGTTTTCGGTCAATACGGACTCACATTTGTAGATCCCCTAATTAATCCACCAGGTGGAAGTTCAATAACGTATCCTCCACTTTTTAGTTTGCTTATAACATTTTTAGGCAGTATATTCAAAATCGATTATTTCCTTGTTGCACGTATTTTACAGCCCATTATGGCGTTTTCTGTTGTTTTATCCGTGTCTTATGTTGCTAAAAAATTTTATGGTGATATTGCGGGAATTTCATCAGGATTCCTTATTATGTCAAGTTATCTATTCACGCGTCTCGTATCTCCACTACCCGAAACAATAGCTATTATTTTTGTACCTCTGGCTATTTACCTATACTACCAATCTATAGTTACCGAAAAATATAAATATGCTTTAATAGGTAGTTTCCTATTCTTACTGGTGATATTAACCCATCAAGCCACAACAAACCTATTAATTCTGGTAATAACATCCATAACTATTGTTTTAGGGATTTTAAAGCGAAAGAAAATTTACTTAATCAGTTACGCATTATTTCTGTCTGTTCCTCTAATCGCTGCATTAATTGTATCAATTGTCTCACTTTTATTATTCCCAAACTTTGCACATAAAATTTTAACCTATGGAATCGCCTTGATTAAAACATCGGTCCCCTATAACGATCCAATAAATAATTTAAAATATATAACATATTTGGGAATCGTAATAATGTTCACTATCATTGGATCCATTGTTGCATTAAAAAGGAGAGAAACTAGAGACATATTCCTTATTGTATGGATTGTAGTAATTTTTCTCATGAGCAAATCTTATTGGTTTGGAGTTAATGTTTACACCATAAGACTGCTAATTCATTTGCTTCTACCTCTTTCAATCCTTAGTGGTGTGGGTTTAAGCTACTTATATCTTGATTTCAAGAAAAAAGAATTTCCATCGAAAAGAATCAGAACAATATTTTTAATTACAATATTTTTAATTTCAACATTATTTGCTATTGTAACAGTTACAGAATCGAATTTTCAAGTCATACCACAGTACAATACACAACCATACGGATCTAGTGAGTTAGTTGTTCCCCAACTTGCACCACCAACAATTTCAGATGATGAACTCTCTAATTGGTTTAATCAATATGGTGATAATAAATCAGTAATAGTTTCAAATAACTATGAAACAAATCTATTCCTAGTATCTACAACAGATCAACCCATTGCAGGTGTAAAATCTTCTACACACGTAATTAAACATAATTTTAACAGTACAGAACTAGCTAAGAAAGATATTGGATATTTTGTATTCGATAAAAGATTGATCTTTTCTAATTCTAACCAAAAAACAATATTTAAAGGCTTTGTATACTACAATAAAAATTATAATATAACTTCTTTCTTACCTGCAAACGCACAATTATTGTACGAAAATCAATATTATATGGTTTTTAAAGTCTAAAAAATAAATAAAATTAAAATAACGTACATTTCTAAATATTGCGAATAATGTTAGATAATGTTGTTAATAAAATAGAACTCAGATTTTATTTTATTACAAATACACTGAATATAGTTACTACTCATATGCTCTCATCGATCTTATTAAGTGTGTAGATTATAGTGTAAACAAGACAAACATGATAAAAGGTAAAACAGCTTATCTAAAGAAACTTACTTCCCGAATGAACATGCAGTCTGTAGATGTTGGTAAAGAGCTTGATGGAAGCACACCTCCATCTGTTTTTATTGGTAGCTGGAATTATCCAAAAGTGTATGCAGGACCGATGATAGCTCCTCTTTCAGGTGACACAACCATAATGGACATGCCAGAATCCTGGATTCCACAGGAGAAAAGCCAAGAAGATATTATAGGATACAGATTGAATCTAGTACGTGGAAAACAGATAGTGGGTATTAAAGATCTTGAAAATTCTTTTGTTGAAAAACTTCAGGACATATCCCTTTCAGAAAATTCAATTGAAAGCGAAGCAGAATTTAGTAAAAAACCTATAGGCACTTCTTTTAGCGATGAACATACTCCTCATGGTCCAAGTGCACTTATACAAAGATTTGACATAGAAAGTGTAAAATGGGATCGTGAACTTGAGAAAGTTTTTTATGACAGTGATCTTAAAGCAGCTGATGCTGTTCTAAACTTAAATAACAAAGGAATACCTTTTTCTAATATACAGAAAGCTTTTTCAGTTGGTGCAATGGGAGTTGGTAAACGAAGAAGACTTGTACCAACAAGGTGGTCCATAACAGCATGTGACAGTACAATAGGTGATCGTCTACTTAAAACTGTCCGTTATAACGACGTGGTAGACACACATCGTGTTTATGAATTTTCAAGTCTTAACAACTATTATGCTGTACTTTTACTCCCAATTGAATGGCAGTATGAATGGATCGAAGCATTTTTACATGTTTTAGGAAATGAAGAAATCATATTTTCAGATTACGAAGGTAATTCGGGTAAAAAAGGTTACTCACGGGTGGGAGGGTGTTATTACACTTGTAAAATGGCTGTACTCGAAGCTTTAGTGCGTGAAGGTAAACAAGCAGGAGTAATAGTTTTAAGAGAAGCTTATAATGAATATGTGCCTCTTGGAGTATTCAATGTACGAGAAAACGTTAGAAATGCAATGAATCAGAACCCTCAAGAATTTGAGGACATGAAAACAGCCTTATCATATATCTCAACCAAACTCAAACTGCCAATGCAAAAATTTGTCAAACAAAGTGATCTCTTAAAAGAACTGTTACAATCTCGACAAACTACTTTGGACAGTTTTATACCTAATTAATAGATGATATAATGGTTCTAATTTACAGAAGACCTTCAATCAAAACTAGAATGGCAATGAGTAAAACAGCTCTAAATCTTAAACATGTGCCAAACAGCAGATATGAAGAAATGACATATGCTGAAGAGTGTGTCAAAAAATTCACCCACCATAAACATGTTAAGATTGTTAACAGTGGAAATTCTGCCATACTCTCTGTAATGAGCACCTTTAAAGGGAGGATCATGATCCCAGACCAAGGAGGATGGATAGGATTCAAGAAGATGGCAGAATTTTGTGGTCTCGAAATTGTTTACCTTCCAACGGAATTTGGATTGGTAGAAATAGAAGTTCTAAAACATTTTATTGAAAAATTCAATCCTGAAGCTCTTTTCATAACTAGTTTTGCAGGTTACATGGCAGAACAACCTTTAAGTAATATTTATAAGGTTTGTAATGATATGGGAGTTGTAATGGTCGAGGATGCATCCGGTGGAATTGGTGATGGAAATGGTTTGCTGGGAAATGGTGATCATGCCCATATTATTCTTGCATCTACGGGATCACCGAAAACAGTTAATGTTGGAAACGGTGGTTTCATCTCCACCAATAATATAATATTGTTTGAATCTGCAAAAAATATTTTAAGTAGTGTAATGGCAGATCCTGTTACATGTGCAGGAATAGCATCTGAGATAAAAAATGCCCCTCAAGTGCTTTCAAAAACCATGGAAGCATGTAGATTTTTAAAATTTGAGATAAACCAGTTTAGAGAAGTGTTACATGGCAGCAGACAGAGTTTGAACATTGCAGTCACAGATGAAACACCTAAAAAATTGGGTTATCAACTTAGAAAAGGACTGAATGTTCATGGCGGAAGTATAATTACTGTATGTCCAAATTACAATAGAGTTAATTTAAAATCCGTGTGTATAGAAATAAAAAATCTTGATATTCGTTGTATGACACCAGAAAACCTTGATATGATCATTCAATTACTAAAAACTCAGACGTGATTTATTATAAATATTATAATCTTTGTTTTAATTAAATCATTTAATTAAGGATACATTAACTTAACTATGTTTCAATTATCAAAAGAGATGTTCTTTCTATTAAAATTTTTGAAACACTCCCCCCAGTTTCAACTTCCACGTTTGATATATCATATAATTCCTTTAATTTATCATCATCAGCCTCAAGAACCATATCTTCCCTTTCACCTAGAACATCGACTAACTTCTCCATGATGTTCTCTTCACAATCAACAGCTACTGCGCAGACTTTCATATCCCCCTTTTTTATTCCCAGCATTTTGAGGGCCTTGGATATCTGCCTCTGACCAGATGTCCTTACACAAATTTCAAGACCTAGATCATTTGATATATTTTCTTTCCTAGAAAATGATTTGATTGCATGTATAGTTGCGTGTAATATATGTTTTTTACCAGCTATTCCTTCTGCATTAATGAGTTGAATAGTGCATTCAGGATTAACTCTAGTTATATCATACATAAGCTGTTTAAAATCTTTTATATTAGATTTATAACCTGCAACCTGTATATTAAAATCTTCTGTGAGTTCATTGGTTATAATTTCTTCACTCATTCTTTCCCCTCCATTATAACAGATAAAATATGGATTCTCTCAAATTTTTAGCCCTGAATGATATGTAAACACAGATGACTCCCCTGAAAAATTTGGAACCCGCAAATATAAGCGCTAATAGAATAAAAATCTGTATTAAAAATATTAAAATTGTATTAATCCCCCAATATCGATATATGAGATGTTAAGAAAACTATGAGTTAGATATTCCATTAAAAACAGTAAAAACAGTCCAACTATAAACTGGACTGTTGACATGGAAAACAACTCACCTGATCTTATAATGGATTTCTTAACCTTTTCGTGCATATCTGTCAGTGCCATATATGTAAAGCTTAAAAGTGACAGAGTAGCAGATATGAGGACAAATACTTCTATAAAACCTGTTATCTCGTCATAATTGTGTATCTTGATAGCTCCAAGTATAAAGGGTACTAAAAATCCTATGGTAAGTATCATCCCGAGGTAAGTAGAAACCATATTCCCTAAAACACTACAAAATCTCTTTAAATATGATAGCTTCCCTTTAAATGGTGCAGAGTTCATGTATAAAATTATTGGAACCATATATTTAATATATCTTATTTAAATTTGTTTTTGAATGAAATCTTAATTTAAAAAAAATTAAATACAAAAAAGTTCATTAATTCTTGTCTGAAGATAATTTAGCCTTTTCATCAGCTTCCTTAATCTTTTTATCACTGACAATTTTATTAACTCCTCCTAAAACAGCCTCTACACTTGCCATTATTATATCTGGCTGGGTGCTTCTCGCACTAACAATATTATCACCATTTTTGAGCTTGACAACAACATCGATAAGAGCGTCTGCGCCCCCTGTTATTGCATCAACATGATATTCTTCTAGCTGTATATCTGCAACGTCTTTCATGCTCTTTTTTATCGCAATAATTGCTGCATCTACAGGACCTACTCCAACACCAGCTTCAACTTTTTCAATTCCATCTATATTGATCTTTACTGATGCGGTTGGTGTGACCTTATTTCCTGAAACTACTGTGAGTTCTTGAAGTTCCACCGGCTTTTCTGGGAGAACTCCAAGTGCATCTTCTGCAATTGCTTGCAGATCTACGTCAGTTACTGATTTTCCCATATCTCCAAGAGATTTTATTCTTGAAAATATTTGTTCGAATCTTACATCGTCAACCCTCAGCCCCATTTCCTTGATCCTCTTTCTAATAATATGTGAACCTACATGTTTGCCCATTACAAATCTTCTTCTATGACCAACTAGTTCTGGTGTAATTGGCTCGTATGTTTCTGCTTTCTTTATAACACCATCGGCATGTATGCCTGATTCATGTGCAAACGCGTTTTCACCCACTATTGCCTTGTTTGGTTGGAGATATATTCCTGTCATCCTAGCAACTGTTTTTGACATTTCATACAACATTTTAAAGTTAATAGTGGTCTTGACATCATAGAGAGAGTAAAGGGAAACAACAACTTCTTCTAGGGATGCATTACCGGCACGTTCTCCTATACCATTTATAGTTACATGTGCTTGACTTGCACCTGCCCGGAGTGCTGATAGGGTATTTGCAACTGCTAGTCCAAAATCATTATGGCAGTGCACACTCACAGGTACTCTTAGTCCAATCAGTCCCTTGTAAAAGTCATAAGATTTTTCAGGTGTAAGCATTCCCACTGTATCGCAGGCACAGATCCTCCTTGCCCCAGCATCTATTCCTTCACTGAATATTTGTTTTAAAAAAGTGTAATCACTTCGGGTAGCATCTTCTGCAGACAATTCCACCAGCAAACCATGATCAACGGCGTATTCTGCTGCTTCTATTGCCGTTTGCTTTACTTCTTCACGTGTTTTTCTAAGTTTATGTTCTATATGAAGATCCGATGTAGGAACAACCAAATGTACGCTTTCAACACCGCATTCAAGAGCTGCATCTACATCAACTTTAACTGCCCGTGCAAAACTACATATTTCAGCTGAAAGTCCTTCAGAAACTATTTTTTTTATTCCTTCACGTTCACCAACAGAAGTTATGGCTGAACCTGCTTCAATAACGTTCACTCCGAGTTCATCGAGCTTAATCGCTATTCTAAGCTTTTGATCTGGAGTTAATGAGACTCCTGGAGTCTGTTCACCGTCTCTAAGTGTTGTGTCAAATATTCTAGCTTTCAAGATCCCCCACCACTTTATCTAAAGAATAAAATCATTTACTGATTAACCTATAATACTAAATTTATTATATTATTTTTGTGATAATTATCAAAGTCAGAATATATTCAGTTAAGAAAATCAGTTAATTATAAAATTTTAAAAAAAATTAACTGTTTTAATGATTATAAACTGAACATAGCCCTAATAAATATTTTTTTTTAAGAGTGATATGACCCTTGTTAAACTTTTATGCATTCTTATCTGGTGTTGTTCTATTATTTCAAAGTTTGTAACTTTGACTAGACCATGAATATCCATATAATGAGGTGTTGCCATGCAAAGCCTACCTTCATCCTTAATTAGGT
>Ga0302158_1000026_pt1 | contig 15844 bp, 12 predicted proteins | sample I_Fen_E1_1_FD_193505 | JGI IMG/M metagenome (GOLD analysis project Ga0302158, IMG submission 193505) | Peat permafrost microbial communities from Stordalen Mire near Abisko, Sweden - I_Fen_E1_1 | ecosystem: Environmental > Terrestrial > Soil > Wetlands > Permafrost | place: Sweden: Abisko...
AAAAAGAAAATTAATTTAAAATTATTAAGGGGGTAATTTTAAATTTAAAAATTAAATTTAAGAAATTTTATTTTTAAAATATATTAATAAATTTATTATCTTCTTAATGCTTTAAAATATTATTTAAAATAAGAAATAAAATTAGGTTTTCTTTTATAAAATTTTATTATTATATTTATAAAAAAAATTAAGGCGGCCATAAATAATTAATAATTAATTAATGTTGTGTTGTTTTATTTATGTTAAAAAATTTATTTTAATAAAATTTTACATATAAAATTTTTTAAAATTAAAAAAAAATTTAAATAATTAATTTATTTTATATAAAAATTAATTAGTAGTAGTTGGTATTATAATTTTTATTGTTGTAAATTATAGTTATTTTTAATTTTATTGATAAAATTTGTGCCAGCAATCGCGGTTACACAAATAATAAAATTAAATTTTTTTTTATTTTAAAGTTAAAAATTAATAAAAAGAAATAAAAATAAATTTTTAGGTGAAATTAAAAATTTTATTAAAAATTTTATTAAAGAAAATTTGAAACTTAAAAAATTTAATTTAAAACTAGGATTAGATACCCTATTATTTAAATTATTATTTATTTTGAGATAGGTAGTATTAATTAATTTTTTAAAACTTAAAAAATTTGGCGGTATTTTATTCTGTTTAGAGGAATTTGTTCTATAATTGATAGTCCACAAATATCTTACTTAATTTAGTTTCCAGTTTATATATCGTTGTCATAAGAATATTTTATTAGAAAAATTAATTTTCTTGATATTTAAATTATTAAAATGTCAAATCAAGGTATAATTTATGATTAAGAGAGAAATGAATTACAATAATATTTAATTAAAAATGGATAAAAAATTTAAATATTGATTTAAAGGTGAATTTAAAAGTAAATAAATCAATAAAAATTTTTTGATTAAAGTTTTAAAATATGCACATATCGCCCGTCGCTCTCGTTATTTAATAATTAAATGAGATAAGTCGTAACATAGTAGAAATACTGGAAAGTGTTTCTAGAAATACAGTTTAAAGCTTAAATAGTAAAGTGTTTTATTTACATTAAAAAGAAATTCGTGCAAATCGTTTTAAATTGAAAATAATAATTTAATTTTTTTTTATGGCGTTAAGAATAAAATCTTTTTTATTTATTTTATTTTTATATAAAATTAGTAATTTAAATGTAATAAAAAAACTTTTATTATATATTTTTGTTAGAGTAAAATATTTAAAAATAATAATTTAAAATTTATAGTAAAAAGTATTGAAAAAGAAAGTTGAAATAAATTGAAAAATTTTTTATTTAAAAGAATAGTTAAATTTTAGTTCCTTGTGTATCAGGATTGATTAAAATTTTTTAATTTTTAACTTAATTATTTTATAATTTAAAAGATTTAAAAATTTTTATTGTTTTTATTGTAGAATCAATATAAATTATAAATTTTTTGAAATTAAAAGTTATTCGTTTTTAAATTTATATGATTTTTTTAGAAAAAAATTTAATTTTGTTAAAAAAATTTATAATTGCTTTTTTTTAAAAAAGTTAATTAGTTAATTTTAATAATAGTTTAGGGGTTGAGCTTTAAATTAAAAAAAAATTAAAAAATATTAATAAAATAAATTAAAAAAATATAGTCTTAAAAATAGATATTAAAAATTAAAATGTTTTAATAAATTTTTTTTATTTTTTTTTTACTTTATTAAATTTAAAATTTTTAAAATAAATATAGTTTTAATTTTAGATAGTGTTGATTTTTGTGTATAAAAATAATTATTTTAATAGTTATAAATAATTTAATTATTATTAAATTAGTATATTATTAATTAATTTTATTTAAAAAATAAATTAAAATTATTATTAATTTGTAATTTATGAATTTAGCAAAATTATTTTTAACTGTTTATCAAAAACATTGTTTTTTAAATATTTTTAAAAAATAAGGCCTGCACACTGATTATTAAAGAGCCGCGGTAATTTGACCGTGCAAAGGTAGCATAATCATTAGTTTTTTAATTGAAGACTGGAATGAAAGGTTTAATAAAAAATATTCTTTATTGTTTATTAATTATAGAATTTAATTTTTTAGTAAAAAAACTAAAATATTTAAAAAAGACGATAAGACCCTTTAAAGCTTTATAAAAATTAATTATAAATATTAGTTAGAATATTAAAATTTTTATATTATTATTATTTAATTGGGGTGATTTAAAGATTTAATAAACTCTTTATTTTTGTGTTTAATTATTTTTAATTATTATAATTATTTTGATCCTGGTATTTAGATTAAAAAATTAAGTTACTTTAGGGATAACAGCGTAATTTTTTTAAAGAGTTCAAATCGATAAAAAAGATTGCGACCTCGATGTTGAATTAAGATTTAATTTTAGGTGCAGAAGTTTAAATTTTTAGTCTGTTCGACTATTTTATTCTTACATGATTTGAGTTCAAACCGGTTTAAGCCAGGTTGGTTTCTATCTTTTTTTATTATTAATATTTTAGTACGAAAGGACCAAATATTAAATTTTTATTTTATTATGTTGAATAATATTAAAAGTTTATAATAAAAGGTTAATTAAGGGATTTTATGATAAAATAGTTTTAGTATAAAAAAAATTATTTTTATTTAAATTTAACTAAATAAAACTATTTTGGCAGAAAATTGCAATAAATTTAGAATTTGTTTATAAAAATTAAATATTTTTAAATAGTAATTATTTTAAATTTAGATTTTTTTATTCCTTTTTTTAGAAGCTTATTGTTGATTATTTGTGTAATGGTAAGAGTTGCTTTTTTAACATTATTGGAGCGCAAGGTTTTAGGTTATATTCAAATTCGTAAAGGCCCCAATAAAATAGGGTTTTTAGGGATTTTACAACCTTTTTGTGATGCAGTAAAATTATTTACAAAAGAACAGGTTTTACCTTTTTTGTCTAATTTTTTTATTTATTACTTTTCTCCTATTTTGTCTTTATTTTTATCTTTATTAGTTTGGCTTTGTATTCCTTTTGCTATAAAATTTTATTCTTTTGAGTTAGGGGTTTTATTTTTTTTTTGTTGTTTAAGATTTGGGGTTTACATAGTAATAATGGCTGGGTGGTCTTCTAATTCTGTATATGCATTATTAGGCTCTTTACGCGCTATTGCCCAGACTATTTCTTACGAAGTTGCTTTAGTATTAATGCTGTTATCTTTATTATTTATTATAGGAGGGTTTAATTTATTATATTTTGAACTATTACAAGAAAATATGTGGTTTTTTTTTGTATTTTTACCAATTAGTTTTATATGAATAATCTCTAGATTAGCAGAGACAAATCGCACACCTTTTGATTTTGCAGAAGGTGAGTCAGAATTAGTTTCAGGGTTTAATATTGAGTATGGGGCAGGAGGATTTGCTTTAATTTTTTTAGCTGAGTATGCTAGAATTTTATTTATAAGAATGTTGTTTTCTTTACTATTTTTGGGGTCTTTTATTAATTCTTTCTTTTTTTTTTTAAAATTAAATTTTATTGCTTTTTTATTTATTTGAGTGCGTGGTGCTTTTCCTCGCTACCGTTATGATAAATTAATATTTATAGCTTGAAAAAGTTATTTACCTGTTTCATTAAATTTATTAGTATTTTTTATTTTTTTATTAATTATAATTTTTTAATAATTTTTTTTAGTATAAATTAATAGAAAGTTTTATTTCTATCTTATGTTTTCAAAACATAGGCTTAATTCAAGCTCATTAATTAAATTAATAAATTAAATGATAGATTTTTCTCATCAAATAGAAATAAGAGGGTTACTAATATAATATAAAAAATAAAAATAAGTTAATAGTTGACCTGTAATAATGAAAGGGTCTTCTACTGGTCGGGCGCCAATTCATGTTAATAGAATCACTATAGTTACTATAATTCAAAATATAATTTGATTAATTGGGTAAAATTGGGTTCTTTGAAATTTAAAATTATTAGTAAAAGGGAGAATAAACAAAATAGCGATTGATAAGACTAAAGCAATTACACCTCCTAATTTATTAGGAATTGACCGTAAAATAGCATAAGCAAATAAAAAATATCATTCTGGTTGAATATGGGGAGGGGTTACTAGAGGATTGGCTGGGATAAAATTGTCGGGGTCTCCTAATATATAGGGGGCAATTAAAGTTAAAAAGGTTAAAAATATTAATAAAATAGAAAATCCAAAAATATCTTTAAAAGAAAAGTAAGGATGAAATGGGATTTTATCTCTGTTTCTATTAATTCCTAGGGGATTATTAGACCCTGTTTGATGTAAAAATAATAAGTGAATTATAGTAAAAGCTGCAATGATAAAAGGAAACAAGAAATGAAAGGAAAAGAATCGGGTTAAGGTAGCGTTATCTACCGCAAATCCCCCTCAAAGTCACTGGACTGTATCGATCCCAATATAAGGAATTGCAGAAAGTAAATTTGTAATAACAGTGGCCCCTCAAAAAGATATTTGTCCCCAAGGTAAAACATACCCTATAAAAGCGGTTCCTATTGTTAAAAATAATAAAATCACTCCTACATTTCAAGTATAGTGATATTTATAAGAACCATAGTACATGCCTCGTCCTACGTGCATGTAAATGCAAATGAAAAAAAAAGAGGCTCCATTAGCGTGCAAGGTTCGTAATAATCACCCATTATTTACATCTCGACAAATATGGTTTACAGAGTCAAAGGCTAAAATTGTGTCTGCTGTATAATGTATGGTTAAAAAAATTCCTGTTAAAATTTGTATTATTAAACACAGGCCTAATAATGAGCCAAAATTTCATCATCTAGAAATATTAGAAGGGGCTGGTAAGTCTATTAAAGCATTATTTATAATTTTAAATAAGGGGTGAGTTTTTCGTATAGGTTTATTCATTTAAATTTTTGTTTTATTAAAAAGTTTTAGGGCGCAAAGGCCCTTTAAAAATATTAGTAATTTTTACAGTTGCAATCAAAGTTAAAAATAAATAATTAACTAATATAATTGTAATTATGTTTATTGGAAAATTATATATTTTATTTAATATGAGGTTATTTTGTTCAATTAAAGTTTTTATAAAGATTAAATTAAAAGTTTCGTGATTTAAAGTTTTATTAATTATAAATAATGATTTAAAATCTGTTAAATAAATAAATATAATTATTACTATAATTAATAGGAAAAAAAATTTTGAAAGTTTAAAATTTAATGAAAATATAAATGTTTCATTAGAGGCTAAAGAAGTTATATATATAAATAAGATTAATATGCCCCCCATGAAAATTAGAAATAAAGAATAAGAAAATCAAAATATTGATGTATAAATCCCTGTAAATAAGGATAAAAAAAGAGTTTGGGTTATTAAAGCTAAGCCTATTGATAGAGGGTGTTTTATAATTAAAAATATAAATCTGTTACTTAATAGCATTAAAAAGATTAAAAATTGAAAAATATTCAGAAAATAGTTTATTTAAAAATATTAATTTTGGAGATTAATGAAGAAAGTTGAAGCTTTCTTTTCTGATATTTAAAAAGGAATTTAAATCTTATTTTTGGTTTACAAGACCGATGTTTTTATTAAACTATTTAAATTAATATTAATGATAACAATTTATATTTTTTTTTGCTTTTTATTTTTTATTGGTTTATTTTCTTTTGTTTATTCTTATAAACATTTATTAAGAATACTGTTGAGTTTAGAATTTATTGTGTTAGCGTTGTTTTTTATTTTATTTTTTTACTTGAATTTAAATAATTTTGAATTATATTTTTCTATGTATTTTTTAACCTTTTCAGTTTGTGAGGGGGTTTTAGGGCTTTCAATTTTAGTTTCTATGATTCGGACTCACGGTAATGATTATTTTTTAAATTTTTCTATACTTCAATGTTAAAATTTTTTTTTTTTATTTTATTTATAATACCAATTTGTTTTAAGAAAAATATATTTTGGATGGCTCAGAATTTAATATTTTTGGGGGGGGTTCTGATGATAGCTTTAAATTTTAATAACAGTTTTTTTTCTGTAAGAATATTTTTTGGATTTGATTTAATATCTTTTGGTTTAATTTTATTAAGTTTTTGAATTTGTTCTTTAATAATTATGTCTAGTAGTTCTGTTATTTTTTTTAAGATGAATTTTATTTATTTTTTATTAAATATTTTTTTTTTATTATTTTTTTTATTTATAACTTTTAGCTGTATAAATTTATTTTTATTTTATTTATTTTTTGAAAGAAGTCTAATTCCCACATTGTTTTTAATTTTAGGTTGAGGGTATCAGCCGGAGCGTCTACAAGCGGGTCTTTATTTATTATTTTATACATTATTTGCATCTTTGCCTTTGTTGATAGGGTTGTTTTTTATTTTTTATGAAAAAAATTCTCTAATATTTTTATTATTAATAAATTTTTCCATTGAAAACTTTTTATTTTATATTTTTTTAATTTTTGCTTTTTTAGTTAAAATACCTATGTATTTGGTTCACCTTTGGTTGCCTAAAGCTCATGTAGAGGCTCCTGTTTCTGGGTCTATAATTTTAGCCGGTGTACTATTAAAATTAGGGGGGTACGGGCTATTGCGGGTTTTTCCTATATTAGTGTATTTTTCTTTTTCTTTTAATATTTTTTGAGTAATTTTTAGTTTATTGGGGGGAGTTTTAGTTAGATTAATTTGTTTACGTCAGATTGATTTAAAATCTTTAGTTGCGTATTCTTCAGTCGCTCATATAAGTTTAGTAATTGGGGGTTTAATATTATTAACAAGCTGAGGGTGAGGGTTTTCTTACTCTTTAATAATTGCCCATGGTTTATGTTCTTCAGGCTTATTTTATTTAGTAAATATTTTTTATGAGCGGCTGGGGAGCCGTAGATTAATGATTAATAAGGGCATGTTAAATTTTTTCCCAAGAATGGCTATGTGATGATTTTTATTATGTTCAAGAAATATAGCGGCCCCTCCTTCATTAAATTTGGTGGGGGAGATTGGGTTAATTAATGGGATTTTAAATTGGTCTAAGTTTTTATTAGTTTTTTTATGTTTTATTTCCTTTTTTAGCGCTGTTTATTCTTTATATTTGTATTCTTTTAGCCAGCACGGAAAAATTTTTTCGGGGGTGTTTAGCTTTTCTTTTGGGTTTAAGCGAGAGTATTTAGTTTTACTTCTTCACTGAGTACCTTTAAATTTATTAATTTTAAAAAGTGAATTTATAATTTTTATTTTTTAAAAAAAAAATAAATTTGGTTGGTTGTTTTTATTTAAATAGTTTAATAAAAAAATATTGATTTGTGGTATCAAAGTTGTAAAATTAGTTTATTTTGAATCGTGGAAGTTGTTTCTATTTGTTTTTTATTTTTTCTTTTTTTGTTTATTTTAAGATTAATATTATTTAGTTTTGGTCTGAATTTTTTAATTTTAGATTATTCTTATTTTTTAGAGTGAGAGTTATTTTCTTTAAATAGAAGATTGGCGGTTTTTGTTTTGTTTATTGATTGAATAAGTTTAATGTTTATATCTTTTGTATTGTTTATTTCTTCTTTGGTGATTTATTATAGAAAGGACTATATATTGGGGGATAAAAGAATTAACCGGTTTATTTTATTAGTCTTATTGTTTGTTTTTTCTATAATAATTTTGATTTTGAGACCAAATTTAATTAGAATTTTACTGGGGTGGGATGGGTTAGGCCTTGTGTCTTATTGTTTAGTAGTTTATTATCAAAACATTAAGTCATATAATGCGGGAATACTCACAGCCCTATCTAATCGTTTGGGGGATGTTGCTTTTTTAATAGTTATTGCTTGGATGATAAATTATGGGAGTTGAAATTTTTTATTTTATATTGAGATAATAAAAATAGATTTTGAGTTACAGGTTATTGGGGGGCTAGTTATTTTAGCTGCTATAACTAAAAGTGCTCAAATTCCTTTTTCTTCCTGACTACCCGCGGCTATAGCAGCGCCTACTCCCGTTTCTGCTTTGGTGCATTCTTCTACTTTAGTTACGGCGGGGGTTTATTTATTAATTCGGTTTAATCTGTTAATCACCGAAACTTTTATAGGTAAAATTTTATTACTAATTTCTGGGGTGACAATATTTATAGCTGGGTTGGGGGCTAATTTTGAATTTGATTTGAAAAAAATTATTGCTTTATCTACATTAAGACAATTGGGGTTAATAATAAGAACTTTATCGTTGGGGTTTTATAAGTTAGCTTTTTTTCATTTATTAACCCATGCTTTATTTAAGGCTCTATTATTTATGTGTGCGGGGGCAGTTATTCACAATATAAAAAATTCTCAGGATATTCGTGATATAGGGTCATTAATTATTTTTATGCCGTTTACTATTGCTTGTTTAAACGTTGCTAATTTAGCTTTGTGTGGGTTACCTTTTTTAGCTGGATTTTACTCTAAAGATTTAATTTTAGAGATAGTTTTAATTTCCCAAATTAATTTATTTGTTTTATTTTTATTTTTTTTTTCTACGGGTTTAACTGTAATATATTCTTTTCGGTTATTTTATTATTCGTTTATTATAGTAATAAATCAGTCTTCTTCAAATTGTTTAAGCGATGAAAGAACTATTATAAGAAAAAGAATGTCAGGGTTGTTAATTTTTGCTATTTTAGGGGGTTCAATGTTGAATTGGGTAATATTCCCTTTTTCTTTTATATTAAGAATAACTTTTTTTATAAAATTTATTACTTTAATAGTATGTTTGTTAGGAGGGTGCTTGGGGTTTTTTATTTCAAACATTAATTTTTTTTCTTTTAATAAATCAATAAATTATTATTTTTTTTCTTTTTTCTTTAGTTCGATATGGTTTATGCCTGGGCTTTCTACAATAGGAGTAGTATATTTACCGGTGGGGGCTGGGTTGATAATTGTGAAAAGATTAGACCAAGGGTGAATAGAGGTTTTTGGGGCTCAACAAGGGTTTAATTATTTTTTAAATTTTTCTAAAATTAATCAAATATTTCAATTTAATAATTTAAAAATTTATTTAGTGTTATTTGTCTTTTGGGTAGTATTTTTATTTTTGTTAAGAATCTAATTAATTTATTTTATTTAAGTAGCTTATGTTTAGAGCATGGTTTTGAAGCAGCCAGGGAAATTAATTTAATTTTTAAATAATAATTTTATAAAAGAAAAATCTTTATCTTTATAATGAAAATATAATATTTTGTTAAACTATATAAAAAGAAATATAAATGGGGTTTCACCATTAAAAATAAAAGTTAGCAGCTTTTGTTTGATTCCCATATTTCTTTAATTGGAAATTAAAATTTCATTATTATTATTAACAGTAATAGACCTCTTTTTGGTTTCAATTAATAAAATAAGGATGAAAATTTCATCAAAAATTAGGTCGAAACTAATTGCAAGAGTTTGCTTCTTATTTTATTAGTAGCCTAGTCTATTATTTTAATTTAAGAATAATTGATTAATAGTATCAATACTTTTTGAATGCAAATCAAATGTTATGTTTAACTATATTCTTATTTTTAAATTTTTCAAATTATTTATTATTTGTAATTTTGTATTTTTGTAATAATTACAGACAATATTTTTCATGTAACGAGGAATTATAAAGTACAATGTTAAAATTTGACGTTAAAAAGTTCAATTTAAAGCTCCTTGTTTTCATTCATGAATAAGGCCTAGTAATAAAATAGCAATGAAAATTAAATTAGTCAGGGTTCAAATAAAGAAATTAGAGTATCTAAAAGTAACAATTATTGGAAGAATTAGGGCAATTTCTACGTCAAAGATTAAAAAAATAATGGCAATTAAAAAAAATCGAATAGAAAAAGGGGACCGCGAAGAGTTTAAAGGGTTAAACCCGCATTCAAAGGGGGAAGTTTTTTCCTGATCTAAAATTTGTTTTTTTCTTAAAAGTGAGGCTAGTATTATCACAACACTGGCAATAATAAAAATAATAAAAGAGGCAATTAATAAATTAAAGATTATTTATATTAAATTAAATTTAAACTTAATGATTGGAAGTCATCTATACTTTTTATACTATATAAATTTATTAAGTTAACCCCCTCACCAGTAAATTGAGACATATAAGAATAATCAGACAACGTCAACAAAATGCCAATATCAGGCGGCAGCTTCAAACCCAAAATGATGGGAGTTAGAAAAATGGTTATTTATATGTCGAATTAGACAAATTGTTAAAAAAGATGTGCCAATTAGTACATGAATACCATGGAATCCTGTGGCTATAAAAAATGTAGACCCATAAACAGCATCAGCAATAGTAAAAGTTGCTTCAGAATATTCATATGCTTGTAAAATTGTGAAATAAACCCCTAAAATAATTGTAAAAAATAATCCTTGGGTAGTCTGTGAGTGGTTATTTTCTATTAAACTATGGTGGGCCCAGGTCACTGTTACACCTGAAGACAGAAGAATGGCTGTATTTAAAAGAGGGATTTGGAATGGATTAAAAACTTCAATTCTTAAGGGAGGTCAAATTTTTCCTAGTTCGATTGTTGGTGACAGGCTTCTATGAAAAAAAGCCCAAAAGAATCTAATAAAGAAGAATACCTCAGAAACAATAAATAAAATCATGCCTCAACGAAGTCCAAGAGTTACAGGAAAAGTGTGTAATCCTTGGAAGGCTCCTTCTCGAGAGATATCCCGTCATCATTGGTATATTGTTAATAGAGTAATTAGATTTCCTAGCACGAATAAATCTATTGTATATTGATGGAATCATTTTGTTAATCCTGCTGTTAGAGTGAAAGCCCCGATAGCCCCAGTTAATGGTCACGGGCTATAATCGACTAAATGAAAGGGGTGGTTTGCGTGTGTTGACATAAATTTTTAGATAATTTCTCTAGAGTATAGTGTTCTTAGAATTGTAAACACATATGATTGAATAATAGCTACCGCTGATTCTAGTGAAAGGAGAAGAAGTTGAGTTAAAATTAAGATAGAGACTATAAAAGAAGATATAGAATTTCCAGTGTTTCCTAAAAGGGTTAATAATAAATGACCCGCAATTATATTTGCAGAAAGTCGAACTGCAAGAGTTCCCGGGCGGATGATATTTCTAATTGTTTCAATTAGCACTATAAAAGGTATTAAAACAGAAGGGGTCCCTTGCGGCACTAAGTGAGCAAATATGTGTTTTGAATTATTAATTCAACCGTAAAATATAAAGCTTAGTCAAAGGGGGAGGGCTAGCGTTAAGGTTAGTGTTATATGGCTTGTGCTTGTAAAAATATAGGGAAATAGGCCTAAAAAATTATTAAATAAAATTAGAGTAAATAATGAGATAAATATAAACGTTGTTCCTTTAAAGTTAGAAATCCCCAACAGAGTTTTAAATTCTAAATGTAAAATTAAAAAAATTTTATTTCAAAATATAGAAATACGAGAGGGGAGGAATCAGTATATTATCGGAAAAAATAAAATTCCTAGTATTGTTCTTATTCAATTTAATGAAAAATTAAAAATATTAGTTGAAGGGTCAAAAATAGAAAACAAATTTATTATCACTTTCAAATTAAATGGGGTTGATTATATATAGGGGCATTCTTTTCATTTTGAAGTAGCTTATTAAATTTTAAAAAATTAAAATAACTAAGAATATTAAAAATTATAAAAATTAAAATAAATATAAAAAATAAAGTTATTCATATTAAAGGGGCTATTTGAGGAATTAAAAAATATTTAGCGGAATTAAATTATTTTAGTTTGACAAACTAATGTTATTAAAATTAACTAATTTTTTCATTAGAAGTAATTACTAATTTACTATACTTTGGTTTAAGAGACCATTACTTGGGTTTCAGCCATCTAATGAAAAATAAAGATACTTTATTATTTATATTGTTTTATTTTTTTTAAATTAATTTTTTAATTCAAGAGATAAAAAACTTTGAGGGGGTTCTTTCAATTACAATTGGCATAAAACTATGATTGGCCCCACAAATTTCTGAACACTGTCCGTAATAAAGGCCTGGTCGATTAATGTAAAAATTTGTTTGGTTTAGTCGGCCGGGGTTTGCGTCTACTTTAACCCCTAAGGATGGAACAGTTCAAGAATGAAGAACATCTGTTGCAGTAACTAAAATTCGGATTTGGTTATTAATAGGTAAGATTATTCGGTTGTCAACATCTAATAAACGAAACCCTTCCAGATTTATTTCATTAAATGGGGTTATATAGGAGTCAAATTCAATTTCATTAAAGTCTGAATATTCATAGCTTCAGTATCATTGGTGTCCGATTGCTTTAATTGAAATTGTAGGGTTATTGATTTCGTCTAATAAGTATAAAATTCGTAATGAAGGGAAAGCAATAAATAATAAAACAATCGCGGGGAGAACGGTCCAGACAATTTCAATGGTTTGTCCGTGTAATAAAAATCGATTATTTAATTCATTAAAAAATAATATAAATATTAAATAGCCTACTAAAGTAGTGACTAAAATTAAAATTAACAAGGAATGATCATGAAAAAAATTTAATTGTTCTATAATCGGGGAACTTCTGTCCTGAAGGCCTAAACTAGCTCATGTTGTCATTTGGCTATTTTGAATTTTAAATAGTTTGGGTTTCTAAAAAAAGTTTATAGCTTTATAAATGAAGCTTAAATTCATTGCATTATTCTGCCATATTAGATTTATTTTAAATAGATTTAAAAAGGTTTAGTTTTTAATCAGTAAGTAAGGGTAGTTCATTATAAGAGTGTTCTGCAGGGGGAGTGTTTTGGAATCATTCAATGGAAGTTGTAAATTGAAGGGTATGAATTTGGTTTCGATGGGCAATAAATCTTTCTCAGATAATAAATAAAAATATTAAAATTCCAATTATAGAAATAGTAGATCCCAATGTTGAAATAATGTTTCATGTTGTATAGGCATCAGGGTAGTCGGAGTAACGTCGAGGTATCCCGGCTAACCCTAAAAAGTGTTGGGGGAAGAATGTTAAGTTTACACCAAAGAATATAATAACAAATTGCATTTTTAACCAGGATTCATTCATTGATAGGCCAGTAAATAAAGGATATCAGTGCACAAATCCTGCTATAATAGCAAATACAGCTCCTATAGATAATACATAGTGAAAATGGGCAACAACATAATAAGTGTCGTGGAGAATTACATCAATTGAAGAATTAGCCAGGATTACGCCGGTAATCCCTCCTACAGTAAAAAGGAAAACAAATCCTAGGGTTCAAAGGATTGAAGGGGAGTAATTAATTTGTGTTCCGTGTAGGGTAGCTAATCAACTAAAAATTTTAATTCCAGTGGGCACGGCAATAACTATGGTAGCGGAGGTAAAATATGCCCGGGTATCTACGTCTATTCCTACTGTGAATATGTGATGAGCCCAGACAATAAACCCCAAGAGGCCGATAGCCAGTATTGCGTAAATTATTCCCAAAGTGCCAAAAGTTTCTTTTTTTCCTCTTTCTTGTCTAATGATGTGAGAAATTATTCCAAACCCAGGTAAAATTAAAATATAAACTTCTGGGTGACCAAAAAATCAAAATAAGTGTTGGTATAAGATAGGGTCTCCCCCGCCTGCGGGGTCAAAGAAGGAAGTATTTAAATTTCGGTCTGTTAGTAATATTGTGATTGCTCCAGCAAGAACTGGGAGGGATAAAAGTAATAAAATTGTAGTAATGACAACGGATCAAACAAATAAAGGCATTCGATCGAGAGTAATTCCATTAGCCCGCATATTAATAGCTGTTGTAATAAAATTTACAGATCCAAGAATAGAGGAAATTCCTGCTAAATGAAGAGAAAAAATCGCTAAATCTACTGAAGCCCCTCTGTGAGCAATTCTAGAAGATAGGGGCGGATAAACTGTTCATCCAGTTCCGGCTCCGTTTTCTACAATTGATCTAGAAAGAAGGAGAGATAAAGAGGGGGGAAGTAGCCAAAAACTCATATTATTTATACGAGGAAAAGCTATATCAGGGGCCCCCAATATTAAAGGGAGAAGTCAATTTCCGAATCCTCCAATTAAAATAGGTATAACTATAAAAAAAATTATAATAAAAGCATGGGCAGTAACAATAACATTATAAATTTGGTCGTCTCCGATAAAAGTTCCTGGATGACCAAGTTCTGCTCGAATTAATATTCTTAAAGAAGTGCCGACTATTCCCGATCAGGCCCCGAAAATAAAATATAGTGTTCCGATATCCTTATGATTTGTAGAAAATAACCATTGTTGCATTTTAAAAAGAGATTAAATGGCTGATAAAGGCAATAGGTTGTAAATCTATAAATAAGAGTTTTAATTCTTTTTAATCAAATTTAAAAATTTTATAGTCAAAAATGATATTAGACTGCAATTCTAAAGGAGTAAAAAAAAATTTATTAAAATTTTTTAAAAGTTAAAGGGGGTTTATCCTATTAAAACTTAAAAAAAATTTTTTTATTTATAACTTTGAAGGCTATTAGTTTTTTTAACTTAAAGTTTTAAAATTAATAAAAAAAATTAAATAAATAATTTTTAAATTAATCAAAATATTAAGTTAATAAATAAAAGGCCAAAAGTTGAGTTAAAAATAAAAAAATTTATAAGATTAGAATTTTTAAAGTTTAAAAAATTCCAATAAAAGTTTCAATTGCTGTTGTTATAATTTATTAAAAATGAAGAGTAAGAAATTCGAATATAAAAATATAGTGTAATTAAAGTAAAATTTACTATTAAAAAAATTAGTCAAAAAAAATTTTCGAAAACTATGTTTTCAATAGTGATTCATTTCGGGAAAAATCCTAAAAATGGGGGTAGGCCTCCTAAGGACAACAGGGGGATAGAAATTATGAGGGTTTGAGTTTTATTTTTTATTGTTAAAGTAAATATTTGATTTAAATTAAATATTTTAAAATTATTAAGGATAAAAATAATTGAGATTGTTAAAAAAAAATAAAAAATAAAATAAATTTTTCAAATATTTTCATTATTTATTATGTTTCTTAATATTCACCCTAAATGGTTAATAGAAGAGAAGGCTATTAATTTTCGAAGAGACGTTTGGTTTAAACCTCCTATTGCTCCAATAAAGATAGAAAAGATAATAGTTAAAGAAAAAAAAGTTGTGTTTAAACAAAATGAAAGTAAAATAATAGGGGCAATTTTTTGTCAGGTTATTAAAATAAAATTATTTATTCAATTTAGGCCTTCTATAACATTTGGAAATCAGAAGTGGAAGGGGGCCACTCCTCTTTTTATTATTAAAGAAGACGCAAAAATTAAGTTAATAATATTTAAATTTAAATAACTGTTTCATTCTATTGTAAAAGAAAATAAAATAATAGAAAATAAAAGTGTTCTTGATGCTAAAGTTTGTGTTAGGAAGTATTTTAAGGAGGCTTCAGAAGAAAACAAATTATTAGATTTTATAGAAAGAGGGATAAAAGATAAAAGGTTAATTTCCAACCCTATTCAGACTCTAAATCACGATGAAGAAGAAATACTAATAGTTGTTCCTATAATTAATGATAAAAAGAATAATATCTTGTAAGAATTTTTTATAATTAAAAAGAAAAGGGGTCAGACCTTTATAAGTAGGGTATGAACCTAAAAGCTTAATTAGCTTATCTTTTTCGTTTTATTGGGTTATTTATATTTTGATGTAGGAAGCATAAAAGATTTTGATTCTTTAAGGGATAGTTTAATTCTATTAAATATAATGAATATAATTATAAAAATTATATGATATACCCTATCAAGGTATTCCTTTTTCAGGCAATTCATTTTTTATTATTTAATGTAACGTTTAAAAGTATGGTTCAAGATTAAACTTTTTTTTTTTTTTATTAATAAATGCTTATATATATATATATATTTATTTTTCATTTGT
>Ga0302158_1000032_pt1 | contig 15072 bp, 15 predicted proteins | sample I_Fen_E1_1_FD_193505 | JGI IMG/M metagenome (GOLD analysis project Ga0302158, IMG submission 193505) | Peat permafrost microbial communities from Stordalen Mire near Abisko, Sweden - I_Fen_E1_1 | ecosystem: Environmental > Terrestrial > Soil > Wetlands > Permafrost | place: Sweden: Abisko...
AGAAGGTACTGATCATCCCATTTAGATTCAGTTCAGACTTTATAAAAAAGTTCGTTTCTTCACCTAAATTGAAGGTTTTAGAAGGTTACATTGAACTTCCAAGTCTTATTAACGCATCATCATACATGATTTACGCTGCAGGGATAGGACTTACTATCGAGGCAGGCGTTCTTGGGGTTCCATCGATAAAAATTGAAGGATTTCATAGAACTCATGCAAGTGTAGATCTTGCAAAAGAACTAGGAATTCAAGTTACCGAAATAAATGATATATCCAGTTCAGTTGATGAATTAAAAGTCCCAAAAGGAGACTGTTTGGTAAAAAATGGTGAAAATGCAGTTTTAAATGTTATAAATTTGATAAACAGTTTTGATAAATTAAAGTCCAAACCAAGCGGTGTTGGAAGTTTTAAGAAGATATGGAATGCAAGATCCGAATTTAGATAACCTAAACTCCATTTGATATATCAAACAATGAATTGAATCGTAATCAATGAATTAAAGATTACAGTACTAGATTTAAGAATCTATAGTTAATGAGAATTTTATGAAATTAGAATATGCCAATATCAAATATTCATATTAAATCTTTATTATGCTTTTAAATTTAAATAAAGGATTTAATTTAATTATAAGTTTGATTTATTGCCTAGTTTATTCCGTTTTTCACTTTTATACGTTCTCTTTATATCATCCTTTCATACACATATAAAAGCTTAGTCATAAAAATTAAATCAAAAAATACTTATTTGATCATTTGAATAGCAACCTTGGTGATAAAATGGTTGTAAAAATAGGAATCATTAAATGCGGTAATATAGGTACCTCTCCAGTAATTGACTTATTACTTGATGAGAGGGCTGATAGACCCAACATAGATACTTGTGTGATAGGCTCTGGGGCTAAGATGAACCCAGAAGAAATCGAAAAAGCTGTACCATTAATGTTACAAATGGACAGGGATTTTGTTGTATTCATAAGCCCAAACCCAGGTGCACCAGGCCCTGCTAAAGCAAGAGAATTATTATCTGCTGCAGACGTTCCTGCAATCATTATTGGTGACGCTCCAGGACTAAGATCTAAAGACGAAATGGATGAACAAGGTTTAGGTTACATTATAGTCAAAGCAGACCCTATGATTGGTGCAAGGAGAGAATTCCTTGACCCAACAGAAATGGCATCATTCAATTCCGATGTAATAAAAGTATTAGCACTAACAGGAGCATATAGGGTTGTCCAGAACACAATTGATGCAGCAATAGCTACTGTTGAAGCTGGTGAAACTCTTGAAGTACCAAAAGTTATTATATCAAGAGACAAGGCTGTTGAAGCTGCACAATTTTCCAGCCCATATGCAAAAGCAAAAGCAATGGCTGCATACGAAATTGCATCCAAAGTGGCTGACATCGATGTCGAAGGATGTTTCATGGTCCGAGACTTTGATAAATACGTTCCAATCGTTGCTTCAGCTCATGAAATGATAGGTGTAGCAGCTAAATTAGCTTCAGAAGCTAGGGATATTGAAAAGGCTAACGACACTGTCGTGAGAACTCCTCACGGTGGAAAAGGCCAGACATTAGCAAAATCTGTTTTAATGGAAAAACCACAATAATTTGATACAACGACCTTCGGGTCGTCACTTTTGTTTTTTTTTAAAATTTTATTATAAATTGAATTCTTGTTATTTTTAGGTGTATCTATGATTGAAAATCTGCTTGAGAGGTTTTATGAAGCAGCCAGTATGAATCGATGGAATGATCATATAAGACCTGTTGAGTTAACTGAACTTGACAAACAGGCACATAAAATGGTTATAGCATATGTAATAGCCAAATTCGAAGAGAATGATAGAGAAATTGATATTAACTGGCAGAAACTTATAGAAGGAGGAATATTTGAATTTCTGCACAGAACCATATTAACAGATATTAAACCTCCAATTTTTCATAAAATGATGGAAGAGAAGGAAGATGATCTAAATGATTATGTTCTTGAAAAATTAGAAGCAGATATAAACGGTGTAAGCAAGAACTTCAAAGGAAATTTCGAAAAATACCTGTTTGATCACAAATATGCGAGAATAGAAAAGCGTATACTAAAAGCTGCACATTATATGGCCACAAACTGGGAATTTAAGATTATTTATCATACATCCCCATTTGTTTATGGTATTGAAGAGACGAAAGAGGCGATAGCGAATCAGATAGAGGATCATTACGATTTGATAGGTGTTCAAAAATTATCATTGGAAAAAAAATATTTTGGATTTATAGATCTTTGTGGACAACTTCGCTTTCAGGAAAGATGGGCACACTCACCACGGGTTCCCAAAACTTCTGTTCTAGGTCACATGTACATTGTGGCTATAACATCATATATTCTCTCTCTTGAAAATAATCCATGCCCCAAAAGACTTTACAATAATTTTTTTACAGGATTGTTCCACGATTTACCAGAAGTACTCACCAAGGACATTATTTCACCGATAAAAACTTCTGTTGAAGGTTTAGAAGGTATTATTAAGGATTACGAAGAAGATCAAATGAAAACTCGTCTTTTGCCATTGTTACCAGGTTCTTGGAGAGATGAGATGAGATACTTCACACAAGATGAATTTGAAAACAAAGTTAAAATTAAGGATAAGATCATTAAAGGAATAAGTTTCGAGGAACTTAATCTAAATTACAATAACAATGAATTTCACCCACTTGATGGGAAACTCATAAAGGCTTGTGATAAATTAACAGCATTTATTGAAGCAGATTTATCTATTAAACATGGGATTACTTCCAAACATCTCGAAGAAGGAAGAAAAAATATATATGAAGATTTTAAGAGGAAAAAAGTTTCTGGCATTGATTTTGGACGATTATTTAATTATTTCAAGAATACTTCTTTTGAAATAGCAGATTATTAATAATTTTATTTGAATATATTTCAATAATTTAAAGTGTTTTTCAACCACACAACTTTCCTCTTCGCATCTTCTAAATCTTCAGGTTTCAATGCAATTAAATTTTCTACTATTTCAAGTTTGCCCAACATTTTAGCAATCTTACGAGTAGATCGGGGGTTTGAATGTGTGGGAATAATTATTTGTGGTTTTAGTTCTTCAATCAAGGTAAATCCTTTGTCAGAGTCAAACATGCCCGAAAAAGGGTTTGAAAATTGCATTAATGCTATATCAATTTTTCCAAGGGTTTCTATTTGTTTTATAGTAAGATGATCTTGTCCTATATCTCCCATATGGGCGATTCTAAGCCCATCAACCTCAAAAACATATATAACATTGTTAGGTGAGTTTTGATTAATAATATTTCCTCGATGTGAGGATCCGATACTGTAAATGTGAATATCATTAACATCGAAGCTTTCTACCTTAGCAATAGATTTTTTACATTTTTGATTGTCTGTAAATTTTGTATCAATATGGTCGGAATGTGTATGTGTAACTGTTATGGCATCAGGGTTCAGATCAAGCTCTTCTGGAGTCGGCATTAAAGTAGGATCTGCAACCACTGTAGTCCCACTACTTGATATTATAATAAACGAATTAGTAGGTGTTAAACTAGATTTACTCACTGTTTGAATTATGGTCTTACCAGTATAATTCTTTAGTTGAGGAACTTTTCTAGTGCCTTCTTTATCAATTACAGAGTTAATCAAAAATGATGCGATTAATTTCATTATATCTCCCAGAATCTTTTAATCAACGAATTTTTTTGCAAATAAATCAAATATCTCACCGTATTTTTCTTCTTCAACATCCTTAGCAAGGAGCCTCATTTGTCCTAAAAATTGCATTCCCTGGCTATCCAAATATTCACGCATATGAATGGTTGCCTTTTGGGATCTGTTGCCCCCGGATGTGATGAAAACACCGAAATGTTTGCCTTTCACATTTATAAGTTCTGATAAATATTTATTGATTGCAGGGGGAGTTTTTCCACCCCAAACCGGACTACATAACACAAGTCCATCATAGTTCATTAAATCTGTCTGGCATGGTTTTATTGGAACTTTGTTTTCCCTCAATGCTTTCCATAATTTAAAAAGATACCAATCATCTTTTTCACTCTTTATATTAGTTAAATCTGCATTTATTTTTGTTTTAAGAGCTTCCGCAACTTTAAGTGTGTGGCCTGAATATGAATAACATGCTATCAACGTTTTCAATATCGTACCTCCTAGAAAATTATTTTTTTTTATAAGATCCCTTTGGTGCTAGGAATAGATTCATGCTCTATTATGGATGCTTCTTTGAGTGCTCTCGCAAATGATTTGAAAAGGGCCTCAATTTTGTGATGATCATTTTCTCCATCTACCTTTGCATTAATATTTATCTTTGCAGAATTTGCAAATGATTCAAAGAAGTGCTCTACGTTTTCGGTACTCAAATCTCCCACCTTTGGTTTATTAAATTCTAAGTTAAGTACAGAATAACTTCTACCACTAATGTCAACAGCAACCGTTGCAAGGGCATCATCCATGGGCACTATTGCATGGGCCATTCTTTTTATCCCTTTTTTGTCCCCAATTGCTTCATTATAAACTTTTCCAAGCAGTATACCTACATCTTCAACTGTATGGTGGTCATCAACACCAGTATCTCCCTTGGCGTTAACTTCTAAATTGAAGAATCCATGCTTTGCAAAAGAGTCAAGCATATGATTGAAAAATTCTATGCCAGTATTAATATTGAATTGTCCCTTTCCATCTAGATCAAGAGATATCTTAATATCTGTTTCATTAGTTTTTCTACTCAGAGTTTTCTTTCTCATCTTTATCATCCCTTATAACCTGTATTGCATGTTCTGGACATTTACTTGCACATATAGTGCACAGATGACAGTATTCTAAATTGGATGGGGTGGCTTTATCATTGATTTTCCAGATTTTTTGTCCTTTAGGACAAGCTTCTTTACATGTTCCGCACCCTGTGCATTTGTCCTTGTCAACTGTAATCCTCATTTTATCAACCTTATAACTTATAACTTTTAACTTATAATAATATGTAATTTTTTATTTTAGAGTTTTTTAGTCTTTAAGGGCTTATTTATTAATATTTAATTATAACTTATAACTTCTAACTTAAATTTTATTAATTATCTATTTACTAAATATTTAATTCGTTAAATATTCAATTATGAATTTTAATCATTTTTTCATTTCAAAATTTTCTATAAAAGCTGCGAATCTTTTTACAGTTTTACGAAGACTTCTGAAACCCTGATCATCTTCTTTAACGCCTTTAAGGGTGTCTTGAGACCAAAAATTAGCTCCCAAGTTGGCTCCGTAAGCTCCACCACTAACTGGGATTGCACCTGTGAGAATGTAAAAAGTCAATATTTGCTGTATTGCTAGTTCTTGCCCCCCAATTCGATCTCCACCTACAGATATTGCCATTCCTACTTTATAACGCATGAAATCAAAGTTAATAGCTCCTAAGGCTCGGCATCGATCCATTACCGCCTTTAACTGAGCACTTAAACCTCCATTATAAACAGGAGTTGCCATAACTATTCCATTAGCAGCGGTGATTAGTGGATAAAGATCTTGCATATCATCCTTAACAATGCATTCCTTTTTCCTAATACAATAATCGCAGTGTCTGCATGGACTAATATTTTTTCCCCTTAAACCAAAAAACTCTGTTTCAAAACCCTTTTCTTCCAACATATTAAGTGATTCTCTTAAAACGTATTCTGTTGCTTGTTTTCTTGGACTTCCACTTATCCCGAGTATCATCAAGAACTACACCACCCATGAAGTATTATAACCTATAAACAAATTGAAGAATGAATCTATTATTAATATAACATCTAAATAATAAAATTTATTGTTTTATTGAGAAAAGTCAAAAGAAACTCTATAAATACTTATAAAAATTATTAAAAATAATTAAATGAGGGTATTAAAAATGAAACCCTCTTAATCTCATTTTAAATAGATTCGTCTTCATCCATAGCCAATCTCATTGTATCCGGATCCTGTGGCATGCGATCCAGGAAATCCTGGGCTGAACGTCGCACATCCCTTGAACCAATGATATATCTACCAACAACGATAATATCTGCCTTACTTTCAAGGGCTTTATCAACACGGTCTGGAGTTACTCCTCCAGCTACTGCTACGAGTTTACCTTCACCAAGGATACTTTTGATTTGGTTTATGTTACCCCATTCTGTAACTTCTGCGAGTTTTTCTCCTCTTTCTGACTGCATTGTTTCAAGATCAACGTTTCTATGGAGTAGAACAATGTCTGGTTTGTATTCAAGTTTTTCAAGTTTTTTAACGAAGTTTTCAACGTTCATCATGTCCAGTATTGAATATATTCCCTGTTTTCGAGCCTCGTGGATCGCTTTTTCAATTGATTCTATTGTACCAAGTCCTGAAATGGCTATGGCATCTGCAGTTTCATCTGCAGCCATTTTAACTTCAATACGGCCTACATCTAATGTTTTTAGGTCAGCTATGATAAATGCATCATTTTTAAGTTCCCTTATCTTCCCAATAATTCCTACTCCAAACTTCTTAACAAGAGGTGTTCCTGCTTCAATGAGTATTCTCTCCCTGTTTGGTAGGGTATTAATTATACGTTCCATGTCTTCCATGTTGTCTAGGTCAAGGGCAACTTGGAGATATGGGGGACTCCACAGTCTTGTTACTTTGAATCCCATTACAGGGTGTGTTCCACGATCTTTTTCAGCTAATACTTTTTTAACTGATGGATAACCTTCCATTGCTCTCTGAATGGCCAATTTAGTTGCACCGTAGTTGTACTGGTAAATTTTGCGGTAGTTCTCTGCACCAGGGTGTATGAATATTCCTGCAATTATTACAAGGTTTTCTACGTCTTTTTTTGGTATTATCCCCTCTGCAACTGCATCTGCAACAGCTCTTCCAACTGCTGTTTGTGCAGGTCCGAAAATCTTATCAGCATCCCTCAAGTCTCTTACAGTCACTTTTGGTACAATAAGTGTTGCTGGTTTTGTAAGTAAGTTTGGTCGTATAACAGATAAAAGCGGTGTGTGTCCTATTGACATGTCAGACATGTTGTTTACAAATGCAGCACCTACAGGTCCATTTTTATCTCCAATTACTAAATCAACGTGAGCGATTTCATTGCCATTTCCTATTAAGGCTTCCCCTATTTGATACATAATTATTATCCTCCATTATTAGTCCAATTAATGATATGGATCGAATCATATAAATAAATATTTCAATACATCAGAAATCTTAGTGTATCTCGTGGTTTAAAATTGAAACTATTCTAAATTTCAGTAATAACTCAAAAATAATCAAATAAAAATTATCAGGATATTGGTTCAATAATTTATTTCACTCTATATAAAAAAAATAAATAATAAGGGATCATTGTGTTAAATGTCCCTCTATAAAGTCATCATATCCCTGAAGATCTAGTAATCCGTGGCCAGAAAAACTTATTAATATGTTTTTTTCTTCTCCACTTTTTCTACATTTTATTGCTTCATCCATTCCAACTTTAATGGCATGACAGGTTTCAGGAGCAGGTATAACACCTTCGGCATTGGCAAATATTTTTCCAGTTTCGAAGAGTTCTGTCTGGTTTACTGTTCTTCCCTCGACCAAGCCTTGGTTAACAAGTAGAGAAACTAGGGGGGCCATCCCGTGGTACCTTAAACCACCTGCGTGGACTGATGGCGGTACAAATTCATGCCCAAGGGTGTACATTTTCATTAGGGGAGTTAATCCCGCGGTGTCACCGTAGTCGTATTGATATTCACCCTGTGTTAGTGTTGGACAGGAGGATGGTTCAGCAGCTAAGAACTGGCAGTTGAGATCTCCAGAGATCTTGTCCTTCATGAATGGGAATGCAGCTCCACCGAAGTTACTCCCTCCCCCTACGCATCCAACCAAAATATCTGGTGTTTCATCAATGAGTTCAAACTGTTTCTTAGCTTCGAGACCTATAACAGTTTGATGAAGTAGAACATGGTTTAAAACACTTCCAAGGGTATAAAATACCTTATCGTCAGTCAGAGCATCTTCAATTGCTTCCGATATTGCGATTCCAAGAGATCCTGGGTGATTTGGATCTTCTTGAAGCATTTTCCTACCGAATTCGGTCCTGTTACTTGGTGAAGGGATTACTTCTCCATTGTAGAGGTGCATAACAGTTTTACGATAAGGCTTTTGTTTGAATGAAACATTTACCATATAAACTGTGCATTCGAGATCTAGAAGAGAACATGCAAGTGATAAAGCAGATCCCCATTGTCCAGCCCCTGTTTCTGTAGTTAATCTTTCAGCACCTGCTTTTTTAGCATAATATGCTTGTGCAATTGCGGTGTTCAATTTGTGACTACCTACAGGGGACATATCTTCTCGTTTGTAGTAGATCTTCGCAGGAGTGTCTAAATATTTTTCAAGGCCAGTAGCTCTGAAAAGTGGTGTAGGTCTTCCAACCTGTTTGTAAACGTTTCTGACTTCTTTTGGAATGTCTATCCATCTTTCTTGAGACATTTCCTGTTCAAGAACGTATTTGGAGAATAGCTTTGGCAGATTTTCAAGCTGATGTCCTTCTTCTGTTTGTGATGGTGCGGGAATTTCAACAGGAAGATCTGCAGCAATATTGTACCATTTTTTTGGAATGTCCTTTTCTGGGAGTGTTATTTTGTACATCTAATCACCTAAACAAAATTTTTTATAGTTTCATATTCATTTATTAAATTCAAATATGCCATTTGAATTTTGTACTCTTAGGATACTGTGTGCATCTTAAGTTTACTGTTTAAATATGATCTATATTCATGTACTACTTAAACCTTTGTTGTACATATTTGTACATAGATCATCTTGAAAATTTAATATGACTCAATAACAGATATAAAAACATGAACATATTAGCTATAGATATTGGAGTTGGAACCCAAGATATAATGCTTTATAATACAGATAATCCCATAGAAAATTCAGTTAAAATGGTTATGCCCTCTCCAACCAAAATAATTGCCAAAAGAATTAGAAAACACCACAACGATATTTTAATTATTGGCCCTACAATGGGTGGAGGGCCTGTTACTCAGGCTGTAAAAAACCACTTAGCTCGAGGTTATAAGGTAATGATGACTGAAAGTTCTGCTAGAACAATAAGAGACGATATTGAGCGAGTGGAGGCGCTTGGAATTCAAATAATATCGGAAAATGAAAAACACCCTGAAATTGGTAATATTGAATTTAAAGATGTGGATTTGAAAGCAATAGGAGAAGCATTATCTAAATTTGATGTAACATTAGAATTCGATCATATTGGTGTGGCAGTCCAGGATCATGGATACATGGAAGGGATGGGTGATCGAAATTTCCGTTTCATGAAAATAAAGGAAAAATTAAATATTCCAAGAAATCCTGAAGAATTCGCTTTCTTCAATGAAGTACCAGAATATTTTACTAGGATGAATGGGGTTTTAAACACCCTTAAAGGTTATAATACTACTATTATGGACTCTAAATTTGCTTCTTTATGTGGTGCAACCTGCGATAATTATATTACAAATTTAAACAGCTATATTGTTATGGACATTGGAAATGGTCATACTCTTGCAGCTGCATTTGTAAACAACAAAATCATAGGTGTTTTCGAGCATCATACTAGTTCACTTAACCCTGAAAAGATAGAAAACCTCATAATAAAGCTTAAAAATGGCACAATAACCAATGAAGAAGTTCATCAAGATGGAGGTCATGGTGCTTGGGTTACTGGCCCTATGAATGGTTTTGAAGGTGTAGTTGCAACAGGTCCAAAGAGGAGAATTCTAGAAAAAACAGATTTAAAGGTTCATTACGCAGCTCCTGCAGGGGATGTAATGATGACTGGTCCAGTAGGTCTTATAAAGGCAATAATATCAAATCAGACTAATTAAACACTAAAAATAATCTAGAAAGAATACAATTTAAAATATATATATCCAAACAAGTTTAATAGAATTAACATGATATTGGATCCCCACATACACAGCACATATTCAACAGATTCTACTGCATCTCCAAGGGATATAGTTAAGAAGGCTAGAGCCATTGGGCTAGATGCTATTTCAGTAGCAGATCACAACACAATAAAAGGGTCTATGGCCACTATAGAGGAGGCTAAAGACTTTAAAGATTTTGTTGTCGTCCCTGGAATGGAGATTAGCTCAAGTAAAGGACATATTGTCGCATTAGGAATAAATGAAGACGTTGAACCGGGATTGTCTCCAGAAGATACTGTTGAAAATATTCGTGCTCTAGGTGGTATAGCAGTTGCTGCACATCCATTTGTAAGTTACAGGGAAGGCCTATGTGATCATGTTAAAGATCTGGATATTGATGCCATTGAAACTTTAAATTCACGTTATGTGTTTGGATATTCTAACTGGCGAGCCAGAAATCTAGCTCTCAAAAGAAACATCCCTGAAATAGGTTCAAGTGATGCACATTTTTTAGAAGCTATAGGAAGTTGTGTCACTGAATTAGAAGCTAATTTTTCATATGAAAGTATAATTGAAAGTATTCTATCTGGAAAAACTAATGTATTCGGCGATAGGACTCCATTACCTCTAATCCTGAAGGAAGTTATCAATAAGAAGATCAAGAGAATGGGTTAAATTTTTGTTAAAAAAATTCCTCAGTATTAATCAAGAAACTTTTTTTGTCTTATTCATCCATAATTTTAAACATGTGGATTCTATATTAAAATCATGTTGTTTGATTTCTTTCAGGGGATACTTGAATACATTCGGCAGAACTTCATTTATCTTCATCCAGGGTATACCATCCTTAATACCGTAGTATTTGGTATAATACTAGGTATTTGTATCCTTTTAATAATTAAAATGTTTAAATATATTAAAAAAGACCCTGCCGAACTTATGATCCCGCTGATTCCATTCATTTTTTTTGGATCGAGTGCTAGAGCTCTTGTAGACAATAATATTTATCCACTCACATATATCCTTGTCACTCCTGGAATATACATTTTAACGGGCCTTATGGTAATTATAACTCTTTTATTCGCAGTTTTCATTGAAAGAAAAACCAATTTTGACTACAGATACATTATATTTGCTGTAGGAGCTGTTCTTTGCATACCTAATATACTTTTTATGAGTCCAATTAACCTAGTTGCTACTTTACAAGTTGTAGGTGTTTGGGCAATTGTTTCCTCCATATTTGCGCTTTTGAGGAATAAATGGTCTTTACTTAGTAATAAATTTAATTTAAGTGTATTAATGGCCCATTTATTTGATGCATCATCTACCTACATCGCAGTTGATTATTATGGGTATTACGAACAGCATGTACTCCCTAGTGCATTAACAACACTTTTTGGAACTGCACTTGTAATGTTTCCACTTAAAATAGTGGTAATATTAGGCGCACTTTACATTATAGACACATACATAGAAGATAGGACGATTGCTAACATGCTAAAGCTTGCCATATTCATTTTAGGCCTTGCTCCTGGTCTAAGAAATTTCCTTAGCTTGATCATGGGTACTTGAATTACTTATCGATTAACTAGAGTTCAATTAATAGTTTATTTCAAACTAATGACAAATTTTTTTAAGTACAAACCAATATCTATTAATTAAGGTAAATTAAGGGGTCTGTCTATGTATGTAGAAACAGTAAAAAAGACTATGAATCTACCTGATAATGTTAAAATTCTGGACACTACTCTAAGAGATGGTGAACAAACTCCAGGGGTAGCAATAACAGTCGATGAAAAGATAAGAATTGCAAAGAAGTTAGATAAATTAGGCGTCGATACAATAGAAGTTGGATTTCCTGCATCATCTCCTGGTGAGATGCGAGCAGCACGTGAAATTTTAAAACTTGGACTTAACTCTAAAATATGTGGTTTGGCAAGACCACTGCGTAATGATCTCGACGCAGCAATTGATTGTGAAGTAGATTACATTCACACATTTATAGGAACATCGCCCCTCCATAGAAAATACAAGCTCAAAATGACACAAGAGGAAATCCTCACAAAATCTGTAGATGCTGTAGAATATATAAAGGATCATGGGATAATAGCAGAATATTCGGCAGAAGACTCTACAAGAACAGAATTTGAATATCTTAAAGAGATATACAGTGCTGTTGAGGATGCAGGAGCGGACTACATCAATGTACCCGATACTGTAGGGGTTATGGTACCTGCATCAATGAGATACTTAATATCCAAACTTAAGAAAATTCTTTCAGTACCAATTAGCGTTCATTGCCATGATGACTTTGGCCTAGCCGTAGCGAACTCACTCAGTGCTGTAGAAGCGGGCGCAAGCCAGATACATGTAACTATAAATGGGTTAGGTGAGAGGGCAGGCAATGCTTCCCTTGAAGAAGTTGTAATGGCATTAACATCACAATACAATATTAAAACCAATATTAATACAAAACTTTTGGTTGAAACATCCGAGGTCGTTTCAAGAATTACAGGGATTAAAATGCCGCCAAACAAGGCAATTGTGGGCGAAAATGCATTTGCTCATGAAGCAGGAATACATGTACATGGAGTACTTCAGAAAGCCGAGACATACGAACCAATCACACCCGAAATGGTAGGACATAAACGTAAAATTGTTTTAGGAAAACATACTGGTGCTAATGCAATAAAAGCTAAACTTGATGAATACGGCATAGAATTGGATGTGGATCAATTTAATAAGGTTTTCGATCAGATAAAAAAACTTGGAGATAAAGGAAAATGTGTTACAGATGCAGATTTAAAGGCAATGTCTGAAACGGTACTTGGTAGAGCTCAGAAGGAAATAGTTAAACTTGAAGGATTTTCTGTCATGACTGGGGATAATGTAATGCCAACGGCAACTGTTAAATTAAATATCGACGGAAATATAAAAACCGCAGCAAAAACAGGAGTAGGACCAGTAGATGCGGCTATAAATGCAATTCAAAGTCTTGTAGGTGAAACTGCAGACATTGAACTTAAAGAATATAATATTGATGCTATTACAGGCGGTACTAATGCTCTTGCAGAGGTTTTTGTTATAATGGGAGATAAAAATGGAAACAATGCAACAGGGAGATCTACAACTGACGATGTTGTCATGGCAAGTGTAGAAGCAGTTTTAGACTCAATTAACAAGATACTTATTGAACGTTAGATAAAATCAAATCATTAATTTATCTAAATATCGTTGGGGGATATAAAGGATGGAATCAAAGATTCTGGTTGTTGAGGATGAAAGAATCACAGCAGAGGATATCAAGAGCGGTTTAGAATTTGCAGGTTACAAGGTCCCGGCTTTGGTTTCTTCTGGAGAAGATGCAATAGAAAAAGCAGGAAAGCTTAAACCAGATCTGGTGCTAATGGACATTAAATTAAAGGGTAAAATGGACGGTATAGAAGCAGCAGAACAGATAAAATATCTTTATAATATCCCGGTTATATATCTGACAGCATACTCGGATGAATATACTGTACAGCGTGCTAAAATAACTGAACCTTCTGGATACATTATTAAGGAAGAAACTGGCCTTTTGAGGAAGCCTTTTGAAGAGAGTGAGCTTCACACAGCAATTGAAATAACTCTACATAGGCATAAAATGGAGAAGGATCATGATATTCTTCTTACTGAAATGGTAAAAAATATCAATGATGCAGTGATTGCAACCAATGCAGAGGGCAAAATCAAACTAATGAATTCACTTGCAGAGAATTTAACTGGCTGGGAATTAAATGATGCTATGGGTAAAGAATTAAAGGAAGTTTTTACACCTTTAAAAATCGTGAAAAAATCTTTAAATGATTTATATAAAAACCATGAATCATTAACTGATAATGTGGTATTGACGTCTAAGCAAGGAGAAGAACTATCCGTTAAATGTAATTTAAAGATCATTAAGGATAATGACGACATTAATGGATTTATCCTCGTTTTTAATAATAACTGTTAAATTTGTTGGAGGCATTAAAATTGGAGAATGCTAAGATTTTAGTTGTTGAGGATGAGAGGATAACGGCAGAGGATATAAAAAGAAGCCTAGAAAAAGCAGGATATAATGTTCCGGGGATTGTTTCTACAGGTGAAGATGCCGTTAAATTTAGTGAAGAATATAAACCTGATCTAGTTCTTATGGACATTGTATTAGACGGTAAGGTTGATGGTATAGAAGCTGCAGAAACCATAAGAAACAAATTTGACATTCCTGTTATTTACCTCACTGCATATTCTGATAAAAACACTGTTGAACGTGCAAAAACAACTCATCCTTCAGCGTTTATACTAAAAGAACCATTTGGATTTCTTCACAAACCTTTTGAGGAAAATGAGCTTTACACGGCTATTGATATTATCTTATATAGAAACAAGGAGGAAAAAACATTAAAAAGTCATGATGAATTACTTGTTTCATTATTTAAAACCATAAGCGATGGTGTTATCGCAACAGATTCTGAACAGAGGATAAAATTCATGAATACTGCTGCCGAAAAAATCACAGGTTGGAACGAAGAAAAATCTATAGGTAAGAAATTATTTGAAGTGTTCAATGTTCCGGGATTAAAAATAGATGTTTCAGAAGAAATTAATTTAAATGATATTATAAAGGATAAAGTAGTTCTTAAATCTAAGAATGATGAAAAAACTATGATTGATGGTACCATAACTCCAATAAAAAACAATAATGGTGTTTCTGAGGGTATAATCATCATATTCCGAACTAAAGAGTTGAAATAATTTTTTTATAATTTATTTTTTCATTTATATTTGATTACTCTTCAATTTAATGAGATGGAAATTCTTTCATTTGATATTAATTTCATTGAGTACCTACTTCTTTTAATTTAATTAAAAATAACAAATAAACTTATTTAATCATGATTCATGGGTTAATATTTTTAAAATAGTAAAATAGCTTCAATAAAATCAATGAATAGAATTATTATTGTTTGGACTCAAAGAATTATGCTGTAAAAGTGGATTTAAGACTTTATCTTCAGAATGAATTGTAAATCTTAATCTTTGCTCCTCTATTCTTGTATTATCCACTGGAGGCCATCATTTTCTACTTACTCGAC
>Ga0302158_1000036_pt1 | contig 14341 bp, 14 predicted proteins | sample I_Fen_E1_1_FD_193505 | JGI IMG/M metagenome (GOLD analysis project Ga0302158, IMG submission 193505) | Peat permafrost microbial communities from Stordalen Mire near Abisko, Sweden - I_Fen_E1_1 | ecosystem: Environmental > Terrestrial > Soil > Wetlands > Permafrost | place: Sweden: Abisko...
TGCCAAAATTTTTCCTTTTAATTGTGCCATTTTATCTAGTTTTAAAGTTAAACATCATTTTCCGACTTCTTAGTTGATCATATTCCATGCCAAAATGAAAAAATGCCATTTTGTGTTTACTGACAATAAAAAAAGTGTCAGTATGTGACAAACTGACACTCTTTATATAGTATTATATTCAGTCGGGCTATTTCGCTGGTTTACCCTGACTGCTTGGAGGTGTTGTAGTAGAAGCCGGAGGAACAGCTGTCGGAAGTGTTGGAATTGCATTTGGATCAACTGTATTCTTAATCTGTTCTTCGATTCTTGATTTTCCTGAAACTGTACCACGAGGAATTGATGCAGTTGCAACAACACAAAGAATCAGAATTGCTGCAGCAAGGGTCCATGTTGACTTCTCAAGAAAGTCCGCAGTTTTACGGATGCCCATCGATTGCCCCGCTGAGGTGAAATTTGCAGCAAGTCCGCCACCTTTGGAATTCTGTACAAGTACAATCATTACCTGTAGTATGCATGCTATCATTACTAATACTGAAACAAAAATATAAATTCCCATCTGATCACTTTTTTATATATTCTTTAACTTTTTCAATTTGAGACGCAAAGTAACTGCTTTTTTCCGGAAATTTCAAACTTAATTTTTCATATATATCAATTGCCTTGGAGTAATATCCCTGATTAACATAAATTTTGGCCAGGGTTTCAGTAACCAATCCGCCTGATTCCTCAAGAAAAGGTTTGGAAATATCATCGTTGGGAAGGTATGCTTTATCTTTCTGGGGTTCAATCCTGGGATTTGACATAATGAACTTATCAATAAGATCAGACTGCAATTGTTTTTTCGAATTTTCCACCGGTTTATCTGAGATGTTTTCTATAGTTTCTTCATCCGGATAACTGGCTTCATGATCCTCATCAAGGTCAAGTTCCAGAAGGTCAGAACGTTCAGGAACTAAAAAGCCCGGATCCATAAAGACTACTTTATCGTCGGAATGAGTAGAATTTTCCTCAAGAAAAACAATAACCTCAGCAGGTTCCGAATTATCAGGCTCAGCAGCAATCAATACCGAATGACCCGCATCATGAGGGTCAGTATCCGGCTTTTCCCTGAATTTGATCTCGTCAGAGTCTCTCTCAATTTCATCTATCATGAATTCGCTGTTCTTAGCAGATTCAATAACAGTTTGCTGAGTATCAGAGACTATTTTTTCTTTTAGATCAATATCTTTTTTTTGACCATGTTTCTCAGTACGGATCAGATCCGGCGTTTTAAGGAGCCAATACAAGACTTCCCTGTCACCGATATGAATTGCAGAATGCCGGAGCTGATTCTCAAATTTTACATCTGCCAGGCTATACAAACCCTTTAGGAGTAAAAGATGGGCACTCTGAAAATAAGGAAAAATATCAATCAACTCATAGACTTCACTGATCATACGGCTGCTGACAGGCGCAGTATTCTCAATCATATTTATGAAGTCATTTCTGTTCATGCTGGTTACCAGTTAACAAAGGCCTGATTGAAGATATCTTCAACAAGCATTTCCACTATTTTGGCTGACAGATCACTCTCAACAGCTGAGAGTTCGAGATTGCTGTTGTAATCTTCATATCTGGAAAATGTCTGTTCAAAACTGAGATTAGGATCAACCGCATTTGTGAATTTTACTTTTACCGAAATCGTAAACCTTACTGTTGCAGCCTGAGCATCTGCTGCTACTGTTAGCGGTCGTACGGAATAATCACTTATCTCACCTTCAAAATTGGCATCACCTACTGAAGTGGTATATTTAAGATTTGTCTGACCCTTGCATTTGTCAATGAGTGCATCGGTTATAGTCTGGGCAAGTCCCGGCTGAACAACAGGAGCCCGGTTTTGGAAATATTGTATGCTGAAATTCTTTAGTCCCGTCGTACTTGCCCCGGTAAATGAATATTTTACCTTGCATCCGTAGAATAGCACAACAATAGCAATTATTACTAATAATAAAAGCCGGGAAGAAATAGTCCTGAAGCGATTTTTATGATTCAATTCCATATTCTTTAATCTTTCTGTAAAGAGTCCGTTCTGATATTCCCAGTTCGCCTGCTGCCATTTTTCTCTTACCGTTATATTTTTCGAGAGCTTTTTTTATCATCTCTACCTCTTTATCAGCCAGTGAAAGGGATTCTTCAATTATTTCTTCAGTATCCTGTATATTATTCATTGATTTATGCGGTGAATAATCAACAGATGGCGATTCAGATTCATTTTGATTGCTGTTTTCCTCCTTCGCCGCATCCCTGAAAAGGTTTTTGATGGCTCTGGAATTTGTCTCATGCTGTGAAACATCGATTTCTCCTCGTCGCAGGAGATCATAAACAAGCTTCTTCAGATCATTCATATCATTTTTCATATCGAAAAGAACCTTATATAAAATTTCTCTTTCCGAAGAATATGACTTGTCTTCGTCTTTCTTTATAATAGCTGGAAGCTTAATTCCTCCATAGTCAGGCAGATAATTACGCAGGTTGAGTGCAATAATCTCCCTTTCACTTTCAATAATTGATATCTGTTCTGTTATATTTTTAAGTTGCCTGACATTTCCCGGCCATCCATAATTCAGAAGAATATTTTTAGCTTCGGAATCGAGTCTGATAGCAGGCATTCTGTACTTTTCAGCAAAATCAACTGCGAACTTCCTGAAAAGAAGAAAAATATCTTCACCCCTATCTCGTAATGCAGGCACTTTTATAGGTACTGTATTAAGCCTGTAAAAAAGATCTTCCCGGAATTTTCCATTATCTATGGCTCTGGGGACCTCAACATTGCTGGCAGCAATTACTCTCACATTAGTCTTCTGAACCTTTGATGAACCGACCCGAATAAATTCTCCTGTTTCGAGCACTCTGAGAAGACGAACCTGAGTTGAAAGTGGTAATTCAGCCACTTCGTCGAGAAAAATTGTTCCGCCATCAGCAACTTCAAAATAGCCTTTTCTGCTTTCAGAGGCACCGGTAAAAGAACCCTTCTCGTGTCCAAATAGCTCGGAATCAATAGTTCCTTCAGGGATAGCTCCACAGTTGACAGCTATATATTGTCCATGTTTTCTGGTGCTGTAACTATGAATTACCTGGGGAAAGATCTCTTTCCCTGTACCGCTCTCCCCGGTAATCAATACCGAGAGGTCGGTTGGAGCAACCTGAACAGCGATATCAATAGCCCTGTTCAGCCCTTCATAGTTGCCAATTATTCCAAACCTTTGTTTAATATTTTGCAGATCTTTCATTTCCGGAATTACGATGGTGCGAATTTAAGGTTTTTTTAAAACAATGGGAAATGCATTTTTTGTAAATTCGCAATATGAAAAATACCCCGACCCTTCAATTTGCCGGAATTATACCCGCCCGATATGCATCTTCACGGTTCCCTGGCAAGCCATTAGTCTTATTGGGTAACAAGCCAATGATACAAAGAGTTTATGAACAGGCAGCTAAATCACTAACAGTTGTTTGGGTTGCCACGGATGACAGGCGGATTTTCGATACTGTAACCGATTTCGGAGGAAATGTGATTATGACATCTCCTGCCCATCCGAGCGGAACTGACCGATGCGCTGAAGCCATTGAAAGGATATTGAATAAAACAGGGGGAAAAATTGATGTAGTTATAAATATTCAGGGTGATGAGCCATTCATTAAACCAGAACAGATCACACTTCTGATGGAATGTTACAATGACGAAACGGTTGAAATAGCCACTCTGGTAAGAAAAGTTGAGCCTGGTGAAGATATTTTCAATCCAAATCAGCCAAAAGTCATTTTAGACATGAAAGGCAACGCTATTTATTTCAGCAGGGCAGCAATACCATATTTAAGGGATACCGAAATGAGTTTGTGGTCAAATAAACACACTTATTATAAACATATCGGAATGTATGCGTACAGAACAGAGACTCTGAAAAAAATTACATTACTGCAACGCAGTTCTCTTGAAATTTCAGAATCGCTGGAACAGAACAGATGGCTTGAAAATGGCTATCGTATAAGAACCGCAGTAACAAATTGGGAAAGTGTAGGGATTGATACTCCCGCTGATCTTGAAAAAGCAAAATTACTTTTAAACCATTTTTCTTAAATTTTTATTAACTTTAGCACAATATTTGATAGATATTAACAAACAACAATTTATGAAGAGAAGTTTACCCCTTATCTTCTTATTAGTTTTCACGATAACCCTTTATGGACAGAAGGACTCTATAATCATATCCGGAGCTTTGGCTCAGAAAGACTTCTCCAGAGAAGCAAGCAATATCATTGTAAGTATATATCCTGTGCCCGTCAGAGATAACAGTTTTACTATTAAAACAGACAAAGACATCTCATTTGTAAAAATTACAAACGTAATTGGTCAGGACATTTTCAGAATCAAATACAGTGATCCTCAGCAATTAATACGAATCTTTCTTGAAAGTCCCAAACGCGGAATGTATCTTGTTACGATTATTTTTAGTGACGGAATCAGGGTTGTGAAAAAAATCATGGTTGAACAGACCGAATAATGTTGGAGATTTTCGGGGAAAAATTCCGCAGAATTTAGCAATTCATCTTATTTCTGAATCAAAAATGATAAACAATCTTCCCAATTGATTGTTTATTCCGTTATGATATTGATCAATTGTCTAAATTATTATTTATGTATCTATGGAAGACGGGGTAAATGTGTTTTCAATCAAAGATCTCGAAAATTTTTCAGGTATTAAAGCGCATACCATCAGGATTTGGGAGAAAAGGTACAAAATACTTGAACCAGACAGAACCGACTCAAATATAAGAACTTACAGTGAGTCAGAACTTAAAAAAATCCTTAATGTTGCTTACCTCAACCGGAATGGACTGAAAATTTCGAAAATCGCAAGGCTGGATGAAGATGAGCTCACGCAACAGGTTATGACAGTAAGTGGGAAACATGATGATCTCGATCAGAATTTTCAACCCGGAAAAATCCTTATGTCCGCTATCCGTTTCAATGAGTCATCCTTCAAGGAAGCCCTTTCGCCCTTTATAAAACATCAGGGTATAGAAAAAGCTTATTCCCATTATCTTTACCCGCTGCTCGAAAAAGCCAGAATCCTGTGGCAAACCGGTAGTCTCTCAAGAGCACAGGAACAATTCGTCAGAAACACCATCAAACAGCTGATTATTATTGAAGATAACTTGCTTAAACCTGTAACCGGCAAATCAAAACCAGCTGTAGCGATGATCAATACATCTGATAATCTGACTGATAATAATTTTCTGTTTTATAAATATGCCCTGAAAAAAAGAGGATTTGATGTGATCTTTACTGGTGGCATACTCCCTGCATCTGAAGTAATTGAGATCCATAAAATTAAACCATTTGAATATCTTGTTGTAAATTCAAGCGCCTTTGACTTTGCTGAAAAGAAAATAGGCTACTTTAACAGTATTGGAAAATCACTGATGATAAAAAAGATTATTCTCACTGATTCCCCTGAAGATTTTGCAACCAAAAAGTCATATGAAAAACTCGTAATAAGTAGAAACCCGGCTAGTTTTATTAAGTCAATCGAAGCACTTGGCTAGTACTTAAAACTCCATTATTATTCCGATAGTTGGTAAAACAGTTCCCGATACATTTTTGATATACTTTAGACTATATTTTAAGGGATCAGAAGGGTCTGTTACTGGTATTTTATTTATATCCGATTTCCTGATTAGAATTGGCGGCTGATCGGCTTTGAAATCATAAACATTCTGAATATCAGCATATAGCATAAGGGACCAACCGGTATAGAAATACTGTTTGTCAATGCGTATATCAAGCTGGTGAAATGCTTTAAGACGAAGAGAATTGAACTTTGAATAATCAAGATAGCCTTGTCCCTGAATGTCCCATGCAGCTTTTAAGGATGATTTTTCAAAATCATAGGGCGTATAAGGAGCTCCACCCACAAACCTCCATTTTAGGCCTATATCCCAGTTGCGGGAAAACTTGCGGGTAGCCGTCAGGCTGAAAAGGCTCTTATTATCCCACGACGATGGCAGCCATCTTAAATCATGACCCTTGAACTCACTCCTGACGTATGTGTATGAAAAAACAAGATTGATTTTTTTAAACTCTTTAAGCCTGCCCAGAACTTCAACCCCATATGCCCGGCCGGTTGATGTTGAAACCAATTCTTCATCACCAAATATTCCATAATCAGCACTTTTGCTTGAGAGTGGTACTGAATCTCTTACTGAAAACGGATATTGAGAATACTTTTTATAAAATCCTTCAACAGTGAACTGAACATTTTCAGAAGTTAAAACCTCAAGCCCGGCAACCAGATGATCTGCAGCAATATATTTTAGATCATTTTGCCTGTTAATTAAAACGCCACCGGGGTTTGAGTATCCCAGGGCAGTATATGGAGGAAGCTGATAGTACCGGCCTATGCTGAAGTTCAGATTCATCTTGCCTGTTAGACGATAAGACGCTGAAAACCTTGGTGAAAGCTGGTCCAGGGGATTTGACATTGAAGAGGAAAATGTATTGATGTCAGTTCTTACACCTAACGAAAGACTGAGCTTTTCATTGAAATATGTTTTGCTTGCCTGTCCGAATATGTTGAATTCTCCAAGTTTAAGATTTGTATTATAACTAATATCATTTTCAATTCCTTCAAAAAAAGTCTTCCTGAATGTAGAATTCCTGTAATGTGCATATTCATAACCAGTTCCATAACTAAGCCGCAAACCATTATTCCCAAGAAATGTTCTTTCGTACCGGGCTTTAATCTCTCCTTCTCCTGAAAGGTAATCGAGCAATCTGTTTGAATCAGCTTTAACATTATTAAGGTATTTATACTGTAAGTTATTCAGATAGTTTCGGCTTAGCACCCAGGTATCGAATCCGTTCGGCCTGAAGTGTTTCAGGACCAGACCTAACACATAACTGTATTGCACCTGAACAGGAATAAAATCAAGAATATATCGTTGATATTCAGTATCATTTGCTTTAAGATTTAGTTTAAAATCGTCCTTGGCACCAAGTCCGATTATTGTAAGTTCATTTTTGGGATTTAACCTTACTTTGTATTTTAGCTGGAAATCGGTATATGTCGGAAGAAATGGTAATTTGAGGGCACTGAAAAGAAATTGCAGATATGATCTTCGTACAGATAGCAGCAGGCTGCTTTTCTTGCCTGTGGGGCCATCTAATGTCAGACCGAGATCAGAAGCACCCACTGTGGCTCTGTATTTCATCTTCTCCTTGTTCCCGTCAATAAAAGTGAAATTCAGGATAGAACTCAATGCATTCCCTTTTGAAGCAGGAAATGCACCTGAAAGAAAATCAACAGATTGGACAAAGTCTACATTTATTATCCCAACAGGACCGCCAGAAGCTCCCTGGGTTGAGAAATGGTTCAGGTATGGGATCTCAACATTATCAACATAAAATCTGTTCTCATTAGGCCCGCCTCCTCTTACAATTACATCATTCCTGAAGGCGGGCGTTGATGCGACTCCGGGGTAAGACTGAATGACTTTTGAAATATCACGATTGCCACCTGGATTTCTTTCGATTTCGTCAATTCCAATAATTCGGACAGATACAGGGCTTTCTATCTTTTTGGTAAATGGAGAAGCCTTGATAACTACTTCTCCTATATTGATTTCTGCTTCTTCTAATGGGATTTCAATATTAACCTGGTGACTGTTAGTGACCATCACTGCGCTCGAAATAAAAGCTATAAATCCCACTGAAGAGACCTGCAACTCGGCATAGCCCGGTTTAAGTCCGGTAAAAGAAAATTTTCCTTCAGAATCGGTTATTACTCCTGTGGTTGTTCCCCATATCTGTACTGTAGCAAAAGGGACATTCACGTTAGTCTTCGAATTATATACTCTTCCCTTGATTACTCCCGAATTTTGTTGTGCTGAAACTGTTGAATAAATTGATAATATGACACTTATCACAAGAAAGCATCTCTTCATGTTTAGGGACTTTATCAAACCAACAACAAGCCAATACTAATTGTTCAGCGGGAAAGAGATAGTTAACAACCTCTTCTGTTTTTTCATTTCGGGAAACAAAATGAGAATTTTTTAACAATATCCTGAATTCCAGTTAATTATTATTTTCTCATTTTGAGAAAATACTCTTCTTCAAGAGAAAGGTCTATTTCGGGGATTTTAACTTTTATATCTGAAATTTGCTTAAGGATTTGTTGAGCAAAATTGTTTCTCTTAATCTGAGAATCAGTATTAATCCTATGATTGAATGCCTTTGTTATCCTGGTTGCCTCTTTCCAGAGATTTATTGTATTCTTTTCAAAATAACATCCGGAAAACGCTTCAAATATATAATCTATTGCAGAAGCAGAAGGATGGAGCATATCCTCACTATAAAACCTGTAGTCGCGAAGGTCATCCATAACCAGTTCATAAGCAGGGAAATATTGAGGTTCCGTTTTATGTTTTAGCAATTCTTCAACTGCAATAAACAGTACCGATTTACTGACCTGGTTACCATGAGCTCCATCTTTCCAATGTCTGACCGGGCTGATTGTAAAAACAACATGCAATCGCGGAAAGAGCGAATGAAGCTTATCAAGCTGAGCGGTCCATAAAGTCACAATTTCTTCCGCTGTCAGAATTTTCGCCTCAAATTGTTCAGCTGGAATTTTATGACAGTTCGAAACAATAAGACCTGATTTTTTCAATTTATAGACTCTCGCTGTGCCAAGGGTAACAAATAAAAACCGTGCCTTTTTTAGAAAATCATATGCAACCTTCGATCTTTTGTTTATCTCCTCAAGGACATTCGAAGGATTGTCAGAAGAAAAATCGGTGTAGTGATAAAAGCTTAACCAGGTCCCATCATAAAAATGAAGGTCATCAATAAAAAATTCCTTTTCGCTTGTTATTGTATCCAGAGTATTGCAAACTGAAACCGGATTAAAAACTGCGCCTGCAGGATTAATCAGCACCGGCATATGACCTGTTTCCATCTGTGATCCAATTGAAGAGGCAAAACATGAGCCTATGAACATCACCCGATCATTGTATGTGATTTTAACCCCTGATGGTTCAATGTGAAATGTTGTTCTGAGTTCCATCTTTTGATTGCGGATTGAGGATTTCCGATTGCGGATTTTGGCTCAAATAGAATTCAATCCGAATTCAACAATCCGAAATCCGAAATTTTGACACTATCTCTTAATCCAGTTCATAATATACTTAAACACTTCTTCTTTAAAAATTTCATTATGCAATTCATGATAACCTCCATCCCACACTTTTAGTTCAACCATTTTGCTTTTTCCTGCAAATTCCTTGCTGCCCAGGGCTGATGTGATCAAATCTTCACTCCCATGCAGAAGCAGAGTAGGAATATTTAGTTCTGAAGCATGTATAAGTGAATATTTAGCCGCCCCCATAGCAGCATCAAATAAACTTACCGATATTTTGTCGTGAACTAATGGATCATTTTTGTACTTTTCAACAACCATCAAATCGTGCGAAATATGTTTTACATTAAGACCAGATGGCTGGATTAGCCCAGGAATAATATATTTCATTATAGACGCCATCACAATCTTACTCTTTGCAGGTTCAAAAGAAAGCCGAAGCCAGGGAGAGGTTACAATTGCTCCCTTAATTTTTGGCTTTCTTCTTAACAGATAATCAAGTACGATTCCTCCGCCAAGACTATGCCCATAGATATAAACCGGGCATCCGGGGAATGTCTGATTACAGGTTTTTATCAGTACATCAAGCATTTCGTCGGTAAGTGAGTAACTTCTTATATATCCTCTTCTTCCCCCTGAGCGGCCATGACCCGGAAGATCGACTCCAAGAAATCCAATGCCCTCATTTTTAAATGATTCTGCCCAGAAGTTATATCGCTGAATATGTTCTCCGAGACCATGAACCATTATTATAACTCCATTGGTATGCTCACCCGGACTGTGGACAATCCCCTTTAGTAACTGACCGTTGCTCAGCTTTATATTGAAATCCATAACCATTTTTTCTTAAAATTACGAAAGTTGATCAAATAAACTGCACAAGGCTTAAATTCAATTTTAATATATCCTTAACCGAACCTTAACCTAATCTTAATCCTGCCTATATACGGATATGTTAAATTTGCAATTGGTATGATATGAGATAAATAAAAGAGTTTATTACAGAAAATAAAAACTGACAAAATGATAGTAAATTCAAAAAATCAATTTATATCATATTTAGAACAAATTCAAATATCGTAATTTAAATAACTGATTTTCATACGTATACTAATGTTTTTAATTTATAAAGTAAATAGAATAATGAGATATTAAGATATTAAGATTTGGTTATCTTTATTTATTTGTATAGATTTGTTTCAACAATAAAAACCCCAAGAGTTATGACACAATATGAGTTTAACAATAGCCTTATAGAAATGAAGACAAATCTTCAAAGGTTTGCAATGAGCCTCACGTCTGATCGTGACAGCGCTCTGGATTTAGTGCAGGATACTTATCTTAAAGCTATTACTTATAAAGATAAATTCGTCGACTATACAAATCTTAAAGCCTGGGTTTTCACAATAATGAAAAACACATTCATCAATAACTACAGGCGGAATGTTAAGGAAAACACGATAATAGATGGGACACAGGATCTCTACTATATAAATCAGCCACATGACAAAGGGTTTATTTCACCAGAGTCAAAATATGCGGAAGATGAAATAGAAAATGCAATAAATTCATTAAGCGATGAATTCAGAGTTCCTTTCAGAATGCATATAGAAGGTTATAAATATAAAGAGATTGCCGATGATCTCGGACTAAAAATCGGAACAGTTAAAAGCAGAATTTTCTTCACACGTCAGAAATTAATGCTGATGTTAAAGGATTATAACAAATAAGTCTCGTTTTCGTGGGTTAAGATTATTAGGTTAATTAGGGTAAAAAAGGGCTGGGTTTTTCAGTCCTTTTTTATTATCCTGACTATTACCCCGGTAAGCACAAATGCAAGAAATAATCCTGAAACTACCCATGCCCATGAATTGGTCGTTTTTGACTCTGCCCACATTTCATAAGGTTCATTTAAGAAGTAATCTGACTTTACCGGCCAGAGCAGAGTATTGCTGCTGTCAATAAAACCATTTGTTCCTATAAGCTTCCCTGGCATTACAATTCTTAGAGAATAATCCTTAAAATTATTAATAATGATGTTCTCTGCTAACTTCATAGCGCTGTCAGCTTCCGATTTATACCGGAGTGCATTGGTCTCACCAATAAATTTTTTTAATATTACGCCGTTTGCCCAGAGACTGTCAAATTTTTTATCATTTTCCGCGATAATTTTCTCAAGTTCAGCTTCTCTTGCTTTCAATGATTCTCTCGAGATGTCTGTGCCGGCTTTCCCTTCGGTAAGTCTTGAAAATTCACCTGTCCATTCCGAGATAAAGTTTCTTATGGTCCATTTATCGGTTTTGTTTTTTACTGAATCACTCAGGGCCCTGTATTTAAGACTATCAGGCCCATTCTCTTTTTCCTGTTTCAGGCTTTCCGGAGAATAAAAAAATAACAGCTCCTCATTATTAAGATAATCTTTGACAGGGTAGCCAAAAGCCGATAACTTTTCAATCCTTTCTGAAAAACGATACTCACTGTTAAACCATTTGAATCTTTTTCTAAATCCAGCATTCCTGGAATACGACTTATTAGCGCCAGAATCGTTTTTATAGGCTATGTTTATCTCATCTACATTTTTAAATTGTTTCACTGCTCTTTTAATCCAGGTAGTATCACCTTTCTGGTTTATTTCAATCGAATCTTTTACGATCCACGTACTGTCAAGAGGTACCTGAAAATCAGATTTTTTAAAATTATTTTTACCGTTTTTTATTTCGATCTTTCTTGTGACGCTCCCATCGGGATGAACATAATTTGTCACTACTGTTTCGGGTTCATCGCATGATACAACGAACACAAGTATCAACGATAATATCACTTTAATTGATTTCCTTTTCACGGATTCAGAGATTAATTTTTGTACGATTATTTTCTATAAGCTTCTTTTCTATAAGCTTCTTCAGATCAGGATCTCCTTCTATAATGTTTTCAAGATCTTTATATTTTATCTGCATCTCTTTAAAGGATTCCTGAAGTTCTTTCATCTGACTTTCTGAGATAGTTATATTCATTGAAGGAAACCGATGTCCGGAATTCCTGAATTGTGTTAAAAATTTATCTATTTCATCAGAAGATGACGCTGCATTTCCGTTGTTAATTATTATTGTTTGTCTGCTGAGAACCTCAATACGTTTCAGGATTACCCCTTGCTGATAAACAAAAATCACTACCAACGCCATTGCTGCTGCAATAAGACTACGTCTTACCCATCCGATATAGACCCATCCGAATAAAAAGTCAATCACCTCAGAAAGATTAACACCGGATTGATTTATTTTTTTAATTCTTATTAACACTTCATTTTCAATGTCTCCGGTTGAATTTAGCAAGGGTGTGGATTTTCTTAGCAAGTTAAGAACCTTGTTATATTTCTCATTTCCCTTCTCCATGGCTATAAATATTTTTCGACCCTTTGTGAAATAGTTTTTCTGGCGTGGTATAGGTTTGCTTTAACAGCTGATTTACTTATACCGGTTATCCCTGAAATCTCATCATTTGACATCCCTTCAAGCTCGGACAGAACAAAAACTGCTTTTTGCCTGGGGCTTAGCTTTTCAGTAAGAATCCTTATAATCCTTGAAGTTTCATTATTCTCAAGAGCTGCAGAGGGTCCTTCTGAAATCCTGTTAGATATAAGTTTCCAGGACTGTTCATCAGTAACAAATTCCGGATTCCTTTTTCTCCTTCTCATTTCATCATAACATTTGTTAACTACTACTCTGTAAATCCAGGTTTTATAAACTTCAGCTGTTTTGATCTTTTTAAGCTTTTCCCATATTGTAACCATCGTTTCCTGGACGACATCCTTAGCCTGATCTTCGTCACCCAGCATTCTGAAAGCGACAGAATATGCAAATGGAGAGCTCAACTCAACAAGTTTTCTGAAATTGTTAAAATTTCCGCACTTGCATTCTTCTATAAGTTGTAGATCTATCAAAATACTTATGTGACTTGTATTATTAAGACGTCAATTTAACAGCAAGGTAAAAAAGAAATAATAAATTTGTTATAAATTGTTGATATCCATTTGGTCGGAAGTCGGAAGTCAGAAGCAATATTTTTCCGAAGACTTCGGACTTCAGTCTTCGGTCTTCCCACTTAAAATCCAACATTATGCAAAAGATAATTACACTCAATACGGATAAAAAGAATGGTTTGTACGATATTAAAACAAGTCGGAAGTCGGAAGTCAGAAGTCTGAAGCAAGATCTATCCAAAGACTTCGGTCTTCGGACTTCGGACTTCGGTCTTCCAACTTAAAATCCAACACTAACAACTTGTAGAAAAGTCAGGGTTTGGTCTTAATAACGGCAGATATATTTTGCATAAACGGCTCATACTTTCGTCGTTCGACCGGAGTATCTTTAAAAAGCCTGTCAAATTGCTCCCTTGTCAGATTCAGCCATTGATGTGCAGACATCTTCTGTAACTCGTCAGAAAGGTCAAATTCTGGAGTCTTATGTGATTTTGCATCCCTGTTCCATGGACAGACTTCCTGGCATTTGTCACAGCCATATATTCTCCTGCCAATTTTGGGAATTATATCTTCAGGAATTGGCCCACGGTCCTCAATAGTAAGATTTGCAATACATTTTCTTGCATCAATAGTTCTGTCATCATTTATTGCACCTGTCGGACACTGCTCGATGCATATCCTGCAATTACCGCAAAATTCCATTTTTTGAGGTTCATTATAGTCAAGCTCAATATTTATTACCAGTGCACCGATGAAAAAAAAAGACCCTATCTTCTTATTAATAACGATTGAATGTTTACCCTGCCAGCCAAGGCCTGCCTCACATGCCCAGGCTTTTTCAAGAAGAGGTGCAGAATCAGAAAACGGGCGTCCTTCAGTTTCTGGTCTTATGCTCTTGATAAAAGCCAGAAGTTTATATAGTTTCTTTTTAATAACATCTTGATAACCACTGCCATAAGCATACCGGGAAATAACCGGGACACCGGGTTCTGTCTGCATTTTATCACTATAATAGCTGAGCCCCGTAACAATCAGGGACTTTGCATCAGGAACCAGGAACTGAGGGTCAAGTCTTTTATATATATCTCTGGAGAGATAGCTCATCCCTGCATTCATGCCTGAAGAACACCAGTCTGACAGAATTTTCTCGCGTTCTTTAAGTGGCCTTGAAGGAGTGATACCG
>Ga0302158_1000038_pt1 | contig 14109 bp, 10 predicted proteins | sample I_Fen_E1_1_FD_193505 | JGI IMG/M metagenome (GOLD analysis project Ga0302158, IMG submission 193505) | Peat permafrost microbial communities from Stordalen Mire near Abisko, Sweden - I_Fen_E1_1 | ecosystem: Environmental > Terrestrial > Soil > Wetlands > Permafrost | place: Sweden: Abisko...
TGTTTTGAGTAATTGATATTCTATACGTTCGCTGTATTTTATACTCTGTATTGTATCAATAAGTACATCCCTCTTCATTTCATTGAAATTGTATTTCAATTCCAGTGGATTACTCTCGGGATAACCCATAAGCTGCTTCAGTAGACTCTTTTTAGATTTAATCGAATTAGCAATACTTATTTTCTGAGACTTCGCATTATTCAGAGAGATCGTTGCCCTGTTAAAATCAATTTTGTCTGTTGTCCCGTTAGTGTAAAGAGCATTGGCATTCTTCACACTGATTGATAATCTGTCAATATCCTCATTTATAATATTCAGCATTTGTTCAGAAAGCAGTATGTCGTAAAATGCCTTATTAATATCAACAACAAGTTGTATCAAACCCTTACGTGTCGTTTGTCCAATCTGTTGTCTGTAGTATCTGGCACTTTTCCCGGCGAAGAGTAAATCGTTAGTGAAGATGTTCTGACTTGCGCTGATTTGAAGACTTGAATTATACTTCTGAGCCGTGGTTACCTGAACCAGTGGCCCTGTAAGGTCCGAAAGGTTAGGAAATAACGAAACCGGTTGCTTCAGGAAGATCTGATAGCCTGCATTAGAATTAATCTGAGGTAACCAGTCAGAAAGCGAAATTTTGATAGTCTGATTTGCAATAGCTTCGTCCAGTTTTAACTGCTTTACCAGTGGCTGGTTATTCATTGCATATTTTATACATTCTTCTATGCTCACACTATCGGAAAATATTTTATCCTGTTTCTGTGCTCTTAAAGCAAAAGAGTCAAAAAGAAACAATACCAGATAAATCAGATATCGCTTAGAATTTATATTGAATTTCCTTTTCATTAATGTTTCAGGATTACAACTGTTACATATTACTTTTTCCTGATTACTCTGTATTTCGTTATCAATGTTCCCTGATCATTTATTTTTTCAGAGCTTAATAAGTTCAAATCAATGTCCAGCTTTTCTTCTGTGACAAAACCGGCTCCAATCCCAAATATTTTTGGTTCAATGGTAAGCCACAATTCATCGATTAATTGTTCTTTCAGAAACGCCGTGGCAATGTGGGGACCGCCAACTACAAGTATCTTTTCTTCTCCTTCTTTTTCAAATCGTTTAATAAGAAATGAAGGAGAATCACCGGTAAATTCCAACTGCCCTGCCCTTTCTTCCATTTGATACTTATCCTGTTGTTTTGTCATGACAATAAAAAGATGTTCCGAGCTCGGTTTTACAGGGTCCGGATTATATGTCCCGCTGCCCATTATTACAACCCTGGTATCATTCCAGATCGTGTCGAAATAATCCTGATCATTTTTAGATGACCACGACCTTATTTTTGGATCGCCCCATTTAGTGATCTTACCATCGAGCGTGGAGACAAAAATCAGAATTGTTTTCATTTGCAGATTTTATAGAATATTTAAACAGACTACCTCATTAGATTTTTTCCATTGTTATTAAATCTTTACTGATGCCTAGGTTGGATAATTGCCGGAGCATATTCACGATCATGGGAGGTGGTCCGCACAAATAGTAGTTATTATAAAGTGCCGGAATATTGTTTTTGAGAAATTCTTCAGTTATAAATCCATGATTATATCCTTCAGACATATCATCCGATAATATATTAATAAATAAATCCCCCAAAAGCCACTTAAATTCACTTTCAAGAATTATGTCATCTTTTGTTTTGTTTGCAAAGACCAGCATATTGGTACCAATTTTTTTTCTGAAATGAAGCTCCCTGAAAATGGAAATAAACGGAGTAATTCCTGCTCCACCTGCAATAAAAACTCCTTCGCCTTTATATGAAATATCTCCCCATACATCTCTGATAATCAATTCAGAACCTGGTTTTAATTTTCCTATTTCATTCGTTATTCCATTACGTTCAGAATAAATTTTAATGGTGAATTCCAGATAACCGGCAGAATTCAGACCGGTAAAAGTGAAAGGTCTTTTTTCATTTCGTAATCCGGGAGCATTAACTGATACATCGGTAGCCTGACCAGGTACAAATGAGTATCCCTCCGGTTTCTCAACCTTAAAGCTTTTCACATCGTGGGTTACTTCTTCTATATTGAGTATTTTAACAATATGCTCTTCCATACCTTCCTGGTTTTATTGTTTAACAAATAATATGATTTTTAGTTTCGGGTTTTAGAACTTTCCGCTCAACAGAATTGTTTCAAAATGTTCTGTCATTGGATAAGATGCCGACCGAAACCCCGAAGAGCCTTAAAGTTTGTCAATTTTGGCAGCAAGAATAAAATCATTCTCTGATAATCCACTTATTGAATGTGTCCACAATTCAACCACAGCCCTTCCGAAGTAAATATGTAAAACTGGATGATGTCCCTCTTTTTCAGCTAAATCTGCCACTTTGTTAACGAAATCTATTGTATGACGATAACTCACAAAATAGAACTCCTTCGAAATCTTATTGTTCTCTATAACTTTCCAGTCGTCTGAAATAAGTTTTTTATACCCATTTATCTCATCTTCATTAAGTGGAGGGATTCCGCCTTCACATGGTATACATTTTTTTGTAGTTAAGTCCATTTGTCTGACTTTTATTAATTAAAAATTCCCTGCATATTAACTTAAGTATCTTAAACATATCAAAATAAAAATAGTTTAAGATGCATAATTAAATAAGAGAGAATTATAGTCATTAAGCTGACCATGCATGACGAAACAAATCTTGATCATGAGATCTTGATAATGAGATCTCCCCCATAATTATATTTTTATAGTTGGATACGACGTTTGACTTTAGGAGAATATCCTTCAAATGAGTTCAGATAGGATGAGTCTGCCGAACCTCCTTCAACCTCGAACAAACCCTCCATTTCACTAGCATATGGAACACCTGTTTCCATATAAATCTCGTAAGCTCTTCTAAGGATCTCAAGTTCAGTAAATCCGTTTATTGTTGTATGTGATTTAGTCGTTGCAACTTTATCACTTTTTTTTATACGTGAAATCAATTTTTTCATTGTTTAATGCTACTTATGATATATTAAAATATAAAATGAGTATCGGTTTTTAATTATAAAATATTTTAAGTGATTAAATATCAATCACATAATCATATGAACTCACCCCAACCCCTCTCTGCTTTGCAAAGAGGGGCAAACCGTTTTGCACCCCCTTCTTTTGCTTGCAAGAGAAGGGGGCTGGGGGGATGAGTACCTGAAGAAAATTGAAATATTATTATTCATTCCGGATAGTCATAAAATATAAAATTAAATCAATGGCTTGAGAATCAGCTTAACTTGAAATTAATTGTTGATTAAGATCCCATTAAGAATTTGAATCCACATATCTTATGCATTCAGACCAATCAACAGGGTGATTAACTAGTTTCCGGAAGTTTGAGCAATTTAATTTTCAAAAACAGCTATCTTTATTTTTCCCTCATCATCATACCCTTCAGCTGACTTAAACAGAATCGTAGTATCTCTTTTCAACTATTTCCCAGTTAATAAACTTCCAGAAAATATCAAGATATTCCTGACGCCTGTTCTGATAATCGAGGTAATAGGCATGTTCCCACAGATCACAATTAAGCAACGGAATAAATCCTGTTCGTATCGGATTCCCTGACTGGCATTCCTTTAGAATTTCCAAAGTTCCTTTTGAATTTAAAACCAGCCAGATCCAGCCTGATACCAGGACGGAAATTCCTGCATTTGTAAAAGTTTTTTTAAAGAATGAGACAGAACCAAAACTCCTTTTAATGACATCCGCAAAGGGACCACTAAGAGTACTGGTATTCCCGGGTTTTAATCCCTCAAAATAAAAAGTATGGTTCCAAATCAGCGATGCATAAATAAAAACCGGCCCATCAGCAATTTTAATTATCGTTTCAATATCAGTATTTTGAAATTTTGTGTCAGGAATAAGACTATTTAACTTAGCAATATAATCCCTCTGCAATTTCCCATGATGATACTCAAAAGTTTTGCAGGAGATGTAGGGTTCAAAAGCATTTGTATCATAAGGTAGTTGAGGTAGCTCGAACTTCATTCTGAGAATAGGTTTAAGAAGATACTAAATTATAGAAACGGAATACCATTTTACTTACCAAAAGTAAGAATCGAAGGCAGGAGAGTAATTAAGACTCTATTAATTATAGATTAAGAGTGCATTAATATATATAAGATTGATTTCCAGAGAAATGCTGCCTGTCGACTTTTTTAAATCTCGAACAAGTGATAAAATCTGGGGTATGCCACCGGAAGAATTGCGGCCAACTGGATGACAAAAGGATGATTAATTTGAACTGGTATGAATATTTCTATTGTCCTTCACTCAGAACATAGCCAAACCCTTTTTTTGTATGAATAAGTTTTTTTGAATAATCCCTGTCAATTTTTTTCCTGAGAGAATTAATATGAACATCTATAACATTTGTCCCCGAATTGAAAGAAACTCCCCATATTTTCTCTGCTATAAGCATTCTGTCAAACACCTTGTCCTTGTTGTTTAATAATAATTCAAGAATCTTAAATTCCGTTGCAGTAAGGTTTATCTCTTTATCTCCTCTTTTTACATTTCTGGCTATCGAATCAAGTTCAAGATCCAGTGCTTTCACAACAGGATGGACAATTGCATCCTTGTTCCTTCGGTTCAATGCTTTAATTCTTGCAAACAGTTCCTGAAAACTGAAAGGTTTAACGAGGTAATCGTCAGCGCCACAATCAAATCCCATAAGTTTATCTTCAACGGTATCGAGAGATGTCAGCATAATTATAGGTGTAAGGATGCTATGGTTCCTTAATTTCTTACAAAGATCAAATCCGGTGATTCCGGGAATAATAACATCCAGAATAATTACATCATATTTCCCGGTCAGAGCAAGCCTCTCCCCCATGGCGCTATCGAAGGCATTATCCACACGGCAGTCGTTGCTCTCGAGACCTATAATAACGAAGGATGATATTTTAGGATCATCTTCAACCAGTAATATTCTCATACCAAAATTGAATTAAAAAAATCTAATCTTCAACTTTTTATCCGATCATGGATAGTAGCGATAACTCTCAAATTTAATAATAATCTGAATATACAACTAATTTTTCAGATCAAATCCAACCTTAATTAAAATCAAAACGATTTGGGCGGAATCAATCTAATCCTTCAGATTATATGAAACTTAAAATATCTGGCTCTTAACAGAATTTATTCTTAAGTAAGATAACTTTCTTTTGGGTTTAAAAATAATTACATTTGAATATCTGAAACGTTAAAATGTCAGCCCATAAACCGGAACGGGAATCAAAGTTAAAGAGCCATTCACCTGGATTAGTCGGATCCTATGACAGACTTATAAGGGTAGCTCTCTCGGTTGTAATCGGAGTAAGCCTGCTCGATACTGCCTGCTGGATATTCCAGATCTCTCCGTTTAAAAGCATCATACCGCAATGGGAATCTCTGAGAATTGTCACATCAATTTCTTTTCTTATGACGGCGATATCGCTTACACTAGTCCACCTGTATTCTAATAAAATCATCTTTAAAATTGTTCTGCGGGTATCGGGATTTTTTATTATACTGGTAAGTTTGATCACGATTTACATTTATATTATTTTGTTGAGGAGCGGGTATGAGTCATCGCTGAACAAGATTTTTTTGGTGTCATGGTTTACAGATCCTGACAGACGGATGGCTCTTCTTACAGCAATTAACTTCTTCATTATTGGCATTATCATTTTTCTTCAGTCATTTGACAATAAATTGATTCGAAATTTTGTACATATACTGGTTATTCCTGTATTAATATCAAGTTACTTTATTGTAGCCAGCTATATAGTAGGTGCATCTCTGGCAACTGAGCTTGCGGATCTGTCAGTAGCTCTGAATACAGGAATAGCTTTTTGCGGGATAAGCGCTGTAGTTATGATAATGTATCCTGATACCTGGTTCTTAAGGGTATTCACATCCCGTGACTCCGGCGGTATGTTTGCAAGAAGACTTTTGCCATTTATAATAGTCTTGCCCCTGGTAATAGGTTGGCTTCGGCTTAAAGGAGAACAGATAAATCTTTATCCTTCGGATATGGGTGTTGTATATGTAGCAATAACATATACGGTCATTCTACTTGCTTTAGTCTGGATTACTGCAAAATCTGTAAATTCTGTTGACAGAAAAAAACAAGATATTGCCAGGGAATTGCAGGAAAGTGAGGAACGATTTAAGGTCATTGCAGAGGTATCGCCGATTGGTATGGGAGTTGTAGGAATTCCGGATGGGGAGTTCCTTTATATAAATCCTGCATATGAGAATCATTTTGGGTATGGCAAAGATGAACTGCTAAGAAAAAAATCACCTGATATTTACTTTGATCCTTATGACAGAGAACAGGTTTTAAATATGTTGAAGGAAAATAATTTTGTCATAAATTACGAAGTCAGATTAAAACGGAAAGACGGTTCATCATTCTGGAGCCTCTCAACGATAAAACCAATTATTTTCAATAACAAACCGGCTTACCTGGGAACTTTCGTCGACATCACACTAAGGAAAGATGCCGAAGAAGCGCTGAAAAAGAGTGAGATGGAATTAATCGAACTCAATGCTACCAAAGATAAATTCTTCAGTATTGTCGCTCACGATCTGAAGAATCCGTTCACCAGTCTTATAGGTTCTTCTGAATTACTGTATACGAACATTCATGCTCTTAATACTAAAGACATTAAAAAGCTGGCAACCATATTAAATGATTCGGCAAAAGGAGGGTATTCTATCCTTCAAAATCTTCTTGACTGGTCCAGATCACAAACAGGACTCTTAAAAATCTCACCCCAGAAACTAAATCTAAAAGAACTGATCGAAGAGAATATTTTGAATCTCCAACTGCCGGCTTCAAATAAGGAGATTAGTATCATAAATGAATTGACTTCGGATGTTTACCTGGTTTCTGATAAAAACATGATAAATACTGTTCTCAGGAACCTGCTCAGCAATGCGGTTAAATTTACCCGAAAATGCGGTAAAGTTGTTATTAGTGTAAAATCAGAATCCGGTTATGTGATCATCCTTGTGAAAGACAACGGAATCGGAATTTCTTCCGAAAAAATTGAAAAACTATTCAGTCTCGAAACAAAAAACTCAATGCCCGGAACTGAAAATGAACAAGGTACCGGTTTGGGTTTAAAACTCAGCAAGGAATTTGTGGAAAAACTAGGGGGTAAGATTACAGCTGAAAGCACTGAAAATGAAGGAAGTGAATTCAGTTTTACAATCCCAATCCTTCATACCTCAGAAAAGGTTGTTCCGGGTTATTCGAATTGAATAATTTAAAAAGACTAACAGGTTGAACTTTTCTCTAATCCAGCTATAAAATAATATGGCAAACAAGAATTCAACTAAAACATCAGATCAGCTTACTCATGAAAATGAAGAGTTAAGATCACGTCTTACCAAAACAGAGAAGACTCTGAATGCTCTGCTAAAAGGTAAGATAAAGATAGAACAGCTCACAACGGAATCTAAAATAAAGGATAATAAATCACATGCTACAAATAAAGATTCAACCAAATCAAGGGAAGCTCTTAAGATTAGTGAAGACACTCATTCTTCTATCCTGAATGCGATGTCGGATGGTCTGGCCATTCATGAAGTTGTTTATAATAGTTCAGGTAAAGCAATCGATTATATTATTACTGATGTGAATCCGGCATTTGAAAAGATTACAAGGCTGAAAAAAAAATCAATTTCCGGAAGGAAGGCAACAGAAGTCTATTCGGTAAATGAGGCTCCATATCTTGAAATCTATGCTCAGGTGGCAGCTTCCTGCAGCACCGTATCTTTTGAAACATACTTCCCCCCGATGAACAAACATTTTCATGTATCGGTTTTTTCTCAGGAGAAAGGGAAATTTGCCACTGTCTTTCAGGACATCTCAGAACAAAAACGTGCAGAAGAAGATTTAAGGGTCACAATTCAACGGTTTTATCGTATACTGTCAAATCTGCATAATGGAATTCTGCTGGTCACAAACGAAAATATTATTGAATTCAGTAATCAGTCATTCTGTGATATGTTCGGATTGAAAGAATCTCCAACCGAACTATTAAATCTGTCTGCAGATGACTTGATTTCAAAGATCAGGAATTCATATAAGGATCCCGATGCAGCTATAGCCCGGATAGAAGAAATAGTAAAACTTGGAGAATCCGTGACCGCTGAAGATGTGGAAATGAATTCAGATAAAACCGTTTTAAGGGATTTCATTCCTATTAATGTCGGAGGAGAAGTAACAGGCCGTCTCTGGAACCATACTGACATTACTGAACGTAAACTGATTTCAGACACTCAGAGCTTCCTGCTTAGTCACAACTATAAGTCTACTGGTGTAGGTTTTTTTGAAAGTCTGGCAAGTTTTCTTGCTTCGATTCTCCATATGGATTATGTATGTATAGATAAACTTGAGGGGGACAAACTTACTGCTACCACAGTTGCCATCTTTAACTACGGAAAGTTCGATCCAAATATAACTTACACTCTGAAAGAAACTCCTTGTGGTGATGTTGTAGGAAAGACAATATGTTGTTTTCCCAGAAATGTCAGTAATCTGTTTCCTAATGACCCTGCCCTGAAGGAACTTAATGCTGAGAGTTATATTGGTACCACACTCTGGAGTTTTGATGGTAAACCTATTGGTTTAATAGCAGTAATCGGAAGAAATCCTCTGAAAAATCAACATCTTGCTGAGGTTATACTTAAGCTGGTGGCAGTCAGGGCAGCTGGTGAACTCGAACGTAAAAATGCTGAAGAGGCTATTATTGAAAGCGAGGAGCGTTTTCGAACTATTGCAGAAACTGCTCCGGTTCTTGTTTGCATCACACGTATTGAAGATTCTATTGTTTTATTTACCAATGAAGTAAATAACAAAGCCTTTGGTTTTCGGGGAGAAGAAATAATCGGAACTAAAGGTCCTGACTATTACTATGATCCTGAAGACCGAAAAAGAATGATCGGACTGTTAAAGGAACAGGGTGTTGTCAATAATTGGCCTCTCAAAGTTAAAAAAAGCGACGGAACTACTTTTTGGATTATGACATCTGTGAGACCAATAACCTATAACGGACAGGCTGCAATGATTGGTGCTTCGATTGATATAACAGAAGCTAAGAAGATTGAGGAGGGGCTTCGTGAAAGTGAAGCGAAATTTTTATCAATTTTTAACCTGAGTCCCCTGCCGATGGCTCTCTCCACTATTGAAGATGGTATTTACCATGAAATAAATGAGAGTTTTATCAGAGATTCGGGATTTACAAAAGAAGAAATAGTTGGACGAACATCTTCTGAGCTGAAACTATTCTTACTGGCTGATACCCGTGAACGTATTTTGGAAGAAATCAGGAATAAAGGAGCAATATATGCACTGCCTTGTGACTTCAGGTTAAAAAACGGAAAAACACTGAATTGTCTGCTCTCTTCCAGTTCAATATCCATTAAAGGAACTTTGTTCTTACTGTCTATAATCCAGGATGTTACTGATATTTTAAAGACAAAAATGGCATTGACTGAAAGTGAAGAGCGATTCCGTGCCCTTGCCGAGAATATTCCTGATATGATAGTAAGGTTTGATCGTAATCTTCGCTTTACTTATGGTAACCCGGCTGTATTTAAGAGAACGGGGTTACCCTTTGAATTTTTACTTGGAAAGACCCCAATGGAATACGGCAATGCCTCGGTCTCAGCCCAAAACTGGGATAGAGTAGCAAGGGAAGTACTCAATTCGGGCGAACCCAGGAGAATGGTAGTAAAGAATGAATGGCAGGGAGTATCTCAGGTGTATGATGCTCTTCTGGTTCCCGAAAGAAACAATAGTGGTCAGGTAAGCTCAATTATTTCCATCGCAAGAGATATTACAGAAATGAAGCGTGCTGAAAACACGCTGAGGGAAAGTGAGCAAAAATTAAAATATCATTTTGAAAACTCTCCTCTGGCATTTGTCGAATGGGATAAAGACTTCAGAATTCTTCAGTGGTCAGCTGAAGCAGAACGAATATTCGGTCTCAGGAAAAAAGATGTTCTGGGAGTGCGTATTGACCTTTTGAATATTATTTATGATGAAGATCTTCCTGTTGTTCAAAAAACTATTGCAAGGCTGATAAGCGGCAAAGAGTTGAAGGTTATTTCACAAAACAGGAACTATACTAAAACGGGGGAAATAATTGAATGTATCTGGTATAATTCGGTGCTTCTTGACGAAAACGGGGAAATGAGTTCGGTAATGTCACTGATTGAGGATGTAACCATACTGAAAAGAACCGAGAATCAATTACTGGAGAGCAGGGAAAGCTATAAGGAGCTTGTAACAAATGCCAGAAGTATAATTATTAAGCTCGATAATGAAGGAAAATTTACATTTATAAATGAATTTGCAACGAACTTTTTCGGTTATAGAAAAGAAGAGTTGTTAGGAAAATCCGTAATTAAAACAATAGTCCCTGAGAAAGAAAGCACAGGAAGGGATCTGGATAAACTGGTTGAGAACATTATTGAAGATCCCGATAAATATTCAGTTAATATTAATGAAAATATAAAAAAGAGCGGAGAAAAAGCGTGGGTGGAATGGCATAATAAAGCATTGTATGATCGCTCAGGAAACAGGACGGGACACCTGGCTATCGGTGTTGATATTACGAAAAGGAAGAAAGCAGAAGAGGCACTGAAGGAAAGTGAGGTTAAACTATGGTCAGTACTCAATGCAACCCAGGAATCGATATATATGTTTGACAGGGTGGGAACCATAGTTATGTCTAATTCTACAGGGATTTCCAGATTGAAAAAAACAACTGAAAATGAAATTATCGGACATCAGTTCTCGGAATTTATGACTCCGGAGATTGCAGGACCAAGAATGGAGATACTGGATGAAGTCTTCACTAAAGGTAAGCCCCAGGAATCAGAAGATGAACGCGATTGCAGAATATATCATCATAATTTCTTCCCGGTTTTTAAAGACGACCAGGTATTATTTGTAGTGTCTTACAGTTCTGATATTACTGACCGTAAAAGAACTGAATCAAAATTGCATGAGAGCGAGGACCGCTTCAGAACAATCGCCGAATCGCTTACAGTAATGATCTCAATAACACGTATCTGTGACTCCACGTTGACCTTCATAAATGAACCGTATGTAAGTACCTTTGGATATAAAAAAGCTGAATTAATTGAGAAAAAAGTTCCTGATATTTTCTACTTCAGTCAAGATTACACAAGTGTAAATGATATCTTAAAAATAAAAGGTATCGTAGATAACATGGAAATCAAAGTTAAAAAGAGAGACGGCAGCCCATTCTGGATTATGACTTCAATCAGAACAATCAACTTTATGGGAGAACCTTCCTATCTGTCAGCCTCTTTCGACATTACCGAAACCAAAAAAGCACAGGAAGAACTTCTGAGATTAAACCGGACACTCAATGCTCACAGCAAGAGCAGTCAGGCAATGATACATTCGACAAATGAGTTCAATTATCTCAATGCGGTATGCAAAATAATTATTGAAGACTGCGGACATAGCATGGTATGGGTGGGCTATGCTGAGAAAGACAAACGCAGAAGTGTCAAACCGGTGGCTTTTTTTGGATTTGACAAGGGATATATCGACCAGCTGAACATTACCTGGGACGACAGCGATCGTGGAAGAGGACCTACAGGCACTGCAATCAGAACAGGAAAACCATCAATGTGTAAAAACATGCTTACCGACCCTGAATTTAAACCATGGAGAAAAGCTGCATTGGAAAGAGGTTATGCCTCCTCGCTCGTGCTTCCACTTATGTCAGAGGGAAATCCATTTGGCGCTATTTCAATATATTCAAAAGAACCGGATTCATTCTCTGAGCCGGAAATAAATCTGCTTTCTGATCTCGCAGACGACCTGGCTTATGGAATTTCATTTTTAAGATTAACTGAAGCTGAAAGGGCATCAGCAAGAGCTGTAAAAAAAAGTGAGGTCAAATTAAAGGAAATGGTTGTAACCAAAGATAAGTTTTTCAACATAGTTGCCCACGATCTGAAAAACCCATTCACAAGCCTGCTTGGATCCTCTGAATTGCTCTATGATAATATCAATCAGATGTCTTCTGAAAATATCAGAAAACTCGCGCTTATTCTAAACGATTCGGCAAAAGGAGGATATGCCATTCTACAGAACCTTCTTGACTGGTCGAGATCACAAACAGGATTAATAAATTTCAATCCGGAAAATATAAATCTCAAAATTGTTATTGATGAGAATATTGACAATCTTCAATTACAGGTAACTAATAAAGGCATAAGTCTGAAATCTGAGCTTATAGAGGACTTGTTCATTCTCGCTGACAAAAACATGATAAATACCGTCTTGCGTAATCTCCTAAGCAATGCTGTCAAATACACATTCAAAAAAGGGACTATTGTTGTGACTGTAACAAAAAAAACTGAAGAAATTATAATAACAGTAAAAGATTCCGGAATAGGTATCTCAGACGATAAGGCCTTTGTTCTTTTCAAGATAGAAAACTCCTTATCCCTGCCAGGTACTGAAAAAGAACAGGGTACCGGGCTCGGATTAAAGCTATGCAAAGAATTTACCGAAAGGATGGGTGGCAGGATATGGGTTGAAAGCACTTTAGGTAAGGGCAGCAAATTTAAGTTTACAATTCCGATAAAGGCGTAATGGCACAGGGTTCAGTGGAAACAGTTACTTATATAAGAATCTACGAAATCAGATGATATCGCTAACTAAAAAGACAGATGAAAAGCTGGAATGTCAGCTTTGCCCCCACTATTGCAATCTGGCTGAAGCCAAAACAGGTATCTGTGGTGTCAGAAAAAATACGGGGCAAATAATTGAGCTGATGACATATGGCATCCTATCCGGCTATTCTCTAGATCCGGTTGAAAAAAAACCATTATATCATTTTTTCCCCGGACATAATATATTATCAATCGGATCATTCGGTTGTAATATGAAATGTGATTTTTGCCAGAATTTTCACATATCTCAAAAAGTCCCCGAAAGTCTTATCCCGGAAGTTACCATAAACAAAATAATCAAAGATGCTCTTTCCACTGAAAAGAATATCGGCATTGCGTTTACCTATAATGAGCCGATCATATGGTTTGAGTATATGAGAGATGTATCTGCATCTGCTAAAAAAGAGGGGTTATATACTGTCATGGTAAGCAATGGATATGTCAACAGTGAACCACTTAACGAAATAATTGAATTCATCGACGCATTTAACATCGATCTGAAAGCTTTCAATAATAATTTTTACAGGAAGATGACTGGAGCAGAATTAGAACCTGTTAAAAACAGTCTGAAGCAGATTGCAAAGTCGGGAAAACACCTGGAAATTACAACACTTGTCATACCGGGGCAGAATGACGATGAGAAAGAAATGGAACTGCAAACGGAATGGATAGCAAATGAACTCGGGAATGATATCCCTTTTCACCTGAGCAGGTACTTCCCTACTTACAAAATAGATAATCCCCCCACCCCGGAATTATCATTGAAAAGGCTTTATGAGATAGCATCTGTTAATCTTGAATATGTCTATATTGGAAACACTCATTCAGATACCGGACAGAATACATACTGTCCGGGTTGCGGTACTGAAGTAACTATAAGATCAGGGTATAAAACGAGGCTTGTAAATCTGGATGAAGACGGGAAATGTACCTGTTGTGGTAACCTCGTTTACAAGAACTTTAATTTTTCTTAGCTGATATAGCGCTAAGTCTTTCGAATAGTTTATCAACCCCAGTAATTAGATCTTTTTCCAGAGTTTTATAATAAGCCTTTACAATCTTCGGATTATCCTTACCATCAGGATTGTTAACGCGTGCGATGAGATCGTTTCTGAATTCAACTGCATCTGAAATTAATACTGATAATTCATCTGATTTATTTTCGGGATGAACATTTGAATACATAAAACAATCAGAAATCACTTCGAAAACAAGGTAATCAATATCTTTTTTCAATTCTCTTATACTTGCCATACTATAAAGGTTTGAATTAATGAGGGTACAAATATAATAATTTATCCTTCAGTCTGTTTAATGAGCTCTATTATTCAGCCCTGAACA
>Ga0302158_1000039_pt1 | contig 14053 bp, 13 predicted proteins | sample I_Fen_E1_1_FD_193505 | JGI IMG/M metagenome (GOLD analysis project Ga0302158, IMG submission 193505) | Peat permafrost microbial communities from Stordalen Mire near Abisko, Sweden - I_Fen_E1_1 | ecosystem: Environmental > Terrestrial > Soil > Wetlands > Permafrost | place: Sweden: Abisko...
CCTTCAACTTCCTAAATAAATATGTTTTTCTGCTGTTTTGCCCTTTTTAGCTAATTTTTGTTTTTCAAGTAGTCTCTTTTGTTTTTTCCTATGATTATATACTTTGTTATGGATTAACATTTTTTTTCTCCTCTAAATTTTTTTATGTATGTATTAGAATAAATTTTTGTCTTCCAATTCCTATAAAAAATGAACAGATTTCAAATAGATCATCCAATAGAATATATAAATGGAGATGTTCCCTTGAGGAGATAATCTCCTTAAAATTTTTTGCGAAAAATCGGGGAACATACTCCCTTTAAAAAAAGAATATAGTCATTTGTGCTGATGATTGTTGCCAAAATCGTGCCCAATACTTATTTAGATAAAGTATTTAGTACAAAATGATCATACACTTTCAAATTCAAAATAGGAACATAAATTACTTCTTTTTCTTTTTAATATTGACATTTAATTTGTCAACATAATATCAATAATTACAGACTATTTGAATATTACTAAAATTAAATTATTTTATAACAAAATAATCAAAAAGGTATCGCTAACGTTAACTGTGTTCTCAGCAAAAATTATTTCTTAACATTTAATAAATTCGTAATACTTAAAGTTTGGGAAATTTCTCTATTAATACTCAGTTTCATCCATTTCGGTAGATATCTAGTGTAGGAATCAAATTATAATCGGTATCCTCTGATTAATAACAATACTTATAGCCATTTTTGACATAACTTTTGGATTAAAAATAATACTCTAATATTATCTATTAATTTACATAAAATATTTGATACGAAATCAACCATAAAATGAAGATAAAATACTTATCTCATTTGGGTATTCATTGAAATTGAAAAAATAACCAATTAATATTCTTCAAATTAAAAATAGTAGTATATATTTTCATATTACAATAAATTGTGGTTTGTTGGAAGTCAATATTCTGAAACTATAAATTTAATATATTATGTTTCATATCTTAACATATTAAAATATAAATTATAAAATTGGAGTTATTTTTATGACAATGAAACGATTATTTGGAACATTTGGAGTTAGAAGAATTGTTAATCAGGAATTAACACCAGAATTTGCATCAAAACTAGCAGCAGCTTATGGTACCATTATAAAGGGAACTGTTGCTGTAGGGGGAGATCCAAGGACCTCTACAGAAATGATAAAACATTCTGTTATAGCTGGGCTGTTATCTTCTGGCTGCAAGGTAATTGATCTTGGAATTTTACCAACACCTGCTGTTCAATTTGCAGTTAGAAATTATTATGATGGAGGTGTAATGATAACAGCATCTCACAACCCTCCAAAATACAATGGTTTAAAGTTCGTTGATAAAGATGGTATTGGGATTCATGATGAAATGGAGGAGAAGATCGAAGACATGTACTTCAATGAAAATCCTGACAGAGTATCTTGGAATGAAATTGGGGAGGTTTTCGAAAACCATGGAATTATTGACGAGTATATTGAAAATGTTTTCAACCGTGTTGATAGTGATGTTATAAAAAAGGCAAAATTGAAGGTCATTGTTGACTGTGGAAGTGGGGCTGCTTGTTTCACAACTCCATATCTACTTAGAAAGCTTGGATGTGAAGTTACAACCATGAACTGCCAGCCTGACGGATTTTTCCCCGGAAGAAATCCTGAACCTACTTCAGAAAACTTACAAGAACTCAAAGAAGTAGTAAAATCCACCAACGCAGATTTGGGAATAGCTCACGATGGTGACGCGGACCGTACAATATGTATAGATGAGAATGGAAATTTTGTTTTTGGTGATAAAACCTTTGCATTGGTTGAAAAGGATATGCTAATTGAAAATGGTGGTGGAACAATTGTTACAACAGTTGCAACATCCGCTGCAATATATGACATCGCGAAAGAGTACAAAGGTGAGGTTATTGCTACAAGGGTTGGTGATCTTCTAGTTGCAAGGGAACTCAAAGACAGGAAAGGGCTGTTCGGTGGTGAAGAGAATGGTGGCTTAATATTCCCTGATTTTGTTTATGGAAGGGATGCTGCACTTTCAACTGCCAAAATAGTTGAGATAATTGCTAAAGAGAACAAATCCCTTTCAGAATTAATAGAAGAACTTCCAAAATACTATTCTGCCAAGCTCAAAGTTGAATGCCCTGATGATCTTAAGACAGATGTTATGGAGAAGATTGTTGATGCTACTTGTGAATACGAGGTTGATACCAAGGATGGTGTAAAAATATTAACAGACGAAGGATGGGTTATTATAAGACCTTCAGGGACTGAACCAATATTCAGATGTTTTGCAGAGGCTGAAAACGAGGAAGATGCAAATAAAATGGCTGAATGGGGGATTTCACTTGTTAAAGAAAATTTGGAGCGATAAATAAATAATCTACTCTTTTTAATCTTTTTTTATAAACTTTCAAATTATTTTAATTAAAACAAGGTATTCAAACTTAATTAAAATAAAAAATTTATTCAACACCAAAGTTTAATCAGAATAAAACCCATAAAATTGTGAACAGTAGGCACACATCGGATATTTATCATATTTGTAATGACTGGAATCGTCCTTGTTTATATCAAATTTTTTGAGGCAAAAGTAGCAAGTTTCGATTTTTTTATCATCTTCTTTGCTTTCGCATCCACATTTGCAGGAGTTCTCAAGATTATCTTCTTCTATTTTAACACCTCATGAATCATATTTTGATTAATAAAACTTATTTAGATAACATATTAATTTAATTCCATTTCTTGTAAAATATTCAAAGATTTTTTTTATTTTTTAAATATTTTATTATATTCATAGTTTCTATTTATTATATTCCAATTTTTTTTCAAAATATCAAACTTATTGATAAGGAAAAAAATTTTATCGATAAACAATATATTATTCGTCATGAAAGTGAAGGGAAAAAGACACAAAGTGGCATGGGGTATCACCGGTAGTGGTGAAAAGATTTTGGAAACAGTTGAGATTATGGAGGAAATGAAAAAAAAGTATAGAAAAACATTTGATATTAGAGTTTTCATCTCCAAAGCAGGTGATCAAGTTTTAAAGTATTATAATCTATCAAACACACTTGAAACTATTTTTGATAAAACATGGACAGAAATAAATGCTAATGCACCGTTTTTAGCTGGGCAAATTCAACTTGGGAAATTTGATTTCTTGTTGCTTGCACCTGCAACATCCAATACAGTTGCAAAGATATCTCTAAGAATAGCCGATACTTTGCTTACAAATGCTGCTATAATGGGTCAGAAGACGTATACTCCAATTTATATTATGCCAACAGACTTTAGAGAAGGCACTATAATTACTCAGTTACCTAATGGAAAAGATCTGAAAATTAAAGTTACACACGAAGATGGAAAACACGTAGAGAATGTTTCTAAAATGTCTAACACCTTCGTTTTTGAACACCCCAGTGAGATACCATCTATATTTGAGAAGCATGCTGGTTTCATTAGATAGTTGTGGATAGGAACTGTAATGTTACATTGAGGTTGAAAAGTCCATCATCTTCATTAAGGGTCATATCAGAAATACCCCTGAAGTAGTGGTCGACTTCCCCAGTACCGGCTATATTTACTGTTAATGGTTCCACTTCGTTTATATTTTTAAAAAAATTAGAAATATCCATTAATTCTGATTCAGACCCTTTAAAGCTTACTACAACACTACCACCAGTCCTCGACTGTATAGTAACATGTTTATCATCTACTTCAAGTTTTTCTTCAGTTTTTTTTGAATTTCCTCTGTTTTTTATAAACAGTACATTGGATTCATCCATTATTTAACCACCTTTCAAAGTTATTAAAAGTTTTTTAACACAATATATCGATATTATATTATGTATCTTGAGGTATAAACTTTTTTTCCTTTCAAGGTTTAAGTTGATTTAAACATTTATAAAAGAAAATAAACACTAACTAGTGATTTTATTTATCAGAACTTGTATCCAATTTCTCTCAAGAACTTTTTCCTAAATGCAACATCCTCTTCAGTTTCTATATCAACTGGCTTAGATCCATCAATAATTCCGATTATCCCCCTTCCTTGGTCTGTTTCTACAATAAGAACTTCAACCGGATTTGCGGTTGCGCAAAAAAGATTCACAACTTCTGGCACACTTTTTATACGCTGAGTTACATTAATGGGGAATGCATTTTTTAGAAAAATTAAAAAAGAATGTCCACAACCTATTTCAAGCATTTTCTGGCCTGCAAGCTCCACCAAATCATCACTGTTTCCTGCTGTCCTAACAAGACAGTCCCCTGAAGCTTCTGCAAATGCTAATCCAAATTTGGCACATGGAACTGTGTTGAATATTGCTTCATAAATGTCTTCAACTGTTTTAATGAAATGGCTCTGGCCTAAGATGATATTACATTCATCTGGAACCTCTAATTTAACTACTTTTATTTTGATGTCCATGAAAAAACTCCATTTTTGTTCTAATGTTTTTTATGATGAACATCCTTTATCTAATTATATTAACTCTAATGATCATTGAAAGGTCAGTTTTTTTTTACAAACTACTTTACATTTGGAGCGATCATTATATATATTAGAAATTTTCATAAATTGTCATTAACAATCATTATAAATATTCTAAATATTTGAATTTAAAATTTTAATATTTTAATAGAACCAAAATTTAAACAAGGGCTTTTATCCATTAATTTATTATAAGAGGGTTCAACATGAAAGAGAAAATGAAAGAAATTGCTCAACGTATCTCAGAGTTAAGGGAACTTTCTGAAGTCGATACTGAGGAAATGGCAATCCATCTGAATGTACCTGTAGAAACTTATGTAGGTTATGAAGAGGGAAAAAATGATATTCCTGCAAGTGTACTTTATGAAATTGCCCAGAAATTAAATGTTGATATGGGACTCCTTCTCACTGGAGAAGAAACAAGGATGCACATATTCACAGTTACAAGGAAGGGTAATGGTATAAGGGTTGAAAGGAGGAAACAGTATAAATACGAAAACCTCGCTGAAAAATTCATACACAAAAAGGCAGAACCATTTGTAGTTACTGTCAAACCAAGGATCGAGCAAGGTAAACCAACAACCAACTCACATCCTGGCCAAGAATTCAATTTTGTTATATCTGGATCACTGAAGATATACATACACGATAATGAAATTATTCTTGAAAAAGGAGATTCAATTTTCTTTGATTCATCTTATGAACATGCAATGGAAGCTTTAAATGGTAAAAAAGCTAAATTTCTAGCTATAATCCTTTAGCCAACTAAATTTTAGATTAAGTAGATATTAAAATATTTATTTGGGGGAAAAGGGGAATAAAGGGGTATTTATAATGGCATCGTTATTAAATAAATTCGTTTCAAAAATTGATTTCGAATCATACGAAGATTTTGAAAAAAATTTCAGGATAATAGTTCCTGAAGAATTCAACTTCGCCTATGATGTAGTTGATGAATATGCGGAAAAATATCCCGAGAAAATAGCAATGGTCTGGTGTGATGACAATTCTGACAGGATATTCACTTTCAAGGAGATGAAAATCTACAGCGACAAGGCAGCCAATTTATTCCGAGATTCTGGCATTAAAAAGGGCGAAACTGTAATGCTCACCTTAAAAAGTAGGTATGAATTCTGGTTCTGCCTTCTTGCACTGAACAAGATAGGTGCCATACCCATTCCAGCCACTCACATGCTTAAAGCAAAAGATATAGTATACAGAATTGAAAGTGCGGATATAAAAATGGTAGTCTGTATAGCCGAAGAACAAGTACCTGAATGCGTTGATGAGGCAGAAAAAGATCTTGGGGCGAGAAATCTCATAAAAGCAGTAGTTGGAGGGGAAAGAAGAAAAGGATGGATAAACTTCCGTGAAGAACTTGAAATCGCATCAGAAGAATTTGAACGTCCTACAGGGGAAGATTCTACCTGCCTTGATGATCCTTCGGTTGTTTACTTTTCATCTGGAACCACCGGACTTCCGAAGATGATACTTCATGACTTCACATATCCTTTGGGACATATTATAACTGCACAGTACTGGCAGAGAGTTGTTGATGATGGTCTACACTACACAGTAGCAGATACTGGTTGGGCTAAATGTTTATGGGGTAAAATATACGGACAATGGATATCTGGAAGTGCTGTATTTGTGTATGATTATGATCGATTTGACGCAGGTAAAATGTTAGATAAAGCATCTAAACATGGTGTAACCACATTCTGTGCACCTCCAACAATTTACAGATTTTTGATAAAGGAAGATTTATCAAAGTACAATTTTTCAACATTGGAGTACGCTGTAACAGCAGGAGAGCCATTAAATCCAGAAGTTTATAATAAATTTTATGAGTTCACTGGATTGAGGTTGATGGAGGGGTTTGGACAGACTGAGACAGTCGTTTGTATAGCCAACTTCCCTTGGATGAAACCAAGGCCAGGGTCAATGGGAAAGCCGGCTCCTGGCTATGATATATTCTTAATGGACAAACATGGAAAAATTTGTGATGTTGGTGAAGAGGGTGAACTGGTTATAAAAACAGTTGATGGGAAACCACCAGGACTCTTCGGGGGATACTACAAAGATCAAATCAAAACTGATGAATCATGGCACGATGGATACTACCATACAGGGGACACAGCTTGGAAGGATGAAGATGGATATCTGTGGTTTGTTGGCAGAAATGACGACATAATTAAGAGCTCGGGATACAGAATAGGTCCTTTCGAAGTTGAAAGTGCTGTTATATCCCATCCTTCGGTCCTTGAATGTGCCATAACTGGCGTTCCTCACCCAATTAGGGGGCAAGTGGTTAAAGCCACCATTGTACTTGCAAAAGGTTACGAACCATCAGAAGAACTAAAGAAGGATATTCAAAACCATGTAAAAAGTGTTACAGCTCCCTACAAATATCCTCGGATAATTGAATTTGTTGATGAACTCCCAAAAACTATCAGCGGCAAAATAAGGCGTATTGAGATAAGGGAAAGGGATGAAGAAGAACAGGGTTAAATTTAGATTATTATTAAATACTCGATAATATTTTGATTTTAAGCTTAAAATAATCTGATTAAGTCAAATAAATCGATTAAATCATCTGTGAACCAAATACTTAGATAAATGTTTTAGATCATCAGGAAATAATAGGTTCAAATAAATAAATTTTAAACAAGTATTTAAAAAAAAACTTATAAGATTTAAATTGAGAAAGATTGATATTATGTCAGAAAAAAAGGATAAAAAGGAACCATATCCTATAATAAACACTTTAGAGTGTAAAGAATGTGAAAGATGTATTTTAGCATGTAGAAAAGGTGTTTTAAAAATGAGCAGTTCCCTGAACGAAAGAGGATATCACTACGTAGAATACACTGGAAAGGGATGTACTGGCTGTGGGGACTGTTATTATACTTGCCCGGAACCACTTGCAATTGAAGTTCATATACCCAAAAAATCTAAGGATAAAAAAAAGAAAGAGGAGGAGATTGAATGGCAACGCAACTCATTAAAGGAAACACAGCCGTTATAATAGGGGCAATGTACGCAGGATGCGACTGTTATTTTGGATACCCGATAACACCCGCCACAGAAATCCTCCACGAAGCATCCAAATATTTTCCAATGACCGGAAGAAAGTTTGTACAAGCAGAATCAGAAGAAGCGGCCATAAACATGGTTTATGGTGCATCGGCAGCAGGTCATAGGGTTATGACCGCATCATCAGGGCCTGGTATAAGTCTCAAACAGGAGGGAATTTCTTTCCTTGCTGGAGCTGAATTACCATGTGTTATAGTAGATATAATGAGAGCAGGACCTGGATTAGGAAATATTGGACCTGAACAAGCAGATTATACCCAGCTAGTGAAGGGTGGGGGACATGGAAACTACAGGAACATAGTTTTGGCCCCTAATTCAGTTCAAGAAATGTGTGATTTAACCATGAAAGCATTTGAACTTGCAGAAAACTACAGAAATCCAGTTGTGATCTTGGCAGATGGAGTTCTAGGACAGATGGTTGAACCTTTACAATTTCCAGAAGAAGCTGTAAAACCATCTATTGATACATCATGGGCAGTTTGTGGAAACAGCGAAACCAAGAACAATCTTGTAACATCCATATTTTTAGATTTTGACCAGCTAGAAGATTTTAACTATAAACTACAGGATAAATATCAAGAAATAAAGGAAAAAGAAGTTGAATTTGAGGAATATCGGATGGAAGATGCTGAAATAATCCTTGTTTCATATGGAATAAGCAGCAGAATAGCAAGATCAGCAGTTGAAAAGGCAAGAGAGCATGGAATAAAGGCTGGACTCTTCAGACCCAAAACATTATTCCCATTCCCGGAAGATGCTCTTAAAAAGATCGCCGAAGATAGGGAATGTAAGTTCATATCAGTTGAAATGAGCAATGGACAGATGCTCGAAGACATAATTCTTGCTATAGGCTGCATTCGTCCAGTGGAACTGGTAAACAGAATGGGTGGAAACCTTGTAGATGTGGAAAATATCACACAGAAAATAATAGAAGCTGCTGGGGGTGAATAGATGTTAAACAAGGTAAAAAATAACGCAGAAAAGGTTTTAGCAAAACCTAAATCAATTCTCAACGAATTTCCACGAAAAGGAGGAAGCGCCCCTACAGCAACACATTATTGCCCAGGATGTGGACATGGAATACTCCATAAACTTATTGGGGAGGCCGTGGATGAATTAGAAATCCAGGATAGGATGGTTATGACTAGTCCTGTGGGCTGTGCAGTTTTTGCCTACTACTACTTTGATTGTGGTCATGTTCAAGTTGCCCATGGAAGAGCTCCTGCAGTTGGAACGGGAATATCTCGTGCAGAGGATAATGCAGTTGTAATTCTTTACCAGGGAGATGGAGATCTGGCTTCAATAGGATTAAATGAAACTATTCAAGCAGCCAATCGTGGAGAAAAAATGGCAGTTTTCTTCATAAATAATACAGTATACGGAATGACAGGTGGTCAGATGGCACCAACGACGCTGGTTGGGGAGGTAACTGTAACATGTCAGGAAGGACGAGATCCTCGTTTTACTGGATACCCACTTCATATGAGTGAACTTTTAAACAACCTTAAAGCACCTGTTTTCATTGAAAGAGCTTCACTTTCAGACCCATCTCATATTCGAAAAGCTAAAAAAGCTGTTAAAAAGGCTCTAGAAATACAGCGGGATGGAAAAGGATACGCATTTGTAGAACTTCTATCACCATGTCCTACAAATCTCAGGCAGGATGCAGAAGGTTCTGAAAAGTTTTTAAATGAGCAGATGGAAGTTGAATTCCCACTCGCAAACTTCAGGGACAGAACATCGCAGGTTGAACCTCTATGTCGTGGTGAAAGTGATTTTTCAAAGGAATCCCTTGACAAGATATTTGAAGTTGAAGTAGATAGTGCAATGCAAGCAGTTGATGATCCAGATTTCGAAACCAAAGTGATTAAGATATCTGGTTTTGGAGGACAAGGTGTTCTGAGTATGGGACTTATAATAGCCCAGGCAGCATGCAAAGCAAGACGTTATGTTTCGTGGTATCCGTCTTACGGACCAGAACAGCGTGGAGGGACTTCAAACTGTACAGTAGTAATATCAGGAGAAATAATAGGATCTCCTGTTGTACACAGACCTGATATTCTTGTAGCCCTTAACAAACCTTCCCTCGAAGAATTCGCTGGGAGAGTTAAAAAAGATGGTGTTATCCTTTACGATTCTGAAATTGGAGAATTTGAAGCACCTGGAGATGTTAACACAATAATGGTTCCCGCCTTGAAAATTGCCAAGGAACATGGTGTAGGGAAGGCTGCTAATACAGCAATGCTCGGTGTGCTCATGGCAATTTCAACAGAACTCTCAGAGGAAGTTTTCGAGGATGCAGTCAAACAGGCATTTGCAAAAAAACCTAAAATGGTCTCTATTAACCTTAATGTACTTAAATCTGGTCTTGAATGGGCTAAAAACAATTTAAATAATAAATAATTGGGAATAATCACCAATTTTTGTTTATTTCCTTTTTCACTATTTTTTTTACATATTATGAATTAAAGATCATAATTTTTTAAGATACATGATGATTTTCTCATCAAATAATTTATTGAAGATTAATTATTACCAAAAAAGTTAATTAACTGTTATTCGATAATTGAAGATAAATTAAGTCTTTAATTTATATTATAATATCTTAAATATCTTTAATTGGGGTTTAAAACAAAGTTTAAGTAAAACAAACTATAAAATATATATGAAAAAAGAGTTTTTTGATTATTTTAAGGAGGTTTGAAATGTTAATCGATTCATCAAGAAAGGACGTCAGCATAGTTCTTTGTGGGGAAGCTGGTCAGGGTATTCAAACTGTGGAAACTATACTTGTTAATGCCATAAAAAAAAGTGGTTACAATGTTTTTTCAACCAAAGAATATATGTCCAGAGTTAGAGGTGGTGAAAACTCCACTGAAATTAGGGTATCATCAAATAGAGTGTTTTCATACGTTGATAGAATTGACATACTCCTTGCCTTGAGTGAAGGTGCCATCCCACATCTTGAAAACCGTATAACCTCTAATACCTTTGTGATGGGTGATGAAAAGCATTTAAAATCTTTTTCTCAAGATAAATATGATCTACTCAATATAAAACTTCTAGAAATGGCTATTGAAATGGGTGGGGCCATATTTTCAAATGTAATAGCAGCAGGTATTATTGCTTGCATTTTAAACGTTCCTAAATCAGTATTTGAAAGTTGCATTAGTGAAATTTTTTCACGTAAAGGTGAAGAAATAGTAAGAAAGGATACAAATGCAGGTATGAAAGGTTATGAAATAGGAAAAGAACTGGTTGACTCGGGAAGAATAGAAATACAAATTGAAAAAAATTCAGAAGTTCTTGAAGAGATACTCTTAGATGGAACAGAAGCTGTTGGATTAGGTTGTATTGCTGGAGGCTGTAAATTCATGGCTTCATACCCTATGACACCTTCAACACCATTGCAAGTTTTTATGGCTGCAAATTCTGAGGAATTTGATATGATATTTGAACAGGCCGAAGATGAGATAGCAGCAATCAACATGGCAATAGGAGGATTCTACGCCGGGGCACGTTCAATGGTTGCAACTTCAGGTAGTGGATTTGCACTTATGGAAGAAGCTGTAGGTCTTTCAGGTATGATCGAAACACCTGTAGTAATATACATAGGTCAAAGACCAGGACCTGCAGTTGGACTGCCAACAAGAACTTCACAGGAAGACCTTAATCTAGCGCTCTACTCTGGTCCTGGAGAGTTTCCTAGGATCATATTCGCACCTGGAAATTTTGAAGATGCATTCCGCCTGTCTCAGAAAGCATTTGATCTAGCAGATCACTACCAAACCCCGGTTTTCATACTCTCAGATCAGTACTTTGCTGATGTTTTCTATAATCAACCAACCTTTGATCTGGCTGGTCTTAAAGTTGAAGATCATATAGTGGAGACCAATTCCGACTATAAAAGGTATGAAATAACAGCCGATGGTATATCACCCCGTGGAATACCTGGATTCGGCGATGGACTGGTAGTTGTTGATTCTGATGAACACGATGAAATGGGACATTTAACTGAAGACCTTGATACTAGGATTGGCATGGTTGATAAACGTCTTAGAAAGTTGAAAGAAATCGAAAAGGAAATTGTACCATCTGAACTATTGGGTGGTAAAGAATACAAAACATTGGTAATTGGATGGGGTTCAACCTACGGTGCAATAAAGGAGGCAATGGGCAATCTAAAAAATGATAATATTAGCTTTTTATATTTTAAACAACTATATCCCCTACACCATTCCACAAAAGAATCTCTTAATCAAGCCGAAAAGACCATAATATTCGAAAACAATGCACAGGGACAATTTGCAGATTTAATCAAACTTAAAACAGGATTTGAAGTTGATAAAAAAGTATTGAAATATAATGGCATGCCATTTTCAGTTGAAGAAGTTGAAAAGAGTCTGAAAGAATTTACGGAGGGATAAAAATGGATCCTAAAGTATTTGATGTTGAAGGAGCAGACATTGCTTGGTGTCCTGGTTGTGGAGATTATTCTATACTTAAAACAGTTAAGGAAACATTATCTGAGATGGAAATTAATCCACAGGAACTGGTTTTTGTTTCAGGGATAGGACAAGCGGGTAAATTACCCCACTATCTGAAAGCCAATGTTTTTAACGGACTACATGGCAGATCATTACCTGTTTCAACTGCAATAAAGGCAGTGAATCCCGAGCTCATTGTTATCAATGTGAGTGGTGATGGGTGTACCTATGGTGAGGGAGGAAACCACTTCATACATAACATCCGGAGGAATCCTGATATCACCAATATTGTGCACAACAACATGGTTTACGGATTGACCAAGGGACAAGCTTCTCCAACAAGTCAGAGGGATTACAGTACACCATTACAGATTAAGGGGGTGGTTTTAGAACCATTCAATCCATTGGCCATTGCCATTGCCCTAAATGCATCCTTCGTTGCGAGGGCATTTAGTGGAGATATGAAAGAAACCAAGGAAATCCTAAAGAAAGCTATAAAACATAAAGGATATGCTTTAATCGACATATTCCAACCTTGCGTGACTTTCAACAAGGTGAACACCTTTCAATGGTTCAAAAACAATACATTTTACCTTGATGAATCTCATGATCCATACAATAGGGATGAAGCATTTAAACGTGCTACAGAATCAGATAAATATCCTTTAGGGATATTTTACATTAACTCAGATAATATAACATTTGAAGAAGGTTTAGATGTATACAAAACAGATAAATCACCCCTTTACAATAGAGATCTTGACATGGAGAAGTTAAAGAAACTCATAGATTCAAAGAAGTGATTTAGTAAATATATTTCATATACTAAGATGATAATTATCTTCAATTGATAGGTCTTAGCAAATTCGAGGGATTAAATTGGGTAAAATAAGAATTCTATCTTGGAATGTCAATGGAATCAGGGCAGTGCATAAAAAAGGGTTTCTTGAATGGTTTAATAAAGAAAAACCAGATATCCTCTGTATTCAAGAAACCAAAGCTACGAGAAAACAGTTTCCAAATGATATAAAATCTTTTGATGGTTACAAGCTGTATATTTCCGAGGCTTCAAAGAAAGGTTACAGTGGAACAGCCACTTACACACGCATAGAACCCTTGAAAGTTGACTATGGATTTGGGGTTAAAAAATTTGATCTCGAGGGAAGAATTATAATTACAGATTACGGAGAATTCATTTTATTCAACATCTACTTTCCCAATGGTAAAATGTCTCCAGAAAGATTACAGTATAAAATGGATTTCTACGATACTTTTCTTGAATATGCTGATAAATTGAAAGACCAGGGGAAGAATATAGTCGTATGTGGAGATGTGAATACTGCCCATAAAGAAATAGATCTAGCACATCCCAAGGAAAACTCTAGGATTTCTGGATTTCTGCCTGTGGAAAGGGAATGGATGGATAAATTTTTCAATCACGGATATATTGATACCTTTAGGGAGTTCAACAAGGAACCTGAACAGTACACATGGTGGAGTTATCGCACCAGGGCCAGAGAGAGAAACGTAGGTTGGAGATTAGATTACTTCTTTGTGAACAAGGAATTCATGGACAGAATTGAGTCTTCGTATATTCTGTATGATGTGATGGGCTCAGATCATTGTCCAGTCGGAATTGACATAAGGATCGAGGATTAGAAAGATCATGATTATTTAGCTTTAAGTTGTTGTCACCTTCTCTTATTAGCTAAAAATTTCCTAAATAAATAAATACATCCATTCCATTTTTTGATTTTTAATTTTCAGAGTTTTTATAAAATTTAAATTCAAAACTTAAAAGTTTTAATGAGATGTAATACTAAGATAAATCACCTAATTATTATGCATCTTTTTTGTATAATCGTCGAAAGTTAATTTATAAAAAAATAATTAGAATTGATTCATCAACATTAAGAGGGAATAATATGGGTTATAAAGGATCTTCAAAAAAATTTTTAGATTCATTAGGCATATCAAT
>Ga0302158_1000040_pt1:5000-13989 | contig 13989 bp, 15 predicted proteins | sample I_Fen_E1_1_FD_193505 | JGI IMG/M metagenome (GOLD analysis project Ga0302158, IMG submission 193505) | Peat permafrost microbial communities from Stordalen Mire near Abisko, Sweden - I_Fen_E1_1 | ecosystem: Environmental > Terrestrial > Soil > Wetlands > Permafrost | place: Sweden...
GATCTGTGCCGATGGCAGCTCCAGGCAGGTTTACACCCAGACCCTTCAACGCTTACCATCACACCTCCTTACTCACTAGAATATACGGACCCTGCACCGAAGTGCCAGCTCCATTCTAGCGGTTGGGTATAGGCAGAACGCTAAAGCGCCATCCATTTTCAGGGCTGGTTGCTTCGGCAGGTGAGCTGTTACGCACTCCTTAGCAGATTCCAGCTTCCATGGCCACTGTCCTGCTGTCTAGAGCAACCAACACCCTTCATGGGATCAGATTTGCGTTCATTCAGGCGCCATAACCCAACGTTTGGTTCATCCCACAGCGCCAGTTCTGCTTACCAAAAATGGCCCACTAGGTAATCATTCATTTCAACATGCCGTTATGGCTTCATTCAAGTAAGCCCGGCTTCTCACCCATTTAAAGTTTGAGAATAGGTTGAGGTCATTTCGCCCCCAAGGCCTCTAATCATTCGCTTTACCGGATGAAACATGTCATTCCATTTACGATTACCAGCTATCCTGAGGGAAACTTCAGGAGGAACCAGCTACTAGATAGTTCGATTAGTCTTTCGCCCCTATACCCAGCTTTGAAGATCGATTTGCACGTCAGAATCCAAACGGGCCTCCACCAGAGTTTCCCCTGGCTTCACCCTTGCCAGGCATAGTTCACCATCTTTCGGGTACCAACTTGTGCGCTCGTGGTGCACCAGATTGGCAATAAAGCAATCACGATGCCCATGGATTGCGCCCAGGCCTTCCCAATAAAGGGCCAACCAGGGATCATCCAACAGCTCACAACGAGGCAAGCATTTCACTTTCATTTCGCACTTGAGCTTTTAACAATAACTCAATTACTTGCGCACAAGTTAGACTCCTTGGTCCGTGTTTCAAGACGGGTCGGATAGAACATAGCAATAAATGCCACAAGTGCATCTGTTATGCAAGAAGCAGCAAGTGCACGTATGAAGGAGATTAAACCAGGCGAATGGCCTTATCGGCTAGACACCCAGAACCCCAACATTACACACTGCATGCAATCTCAACAGAGACGATGCACCAACCGAGCAGTTTTTCAACTGCAGTCAGGATTCTCCCCGCGGTATCCCCAGAGGTTGAGACGCCGAACCTACGAGCCGAAGCAAGAAGGCCGACACTCAGCTCCACCCGAGTAACCAGAGAAAATTTAAAGTCCCAACTGGCTGTGGCAGTGGCATGGGAGAAGACTGGTGATCCAGCTTACTATGTGGGGCCCAACTAGACACAGAGAAGATTGCTCGACTCCAGTTGTCCGGAAGGATCCCAGTAAACGTGTTTGAATCCCAGAGAGTACCCAATGATCCACAGCTTGTTCCAGCCGTTTACCTCTGAACAGTTTCACGCACTCTTGAACTCTCTCTTCAAAGTTCTTTTCAACTTTCCCTCACGGTACTTGTTCGCTATCGGTCTCGTAGCCATATTTAGCTTTAGATGGAGTTTACCACCCACTTTGAGCTGCACTCACAAGCAACTCGACTCCAGGGAACACTCAACCCACAGTCAGACGACAGCCATACAGGCCTCTCACCCTCTTTGGGGATACGAAGCCGCATTCCAACGGACTTGGGCTGTGCTACCAACTGCAGGAAATGAGCCTCCCAAACACCACATTCCCAGCTGCCCATATAGAACAGAGGGTTCAGTGCTGAGCTCTTCCCTTTTCGCTCGCCGTTACTGGGGGAATCCTTTTTAGTTTCTTTTCCACCGCTTAATGATATGCTTAAATTCAGCGGGTAGCCCTGTCCAATCTGAGGTCATTGTTATAATTTTCCAACCAATTTCCCGAACAATCACAGCAAAAGTATGATTCGAAAAGTACGAGAGGACTAGCCAAGTTAGCCAGCAAACAACTAAGTAAGCCAGCAAGTCTGGAAGTCCAAACATAAAATTCAAACCTCTCTCAACATGAACGGGAAAAGATGCCAGATGAAAGTGGAAAACATCCCCCAGAAATAAGACTTGTACAGCATGACTCAAGCAGCTTTGCGATGCCCCACTGGGCTGACTATTCGAATTTTCCCTTGAATTGCAAAGGGCACTGATGAAAGGAGAATAAAGTGACTCAGTACTAGAACCGATGCTGCCCAAATATGAGGTCTGATTGAGAATTTCTTCCAGACAGCCATCTGTGATGGGACGAGCAAAGTCCTTTCCCGAGTCGATATTTCACCAATATCGTTGCACCCAAAGCCAGGAAACCCGAGCAACACTGTAGCAGTGCATCGCGTTTTCGTGCCATCATGAGTCTCTGTTATAGTCGAATCTCTTTTAAGAGATTTGATTTTCCAATCGCTGTACTAAGGCGACTTACAAAGAAGCCAGAGCACCATGCCTGCCAGCAATTCAAACCCATTTTTTAACGTCCAGAGAAGAAACCTGCGTCGCATGCAGAAAAGCTCGCATTGAGCGATTCCCCAATTCAGCATTATTCTCTCTTAGACATGGGATATGAAAGGGGCTTCAAGTATTTACGACCCTCAGATGGGCAAGACCCTAGCCCGTAAGCTAGAGTCACAATATGTGTTCAACAAGTAGCGGTTTCATGAAGCCCTGCAATTCGCCATGCTTCACGCAGTTGGCTGCGTTCTTCATCGATCTACGAGCCGAGTGATCCACTGTTCAGAGATTTTTAAATAAGGATTTTAGGTGGTAAGTTATTGCCATTACAGCAAAGATATACCATCGCACTCATAGACTGAGGACACTCGCCAACCCCATCCGCAGATGAGGCTTATAGACTGGTTGCAGGCCCCTGCTTTTCCAGCCCAAGCGAGCAAGAGTGACTTTCAAAGTATCCCCAGATTTCAAAGACCATATTGCTATAGCCTTCATTTCTTCTCTCCCGACTCGAATGCCATCAGCCCCCTGTGCAAAAGCTAATGACATGGTCGTACAGAGACTGGGGTCCTCAATTTTTAGTTATATTTTGGGGTAACGAGCACTCGGCCAAGCGCTACCCCGGTCCCTTATCCACAGATGGACCACCATGTGATGAGGACACTGCAAATGAGAAGACACTGCATGAGTCCGTACTATTTATTTGCTCATACTTTAGACCCAACTTTTTTGGAAAGATTCTTTAGGAAAAAGCCGTATTATTAGCCAGTCTTTCAATTCTAACTCGTTTCTCAGGTTACGACCCCGTAGTTCTGAGATGGATATTAGAGACCAGCAGTTATGACCCTCGAAAAATCAGTTTATAGTACGAAGCTCATCGTGTCTACCACTAAGTAGCAGCACTGATGGAATTTTCTATCCTCGGATTTTATACTTTATGACGAGCAAGCAAGTCAAAAAGCTATTGATTCGATCATCTTTGGACAAGACCCTCATCCTAGATCCCGAGGTCCCCACTTTTTTTCAAACAGTATTATTAGCCAGTCTTTCAATTCTAACTCGTTTCTCAGGTTACGACCCCGTAGTTCTGAGATGGATATTAGAGACCAGCAGTGATCCTTCCGCAGGTTCACCTACGGAAACCTTGTTACGACTTTTACTTCCTCTAAATGAGGCAGTTTGGGCATCTTCCCAGTAAACCAACGCAACCGTGAGGCCGCATTAGCACCAGTCCGAAGTCCTCACTAAATCATTCAATCGGTAGTAGCGACGGGCGGTGTGTACAAAGGGCAGGGACGTAGTCAGCACAAGCTTATGACTTGCACTTACTGGGAATTCCTCGTTCATGGGCGATAATTTCAAAGCCCAATCCCTAGCACAAAAGACATTGCGAGGGTTACCCAACTCTATCGAGTCAGGAAGACACACTGCGCCTTTTATTGTAGCGCGTGTGCGGCCCAGAACATCTAAGGGCATCACAGACCTGTTATTGCCTTTTCTCATGCAGCTTGAAGCTGCCTTGTCCCTCTAAGAAGATGATGCGAACCTACCAGTATTCGCCATCTATTTAGTAGGCTAAAGTCTCGTTCGTTATCGGAATTAACCAGACAAATCACTCCACCAACTAAGAACGGCCATGCACCACCATCCACCAAATCAAGAAAGAGCTCTCAATCTGTCAATCCTTCTAGTGTCTGGGCCTGGTGAGGTTTCCCGTGTTGAGTCAAATTAAGCCACAGGCTCCACTCCTGGTGGTGCCCTTCCGTCAATTCCTTTAAGTTCCAGCTTTGCAACCATACTTCCCCCGGAACCCAAAAACTTTGGTTTCCCAGAAGCTGCCCGGGGGGTCATTTAAATACCCCCACCGGATCGCCAGTTAGCATCGTTTAAGGTCAGAACTAGGGCGGTATCTGATCGCCTTCGAACCTCTGACTTTCGTTCTTGATTAATGAAGACATTCTTGGCAAATGCTTTCGCAGTAGTCCGTCTTGCGACGATCTAAGAATTTCACCTCTAACGTCGCAATACGAATGCCCCCGTCAGTCCCTTTCAACCATTACCTCGAGCACCGTGAACCAACAAAACAGTACCGAGGCCATATTTCATTATTCCATGCACAACTATTCAGGCATTCGCCTGCTTTGAGCACTCTAATTTTCTCAAAGTAAACCTTCTGGTCTCAAGGGGCACCCAGTGAAGGGCACCCAAGAGATCCAGCAATCAAGTTCAGTTCAGGTAGTAGCACTGTAAAGTGAACCACCTGCCTGTAACTGAGATCCAACTACGAGCTTTTTAACTGCAGCAACTTTAATATACGCTATTGGAGCTGGAATTACCGCGGCTGCTGGCACCAGACTTGCCCTCCAATGGATCCTTCTTAAAGGATTTAAATTGTAGTCATTCCAATTACGGGGCCTCGGATGAGTCCCGTATTGTTATTTTTCGTCACTACCTCCCCGAGCCGGGATTGGGTAATTTGCGTGCCTGCTGCCTTCCTTGGATGTGGTAGCCGTTTCTCAGGCTCCCTCTCCGGTATCGAACCCTGATTCTCCGTTACCCGTTACAACCATGGTAGGCGCATAACCTACCATCGAGTTGATAAGGCAGATATTTGAAAGAGTCGTCGCCAGTACAAGACTGTGCGATCTGCTCAAAATTGTTTAGATTCACCAGAAAACGGAGCCGAAGCCCCGATTGGTTTTGATCTAACAAGAACGCTCCTCACCCGAAGGGTCGGAGCTTCATTTTCATGTATTAGCTCTAGATTTTCCAGGGTTATCCAAGTAGGAAACCGAAGATCTAAGAAACCATAACTGATGTAATGAGCCATTCGCGGTTTCACTTTTTTCAAGTTTATACTAAGACCTGCATGGCTTAATCTTTGAGACAAGCATATGACTACTGGCAGGATCAACCAGGTAAGTCGACATCGATTGCCCAATTTTTCATGGGTTCGTGCCACTCTGCTAACTAAGGCTTACGCCATAGAAAACAGGCCGAGATACAGCACATAAAAGTAACTGTCCCCTCGTTTTAGTTTCAATTTTGAACGGCCTTTTGCACTTTTTACGTTCTCAAAGGCTAATCAATGAGCAATTATATTCAGTTTGTATAAATGCGACATAAAGTCCACCACTCGGCGTTTCTCAGCAATGATGGTGCAAAAATCTTCCGGGCGATGCTCCGTTAATGCCAGACTCCATAGTTTTCACTTTTGCACTAGCCGCTTTGAGCGTAACCTAGCTCGCTACTCACGTCCTAAGAGTCTGACCGGATGCAAACCCTGCATCGATTCCACCCACACTGAGATACCCACTGGATGACTACGGCATTTGCAACAATGATGGTGGAAAATTTTCCAGGCGATGCGCTCCGAAGAGCCCCATTAGGATCTCGTGATTAATATAGCTAATTTCCAGCCGCCTCGGTACACCAAGGCTTGCCTTGTCCAGTCACGGTCCGAGATCCTCGCCGAAGCTAACTCAAACATAGATAGGATGGCAGTTTTTGCCCCGTGTAGGGTCGCTCTGGCATAAAAGCTCACTTTGTCCATCATCGGGTATAGCAAACCTTTAACAAAATTCACCCACATTGCAAATGACACAGAACCTGCTCAAGTTGAATGCAGCAATGATGGTGCAAAAGTCTTCTGGGCGATGGCCGTTGTACTCAAACACACTGCATGACGTCCTAGAACTTGCGATTTAATGCTAATTTCCAGCTTGCACCATCTACACCAAGACCTGTCTTCCCCCAATCACAATTCGAGATCCTCGCCGAAGCTAACTCGAATATAGATAGGGTACAAACAGTTTTTCGCCTCGTGTAGCAGTCGCTCTGGCTTAAAAGCTCACAAGTCCATCCTCGGAGTCTCGCAATCGGACCAAACCCTTCATCAACTCCACCCACACTGCACAACCCTCTGGGCCTTCAGTCACATTTTATGCATGACACCGCAAATAGAAGCTAGCACACCAGTTAGGAGACAGGTTAATACCTCCCAAAGTATGCATGCCAGTTAGGAGACAGGTTAATACCTCCCAAAGCAATACAAGCCTCACATCACGTGCCATTTTATGTATGGAATTACCGACGGCATTTTTTGCTCAAGATATAGCTCTTTTTCGAGAACTTTTTTCGACTCACCCTCAGGTGTTGATTTTTTCTCAGAGTCATTCGAAGCCCTATTCCTCAATCGGGCATTTTTTTCGAAGATCTCTCGTCAAACATTCAATCTTTCAATTTTCTTACAGACCAACTCGAACTTTGTCCAGTGGCTGCATCGCAATTCTCAGCTAGAGACGCGTTTTCACCAACACTCTCTTCTAGAGGCTGTTATTTCTGATTGTTTTCTGTTCAGATTAGCACTCGTAAGTACATATTCAATCTGGAGATCAAAGTTAACTGAACCTTGTCTCCCCACCAACTGCAACTCTGGGTCATTATGGCAGTTATATTTCAACCGTTGAATGACTGCTGGTCAGAGACGATACGCAGAGGCAGAAGCCCTCACCAAACTGCAACTCTGGGTCATTATGGCAGTTATATTTCAACTGTTGAATGACTGCTGGTCAGAGACGATACGCAGAGGCGGAGGACACAGAGTCTCTCAAAAAATGCGGATATTTTAACAGAAGTCAGATATAATCGAGACTGGAACAATTCACTGCCAAGTGCAGCGACGCAGTCTAGCTACTAGCCCCCATGCTTGGGCCAAGGCTTTTTGCCAATGCACGTGGAGTAACCAAAGTTCTAAGGTAGAAACACCGAGCAACAACGCAAAATACTACCTTGGGAATCGGGTCCAATCCATGCTATTCAGGAGACAGTTTCCCGCCTCCTGACATGAGATCTCGCCGCCCTTGGATTTTAATGCGCTATCGTCACTCGAGTCCCTACCGGGGGAACTGTATAGTATCCTTACATTTACGCTTGCCTCAGCTTACACCGAAGGTTTTGGCCAAACCCAGTCAGGAGTAGTTATCGGTACACCACCTCATCCTACAACCCACGAAACACCTTTACTTTGTCCAGGAGTCAAAAGCTTACTCAAACCACAAAAATCAGGCCACAAAGGACTAACACCGAAGCTTTGGAAAGTGAACGACACCGCAAATAGAAGCTAGCATACCAGTTCGGAGACAGGTTAATACCTCCAAAAGTATGCATGCCAGTTAGGAGACAGGTTAGTACCTCCCAAAGCAATACAAGCCTCACATCACGTGCCGAACAGCTAACTATGCACCTCAATGCGTCGCTGTTGCAACTCAAAATTCGAAGTAAGATCCACCATTTTCCCTGAATGTTTCGGATGAATCATGAACCATGGACTAGCAATGGCTTCGTACTCACCCCCAATCTGGCGCCCGATCTGTCATACAAGTAAATGTACTCAGAGAGAAACACCCGTTTTCACATAGCACAAACAAGCAACAGCGCAAAACACCAATTCTGGGTTCGGGTCCAGTACAACCTGCAAGCAATTCAACTTGCAAGAGATACCTCACCGCCCTCGGAGCATAATGCGCACTGGTCACTTGAGTCGCTAAAAGAAGCGTACAGTGTCCTCTCGTATATACATCACCCATAAGCAGTCATCGTTAGTCGCACCCGCAAGCACAACTGAACCAGCCAGCTTCTTGAAGGATGGAGTGTGGCTCAAACAGACGCTTCCACTTGTGGATTTGTCCATAAGAAGACCCATCACTCCAACCTCCACATTGTCTTTTGCTCCTACAATCTTTGAGACTTTTCGTGCAACGCAGAAGCAGTTTTAGCTAACCACTCTGGGCAATCGATCTCTAATGCCGTGAAGAAAATATTTTTGTAATTTACATTTGGCTGTGGTTTCGACTTTGAGTCTACGATATAGCTCGAAAGAGTACATGTAGCTCACTCGCTGATTTTTCGATGCCATCAACTCGGCAAGAAAGTCCCAATTTCCACTGGTTCTTCCCCAACCGAGCCTGCATCATCAGCGCATTTGGAATTACCGTGCTGCTTTTATTATTCGTCCAGCCAGTTTATACACCCGAGGACTATGTTTACATTTTGAGTGTCCCAATTTGCTGTGGTTTCGCTTATTTGTCCAGCCAGTTTATACACCCGAGGACTATTTTTCTTATTCTGAGTGTACCTATTTTCTTGTTATATATGCTTCTGTATACAAGGCTTTTTATATACAGCATATTGAAAATGAAGACCCATTTTCAAAGGTACTAAGACTGTCATTTTACGGAGCGGAATTTCTTTTTTTGGAAAAAAAGAGGCCAAATTTTCGACTCCGACCAGGGACTGCCTAAGCAACAGCTTCCATGCAACCCTGGGCTTCCGCAGGAGTCGATTTTTCATTTCTGCTAAGACCCAGAGACCATGCTCGTACTTTTTTCAGAAATTTTTAGTGGGTCCCCAGTTTAATTTTTGGGACCAAAAATTGCCTATTTTTTGGTTAGCCGCTAGTGCGAAAATAGCAAATCATCGAACTTTTTTTCGAGTCCCAGCCTTCTCGATTTTTAGCTATTCGCCCGCAGCTCTACCCTTCCACGCAGTACTTTTTAGTTACCGCTAGGGCGTCCAGAGGCATTTCCCCGTACTTTCAAAGTACCCCTCAAGTCCTAGCCTT
>Ga0302158_1000041_pt1 | contig 13964 bp, 9 predicted proteins | sample I_Fen_E1_1_FD_193505 | JGI IMG/M metagenome (GOLD analysis project Ga0302158, IMG submission 193505) | Peat permafrost microbial communities from Stordalen Mire near Abisko, Sweden - I_Fen_E1_1 | ecosystem: Environmental > Terrestrial > Soil > Wetlands > Permafrost | place: Sweden: Abisko...
CTTTTCAGCCATTTGCTGTGTATATTTATTTCCAAAAACTATTATAGAACTTTCACCGCTTTTAATCGTTTTTATATCTGATCCTAAAAGTTCAATTATGTTGAATACACCTGTTGTTGCATAAATTCTTTTACGTTTGGTTTCGTATGTAGTTTTTGACCTTACTTCACCAACAACCACATCTCCTATTTCACGAATTTTTTCAGCATCATCAGATATATTAAGAGTTATACCATGTTGAACAGCTCTTTTAATAAGTTCTTCACGGGTTTTGATATTTCCTGAATAAAGTTCTTCTTCAAGTTTTTCTCTAGCTTGTTCTGGTCCATAAAATCCTATCCTTCTTTTATCTCCAGCTATTACGCATCCTTTTCTTCCAATATAGGTCATTATAAGGCTCATTTAAACCACTTCGGTTTTCATTTATTCATTAAATTACTTATTAATTCTCTTGTTTATTAAATCACTACTTTTATTAGTATATAAAAAAACTGGTTCCAATTAAACCATTGAATTAGATGGATATCTGAATGTGGATGTTTCAGTGTTTTATGATTGTTATGAATGTTTAAGATGTATGAATGTAATAATATTTCTGATCATAATGGATTTTGATAAAGTTTACGAAAAGAAAGTAAGAAATACAGCACTCCTGGTTGTTGCCCTTGGTTCCTTTTTAATCCCATTTATGGGCTCCTCACTGAATATTGCATTGCCCATTATTCAGAAAGATCTGGCAGTTAATATAATATTGCTCAGCTGGATTCCTACAGTATTTGTTTTAGCTAATGCTGCATTTATACTTCCATTTGGACGTTTAGGAGATATTATAGGTCGAAAAAAAATTTTCACATATGGTGTTCTTATTTATACTCTGGCTTCATTGTTAGCCAGTCTTTCCACATCGGGAATTTTTTTAATCATCTTCAGTTTCATGCAGGGTCTTGGATGTTCAATGATATTTGCGACAGGCGTAGCACTTCTAAGCAGTGTTTACCCATCAGATCAGAGGGGTGAAGCATTAGGAATATACGTTACAGCCGTGTATATAGGACTCTTTTTAGGTCCTCTCCTAGGAGGTTTTCTGGCTCAAAACTTTGGTTGGAGAAGTATTTTCCTTTTTAATGTACCATTTGGTATGTTACTATTTAGCCTGATAAAGCTGAGACTTCCAGGTGAGTGGAGTGGTTCTGCAGGTGAGAAATTTGAAATAAGGGGTTCTATAATTTATACATTATCAATTGTCGCAGTATTGTACGGTTTTTCTACCTTACAAACTGATATTGGGAGGTTGATACTTCTTCTTGGAGTAATTGGGGTTTCCATCTTTGTAATAAATGAAAAAAAATCTCTCAATCCTATTCTTCGTCTTAGCATTTTTAGAAAAAAAGTATCTACCATGTCAGCCCTAGCACTACTTTTAATGAACATCGCCACCACAGCCATGTGGGCACTTTTAAGTCTTTACTTTCAGGATATACTCTATTTAAGTCCTCAAGTTACTGCTTTAATAATATCAGTACAACCATTGATGGTGGCTTTATTATCCACACCGATTGGCAGATTATCTGACCGTTTTGAAAACAGAATATTTTCAATGGTAGGCATGGTCATTACAACACTGGGATTACTAATACTATCACAACTAAACTTTAATACCAGTCTATGGATTCCGATTACAGGATTGGTGTTGGTAGGTATAGGTTTGGGTCTTTTCTCATCACCAACAACCAATAGATTTATTGGTAGTGTTGAAGGAAAAGATTATGGTATGGGATCCGCTACACTTTCAACCATGATCTACACTGGCCAGACATTGAGCCTTGGTATTATGTTGTTTATATTCGCAACGTTTCTTGGAAGTGTACAGATCATTCCATCAAACTTTTCCATTTTTTTATTTAGTTTAAAAACAGCATTCATCGTTTTCGCAGTTATTAGCGGCGTTGGGGTGATTATTTCAATATTAATTGGTGGAAAAGTTGTCAATAAATACTAATCTATAATTGAAATTAACATAGTAGTAAAAAATTCAACAGTATTACAATTAATCTCGATCATGCATATTACTGATTTGTTTGTAATATTTGCTCCAATTCTCCAGCAACAGCTTCGCTTTCAGCGTTGAGTCCAACAATTTTTATTTTATCAGCACTATTGACACCGATATCTAGTTCAGCTGCCCTTTTAATCTGTTCAAGTTCAAAGATATTGCCCTTTGAAATATCCTTGGTTGTGCCATAATGTCTTAAGATTGCAATTCCTACTGCGTCGATTGCAACCCTATCATCAGACATCATAATTAGATTTGGTTCTACAACATGTCCCTGTTCAGGCCCTTTGTCTACAAATGCCTTCATTCCATCCATTAAGATCAAGTCAACGTCGTAATTATTGTTTATTTCTGCAATCATACTCCTTTGGTAAGGAGAGATATGAAGCTCGCCCATGTAATTATAGACTCCTCCAGGAACCCTCTTGGCCACAATTCCAACAGAATTTTTGAGTGAAAGTGTAAAATGTCCTCCGAACCGGTGAGCTTTGAGGCAGCATGTTTGAACTACCTTATCAGCATCTGTAAATATTTTTGAAATATAAAAACCTCTAAGCCAGTGGTTACCTTCACTCTCAATTTTTAACCATCCATCAACATCCTCATCATCAAGTACCCTGACATCAAAGTCCTCTTTTTTTCCTAACTCCATTATTTTCATTTGTTCAAGGACATCTCTTGTGTTGCCCATTCCGCTTCTTTCTGCAAGAATTATATTGGATGGGTTGTGATTTTTAATACATTTAACTAGGGTCTGGACTGTATCGGGATGTGATGATGCTGGAAATGGATCTGCACTGTTGAAGTTGGCCTTCAATGCAATATTTTTGCCCTTGAAATCTGCCATATCAAAATTTTCTAAGAGATTACGTATCCCTTCAATCCGTTTATCTGTTTTAACCATGAAAACTGTTCCAAAATCATTTGACATCTTACATCACCTTAATTAAATTATATATATTTATTGGTAAATTTACTTTTTGTAGGGATTTTGGAAGAATATTAATTTTAAGGGATTTAATTGAATATTTAAAACCATCATTTTTTAAACTGAAATCTGCATGAGGGTGATCCATCTGCTATGGTAGACCTTCTTTCCATGCCGCCATTAAGTCCTGTCCAGTTGTAGCTGCTGTTCATCATAGCCTGACAGTTAAGGCAGAATATAGGTTTAGATTTGGCATCTTCCAACCAGGGACAGTTAAAAAATTCCAGATAAAATCTGTTTTCTTTAGGAGTTATAATGGTTTTAATACCAAAGTCTCTGAAAATATCTGAAAGCCAGTTCATATATTCAATGAAGAGTGTTTCGTTATCTTCAATTTCTTCGGGATGGAGTTCTTCCACAAATTTAGGGTAGAGATCGTCGTCTAAACGTTCAGCAAAAACCTTCAATAACAGCTGTCTCATTTCAATGTCCGAACTTGTACTACTTGTAGGCATGGCAGTTAAAATAAAGTCATAAAAGTCAGCTAATATCCTTTTTTTGATTATTTCACTCTTTTTTTTATCACTTTCGTGTTTGTATATTGCCATTTGGATGTTGGCATTTACTTCACTTTTTTTAAAGGGTTTTAATATATATCCGTATGGTTCGGTTATTCTGGCCCGTCTTAAAACTTCTTCATCTGAGTAAGCTGTTATATAAATAATTGGTGTATCTATTCGACTGTGTATTTTTTGGGCTGCTTCAATACCATCCATATCTCCTTTAAGTACTATGTCCATAAGGATAAGGTCTGGTTCTGTTTTTAATGCAGTTTCAACTGCTCCTTCACCAGTAGCTTCTACACCAACAACTCTGTAGCCTAGATCCTCAAGTTTATGTTTCATTCCCATGGCAACTATACTTTCATCCTCTACAATCATTATTCGTTCGTTACCCATCACATTCTCTCCTTGTATATCAGTTCTTTAAAAATTATTTTAAATTCTTTATTGTCCTTATTAAATGATAGGCTAGCATCAAGTTGATCTACCAATTTTTTTATTATTTCTAAGCCTAAAGAATCGTTTGAAAGAACATCTAAACCATTAGAAAATGGGGCACCGTTATCGCTCACTTTAAGGGCGTATTTACCATTATTAAGTTTATTAAGAACTACACTAACATATCCAGTTTCGTTATTATTGAATCCGTGTTTCAATGAGTTTGAAACCAGTTCGTTTAAGATCAGACCACAGGGTATAGCAGTTTCTATACCAAATGTAACTTCCTCTATCTGTAGATTCAGTTTTATTTTACTAGCATCAACTCCATAGGAATCGAATAAATCGGTTATAAGTCCTTTGGCATATGCTTCAAAATTGATATGAGCAAGATCTTCTGAGTGGTACAGATTTTCATGTACGAGTGCTATGGATTGGATACGGTTTTGACTTTCTCTGTAAAGATCGTTAACATTATTCTTCTTAGACTGTGATGATTGGAGAGTTAGAAGGGTTGAGATGATCTGCAAGTTATTCTTAACTCGATGATGAATTTCCCTTAATAAAAGTTCTTTTTCTTTCAAAGATCTTAAAATCTCACTTTCTGCCTTTTTACGTTCGGTAATGTCATTTCCCACACCAAATACAATGTTTTTATCTTTTAAATAAACAGATGTTATTGTAAGTTCTAAAATTTTGCATTTACCATTGATATTAAATTTAACTTCTAATATATCTCCTTTAATCCAGAATTCTTTACTTTCAATAGTTTTAATGTCATTATCGTACAAAATAAAGTCTGAAAGGTTTTTAGTTAATAATTCATCCCTGTTAACTTCCATAAACTCGAGTGCTGCTTCATTAGAATCCTTGAAATTACCATCTTCATCGAAAACAATAATAGGATTTTTATTTTTTTCAAAAAGAGTTCTGTATTTATTTTCACTTTCCATGAGTGCATCTTGAGCTTTTTTAAGTTCTATCTGCTCATTATACTCATTTAATGCCCTTTGAACTGCATGACCCAGTTTTGGAAGATTGCTTTTAAGGACGTAATCTGTTGCACCTTCCTTAAGCATTTCAACTGCAAAATCCTCCCCTATTTTACCACTTACGAAAATGAAAGGGGTATCGGGAGATAATTCTTTGCTTATTTTAAGTGCTGAAACACCATCAAAATGTGGGAGGGAATGATCTGCTAGTATCAGGTCGGGTTGGAATGCTTGTAGTTCCCTCCTAAAATCAGATTCTTCTTCAACGCGTTTAAAAATAAAATCAATATGAGCACGTTTTAATTCGTGTTCTGTAAGTTCTGCATCTAGTTCTACATCTTCTACAAGTAATATTTTAATCTGTGCCATGTGTTACCTCAGATGGCGGTTTGTTGATCAATATCCAGTAAAACCCCATGGTTGAGACTGCATCTATAAATTCATCAAATTCAACTGGTTTGCTTACGTAACTGTTAACACCCAACTTGTAACTTTCTACTATGTCTCTGTCTTCTTTTGAAGAAGTTAAAATAACTACAGGAATCTTTCTAGTTCTTTCATCTGCCTTGATTTCATGAAGTACTTCGAGACCATCAACCTTGGGCATTCTGAGATCTAGAAGGATCAGCTTGGGGAGGTCTTCTACATTTCTATTTGAATATTTGCCCTTGGCAAATAGAAAATCAAGAGCTTCTGCTCCATCTTTTACCCATACCAACTTATTAATTAAGTTTTTCCTCTTTAGAGCTCTCATTGTTAGTTCTGCATCTGTTGGATTGTCCTCTACTAAAAGAATTTCTGTTTCGTCTATGGTCTCTGTTTCGTCTAATGTCTCAGTTTCTTCTTCGGTCATTAATTTTCCTCCAAAAATTATGATAATCTAATCTAATTAATTTATTTCTTTAGGAAGTGAGAAATAGATAGTTGCACCTTCACCAACCTCTCCTTCTCCCCAAACACGACCGCCATGCCTACTGATAATACGTTGTACAATTGATAGTCCCACACCTGTTCCTTTAAACTCTTCTTGAGTGTGTAATCGCTGGAAAAGACCAAATAGTTTATCATAATATTTCATATCAAAACCTGCACCATTGTCCTTTACATAGTAAATGTAGTCGTCTTCATCATAGTCGAAACTGACTTCAATTTTTGCATTCGGTTTTTCCTGAGTAAATTTTATGGCATTACCTATAAGATTAGTAAAAACCTGTGTTATGAGTGCTCGGTCTGCTTTGGCCCTTGGAAGATCATCTACAGTGAAAATTATGCTTCTTCCTTCGGTGTCCTGATTAAAATCACGATAAATATTTTTTGCAAGGGAACTCATATCCAATTCAGTAATTTTCATTTCTTGTCGTCCTGCTCGTGATAATAAGAGTATATCATCGATTAGCTGGCCCATCTTTTTAGTGTTATCCCTTATCACGTTTAGTAGTCTAATTCCCTCTTCATCTAATTTATTTTCATAATCCTCAATCACTATTCTTGAAAACCCATCGATTGCCCTTAAAGGCACCCTAAGGTCGTGGGATACAGAGTATGCAAATGCTTCAAGTTCGTTATTTGCATCTTCAAGTTTAACTGCTTCTCTTTTTAGTTCGTGGTTTAAACTTCTTAAAGATCTTACCTTTTCAATTCTCTCTGTTAAAAGTGCAATCATTAAAACTACCATCAATAGCAATAACAAACCGAAAAAGTCTGCTGCATTCAATCCCCCATTAAGTGGATTTAATGAAGGGAGTGCAAGAAGAGTATAACTGGTTAACATAATGAATCTCCTTTTAATCTTTCTATTTGGTAGTCAAAAAAAACGATTTTATAATATGAAATGAGCATATCAATGTATGAGTCTATAACACTGATTATATAGATGAATATTGAAAAATTAAATCGAATACAACTATGTCTATTAAAACTAGTGTTCATAATAATTCTATTCTATTTTTCAACTAATATATAATGCTTCTGTTTTTCAACTTTTAATTTAAAAAAAATTTCATAAGAAACAATTTCCCCACTATTTATTCTTAGAAAATGATTTAACTGCTTCATCCTCCTCCATCATCTTTCTAGTAAATTGTGGTTTAACACCTTCTAAAACACCTTTTAAATAGTTCCCTGTGTAGCTGGTGCCTTTAGCTATTTCTTCAGGAGTTCCTTCAGCGACAACATATCCTCCCTCATCTCCACCTTCAGGACCTAGGTCTATAATATGATCCGCAGTTTTTATAACATCCAAATTGTGTTCAATTACAAGAACCGTGTTCCCTGAGTCTCTGAGCCTTCCAAGCACGTCTAAAAGTTTTTTAATATCAGCAAAGTGAAGTCCTGTAGTTGGTTCATCTAATATGTACAGTGTTTTTCCAGTGCTTTGACGGCTCAATTCCTTGGCCAATTTCACTCGCTGAGCTTCACCACCAGAAAGTGTTGTTGCTGGTTGTCCGAGTTTTATGTAACCTAAACCCACATCGTCAAGTGTTTTAAGCTTCTTATGAATCTTGGGAATGTTTTTGAAAAACTCAAGTGATTCTTCAACTGTCATGTCAAGAACTTCTGCTATGTTTTTACCCTTGTATCGAATGTCAAGTGTTTCTCTGTTGTAACGTTTACCCTGACAAACTTCACACGGCACATATACATCGGCTAGAAAGTGCATTTCGATTTTAATAATTCCATCACCAGTACAGGCCTCACAACGACCTCCTTTAACATTGAAACTGAACCTACCCGGTTTGTAACCCCTGTTCTTTGCAGCTAATGTCTGAGCGAATATTTCTCTGATATAAGTGAATACTCCAGTATATGTGGCGGAATTTGAGCGTGGAGTACGCCCTATTGGTGATTGGTCAATAATTATTACTTTGTCTAAATTGTCAATTCCTGTGATGTCATCGTGTTTACCTGCTAGCATGTTCTTTCTGCTTAACTTTCCATTAACACCCTTGTATAGAACATCATTAATTAGAGTACTTTTACCGGATCCTGATACTCCTGTTATGCAAGTGAAGACTCCAAGTGGGAATTTTACATCAATTCCCTTGAGGTTGTTTTGTCTTGCACCCTTCACTGTTACATAGTTTCCTTTGGGTGGATGTCTTCTTTCAGGTACGTGTATGGTCTCAACACGTGACAAATATCTGCCTGTAATTGATTCCGGGTTTTCCATTATTTCCAACGGTGTACCCTCGGCAATTACCCTTCCCCCGTGTTCACCTGCACCTGGTCCTATATCAACAACATGATCAGCAGACATTATGGTTTCTTCATCATGTTCAACTACTATGAGTGTGTTTCCAATGTCTCTGAGTCTTTTTAATGTTTCAATAAGTCTTGCATTGTCTCTTTGATGCAATCCTATACTGGGTTCGTCCAGTATGTAAAGAACTCCAACCAGACCAGAACCTATCTGGGTTGCAAGGCGTATACGTTGTGCTTCTCCTCCTGACAAGGTACCAGAAGACCTATCAAGTGTGATGTAATTAAGACCAACGTCTGCAAGAAACTTGAGACGTTCTTTTATCTCTTTTAATATTTCTTTGGCAATGTAGAGTTCCATTTCGTTCAATTCTACATCATCAAAAAACTTTTTAGAAGCCTTAATGGGCATTTCAACTACTTCTGAAATGGTTTTACCACTCACTGTAACAGATCTGCTCTCAGGACGCAAGCGAGTACCTTTACAAACAGGACATTTACGGTCGCTCATGAATTTACCAACGTAGTTTCTCATGTAGTTTGATTGAGTTTCCATGAAAAGACGTTCCATTCTTTTCACCACACCTTCGAAACGTCTATTAACTTTGTACTGCCTATTTTTTCTTCTAAAATTGAATTGTACCCTATCTGGGGTTCCGTAAAGTACATATTTCTGGTACATATCTGGAAGTTCTTCAAATGGAGTCTCCATACTGAAACCATAGTGGTCAGCTACAGCACGGAGCATCTGATTGTAATAATTATCCTTGTTACCAGATTTGCTCCATGGTAAAATCGCTCCTTCATTCAGTGAAAGGTATTTATCTGGTACTACAAAGTCAGTGTCTATTTCAAGTTTACTTCCGAGTCCGTTACACTCAGGACATGCTCCGTGGGGACTGTTAAATGAAAACATCCTTGGACTTATCTCTTCGAAATTTATTCCACATTCTGTGCATGCGAAGTGTTCGCTGAATATTTTATCCATGGAGCTGCCATCATCCTCTATGTATGATACTATTACCAAACCTTCTCCAAGTTCTAAAGCTGTTTCAACAGAATCTGCTAGCCTTTTTTTGAAATCTTCGTCAGATCTTATTATTAGTCTATCAACAACCACTTCAACAGAATGTTTACGGTTTTTATCCAACTCAAAATCGTTTTCAAGATTTGATATTTCACCGTCAACTCTCACCCTGATAAAACCCTTCTTTTTCAGGTCTTCAAACACCTTGTGATGTTCTCCCTTCCTGTCCTTAACAACAGGTGCTAGAATTTGTATTTTGGTGTCTTCCTCTTCGGTTAAGATGGAATCAACGATCTGTCCCGCTGTTTGCTGTGATATTTCTTTTCCACATTTATAACAGTGAGGTGTACCAACTCGGGCAAATAATAGACGGAAATAGTCGTATATTTCTGTGACTGTACCCACAGTAGATCTTGGGTTCATTCGGGTTGTTTTCTGGTCTATGGATATTGCAGGGGAAAGACCTTCAATATAGTCAACCTCGGGTTTTTTCATCTGACCCAAAAACTGTCTTGCATATGCTGATAATGATTCAACATATCTTCGCTGTCCTTCAGCGTAGATTGTGTCAAAGGCAAGGGATGATTTACCTGATCCACTAATACCTGTAATCACTAGGAACTTGTCTCGTGGAAGGGTGAGTTCAATATTTTTTAGGTTGTGCTCACGTGCTCCCTTAATATTTATCATACCTTTTCTGGCTGTTGTGGTGTTCATCAGTCTGAAACTCCTTCTAAAAATTGTATCTGATCCCTGATCTTGGCAGCTGATTCAAAGTCAAGTTTCAGGGATGCCATTTTCATTTCTTCTTCTAAATCCTGTATTATTAGAACCAATTCATCCTTAGGAATATTTTTAACATTATCTTTAAGTTTTAAATCTTTTTTTGTTTTTTCTTTAACAGTTCTCACAACAGACTTAGGTTTTATTCCATGTTTCTCGTTGTATGCGATCTGGACTTTCCTTCTGTTGTTAGTTATTTCAACAGCTGATCTTATTGATTCTGTGATTTTATCCGCGTAAATTACTACTTGGCCGTCAATATTCCTTGATGCCCTGCCTATTGTTTGTATAAGTGAAGTTTGCGATCTCAAGAATCCTTCTTTATCAGCATCTAATATACCGACAAGGGACACTTCTGGTAGGTCTAATCCTTCTCTTAAAAGGTTAACTCCTATTAAACAATCAAATGAACCCCTTCGAAGTTCATCTATTATATCTATCCTTTCAAGGGTTGTTATATCAGAGTGAAGGTATCTCACCTTAATACCCACCTTAGCGTAGTAATCTGTTAGGTCTTCGGCCATTTTTTTTGTGAGTGTAGTGACAAGGATCCTTTGATTATCCTTAACCTTCCGTTTAATCTCTCCCAGAAGATGATCTACCTGTCCAACGACTGGTTTAATTATTATCTCCGGATCTACAAGTCCGGTAGGTCTTATAATCTGTTCAACAAGGTTCTGGGTCATTCCAAGTTCGTACTTGGCTGGTGTTGCAGATACATAGAGCACTTGATTCTGTAACATTTCAAATTCAGGGAAATTCAGGGGTCGATTTTCACGCGCTGATGGTAGTCTGAAACCATAATCCACCAGAGAATCTTTACGTGCTCTGTCACCCGCATACATTCCTCCAATCTGGGGTACAGTGACATGTGATTCATCAATAATGGTTAAAAAGTCGTCTGGGAAGTATTTAAGTAGTGTGTATGGTGTTTCCCCCCATGTTCTTCCTGAAAGGTGCATTGAATAGTTTTCTATTCCTGTGCAGTATCCCATTTCCTGTAGCATTTCTAGATCGAAACGTGTTCTCTGTTCCAATCTTTGGGCTTCTACAAGCTTGTTCTGAGAGTGCAACACAACCAATCTTTCTTCAAGTTCTTTTTCAATATCGTTTACTGCAGTTTTTATCTTATTTTTAGATGTCACAAAGTGTTTGGCAGGAAATACTACAATTCTGTCCATTTCCCTTTTAACTTTACCCAGAAGTGGATCTATCGTTGATATTGCATCCACTTCATCACCAAACAGCTCAATACGTATTGCTGTATTTCCATGTGCCGGATGTATTTCAATTACATCTCCCCGTACCCTGAACTTACCTCTACTGAAATCTATGTCGTTTCGCTCGTACTGCATCTGTACCAAGGTAGATATGATATTTTCTCTTCCATCGGTGTCCCCCACTTGAACTGAAAGCACCAATCCACCGTAATCTTCAGGGGATCCTATACCATATATGCAAGAAACACTGCTGACAACTATTACATCATCTCTAGATAAGAGAGATTGTGTAGTTGAATGCCTCATCATGTCGATCTCATCGTTAATTGAGGCTTCTTTGTCAATGTAGGTATCAGACTGTGCAATGTATGCTTCTGGTTGATAATAATCGTAGTAACTTACGAAGTACTCAACTGCATTATTAGGAAAGAACTCTTTGAACTCCTCATAAAGCTGTGCTGCTAATGTTTTGTTATGGGATATTACCAGGGTTGGCTTTTGAACTTTTTGGATTACGTTAGCCATTGTAAAAGTTTTACCAGAACCTGTTACACCGAGTAGTGTCTGATGTTTTAGACCATTTTTTATCCCATCAGAAATGGATTTAATTGCCTTTGGTTGGTCTCCTAATGGTTTGTAAGCTGATATAAGTTTAAATTCTGACATTTTTTAATTCCTCTTAAAAAATAAGAAAATACAATATTAATAAATATTCTAGTTTTAATTTAGAAATAGACTTGATTTAAGCATGTTTAGCTATAATATGGGATTTTCACTTATGAAGTTTGATATTTAATTATATATTGATAATCACTTTATAATAATTACTTCTGAAATATTATACTATTAATATAACCTTATGTTATATAAATATTTTAGAAGTTATAAAAAAAAATTAGATAAAGATTTTTTTTTGATTATTAAATAATTGGAAATATTAAATAACAACTTCAAAGTTTGATTTGCGAGATGAATATTTTGGCTATAAAAAGCAATGATCCAGATGATCTTCCACTGGTACCCGGTGTTTATATGATGAGGGATTCTTCAGATCATATATTGTACGTTGGGAAGGCAAAATCCCTAAAAAAGAGGGTGAAATCCTACTTCAGAAACGATCTTGATCCTAAAACCAGGGCTCTTATGAAACAATTCCATCATTTGGAATACATGGTAACCGACACAGAAAAAGAGGCGCTAATACTAGAATCTAATCTTATTAAAAAGCATATGCCTAGGTACAACATAAGATTAAAGGATGATAAGAGGTATCCATACATCAAAGTAACCAATGAAACCTTTCCTAGGGTACTCATAACCCGCAGAGTACTTGATGATGGATCATTCTATTATGGTCCATTCCCAGAAGCTACAGCACTTAGGAAATTGGTAAAATTTCTTAAAACCATTTTTAAAGTCAGAGATTGTAAGAGAATGGACGGCCCATGTCTTAACTATCAGATAGACTTGTGTAACGCACCGTGTGATAATAAGATAACACAAGAAGAATATAAAAAACTAGTTGATAACGTTTCATTTTTCTTTGAAGGCAAGTACAGTGAAATTACGCAAGCCCTTAAATCGGAAATGATTGAGGCAGCTGATAACCATGAATATGAAAAGGCAGCCATTTTAAGGGATCAACTAAACTCTGTAGAAGAAGTACTTGAAAAGCAGAAGATGGAATTTACCAGAAGCCTTGATCAGGATGTAGTTGCATCGGCATCTGACAGTGAACTTGCATGTGTTGTTGTATTCTCTGTACGTGAGGGTAAGATCATTGGAAAAGATGATTTTTTAATGAGCGGTGCAGAAAATACATCTGAAGAGAAAATTATATCAGCATTCCTTAAACAGTACTACACTGGTCCAAGACATGTTCCTTCAAAGATAATAATTCCAAAGATAGTTGAAGACAAAAAACTCGTTGAAGAATGGTTATCTGAGAAAAGAGAAGCTCCTGTATCCATTGAAATACCAACAGAGGGTGTTGAATATCGACTGATCAGAATGGTTTCTAAAAATGCAGAGATAATACTCAACCATCAAAAAGAGGTTAAAGGAGCACTTTTAGATCTTAAAAAATATTTAGGAATTCCTAGAATACCTAAAAGGATAGAAGCATTTGATATATCCAATATAAGCGGGAAAATGGCAGTTGGATCTATGGTTGTATTTGAGAACGGTGCGCCTAATAAGAAGTACTATAGAAAATATAAGATTCTAACTGAAGGGCCAGATGATTATGCAATGATGAGAGAAATGCTTGAAAGACGATACACAAACATAATAAATGATAAAAGTCCATCTCCAGATCTTGTTCTGGTAGATGGTGGTAAAGGCCAGTTAAATGTTGCAACCGATGTTTTTAAATCGTTAGGAGTAACTAATATTCCAGTAATTGGTCTTGCAAAGGAGTTTGAACATGTATTTATACCTCAAACACCGAGTCCATTGATATTACCACGTGATTCAGAAGCTTTGCTATTGTTACAGAGAATAAGAGATGAAGCCCACAGATTTGCCGTGAACTACCATAAAAAGTTGCGTTCAAAAGAATTAGAAAAATCCTTGCTGGATAAAATACCAGGAGTTGGTAATAAAAGGAAAATTAAACTCTTAAAACACTTTGGAGATATATCAAATCTTGAAAAGGCCAGTATCAATGATATTGCCATGGTTGATGGTATAAGTAGGAAACTTGCAATTAAAATACACGAACATCTAGATGAGATTATATATAAACAAGAATAAATATTGAG
>Ga0302158_1000045_pt1 | contig 13628 bp, 16 predicted proteins | sample I_Fen_E1_1_FD_193505 | JGI IMG/M metagenome (GOLD analysis project Ga0302158, IMG submission 193505) | Peat permafrost microbial communities from Stordalen Mire near Abisko, Sweden - I_Fen_E1_1 | ecosystem: Environmental > Terrestrial > Soil > Wetlands > Permafrost | place: Sweden: Abisko...
CAGTTAACCCCCGGATATTAAATCTAATGTGGGCGGAAAATTTCGAAAAAAATCCTATAGTATTAATATCCCACTTAACCCTTCGAAATATGATTTATCTAATATTTAAATTTTGTGAAGGAAATTATTGTTCCGATTAATTATTATTATAAATAATTTTTGTAGTTCTTTAATTTTAAATATTGTTTAAAAAAAAATGGGGCAGTTAAATTACTATTTCACAGCAACTCCTACTATTCCTCCGACTAATCCTAAAACAAAGCTAATAAATACTGAGAATTGAAAGATAAGATATCCTGTGATTAAGGTAATATGATCTGTTAATACTCCTATTTTTGTGGATATCACTCCTGTGATAGCACTTATGTCTCCAAAACCCAGAATGAATAATAAACCTATAATTATCCCACCAATTAAACCTGAAACAGCACCTACAACAGCCCCGTCTTTTTCATCCATTGTATCATAATCTTCATATCCTTTGCTAAGATAAGATGAGAAAAATCCTCCAGTAAGAGGGCCTAAAAAAAAGAAAAGGAAGAAGATTAATGATAATATAATAGTTAATACGATATTAACCAGAGAACTAATTAATATAATTTTCCAGTTCATTAAATCAACTCATAATAAAATTATTTTATATCTTCATCTTCACTGCCCATTAGTAAAGCAATCCATCGAGTTTCTTCATAATTTTCCAGATATTTTATTATGACTAAAGTCATAGGCACACCAATGAAAAATCCTATAGGACCTAATATCCAGCCCCATACAAATAATGAAACAAATACCACATAAACTGACATCTGTAACCCTTTACCGGTTAGTTTAGGGAATATGACGCTTTCTGCAATCGTATTAATAATTATAAAGAAAAGCCCCATCAATATAGCTCCTTGTATCCCATATTTAGCCCAAGCTACTAATACTGCAGGTATTGCAGCGATTACAATACCGATATATGGAATAAATCCCAGGAAAAATGTTAATAATCCCCAGAGAATTGCAAAATTTATGTCAAAGAGTATAAGAATAGCTGAAACACCTATACCATAAAAAAAGTTTACTTTTGCCCTTATTACAAAGTATTTGACAAAAGTACCCATAAGACCATATGTTTTAATCAATGTAGGATTATCAGCACCCAATCCATTCTCTAGTCTTATTTTTATTTGAGGAAGCTCATAAACCAAAAATATCACAGCAAATACAATAAAAGTTCCTGATGCAATAAGCCCCGCTGAATTTGTTTCAGGTATATTCGCGATGATAAATTGTATTATTTCATTTCCGTATTGTGCAAGAAAACCTGAAGAGTTTATAGATAAACTTGGAATAGCTTTTATTAACTGTGCTAAAGTTACCACTAGAAAACTTATTATTGCAAAACCTAAAGCTGAGATTCCAACTAGCGTTACTAGAACAGATAAATTGTAAGAAAGTCCTCTTCTTTTAAGCCACATCAAAAAGGGATATATAATTATGCTAATAAACATTGAGAGTAGTATAAGGCTCAAAATAGGAGCACTATATTTTAGTCCTATAATCGCGATAAAAATAACGGCTATGATAATAATTTGCCTAAGAAATGGTGGAATTTTAAAATCATCAATCATATTTTTTCCCTCCTCTAAAAAATATTTTCAAGTGATTTAATCTATTCTTGATATTTGAACTTTAAATACTTCTCTAGTTACATGTCTATTCCACATTCAACTCCTACATAAATGTGTTATATTTTGAAGAAACAATTGAAATATTCTGAGTTGATAAGAATTATACAGTGATTGACAAGGAAGTGAGAATTCCACATAAGTAAAGCAAAATTAAAAAAATGATAATAAAATAAATTTATTTTGATTGAAAAATATTTTTTTAAACTTTTAATATCCAAAAAAAGCAGTAATAAATCATTTATTTTTTATTTCTATCCCTGATCTGTATTATTCCATAGATTATAGCCCCAATAAGAAGAGCGATAAGCAATCCTAAAATGATTCCAATTATTATTGCACCTATACCCGTAAATACTGTGCTTATACCATTAGCTATTGTTGATAAAATATCCATAGTTAATATATTAGCTTTTTCAGTATAAAAAGTGATAGTCTACAGGCTTTGGCTGTATCAGAAGTAGCCAATTTTGGATAATATGTCATGGATCATTTGGCTAGTTTCTAAAATTTTGTAGAATCTATAAATTTTGTGTTCCCCAATACTAACTTTCAGTTTTAATTATAAATACACAATTTTTCTCATTTTATACTGTTTTTCCCATTTCATACGCCTGATCCATTGATTTGCTCCCTTTGATATCACCAATATTCCAAGCACCGGTTCCATAGATAATACCCATTTCTTTTACACCATTAAGGACCGAAGTAAATCCTCTAAACCCTTCTATAGTCCTTTCCAGGGCCTCCTTCCGGGGTACTGCGGCAGTCATAATAAAATATATCTCTTTATTGGTTAATTCAGTATATCTCGAATAAGTTCTGTCTATGAGTGTTTTCATCTGTGCGTTCATAGTGTAGAAATAAACGGGTGTTGCCATGACTATTACATCGGCAGCTATCATTTTATTTAGCACTTCAGTCATATCATCCTTCTGAGCACAATTGCCATCATTCTCTTTACAGTTATCGCATGCCAGACAATAATTGATTTTTTTATCTCTTAAGAAAATTTTTTCAGCTTGATTGCCAGTTTCATTAGCACCAGACATAAACTGGTCACATAACAAGTCAGAATTTCCACCTTTCCTTGGGCTGGCGGAAAGCACCAATATTTTTTTACTCATTTTATGATCCTCCATCTTTAGTCGTATTTTATTATCATTAATATAATCTATAATATTTTCATAATTTTAAATATAACCAGTATCAATTTATTTTCCTATTTGTCATACTTATTTTGATAGGAATATTATATCCAGTTCATTTTTAACTGATGAAATAGTACCTTCATAAAGTTAAGATAAAAATTAACAGATTGAATTTAATAATAAATACTTATTTAATATTTACAATTCCGAGTAAGAAAATTAAATAATCATGAACAGTATTCAATTCTATTAAAGACTCTTTTTGGTTTATGGGTTTTTGAATTATATCGAATTTAAGATGTTTAGGTGTGAAAATGAAAAAAGTGATAATAATTGGTGCAATATTAGCTTTTTTTGCAATTATTATACTTTATTCATATATAACAGTTTCTAATGGACCTATTGATCCATTAGGAAGATTAGCATTCGTAAAAATTGAAAATCCTGATATGTATCCTGGACATCCGCATTCTGAGCTTCTGGCAGAATATGCTGAGGAAAGGGGATCCCAATGTGCTTTGGTTGTACATTTTGCTGGAAGTAGTAATTATCGTAGCTATTGGCAACCAATGAACGATACAGGTACTAATAAAAGTGTGTATATTATAGAAGCATCGTATATTGATACGCAGGGAAAGGGTTCTGTAAATTTAAGTGAAATCAACAAGACAGATTCTTTGAATTTGGCTTTGTACGGGATTCCTGATAAAAGATATAAATATCTGTCAGATGGAGTAGTTTACAATTCCTACGATGCTTTAATGGCTCACGTGAATAAACTTGCACAAGAACACGGACAAAAAGGCCCTATCCCCATGGTATGGCATGGAAGTGTAAGGGGTGATAATCCAAACATAAATCCTGGATGTGGATTTCCACTATATTTCCAAATATTGTCAAAAACATATGGAGTTATCCCTGCATATGTTTACACTACCTATGGACTGATCTTCCCATATATCAATAATCCTTACAAGAATTTTGAGTTATCCAATGCAACAAAACTACAAAAACTATACAATGAAGGCGAGTTAAACTTCGATTATACAGACATATCCTCAGGTAAACTACAAAACACAACTAACAATGTAACCGCTAATATAACGAAAAATTTACCTAACTATGAATATTAATAGATGCAAGATTACAAAACGAATTGAATAATATTTTGAAATAATATATAAAATTTATAAGAATAATGTGATCACATATACTAACTCAAAATTCTCAAAAAAGTTTAAAAAAAATAATTGTTAAATTAATTTTAAATCTGGGGAAATAGATGAACAAAGGAGATTGGCGTAATATAAAGATTATAGCAGTTATAATAGCTATTTTTGCTGTTCTGTTGGCTGCAGGATTCTACCAGAATTCTGAAACTGTTCCAACTAACTGGAACTATAAACAATTAACAATGTTCAACCACTCAGAGAATAATTTTACCTTCACATATTCAGGGGATGATCAGGATGATAATGGAAATTTCTCTAAGATGATTAATAATATAAATTCAAATTATCCCAACCTTCTATTCAATATAAATGGTGGAGATTTAAGGTCAGATGCTATCTTAATGAGCAATTTTAAGAAGGATTATTTAATACCCGGAAAAGTTGCACATTTCAATAAACCGGTAATGTTTGTTATTGGGAATCACGAGCTTGTTTATGACCCAACAGGATCTAGATATAAATTTATATTCGGTTCACCAACTTACTACAATTTTACTGAAAATAACAGCTACTTTATCATCATCGATGATTCAAATAGAGAATCATTAAATAATACGCAGTTGACATGGTTGAATGAGCAATTAAATCTGAGTCAAAAATATAAATACAGATTTGTGTTCATGCACGTACCACTCTATACTCCAAATGGAGAAACAGAACGATCTATGGTCACGACCGGTGCAGGTGGAGCAGATGCACTTCAATCTCTTTTTGATTCGTATAATGTAACCATGATATTTGCATCCCACATACACAGTTATTATACAGGAGTATGGGGCAAAACACCCTATATTATAAGTGGTGGGGCCGGAGGACCTCCTGAAAAAAATGACCAACCCAACTATCATTACATTGTGGTTAATGTCACAAATAAATTAGTAACCTACATCAAAGTAAATTATTAATAATTCCAAAATATTTAAAAGAATATTTACTTCTACTATTATATTTGAAAAATCAGGATATGCTATAATATTTTGAACAAAAAAAATAGGACAGAAGTAAAAAATTATGCATAACTGATTTATCTATGTTTTTTTTGGATCTACGATGTGAATGTTTGGATAATTCATTTGGGGTTAACGTATCTTTTACACCAGTGGTCATCAATATTAAAATAAATTATTTTAATTTAAATGTTGAATTTTAATTGTTCAATCGAAGTTTTGTAAACATCATAATTTAGATAAAATATTTTATATATTATATTGATTGGAGATCAATAATGGAAAAAAATAAGAAAAAATTAAAGACTTTTAATGATTACAAAATGGGATACCCACTGGAAATACAACAGAGACTGGAAGAAATTCGATTGGCAGTAAAAAGTGTTGTTCCAGAAGCAAAAGAGACAATTAGTTATAATATGCCTTCATTTTGGTTTCATGGTAATCTAATTTACTATGGTGCTTTCAAAAATCACATTGGATTTTATCCGGCTAATAAAACAGTATTTGAAAAATTTAAAGATGAATTAAAAATTTATAAACAAAGTGGAAAAGGTACTGTTCAGTTTCCCTATGATAAACCTGTACCATTAGAGTTGATTAAGAAAATTGCCAAACTTCGGGCAATTGAGAATAACAAAAAAATTATAGATTCGCAACGGAGAAAACGTTTCCTACATGAAACAATCTATTAAACAAGCCCGCAAGCTTGCGATTCCACAATCAATTATTAGGAACATATTGAAAGTTATAGATATCGCTAAATGGTTATTTATAACTTAGTTTGTATATTTTATTCCATCAAAAAATGTCTCAAAAAATATTTTTCTTTCTTTGGTATTTGTCTGGATAATGTATTCAACTGTAAATGTAACGTGAGCTGAAAAAAACCTAGAAATGTATTTAGGAGGTAAATCTTTCAATATTTTATTTTTAATTCCGTCTTCTATTAAATTTAACAATTTTTTGTCATGATCAGGGATTTTAAGTTTGGTATTTTTAATATTATATGGTGATGACTTAAATTGTATCATGAATTTATATTTATAAGGATTATTCACTCCCCATTCTACTCTTTCGAGCCAGAACTTTTTTAAAGATTCATAATCCACTGAAGATTCTATAAGGTCCAGAAAGCTTGTTAAACTTTCTTCTTGTATAGAGGTGCCTAATTCAATGATCAAATCTACCTTAGTTTCAAAATATAAATAGAGAGTCCCTGTTGCAACGCCTGCTTCTTTAGAAATTAGTGAAGTTGAGGTATTATCTATACCTTTTTCGTTAAATAGCTTCAAAGCTGATTCAAGAATTTTCTTTTTTTTATCTTCCACAACCATTTTTGACCACAATTTTTTTTAACGTTATTTCATTTTAATTTATTATTATAGTTAAAGTGTATTTTATAAAACTTTTAAATTTTGTATCTAATCTAGTTTTTTTGAAATATCGCTACGTTTTCTGAATCTTTTCGATATCCATGTTATTAAAGGCGGTAATGTTAGTATGACAAATTTGCCCATTCATCCTTTACTTCTAAAGGTTCGCCATGAGCTGGGCAAACCCATTTAAAAGAATATTTACTCATTTTAAGTATGGATTCGTTGAGTGATTTTTCATCAGAATTCCCCATTTTAGGTAGTTTTTTTAGTACTCCATTTGAATTTCTAACAAGATCACCGGCAAATAAAATATCTTTATAGAGAAAGGATACATGGCCAGGGGTATGGCCCGGTGTGGGTATGATTTCTATATCGTCTATTTTCTGGTCATTATAAGATTTTATTTTTTCAGGTTTTTTTACTCTCATTAAAAATGATGCTACCTTTTTAATTCCAGGGCGGCTTTTATCGCCTAGAATGTATGGTATATCTTTTTTTGATGCCCAGAGTGTGGCACCTGTTTCTTTCTGAAGTAATGTAGCGTTTCCTATGTGATCAACGTCATGATGTGTTAATAGAATGTGTTTTATATTTTTTGGTTTGATATTTAAGGATTCAATTTCCTTTAAAATATTCTTAACTTTCCCAGGGTTTCCAGTATCTATGAGAATCGTTTCTTTATCCTTAATCAAATATGAATAGCTACCTTTTGTTGATTCTAAAGCATATACATTTTCTTCTATTTTCATAATTTTTACCTCTATTTATACTTTTTTTAATTCTAAAAATTTTATAGTTGAATAACTAATCACCCATATGAATGACTAATCATTCATTACTCATATACTTTCTTATTAAACCCAAAAGAATACCAATCCCAAAAGTGGATATGATAAAAAAAGACATTATCCACCTTTTATAGCGTCTAGAATATATTTTTACAAAGAAAAAAAGAGAATATACCAATATATTTTATTATCTAACGAAATAGAGTTATGAATAAAATTACTAATTAATAAAATAACAAAAATGCTAAGTCGATTTAATTAAAAATAAAAAAAGAAAAGAATATGTATCCAGGCAACACACCTTCATGATTTGGTCAGTATCCACTTTCCGATTAAATTTTTTTTTATTTTAATGATTATTCAAGAATTTTTTTATTTTTTTCTAAAATCATCGTAGGTATCTAATTTTGACCACATTGGAAAAACAATAATAATTTTTGTAGAAAACTGTAGTGTTAGATTATCTATAACTAGATGATTACTGCGGAATAAATCAGTAACAGTGTATTAGAACATCTAATATCCACACTATGATAAATGTGTATTTTAAGGGAAGTGAATAATATTTTTTTTAAGAACTGATTCTTATTTGCATATGCAATATTTACATAGAGAATTATTTTCTTTTATGAAATCGCTTTTCCCAGTGCAATGATATGAGTCCTCGCTTTGGTATACAGTAGCTCCGTTTGAAAAAAGAATTCCTGGAGGATGTAATGGTTTTTTCGCAATGAAAGTCAAGTATATGGAAATTATTTTAATGAATTCTCTAAATTCTTTATCATCTGGAGCATACAAATCAAAATAATTATCTATACACATTTTAAAATCATCTAATTCATTTTCATCGACTTCGTCATCCGATCCCTCATAGGATGAGTTGATTATCTGGTTGAAATTTTCCAAATTATATTTTGACATAGTATTGTGTATAGAATTGTTTTCACCACCCACTAACATCTCTCTAGCCTTTATTTTAGATTGATATGGTTTAATACTTCTTTTAAGATTTAAAAATAATTTTGAACTTTTAATTTTCAACACCTTGAATAAATATTCTAATTATAAAACAAAAAAAATTACATCTTTAACTGCAGGGAGATTCTCACTTTATAAAAGTAATCATATGGCCACAATTTTACTAATAAATGAGAAATAATAATAAAGTAAGTCAAATTAACCGTAATTTAAGCTTCAATTTGTTAATATGGGACGTTGAGACCATTAATTGGTATGTTGATTATAAGACTGGTTCCAATAGTTTTTTCAGTAATCTCGTTTTAGCATCATTAAGATGAGATATTGCAGATTTATATTCTGTTATTTCAGTATCGGGAAGATAAACGTCAATATTGGATAAAAATTTTATCCCAATATCTATTTCCTGTATTATTATCTCGTTGTTTTTCATTGTTTCTCTTCGATTTTAATATGTTATTTATTTATTAATTTTTAAAAGAATAAATCATTTATACTCAAAAATATTTCATACATTGTTATACTATATGATCATCGAAGTATATAGTATTTTTCAAAACCCCACCAAACCGTTTTAAATTTTTGAAAAGGGGTCGTGATAGGTGGAAGTCTTGATTCTTCCCTTTTAGACATGATATTAATCATCTATGGCGGCATTATTAGCTACAATTAAACTTTATTATCTGAGATTCGATTTCCTTCAAAAATTGCACTTGAATTGGTAGCTGTAATAGTGGGCATACGTACAGTTATATGATACTTAATGGACAAAGAACTCAATAAACAAATTCAAAAAAAGTATCCCTAAAAATTTCATCAGGTATTTTTCAGAGACACATTAATGATCTGCTTAGTATCCATTAAATTTTTGAGAATAAAATCTAATTTTGTTAAAATTTATATTAAAGTGTGCAGGCAAAATACTATTTCAAAGTCGATAGTTTATATCTTTTAACTAGGTGGATCAACATGAATACCATTAAAAATAGCAGGAAGAGCAATCAGAACTATCATCATATTTATACTTCCCATTAACGTGGCAATGAAAATATTTGTCATAGCTGTCCATTTATACTCCAAAATTATTCCCCCATATTTTTTTTTATTATTAATAACGAGTATTATATTAGATAATATTAAAAAAAGTAATTCAAACAGAAACCCATAAAAATTAAGAATAATCAAAAAACAAAATATGATTTATAAAAAGAAGAATTTTATTTAAAACTAAATTTTCCTCTTTGAACTGAATTTTTGTCCCATTTTGAATGCTTTATCGCAATCTTTTGGGAATTCTTCTTTTCTTGTTTTGGCTTTTGCTTCGGGATCAATATGTTCGGTTAAATATTTTGAGTGGTCTTCAAATAAGGTTGTGTCATTTACGATCATTGATTCAGCTTCCCCAAACATCATTTCAAATAATAGTTTGAGATCTGTGGCTACTTTATCATAATTCCACATATTCATCCAGGATTCATTTGAACTCATTGTATAAATAAATCCTACTTTCAATTTACCATCAAATAATGTCGCTGGAAAATCTGTTTTATATGCGACATATGGAAAAATAAGCCTTTCAATGAATAGTTTCGTCTTACCAGTAATTGTTCCTACATAATTTGGTGAACCTAGGAAAATAGCATCATAATTATTTATATTATCTAGAAAAGGTGTTAAATCATCATTTAAGATACATTTACCATAACTTTTGCCATTTAATCGTTTACACTCCAAACAACTAATACATCCATTATAATCTAAGTCATATAAGTGGATTAATTCAGTTTCAGCTCCCTGAGATTCGGCCCCTTCAAGCGCTTTTTGTAGTAAAGTTGCTGTATTCCATTCTTTTCTAGGACTTCCATTAAATGCAATCACTTTCATTTATTATGTCTCCTACAATTTATTTTATTAAAATATTCTGCCTTCATTTGTATTCGTTACATTAATTATTTAAATATACAAGTAGAGAGTTAGTAATATTATTTCTAAAAAGTAAGTAATGGATAAATTCATATGAACAGTGAAAATAATGATATATGTGCCCCTAAATCTGTGATTGGCCTTATTGGTAACAAGTGGAACCTTCTTATTATTTGGCATCTTAATGATCAAACATTAAGATTTACTGCACTTCAAAAAAGGATGTATAATGTTAATCCAAAAACTATCACCAAACATCTAAGAGACCTTGAAGAGAATAAAATCATTAAAAGAGTGGTATATGCTGAAGTTCCACCAAGAGTTGAATACTCCTTAACTGAAACTGGAATAGCATTTATCCCAATCCTTAAATCCATCCTAGAATGGGGATCACAATATATGGGCTTTAAATTAGATGAATATTCTAATAAAATATAAATGGTCTTACATTTTTTGGGTATTCTAGAGCGTTAGTAAGTTAATTGGTTTTATAAAATTATCCAATCAAAAAATGGAATAGTAAAAATGTTTCCAGACAAACATGGTGTAAGACTTCTAAGAAGACAAAGCCGTTGATAGATATATTTTGAATGCACCTGCGGATACCAAACAGTATGGTGGAAAGCAAAACAAAAAATAAAATCCCTAAAAAGGAGATGATAGAAATGAAAAATGAGAAAAAAAACTATATGTTACACTTCCTAAACCAAATGCACGAATAGATCTGGAAAACATCAGGAAAATACAAATTAAACCTAATTGCTCAATGTCTGATGATGGAATGTCTATTAGATCCAGAACTCCAAAAAAAGGTAAAAAGCCGAATCAGAGACGGTTTTAAACGAAACAAACAAGTTCTTTTTTTTGTATAGAAATTATAAATCGGTAAGTTATTTTATAATACCTCAACTAATTATATAACTTAAATAGTCCACAGAAAAAAATAGGATAGGTATTTCAGAGACACCTTAATGATCTGCTTAGTATCCATTAAATTTTTGCTAATAAGATCTAATTTTGTTTTAAGTTTATATTTGTGTATGCAAGCAACACACATTATTAATTTGGTTAGTATCAACTTTAGTAGGAATATTACAATAATTTTTTTAAAAATCGAATCTCAAATGTAAGAAATGATAATAATTAAATTGAATAATCAGATAACTGGAATGTAAATGATTCCATCACAAAATGTCTAAAAAAGAGAGAATAGTATCTCATTTTCTTTTCAATTATTTTAAGAGTATTATTCTTAAGATTTATTTCTACTTTTTTTTTATATTTGATTATATTCCATATAAATTTTAATTTGATTTTTTAAATTGTCAAGATATTACAAAAAAGAAGAATGATGGATTTAATTACCTAGATCCATTATTCATTATTTGGTTTTCTGTTTGTGGATATTGAATATAATTTTAATCCTGTTATTAAGATCCAGACCCAAGATGCCATGAAAAAAATCCTCTGGCTTCCTCCGGGGTAAATGTCAAAAAGAATGGTTAATATAAGTAAAATTACCAAAATAATAAATAAAAAACCGCTTCTAAATGAATATTTACTGTATTTGCTCCAAAATATGCTATTTTCGTTTTTTAATCCTTTCCCGATTAACAATTGGGCTGATATGTATGTACCAAACGTCACGGCGAATGCAATAGCACTTAAAAGATTATACGGTACTCGTACGATATAATTTTCAGGAGACAATCCTATCAACGGCAACAATCCGGCAAACAATATTCCAAAACTAAAGATTACAATAGAACATACACCAATTTTTAACAATCTATTTTTTGGTGATGGTAAACCCATTTGAAGACCAAAAGCTAAACCGATGGTTAAAAGACCTAATACTACAAAAACAAAATTTTGTATCGTTGCATAAAAGCCAACACTAATAGGGCTAATATAGATAGAACCAGTATAACCTGGTGCTAAAATTGCCGCTATTATCAACCATAAGAAAACCAAAAATAGGGGGATAATACCACAAATAGCAAAAAATCGTAGTTTATTCTGTTTTTGAATAGATATCATTGTTATTAGTTATCTAAAAGACCACGCTGCCATTATTCCTCCTTACATTTTACATATATTCTTTTTAACATTTCAATGTATTTATTATGATTCAGAAGGCAGGAATTATTTCCTTAAACTCAAGAAAATAACTCGATCAACTCGAAGACATTGTAAAACTATCAAAAATCTAACTAATCCCTAAGCAATAATGGGTAATGGGATATAAGGACTTATTAAAGAGGATTATTTCATTTATTTGTTATGGTTGTTATTATGGGTTAGTTTGACAAGCTCAATGAGTGGTATAATGTTAAATCGTTCAAAACATTCGAACTGATTTATTTAAAAGAATTTTCAGATTGTTTATCCAAATAATTTCTAATTTAATAGAAATATCTATGGATTATAGGTTGTATTCTAAAATTTTTTGAACAAATTTTTTATCATTCACTTTGAACATAATACTTTTAGGAGTTGATAGTAATGGATACAATTAAGTCAGCTTTGATTATTCAGAAAGAAGTATATCTAAAGAAAATAGTTTTGGAATATTTTAAATTAATCGGCTCGGGAAAGTTTAGAGAGGGGTTGAGTTTCTTTCGGGATGATTGCAAGACACATAATCCTTTCATATCTGGCAGCATAGAAGATCTGACCGATGCAATGGTCGCAGCAGCTAAAGATCTAGATACACAGAATGAGGAAGGTGAATTTACTGTCAAGCATGTCCTCGCCGACGGAGACTTAGTCGCAGCACACACTGAATTATTGAGCTCCAAATCCAAACCTTTCAAAGGGGGATTGAGACAGGTTCACCTTTTCCGCTTCGAGGGTGACAAGATCGTTGAGTATTGGGATATTACACAACAAGTGTTGCCAGATATGCCAAACGCAAGTGGAGCATTCTAACGAATTATAATCAACAATACTATTATTTTTTCACTGCTTATTAATCCACTAGTATATGATGCAGCAAACTACCAATAAATGGTATGCAGGCAAAATACTATGTCAAAGTCAATAGTTTTCATAATATTCAATATATTCTAATTATATAATGTACCCGTGAACCAAGGCCAGGGTTAAACTTAAAATTAAGGATTAGTATGGAATAGCGCTATGACACAACCAGTCGGACAGAGTCCCGCCGGTATAAATTGCCACATTCCGTTTGTTTCAGCAGTTTTTTGTCGAGTTTCACGACCTTATTTAGATCAGGGTTCCCGTCCTATTATTTTTTTTTCATCCTCTAATTTCCTTGAGATTGAGACTTTCTTAAAAGTTTGATATCGTTAAAACTTCATGGTCACTGTTTGAAGTATTTTTTGAAGTCGATTTCCATCCAACCACTGTGGGTGGGGATACGTACCCACCATTTTTTTTCAGCCGAGTGGTTGATTATCTGATAGACTGTAACATCTCCACCTTCGCCTCCGCCACCGGCAGTGGGGTCCCTAACTGGTTCAAACACAGAGAAGCCAGTTTCTGTCAGATTGCCATCGGCTTTGAAGAGATGCGCATTCATGGCCTCCATA
>Ga0302158_1000046_pt1 | contig 13556 bp, 10 predicted proteins | sample I_Fen_E1_1_FD_193505 | JGI IMG/M metagenome (GOLD analysis project Ga0302158, IMG submission 193505) | Peat permafrost microbial communities from Stordalen Mire near Abisko, Sweden - I_Fen_E1_1 | ecosystem: Environmental > Terrestrial > Soil > Wetlands > Permafrost | place: Sweden: Abisko...
CGCCTGCTTTAATGGGTGGTAAACTGACTTTCCAGTTTCCATCAGAATCCGTTACAGTACTAACTGTTTTCTTATTGATTCTAACCTGCACTTTCTCTCCCGGAGATGCCCATCCCCAGATTATTAATTTAGTATCTCTCTGCAGGACCATGCCATTGCTTAGAAGCAGAGGAAGTTTAATATTTGCCTGAACTAGTACGGGCAACATGAAAAGTATCAGGCAGGTTATGAAAATATGGTTGATTGACTTCTTCATTTCAATGATAATTATACAGTTAATTATTGTTTAAAAATGATATGAAACTATTTTAATTGTATGGTCTAAAAATAAAATTAATTTGAACCAATTTATTAAGAATGTCTACTTTTATGTATTCTAAAGGTACACGATTTACCTGAACCAATCGACATGCAATATAAATAGCGTTACCAGTGAGTTTCTGAGATATAAAAAAAAAGAAAGAGATCGAAAATGACCTCTTGTCTTGTTTGGTTCCCCGAATCTGTCTGACGTCAGGCAGATAGTTAAATGTTGTAAAAGTTCTTTAAAAACTCCAGTTTTGATTGGACCTGATTATATGGAGGAGGTAAGTCTCGCAACATTCAAGAGGAATTCTATCAAGTTTTGCATTAGTGATGATGATTTATAAAAAAAATTAGTGAATTCGGAAGAATTTTATAATTTAGGTCGCCGATATATATCTTTGAAGATTAAACATCATATGATTAATTAAGATACATTAAGTTATGTTTATAACCGTCTGCATAAAGCTAAAGTATCTCAAAATGAAGCTTTAAACAGACAATATGCGATAAATGAATAACTCCAACATTAAAAAGTATCTATTCTCAAAAGGTATTGACAATGCTTTCATTGGCGTCAGAAAAGCCTATGGATTCACTGCTCTTTTTTTCAAAGAAGCATTTAAAAAACCTTTCCATCTACGTGAAATAATTAATCAGTGTCTCGAAATCGGCCTTAAATCGCTGCCGTTAATTACTCTTACAGGTTTTATTGTCGGTATGGTTTTTACAAAACAGTCTCGACCTTCATTGGAAGAGTTTGGAGCTACTTCATGGCTGCCATCTTTAATTGGTATTGCAATAGTGAGGGCATTAGGTTCTTTGGTAACTGCTCTCATCTGTGCTGGCAAGGTTGGTTCCGGCATTGGTGCAGAACTTGGTTCCATGAGGGTGAACGAACAGATAGATGCTATGGAAGTTTCAGCAATTAATCCTTTTAAATACCTGGTAGTTACCCGCGTGGCAGCCACGACTATCACCATTCCGGTGCTGGCATTATATTGCAGTTTTATGGGACTGTGTGGTTCATATGTAAATGTACATTCTGAGGAAGCTATAAGCATTTTTACCTTTTTTCAAAACGCATTTTCATCTATCAGCTTTCTTGATATATTTTCATCTTTATTCAAATCAATTGTTTATGGGTTTACAATTGGCATTGTCGGATGTTATAAAGGGTACAATGCCACTCAGGGAACACGTGGCGTAGGCAAAGCATCAAATCAGGCAGTTGTACTTTCTATTTTTCTGATATTCATTGAGGAAATTGTTCTTGTTCAGATAACCAACTGGATTCGATATTTTTAAATGATGGAAAACACAAAACCAGATATTAAAAACAAAGCTGAATCGGTTATTTCAATTAACGGATTATATAAGTCATTTGACGACGTAGAGGTTTTAAAAGGCATTGACTTTACTCTTTTAAAAGGCGAGAATATGGCCGTCCTTGGTAAATCCGGCTCAGGAAAGTCGGTTTTAATAAAAATTATCGTGGGTTTGCTTAAACCCGATGAAGGTGAAGTGGTTGTACTTGGGAAAAAAGTTGAGAAATTGAACCACTCAGAATTAGACGCATTAAGGTTGCATGTTGGATTTTCTTTTCAAAGCAGTGCCTTGTACGACAGCATGAATGTTTACCAGAATCTTGCATTCCCGCTGACCATGAATTTTAGAAATCTTAGTAAAATTGAAGTTAGCGATGCAGTTGAACAAGTACTGGAATCTGTTGGTTTAAAAGATAAAATACAAGTAATGCCTTCTGACCTTTCGGGAGGTCAACGCAAAAGAATAGGCATTGCACGCATGTTAATACTTAAGCCCGAAATAATGCTGTTCGATGAACCTACGGCAGGACTGGATCCCATTACAAGCGGTGAAATTATTGATCTTATTAATGAAGTCAGACATCAAAATAACGCAAGTTCCCTTATTATTACACACGACCTTACATGCGCTAAGAATACTGGTGACCGGATAGCTATGTTATATGAAGGTAAATTTTTAACACCCGGAAAATTTGAAACTGTGTTTGATATTGATAATGAGCATATAAAAGGTTTCTATAATTATAATTTTACACGATAAACCATGAATGAATCAGCAAACAGACGCGCTGTAGTAGTTGGACTTTTTGTAACCCTAGGATTGATATTTCTCTTAGGTGGAATTCTTATGGTTGGCAACATACACAGTACTTTTAAGAATAAAATAAAAGTGGTTTCGCTTTTTGAAGATATTGGAGGATTGAAAAAGGGGAATAATATTTGGTTTTCAGGTGTGAAGATCGGGATTGTAAGCGACTTGCGATTTTATGGAAAATCACAGGTGGAAGTGAGTATGAATATTGTGACAACAGCACAGCAATTTATTCGTAAAGATGCCAAGGTTAAAGTGAGTACTGATGGATTTCTTGGGAATAAAATACTTATTATTTACGGAGGAACTTCAGGGTCACCGGAAGTGCAGTATGGTGACACATTGGAAGTGGTAAAAACTCTTTCAACCGACGATATGATGAATACACTGCAGGAGAGCAATAAAAACTTATTAGCCATAACAAATAATTTTAATATCATCAGTAAAAAGTTAGTTGAAGGTGAAGGTACCATAGGAGAATTACTAAACGATAATTCAGTTTATACTAATATCAATGCTGCAACTGCATCACTTAAAAGTGCATCTATAGAGGCGCAGCGGTTAATCAGTTCACTCTCCGGTTTCAGTTCAGATATGAATAAAAAAGGTACACTTGTACATGAGTTAACAACGGATACCTTAGTTTATAAATCACTTAAAGCTTCTGTTATAAAACTGCAGCATATTGCTGACACGGCAAGTGTGTTTATTGCAAATCTCAAAGAGGCAGAAAGTAATCCGAATACTCCGGTAGGAGTACTGCTGAATGATAAAGAATCAGGGGCCAGATTAAAAGAAACTATAAAAAACATTGAGAGCAGCTCTGAAAAACTAAATGAAGACCTTAAAGCTGCACAGCACAGTTTTTTGCTAAGAGGTTATTTTAAAAAGAATCCAAATGCCAGCACAAAGGATTCAATTAAATAGCAGATAACTTGAAGAGCAGGTGTTGGGAATAAAGTAGGTGCTACCAGACAGAAGATCACTGGTAGAATTTTTCCAAAAAACTTTTGCTCTGTATTAGTACCCGAACGGACAAAAGTTGCAACCAGTTTTCGGGCTATTTGTTAGCAGGGATATTCAAATCAACATCTTTAAATCTTAATTAAATCAGATTATTATTCCTGGCAGAAAAGACGGCCATTTTATAACGGAGTAATTATCAGTTTCTTTTTATTAAAATCAGCAGAAGCATTTATTACTTCCCTGAATTCATTAAAACTGCTTACCGGATATTCTAATTCCGGATAAACCTCACGGGAATAAATATATATTGTATTGCCAATTTGTTCATACCATGATTTGAAATAAGCACTTACCTTTTCATTTTCAACCATCTCAGCTCTCATGTTTATTTCCTCGAGGTTACTAACTTTATAACCTTTAGGGATGTTGAATTCAATTTTACGATAGAAAGAATGTACAAATTCAATATCAATCGGCAGTTTTCTTTTTGAAGTCTGATACATCTCCGTTTGAGTACCAATTGTTTTGCCAATGTTGATTATAAAATCATTACCCGCAGACTCAACCAGCGAATTTGCAGTAAGGTTTACATCAAAAATGATGGGTCTGACTCCAATATTTATTCGGGAGCCATTAATAACTTTATAAGACTGGATATTGGTGTTTTTATCGCCCATGTCAAAAACTTCGCTTATCATTTCTTTGTGTCTTTCTTCATCAATACTTTCCCAGAATGATTGAAAGCTGTATCCCAATGCACCAGACATTTCCCTGTGAATAACCATCTCAGTTTTTAACTGATTAAAATTGCAGGTAACTTTCACCAATAGAGAATCAATACTTTTTGAAATAGGTAAAACAGGTAATTCTTTAATTTCGTACGCCATTGATCCAAGTTTCTCATTGTACTTAATCGGGTGAAGGAATAACCCATATTCTCCCTGATAATTGAAAGCATTAACACCTAAGCGGATTTTTGGATCATCAGGTACAATAAACTGATCAATTTCCGGGAAATATATAAGATAATCGTCAAGAAAGTTCCAACAATTAAAATCCGGATCGAACTTCCGTTCCGTCCTGTCGCATGTCAGCACAAGTTCGAAAGGAATATTAAGATTGGTGAGTAGAGCAACAAATAATCGGGTAGCACCATATTTTGAAGTTTGTTTATTCTCAATGATCTCATCCAGAGCAGGAGTTTTTGTAATTGCATCAGAAATTGATATTTCCGTTTTTATCCAGTTTTCAACAGCCCTGATTTTTTGCTCACTATTACCACTCTTAATTTCCAGCTTCTTAGCCAGATCATTAATTGCTGTTGGTTCACTTTTTGACAACTGATATAAGTTGTTATACACATTGTTGCTCACTTTGCTCCATGAATAGACTCTTAACACAGAATTATATAAGTTATATGCCATTGTATATTCATACCTCATCAGATTGGCTTTGTAGTTTGTATATTTTTCTTCGGCCAGTGCGGGGATATAATCGGTCTTAGCCTGCATAAATGTAATTCCGGTTTTATCATCTCTTTGAGTAGTAAAATCGGGAAAGCCGTTATAGCTTTTGATAAGGTAATCAAGTTTTGAAGGGAAGGTAAAGATTACTTCAACATTCATTCGTGGTTCCTCTCCCTGCATCCGTATAGATTGAAAGGCATTAAATCTGGCACGCAATGTATAGAAATACTCAATTTCACCACCAATCTCTGTTCCCTCAATCGCAAAGATTTTATAATCTCCTTTATTTTCCAGGTTTTTGACTTCCTTAATATTTTCCTGTGCCAGTTCTGTGATTTTGCCACTGGATGAGATAAATCGGGCTTTAATATTTAATATCGCAATTACATTATTGACAGGGACATAGATTTTATTGAAATTATCGATGGCATTATTTGTTTCAACCTTTATTCTCCTGTGGAAAACATTGATTTCCTCAAAAATGTTATCCTTGTTGAGGTACACTTCCTTTATTCTTCTTTCAAAAGTAAACTTAACACCATTCACCGGATTAACAGTATCGTTTTTAAGGACTTCGGGGGTAGTATTCCAGTTATACTTATCGTATTTTGTTTCCTGTCCAAATAGAAAACCTGAAAAAAGTAAAAATGCAATAAACAAGTATTGTTTCATTGAGTAACGGTTTTATAAATAGGTATTGTTTTAATATAATTACTGTAAAGCTGACCTAACATTTCCCGAAATTGGGCCATCTCATTATCTTCTATAACTTGAAAATTTAAGGTCACTATTGTCTTTACTTTAATTTCATGACTATTGATCTTATAAGAATGATTAAATCCGAATAGTTTGTTATCATATGAAGAATTTTTTGGAATATCACGAACTTCATACCCTTTGGGTATTTTAAAGGTACAAACGAATATATGTATTTTTGTATTGTTAAGTTCAACAGGAATCCACCGGTCATCTTTAAGGTTTGTTCCAGCCATAAAACGATCGAGGTTTAGGTTTAGATATGCCACATTATGGTTAGTAGTCAGATAATCTGGCAGATAAAACTTATAGTCATATTTTAAAATAGTGTCTTCATCAGTCGTCACTATCGGGTTAACCGATTTTATTATAAATTTATTACTGGCTTTAGGCATCAGTTTATTAACAATTCCAGGTAAATCAGTAAGATCTTTCCCTTCAAAGCTATCTAACATGTATGAGCGCAATTCACCATTGATGATGCTTACCCCATTTCCTACAAGCGTATCTCCCTTTAATTCAACTGTAAGAGAGTCGTAAACAGTGTTTTTTAATGGTGAAGCAACAGGTATTGTATATACTTTATAGTTATCGGGACCATTTTCAATTAGGCATTCCTTCCCTTGTATAAAAGAAGGTATATCTTCAAGCGGATGATGATGAGTAGTTCCGTCAAGTATGACAGAATTGTTATTATCATCCCACCAAACAGCTATCATGTGATTAAAATTGAAGCTTGTTGCAAAATCAGAAAATTTGTAAGGGATATCACGGGTTCCAATCCATGAATAGCTTGCCTTCAACCCCTGAGATTTCAACATTGCTACCAGCAGACTGGTTTTATCTTTACAATCGCCATATTTTCTTCGTATAACCAGGCTTGCCTCGCGAGGAACATATCCGTTTTCACCATCTTCGAAGGCAACGTATTTAATATTCTTTTGTACCCAACTATATATTTTTCTTACTTTTTCTTTATTTAATGTTATTCCTTTTGTAAGAGAGTCCGTTAAGGCTTTTATCTCGTTTGATTCGGAGATATTTATATTGCTGATTCTTTTATATTCTATTTTATACAGATCGTCAAGGGAGTTGTTTATACATGTTGTTTTACCTTTATAATTATATTTACTGACCTGAACTATCACATGAGGTATATAGTAGTCGGCGTCCGGAGCATAATCGTCTTTTATGTAGGATTTTGGATTTGATGTATGCCATGTATAGATTTTTTTTCCAGCTTTCACTAACATTGAAAAATTGACAATTGAAGTATCCCTTCCAAAAATCTTATACTTCATTTCGACATTTTTCGGACAGGTTACAGTAAAAATATATTCATCGCCAGGGAAGTAATTTCCAAAATAAAATTTATGTGGAAATGAAGGATCGTCTGACGACATATGGAATTTGGAAATCATTTTAACGCCTTTTACTACCGAAGGGAAAGTATAATTATAATCAATGACATCATCAAAAAATAGGGCATTAGATACCTCAGTTGTCTTGTTGAAATTCGTTACAGGGATCTTTTTGTATCCTCCTTTTGCGGGGATTAAACTATACGCTTCAATATCTTTGAATTTGTATATTGCTCCAAACTTCTCTTTCGAATCAGCAAAAAAGATCGCATTATCGTTGAGAGCCAGATACTCTTTATATTCGCTAAGATTCAGCACAGGCTTTCCATCATTCATTTCTATGACCAACTCTTGTTTTAATGAAGTAAGAATAACGGCATTATTGGGATATTTCTGTGAATATCTTTCAAAATCCTTTAGTCCCTGGCCATTTACTTCACCAAATATTACCAGAATTAACAGTAAAATAAACAGATAATCTGGAATGCTAAATCTTCTTAATATCATAAATAATCCCATTTCGATATGTAAGTACTTCTTTTATACTCCCATCGGTATTATATATTTTCCATTCGCCTTCCTCATTGTCCATAAAATAATTCCCTGACTTTTGCTTTTTGCCATTTTCATTATACATTTCATATAATCCATTTCGGCTATTGGAAGTATAATTTGTCAGTTCCCTCAATTTATTGTTTGGGTAATAATTCTTGTCATATCCTTCGTTTTCATCAAATTTATACATACCCTCATGAAGGACAGAACCTGATGAATAGTATGAAATTACTTTACCATTATAAATTCCCCTGTAAAGCGGAATAATAGCTGATACATTTCCATTTGGGTAGTATGTTTTTATTTCACTGGTAGCGTCAGTTATTGGAACTTCAGGAATCATATTCCCCGATTTATCGAGATATGAATAAGCTTTCAAAGTATTGTCAACATATCGTAAACGGTACATAAAGATTCCTTCTGGAGAAAAATAATCTGAATTTCCATTTCTTTTATCATCAACATACATAGACTCACGTGCTTTCTGACCGTTATAAAAATAGCTGGTTGTTTTTCCCTGAAGTTTATCCTGCTCATAATGAGCTTCATATTCGAGATTTTTATCTTTATACCATTTCCCGTCACCTTCAGCTAAACCCGAATTATAGGGTATTTCATTAGTAATATTGCCATAATAGTCCCATTTCTTAAAGTGTCCGCTTATTGAATTATGGGAATATTCAATTTGTGTTGCTAACTGACCATTAGGGTAATATTCCTCATGCAACCCGTTTAATACATTATCGACGATGTTTCTCTTCTCCTTCAGTTTTCCATTTGGGAAGTTTATTTCAAAAGTATGAGAACCGTACTTATAGTTCATATCGGCTAAAAGACTGCCGTCGGCTTCAAATTCTTTGTATCGGATTGAATTTCCTTCATTATCATGGAATTCTTCTGATTTCATTTGCCCGTTTGGCTCGAATGAGTATGATCGGCCGGCTATTTTCCCGTTTTTATAAAAAATGATATTACTCAGGGTATCATTTTTATAATAGTAAAGCCATTTCCCTGCGACTCCTGTACTATCATAGTTACCCTGCATCTTTAAATGTCCGTTGATATAATACTCCTTATATCCACCAAGAATGTAATTACCACGTGAAGTGTATTCTTTTTCAATCTGCCCATTTTCGTTATATGTATGTTGAATGTCTTCCAAAATACCATTTGAGTAATTCGATTCGGTTGTAATTATCCCAAGTGGATTGTAGAATTTCCATTTGCCCTGACGCTTATCTTTTGCCATTAATCCTTCCGAATTCACTATGCCGTCACTATAAAATGACTTAAGATATATACTGCTGTCGGCATCTTTGGCTTTATAAACCTGATTGCCTTTGTCATCGAGACATACAATCTCCAGCAAATGATCATTTTGATACTTGAGAATCCTTTGAGTCTTGCCATCAGGAAAAAATTCAATCCGGGTTCCGGTCAATTTGCCATCTTTGTATTCACTTTCCTCGGATGTAATATTCCCCATTCTGTCATATGAAATTATCTTTCCGATAATCTGTTCTTTTCCATCATACTCAAATTCTTTGCTTTTTTGATTATTAGGGTAATACTCACAATATTTTCCAGCCAAAGTGTCATTTTTATAATTTCTTTCAGATTCTTTGCTTGAATTGGAATACCACGTTGTATAAGCCCCATCTACCATACCCTTATGATAGGAGCAGCGCTGTTTTTCATTCCCGTTCAACCATGTCTCAATATTTTCATTCACCAGTGTACCATTATTGTAAGTATATGCGCGCTTAAATCCTTCATTATAATTATAATAAACTCCCGGGCCATTGGCTAAATCCTCAGAATAACTGTTTTTAATGGTTAGAAACCCGGAATGTGTATAAGTTTCAGAAATTCCATCCTTTTTGCCGGATTTAGAATTATAGTTTTTTTCAAGAGCCCCATTTGGATAGAATGTCTTATTTGTTCCTTCCAATTTGTCATTTACAAAGTTCAAACGATTTTTTATAGTGCCATCAGGCCAATATACCAGCCACTCTCCCCCGGCTTTGTTATTTAAGTACACCCCTTTTTCGCTTATATAACCATCATCGCCAATAATTAACCAGTTTCCGTTTTTAACATCTCCTTTCTTTCCGGATAATTCCCCTATCGAGACTAAATTTCCCTTTTCATCATAATGAAAGGTTTGTTTTGTATTCTGTTCATCCTGATATGAAAAGCCATATAATCTGCCTTGATTTAGAAAGGATTGCGCCCAATTAACAAAAGAGTCTAACTTATCCTTATTTTTAGTGGACCATTTAGCTACATTATCATTATTTGTATTTTTCAGGATATAATTCAGATAAGTTTCGAAACCAACTTTTTGATATATATCAACAAACAATCTTGCATATAATCTGCTATAAATTGAAGTATCGGAAGGTTCGAAAGTAAGCTTTCGAAATAACATCAATGATTGACGTCCAGTGGTATAATTATAATCATAATCATAATCAAATTCTTTACTAAAAGCCAATTCTGATTGCAGTAGTCCTTTTATCTCATCCCATTTCTCTGAGTTAACATTTTTTGAATAGGGATATTTATATTCCTGGATTTTAAGTTTGGGTTTCTGAGAAATTGCCTCTTCGAATGCTGCAATATTATTGAGAGAAGGGTTAAGTAACAAAACCATATTGTAAGCAAGATATGACTGTGTAATTCGCCCCATCATATAATTTGCCTTTGCCAAACCTAAATGAGTTCGCGTATGATAAGGATTAATAAGTATACTTTTTATAAGTATCTCTTCGGCTTGAACCGGCCGGTCGGTGTTTAAGTAACAGATAGCAAGGTTATATAATAAATTTTGATTATATGGCCATTTTTTCAAGGCAGCAGTCATGAGTTCAATACCATCATTCTCTTTTCCCATATCATCAAGAATACTTCCCATTAAACTATATACAATGGCTTTATCATAGTCAAGAGAAAGAGCTTCTTTACATTTTGCAAGAGCTTCTTCATATTTGTCGATATAATAATAAGTCAACGCTGATTCATAGCATGCCAGCTCATAATTTGGATCGCATTTACTAACTTTCTGATAGCTGGTTATAGCTTTATCATATTCTCCCTTATTATGAAATTCAATACCTTCATTAACAAATTGATCGGAAGATAGGTATACGTTTTCCTGTCCATATATTCGTAAAGTAATGAGACTGAAACATAAAAACAACGATGCAATAATTCCTTTTTTCATTATTGTAAATTATCAGATTAGAGTAGACCAATCAAAAATACAGATTGAAGGAAATAAAACAAAATTAATCCTAACCGTTTTTTAAATATAAGGAGATTTTAAGCAGATCTGTCTTACAAAATTGAATACTTTTTTGTCAGTTTAATTGACAAATTCCCTGGAAATAGTATTTGTCTTTTTAGAATTATTATTTGCTGATTAGTGCACCTGAATATTTACCAGGGAAGCTATATGTAATATTTGTATATATATAATGCTTTGTATTAAAAGTTAACAACAAATGAAAAGGCCCCATATTTCTATGAGGCTTCTCCGTACCCCGAACTGACGAAGATTGAAACCAGTATAATATTCTTTAAAATGAAAAGCACAGGTCATATACCTGCGTAAGTGAAGACATTATTTAAAGATCAATAACTAAGACCAAATCCAAATTTATACAACGGATTTTCTGAATCATAAGGCATATCCTCCTTCTGCTTCCTCACTGCATCCATCGATGAAGGCATCTCTACAGGAAGTTTACCCCGTGGATTAAAATTGCCGAATATAACATCGAGAAGGGCTTCATCACTTGCTCCGAAGGTTGCAAGAAGACCTTTGCTTGCAGCTGATATCTCGGGTATTACGGCAGGCCTGCTCAGATAAATATCAACAATGGTTGGAACTTTTGTTAGAAGTGCAAGAATTTCTTCCTTTTCCTTTCCTTTGAAATCAAGATCACCTGCTCTCATCAACCTGCCTAAAATTCCAGAATTTGGTAATACCCCCGAAGGAGTCTGGAGTCGTATAATAGCTATGTCCGCCAGTTCCGGTTTATCTACGACAGTTCCGAATTTTGCAGCTTTTGTATCATCAAGATAACCTAAGTATATACATTTCAATGATCAAAAATATTGATTTTTTTAATTAAAAGGCATAATGCCTCAAAATATTTTCTAACTTTACCACAGTTAGTTAAAGAATAATGAAACGACCATTAAAGATATTACTCGATGAATATTTTAAGGACGGAACTGAATCCTTCCTGTCGCATGTTTCAACTAACAATGTGGTATTTGGCTATGATCATCCCAATCTGAAGGTTCTTGTTCAAAGGATTCCCGGATATGATTTCTGGATGCTTCCCGGTGGATATATAAAATACAACGAGAATCTGGATGACGCTGTATCCCGGAATCTGAAAATGAGTGGTGTTGAAAACGTATTTCTTAGGCAAATAGGGACTTTCGGCGATGCGTTCAGGATACCGGGACTTTCTGAAACGACCCACAAGAAAAATTCCAGGTATGGAGATATTCTGAGGTGGGCTTCCAGAAGATTTGTTACTGTAGTATATTATGGACTGGTGAAATACCATCAAACAAGGTTAGTTAATGGACCTTTATCCTCAGAAAGCACCTGGATGGATGTTAATAACCTGGAGAACCTTGGCGGAGATCATTCTTCTATAATTGCGACATCAAGAAAGTTGCTCGCAATAGAGCTTCAGAACTGTCCGGTGGCTGCGAGGCTTTTGCCTGATACATTCACCCTCAATGAATTACGTGGACTTTATGAATCGATTCTGAACCGCAGCATCGATCGTGGCACCTTCAGAAGAAAGATCCTTAGTCAGGGAACAATTGAGAAGATCGATATACGCAAGGACATAAAGGGCCGGCCGTCGGATATTTATCGTTTCAATCAGGAGAAATATCTGCAATCGCTGAATGATGAGGCGAAGTTCGGATTTTAATTTCAGGCAGAGTAAATTTTCGTTTTTTCCCTGAAATATACTTTAGTTTCATTTCAATCTTATTGTTTATCTTTATTATGTGCGATCATTGAGTGTCCCTTTTTGAGTGTGAGGGGTCGCGATTTAGTCCTGTAAGTATTTTTTAAATCTTTTTTAAACCCTTTTTCATCCGTCATTAATGAGTTTTTCATAATTGTGACTAATACATTTGATATAAATTATTTATCAATTAATTAAACTCAAAATCTATGAAAAATTTAAAAGGTGTCTTAGTCGTGTTTATCCTGATATTATCAGGTTCAGGTTATCTTTATAGTCAACCGAAAGCATTTAATTTAAGTACAAGAATCCAGTTTTTCACCTTTACAGAAACCAGCGAAATAAAACTTCCTGTTTTTCAGATCGGACCACTCAACCTTAAAATCACTTCTACTCTGTTTGCCGGAGATCTTACGATAGAATTCTACGATTCCAAAGGTGAAAAACAAGGCAACTTTTCCATAGCTAATCAAGCAATTTTACCCAAGCCGGATTCAATAAAGAGACCGCTCAATGAGACTGTAAGAGGTGAAATTACACGAAATTTTGAGAACCCGGGAAAAGGGGAGTGGATGGTAAAATTAATTCCCAAAAATGCCAGTGGTTTCCTTGAAATTAACTCAACACAGGATGCAAAATAGGAAAATATATTCATTATCTTTTATCCATTGATACCGAAGTTCATGAATATCCACATGATGCTTTTTACCCTGATTTTAACAAGTTTATTAAGCACAAACGCAATATCACAATCAGGTATTACCGGCCATATTCTCATTGATACTTCAAAATGGACCCCAGTAGTCTATTTGTCACTCATCGATAATTTCGACCAGATGAATTCAATGACAAATGAGATGATAATTGATAAGGCTCTGATTGATAATGAGGGGAACTTCAGGTTTAGCACTAAATATCTTCCCGAAGATGACCGCCTTTACAGAATCCATATCTCACGAAGAAGCGATCCTCCGGCATCATTGACTATCGGTGGTAAAGATGAAAAT
>Ga0302158_1000053_pt1 | contig 12868 bp, 18 predicted proteins | sample I_Fen_E1_1_FD_193505 | JGI IMG/M metagenome (GOLD analysis project Ga0302158, IMG submission 193505) | Peat permafrost microbial communities from Stordalen Mire near Abisko, Sweden - I_Fen_E1_1 | ecosystem: Environmental > Terrestrial > Soil > Wetlands > Permafrost | place: Sweden: Abisko...
AAATTTCAATGTTTCTAATGCACCATATATTAAATGGACATTATTATTGGAAAATTCGATAATATTTTGGTTATTGGCACCGTAAGCTTTGAGAAATGGTAATATAAGTTTTAATGTTCCTCCTGCATTGTAACCCTGTCTCTTTAACACATCTGCAAGTAAATCGTCGTATCTGCTAATAATCTTAAAAAATTTATCTCCATCATCTATAAAATGACTTGAAAGCTCGAATGCATTATCATTCAACGATATGGGGCCTTCACAATCAGAAACAAAGAATTTTTTCCCCAATTTCTAATCCTCCTGATTATAAAATAAAGTTCTTTTAAACAAAATTTATTCCACTTGTTCAGTTTCAGTGGAATCAGTCTTTAATCTGATAGCATATACTGGGCATAATGTTTCACATTCACCACAGAGAATACATTTATCACTGTCAACAATCACTTCATCTTTTTCAAGTTTTAAGGCGCTTGTAGGACATTTTTTAATGCAAACTCCACATGCCATGCAAGCATCCACATCGGTGACAATTTCTCCTGTTCTTGGACCCAGCAGTTCTTCCCTTACAAAAAAGATCCTGTCCTCTTTTACAGTGAAATATTCTTGTCCCATAGTGATTGCATCAAATTGGCATTTGTCAACACATTTTCCACAGAAAACACATTTATCATCTATATGTATCGGGGAGGGAATTTCAAGTTCGATTGAGTCAACTGGACATTCTGCAATACATTCTCCGCATCCAATACAGCTATCTTCAATAACTTCAATCTCACGTTTCGGAGTTGTAGCACCTATTATTTCCTGTATATCTTCTATTTCAAGGTCAGAACTGATCATATTTTTAATTTCGTCCTTTATCAATTCTGTTACATCTTCTTCAAATTGTTTTTCAGAATGTTTAAGTCCGATTTCTGTTGCAATGGTCTTGAGAATACCGTTGATCTTTACAGCGTCGGCTGAAAGTTTACCTGCTTCCTTTTCCATGAGTTCAGATACTATTTCCATGGTTTTTATCTTACTGAAATTCTGGTAGGCTCTCTTCCTTGATGAATATTTGATAGCAGCTGATGGACATACATTCATGCATTCCTCGCATCTGGCACAGTACGATGGGTTTATGAACGGTAGTTTGCTTACATTTCCAACATTTATTGCTCCTCTGGATGGACATACTCTTGTACAGGTCATGCAGCCTATACAGTTCTTTTGATCAACTACAATGGCCTTACCACCAACAACTGATCTTGGGAGTATTTCACCATATTTTATGGCTTCAGTTGGACATACTCTTGCACAATATCCGCAGCGCACACATGTGTCTTCATTTATTTCACTGTGGGCTTCTTCTGTACCTGAGGATATGAGTTGTATTGACCCTGTTTTACATGCTTTAACGCATGCACCGCACTGCCTGCATAGTTTTTTGTTGATGTTAGGAACATTTTCACGTATAGGTTCAGATAAGGTTGTTTTCATTTTTATTGCATTGTATGGACAAGCCTCTCTGCATAAAACACATCCTACACATTTATCATTTATTTCTATTTGACCATTGCTATTTTTCTGTATGGCATCAACTGGACATGAGAATAAGCATGGTTTCTCTTCACATTTTTCACATATACTGTGATCTACCTTGTAATCCACCTCTACTTCTCTGAGAGGTTTGCTGTACTTTTTAATGTTATTTGTGGTTGTTGGAATATTATTCAACTCCTTACAGGTAAGTCTGACGATTTCAGAGTAACGTGTATAATGTTCTCACCATCGGTGGATGGTTTAAAGAGGAATCTTGCAATATAATAACCTATAGCACCAAATGGGCATGTTTGATAGCATATGCTGCATCGTAAACATTTATTCGTATCTCTTACTACTCCTTCTTCTGGTGTGTACTTTATTGCATGAGAAGGACATTCATTAACGCATAATCTGCAGTCTGTACATTTATCTTTGTCCCATGTAATAACCCGTAGTTTAAGCCTGTCAGTTATATTTTCGATGATGTCACCTATTAATTCATCGTCTTGAAGTATTTCCCGTGCTTTTTCAATGATATCCTCGGCAGAAATGTCAAGTTTGAAAACTTCACTACCATTTATATGTTTAATTTCATCCTGTTTTGCTTCTATTTTAGCTTCTAATGTGTCTACAACCAGGTTTATAATCTCTTTCTGTTCTTCAATATGAGAGATGTGAATTCCCTTGATTGCACCCTTAACAGGGCATGTTTTAAGACATTCTCCGCATGATATACATTTTTTCTGGTCTATCAGAATCTTGTTATCTTCTTCAACAATTGCATCACCGACTTTACAAGTTTTCATACATTTTTTGCATCGTATGCAAAGGTAATCATCAATAACAAACTTCTTATCTACGGGGAGAATGGTAAAGTCTTCTCTTATAAGATGGTTTTCACCACAGGTAAGTGTTTTAGGGTCCGTTGGACAAACCTCTGCACAGAAACCGCAGCGTATACATCCCCTGTTGTTTATGACGGGATAGGTTATACCCTCTTCATGGGCCTCATCTTCATCCCTCACAAGTTTAATTGCCATTGGGGCAGGACAGGCTGCTGTACAAGCACCACAAGCTATGCAATTCTCTTTATAAACTTTTGGATAGTCTCTGAACCTTGATGGTGTCTCCATTATTTCAGAGTTGCTTTTGGCTGCTACAAAATTTTCAGCCCATGACTTTCTTGCAAATTCGTATAAATACCATATCACCGAAGACATACTACATCATCCTTTTAACTTAGAATTTATATTGTGGACACCGTGGAAATCCAAGTGTCTTCCTGATTCATCTAAAATTATAACCCTTTCAGTACACGCAATACATGGATCTGAAGTTGCATATGTAGCTACAGCATCTGCAACTGTTGCAACATCGTTAAGCATGTACTTGGCACATGCATCTATGTTCATGATACTGGGGGTACGTATTGAAACATTTTTTATGAGGTTTCCATTGGTTTCAATAGAGTAGGTAACCTCACCCCTTGGTGCTTCATTTCGCCATTCAGCAATACCTGCAGGTATTTCAATTTTTTTACGAACATCACCGGGTGGAAGATTTTCAATTACTTGTTTTATTAGGCTTATGGATTCCCATACCTCGTCAAACCTGTTCATGGTACGAGCGAAATTGTCTCCTTCCTTCCTCCAAACAACCTTCCAGTCCATATGATCCCTGTAGGTATGATGCTGTTCCCTAACATCGTGCTGAAGTCCTGAAGCCCTTCCGATTGGTCCAACAGCCCTAGCCATTAATGCTTCGTCACGTGTCATTTTTCCAACATCGTGAGACCTTAAACCAACAAGCGGGCCCTGTTCAAACATCTCAACGTATCTTCCATATTCAGATTCTAATTTAGCCATTATCTCCATTATAGAATCCATATGGGATTGTTTAATATCCATCTTGACTCCACCAACTACGTTCCAACCCATGTTAACCCTGTTTCCAGTTAAAAGTTCAATTGCATCCATAACTGGTTCTCTTAAAGCCAACATGTACATAAAGAGGGTTTCATGTTCCATTGCCTTGAAATATGTTGAATTGGCGAGTAAATGGCTCTGAATCCTGTCGAGTTCGTTGGTTAAAACCCTCAGGTACTGTGCCCTTAGTGGAGCAGTTTCTCCTGCAATCCTTTCAAAGGTTTCTGCAAAGGTTTGTGTATGTATGTAAGAGCATATTCCACAGACCCTTTCAGAGAGGAATATTCCCTTCTGCCATGTTTTGCCCTGCATAACCCTTTCAATGCCTCTGTGAATGTATCCGTAATCAATTTCGGCGCTTATTACTTTTTCGCCTCTTGTTTTAAGTTTTAATCGTAATGGTTCCTTTAAACCCGGGTGTATTGGTCCTATAGGAAGTATCATAATTTCTGCCTCCCTCTTGCAGCTATTGCATCTGGTCCTACAGCTAAAATGGCTGCTAATATCTCTGATGGACGTGGTGGACATCCTGAAACTTCAGCATCCACCGGTATGAAGTCGGATACTGGTGCGTAAACACTGCATCCTTCCTGATTAAAAACATCACCTGTTAATGGGCAGTTGCCTATTGCAACCACGATCTTGGGTTCGGGAGCTTTGGCATATATTCTCTGGAGTTTATCCCTCCATTGTTCAGCCATTGCACCTGTTACCAGGATAACATCTGCCTCCCTTGGGTTGTTGTGAACGTAAATACCATACTGTTCAAGGTCGTACCGAGGAGATAATAGGGCAACTATTTCTATGTCGCATCCATTGCAACCTCCTGTGTTTACTAGGCAGACGTGTATGGAACTTTTCCGTATAATGTCTTTAAGACCATCTAACATTTCTTTACCTCTTAATTATCTCATTAAATCTTCAAGTAAATCTTTTCTGCCTTCTTCTATTGCTTTATCGTAAGATTTATTTTTTCTAAGAACTTCATGAGCTATTTTATTTTGAATTCTATTTGATTCCTCTTCTGTAAGGATGTTCATAACATCACAAAGCCAGCAGAGTCTTAAATCAGCATGTATTCTCTCTTTAATACATCTAAGCTGGGATGATTCAAACCTGGGATTTATAGCTTCGAGGCTAGACATGTCCAGCCGTTTCATTAGCACTTCTTCAAGTTCATCTGTGGATATTTCCAGTTCTTTGGCAAATGGAATCACAACATCCTCACGCCATTTGTAACTTTCTATTATCCTCTTTTTCATGGTTATGAGAAGTCTTTCATTTTCAATTTCTGTATTTGGTTTGTATCCGCTCATACCAACACCGTCCCCATCCAAACAATTGCTGCAAGAATAAATCCAATAACTGTTTCGTAGTTACCGTATCCTGGCCTCATTCCAAGTACTATGGCAAGTAGGAATATTCCTACAGTAATTGTTAAATATGAAGGTATTAATGTGATTAAATAGCCATTTACTGCAAGCATCCATCCAATTATGGATATTATCAGTGCGACTACATCAATATTTTTGGTGACATAAGGTGCAGTGTACTTACGGTAACTCAGTACAAGACCCACTATGGATCCTAATACAAATGAAATTATGTATATGAGATAAGTTGTATCGTTCATTGAATCACCATTTTTATGCAGGCCTGTAGAGATAGATGAAGGAGATTATTATGGATATTAAAATGATTATCATGGCCCCTTTCTCAGCATTCTCTGCGAGGTGTACAAATTTATGTTTGTACTGGAAAAATGTCAGGATCATGATTAGAAATACTGCAATTGTAAGTGGCAGTACGTACAGCCGTTGTTGAAAAGCTGCCAATCCACTTGCAAGCACAGCACCTCCTGCTGCAAGAGCCATTAGGAACAGTATATCTTTTTCTTGTTCTTCCATTTTCAAATCCTCTTTAAGTTATCAATCTATGATTTTTGTTCAATTTAAACTTTGTATAATTTAATCTAAATTCCTTTAATCCTTTTAAAACTTAGATCATGAGGAGCAGGATTGAACCTACTATTCCTATGAATGCAAAGCTGACCTGCATCATTACAGAATGGTTTGGATTCAAGAGAGGTGTCGTGGCATTAATAAATGCGACAAGAGCTGTTAGAATTACCATTCCAATCAAATAAGCAGGTATGCTTAAAGGGCCTAGGAAAACTGTTAAGAATATCCATAGGAGCATGTACCAAGCTATGGATTCAGATATCATCAAGTATCCCCTTAACAGTCCGAAGTGTTCTGTTTCGTATCCTGATATTATATCTTTTCCCTTGGTAATTGCAAAGGGTGAGTATGGTGACTTTGAAAGTATTAATACAAAGAACATTAAAGCCGCAAGTGGTATTGCAAATAATAAAGGTCCATGTAGGGATTGATAGTTTACAATACTGGTTATGTTCATAGTTCCAGCTTTAAGATAGATTATAATTAAAACTGCAAATAGTGGAACCTCTGCTGCAGCTGAGTAAACTGCCCTAACACAGCTAAGCTTGCCGTAGGGTGATCCTGACGATGATCCTGCGTTGTGTTCAACTATTTTGTGAATGGCGTATATTGCAAATATCAGTAGTAGGGATCCACCAGTAACTGGACCAACAATTACAGCTGCTACCCATATAACACATAACATTGCTGTTATTGCAATATAAAACGGCATAGCCGCTGTTTTAGGGAAAGCTGATTCTTTTATAAAGAATTTTAGTGTGTGTAAAAGGTGCTGGATAACAGGTGGTCCGGGTCTGCCTTGAATTCTGGCCATTATCTTTCGCTGAAGTCCAAATAGGATGCTTCCTATTAGAAATGCAATAATAACGTTTAATAAGATGTTTGACATTAAATTCATCTGATCACCGGTAATTTCTCCAATACAGTTGATTGCATTGTTGTCATTATGTTGGAATTCATTGTTATAACTCTGTGATAGTTAAATTTTTATTTATGTTTAGTATCCAATGAATGGTTCTCTTCTTTTATCTTCTTCATCTTCCTTACGGCCTTTGGCCATTACAATGAGTCCAAAGGAAAGTATGGATACTGGTATGGCCACCAGGGAAATTCCATACACTATCCAGTTAGCTGGGTTGAAGATCAGCGCATACCCTATACTTAGTAATGAAATTATTAAAAGTAACCAGCTGATTGTTTTGAGTTTATCCATTTAATTTTCACCTTAAAACGGTTTGTTGATTATGAGAAGTATTTCAATGACCCTTACAATTACCAGTAGCGAGCTCAGGTGAATTATAAGTAGAAACGGCGAACCCGGAGTTCTGAACATTTCAGCCTTGGTAGCAAAGAATGGTGCAACACCTGTTTCCCCTGCAACACCAAGGAATAATAATATGGAACCCAGTAGCATCATAGGTGTGGTGTATGTCAAACTATTAATTGCGAGAATACTTACAGTTCCTGCTGATGCTAATATCAAGGCAGCACCTGCAAATAGAGGTGTTGAAGCAATCATTGCTATCAGACCGTACTGGAAAGCAGCATCTAATACATCTATCTGTTTAACCGCTCCCACAATTCCAATGTTGACAATTCCTATTAAACATACGAAGAGTGTGAAATCAAAAACATCACCTGTTACCATGGCACCTGCGGTTGCAAGTCCACATATAATTGCAAGAAAACGTCTGAACTTGAATTCCTTCTTAGCAACCGTTAATTGTCGATCCCCGAGTGTCCCGAATTCAGCTTCAACTTGGGTTTCTGTTTTACTAATTGCAATGATGAATGTAAATGCCAGTGCAGCTGCAAACATAAACAGGTTAAAGGAGGTCATGTAGAATACAATGTCTCCAAGGGGTATGATTCCTATTATTTGTGAGCCTAATATTGATACAACCATTTAACATTACTCCTTTCTGAATTCTTCTCTGTTCATAACGCCTATTAAACCTGCTTTAAATGCAACCTTAATAAACACTCCAAATGCTGCAAGCATCAAGCCTAATAACCAGTAGTTTGGGAATACAAATAATACCAGAAATCCCATGAGCCATAAACACCAGGCAATACCCGATGCTCCTGCTATACCCTCCCATAGACTTGAAGGCACCCCCCTTACAGTTAAGGACATTACATAAAAGAGTATCCCTCCTCCTGCAATTGCTCCTCCTGTGAATCCTGAGAGAAAAGCACCGTATATAACCAGTATGACTGCAATAAATACGGGTGCTGTTTGGAGTATCTCCATGTCGAAGTTGAGCGGTGTGGGTATTAGTGCAACTGATTTACCTGTTTTACGCATCTCCCTGCTCATCAATATCTCGCATATTGCCAGAATCTCTGCAAGTTCAACAACCAAACCTGGTAGTATAAGAGATTCTGCAAGGTCTGTTCCCACAGCTGCAACAATTATGAGCATTGCTATGCCTACAATATCTGTGAGTATCAAAACATGTAGATCATTTTTCTCAATGGATATACCAAAGAGACCTATTAGTGCAACAATAATTCCGACAATTACTGCCGGTGCATATATTGCAACAACTACAGGAGAAACAACTGGAGGTACAAGGACCAACATCAGTCTTCCCTCCTCATTGTGAAGTTTATGGCAATAAATGAAGCTATCACAAATGCCATCATGAGTATGCTTGATTCGAGTACTGTATCAAATCCCCTTGTGTAGTAGAGGATCTCATCTATGAGTCCTCCAGGAGATGAATAAATGGAAGTACCGTAGTAAAGTGTTGTATTTTTAACACCCATTGCAATTGGGGATAAGTATGCAGTTATTTCTCCTATTGCGGGTAAGAATTGTGGATACTGTGCCTTCACAATTCCCCTTTGCACGAAGGGTACTCCTCCCCTGTCATACGGTGCCAACGGATCAATGGAATTTATCTGATTCTGAGGTTCTGGTCTTGGATAAAGTTGATGATCGTTAAGTGCAAGGGGTATAACTAAACCTCCCAATAGCACAATTGCAAGTAACAGTGCATAGAGTCTTGGAATCCTGTCAGGATTCGCGAGGGAATTCCAGAATCTTCCTATACTCTTCAAAGCTCGGCCCCCATTTCTTCTAATCTTACAATAGCTCTTAAAAGTATCAGTGTAATGATTGATGTAGCAGCAATAAATGTTAAAAGTGCTATGGTGTGGTTGTAGCTTAGAAATATGAGCGAAACACCTACTGCAGGGATTTCAGTGTTCAAAGTCCTTACCAATGGATCTTTAACTCCAGGACCTATTACAGTAGCTATGCTTCCGACTATAACCAGGAAACAACCTGTGTAAAACCATATATAAACATCAAGCAAAGAATCCGTCCTCCTGGGATTTTATTTTTTTCTTACGTATTTCATCAAGCTTGGTTATAGCAATTAACATTATAATAGTTGATATAGGATCGAATACAGCTGCCGCCACTGCAACATCGAGATACTTTGCAGATACTATCAACCCAATAAAACCTCCCTGAAGAAGTGCAAACATTATAACTTTATCCATGGGTTTTTTGAGCAGTATAATACCTGCTGTTCCAATTAAGAGAACACCTACAGATACAGTAGTCAAAGTTATGAGGTCTAGAAACGGATACATATATTCCACCATTCACAATCCTTAAATTTTTTTTAATTATTTAACAATAAAATTTTGAATTTTTAATATGTTATTCATCCAGTATTATTTCATTTTTAACCCGTCCAATGGAGTAGGCTATGGCATTTGAGCTTATAGTAGAAGCTATAAAGTATGTAATGGCAATAATTGCACCAAATGGTGTTTGGATATATAATGCCATGAGACCGGCTATTCCGAAACTCATTGCATTAAGGTAAAGCATCCTTTCAGATCTGTCCTGTGCAAAAAGGGTTCTGAGTGCCATTAAAAGAACAATAATTCCTAATATCTGGATCAGCATAATAATCGACCTGTTTTTTTATAATATTTATGATTGAGATGATTTTTGAGTTCCATAATTAATACCTTCAGGTTAGTTTGGTGTGCCTTCCCATTTTCTTAGCTATTTTTCCGAGTAATCTTGATGAAAATGGATGGTATAATCCCTGTATTGTTACTATTGCCAGTACCATTCCAACTATGAAATCTGCTGGGCCTATTCCGATATACGATGCAGCAAATATTATACATGTAATTGAGAGTGCTCCTGTTGTGCCTGCATATCCTGGGTCTGCACATAATCTGTTACCGAAGTATACTAATATAGCGGCTATTAAACCACCTTCAGGTGTACCTATGGTGTAACAAGCAGCGGATGCTAGTAATGTTCCAGCTGAAGCATCCGGAGAACATACAATGTTTCCCTGGAAGAATCCTCCTGCAAGGTCTCCTCCGCGTCTTTTAACAGATCTTCCAATGACTTCAGCTCCCTTAACACCTGGCTGTTCGGGAAGCCCCATCCATGTGTCTATTAAAACGAAGTTTATCCACGAAAGTACAGCAGCTATAATAATTGCAATGATCTCATTCATGAAGATTCCTCCGTTTGAGGTTTTGGCAGAAGACTTTCAAGGAAGTACTTGGCAAAGATGGCTGTTAAAACCCCTACAACAACTGCAACCAGCAGTCCATTATGTCCTAGTTTAAACAGAATGGCAGTAAATCCTATGGCAAGAACAGATGTTGGGAATACTATACTGATGGTAAATGAATATCTCATGGGTCTTTCAGGCAGAATTGGCATTCTCAAAAACAGTCCCACTATTATGGCAGATATAATCGCCAATATGTAACTCAATATGGTTATCAATACATTAGCATGAATAATCATGATAAAACATCAGCCTACTCGATATATAAATGTTTTCTATTAAATTATTAATGAAGAATGTGTATGAATAGAACACTCTTTCAATTATTTAATCTTGTTAACCAGTATAAAAATCTTTTCAAGAATTATAGTATAATATCTAGAAAAAATGAATGTTATAGGTTGGTAATAACATCGTCAAAATTTTATACTTATGATACTAAATTAACGTTCAAATTTTTAACTGTAGTACACCCTTGAATCACCATCATCAAATATTCTGTTTTTAAGGTTAACTACACTACTTAGATCTGCATATATTCTGTTACGGTCGGCTCGGCTTGTATATCCTACAAGATAACCGTTTTCCGTGTTTAATTTTCTTAAGTACATATAGGTGTTGGTGGCGTTGTAGGGTGTGAATTCAGAAATTCTGTTGTTTGATGAAATTTCATTAATATTCGGTGTGAACCTGTAAAATATGAATTTACCATAAACGTCTGTGTAAATGTTGGAGCTAACATTATTCTCTATTAACCACTGCGCACCAGTACCTTCCTCATAATCAAATAGTGGATAATAATCGGATAATCTGTCTTGATTGCTCAGATGCATTGGAATAGACTGACCTGCCAGTACACTAATAAATCCAGTGTTAAAGAGCATGAAAATTAGGATAAATACCGAGAATATCTTTAATGAACCTTCACCATCAATTTTTCTCCTTCTAACAACTTCATAGATTGATACAAAGACTTTCATACCTCCAATAACACATAAGGGAGACAGGATGATGAATGATAATTCGTATATTCGGGATATATTAAATGCACCTTCAAATGAAGGAACAAGGAAACCAGCAATTAGCATAACAATACCAACAACTGAAAAGGCCATATAAGTATTTTGGAATCTTTTTTCATAGATTTTCAGAAATACAAGAGCCATGCCCATTAAGCTGAAGAATACAACCGCGAAATTTAGGTACCTCAAAACAGTAACGATCCAAGTTTTTTCTTCCCCTAAAAAGAAGCAAAGAATCACCAGAACAACGATACCTATAGCAGCAATTACTTTGTTGTTTAGTTTATCCCGAATTTTATCATGAATTGTGCCTGTCCAATTGTGTTCAGTCTTATGAAACCTTCTTTGAACTATTTTAAACATGTATAATATAATTAAAATGATAATAATCAATAAAACTATTAAAAGACCATAGATCAAAGGACCGGGAAATAGTCCTAATTGTTGAATCGATAAATTCAATGTATCAAAAAAGTCTTGTTTGATGTAGGTTGAAACATCAATTATCGAATTAATAGCGAGTCCCTGAGAGAAACTACTATACCATATGTAAGCAAATAAAGCCATGAAGACCGTAATTGAAGGTAATAGAAATAAGAGAGTCTTATTTCCTTTAAAATCTAATTTTTTCCTGGAGATATTGAAATGAGTAATGTTAAACAATCCCAGCATCAAAGTAACCCCCATAAGGGCTGTTATAAAGAAGTATGCTGTTGAGTAGTGGGAAACAACAAGGCCCATGCTGAAAAGAAACATTAGCAGTATTAAATTTAATTTTAATTTTCTATCTAAAAATAACAGCAGCAAAAGCACCAGAAATAGTTCGGCTGTCATTTCGCGAGTTATTGAAATTAGTTCAATGTAAAATGTGTTAAATGAAATAAAGAGGAAAACAGCCATAAATGATATTTTAGAATATTGAGTCTGGGATTTAAATATCTGGTACAATCCTAAAGGTATTAATGAAAATATGAATGGAATAATTATCTTTAAAACATAATCTAAACTGAGATTGGTTAACATGGAATATACTGGACCCAGAATAACAATACTAAGCATAGAATTGTAAGCATCAGGCAACATGTAATTCCAGTGGGAGTAGGTTAAAACTAGATTAGCCAGGTAATATTCGTTTTGTATGTCCCATCCCCATACGTAGGGTGAAATTAACGAACTCATATATATGAGTGATATGGAAATGATCCAAAGGGTAAAGGGGTATAATTTTTTTTGTATCTTATCTGTAACCACTAAAACAAAGTTTACAGCAATTAATGCCAATAAAATCATGGTAATAATATTGTTATGATATAAATTCATGGAGTAAGAGCCAAAAATGGCAAAAAACGGGATTAAACACAGAAATAGAAAGACAGGTGAAAATAGATCCTGAGTGTCGATTAAAGTGGACGTATCAAAATCTTTATCGCTGAAGTAACTTAAAATGGATAAAATAATCACATAGACAGTTATAACCACAGCTATGGGAAAGATTGATAATGGGCTGGAAATTCCAATAAATGGAAGTATCATGTTAGCCAAAAATCCTAAAAACATCACACTTAATACGCTCAAACCTACAGCATACAGCAATGATTTGATACTGCCCATCTGATGTATTCTAAGTATTCTTAAGATCAAATATCCAGGTATGAATGTTAGATAAATGAATACTATTAACTGACTTACAACTGGAATCGTAATGTTCTTAAGACTTAATCCAACAACTACCAGCATCAAGATTTGTATTATGATAATCAATTTTATGAACCGACCAAATTTCCAGTCGTTTATTTGAAGGGGATTATTCAGCAACATTTTAAATCTTTTTTTTAATTTTCTAGGGTAACACTCTTATAAAAATAAAATTATGA
>Ga0302158_1000055_pt1 | contig 12511 bp, 10 predicted proteins | sample I_Fen_E1_1_FD_193505 | JGI IMG/M metagenome (GOLD analysis project Ga0302158, IMG submission 193505) | Peat permafrost microbial communities from Stordalen Mire near Abisko, Sweden - I_Fen_E1_1 | ecosystem: Environmental > Terrestrial > Soil > Wetlands > Permafrost | place: Sweden: Abisko...
ATGATAAGGGATATTGCTCGTGATAAAACTTTTACAAATAAATATATAACCAATATTGCAATTATAAGAGTTTTACTTGTAATTTTAATGGTAGCATTAGTTGCTATAACAGTTAATTTAATTGGTTACAATCAAGTTACAACCACTGTTATATACCTCCTAACATTATCCACCATAATAACAGCTTTTGGTAGTATTCTAACCTCAGTTTTCCAAGCCAATGAAAAGATGAATATTTATCGATTAACATCGTCTTTAACAGTGTGTTAATGCTAGCTGGAACTCTGATTGGAATATATTACCATTTCAATGTCATTTACTTTGCATCTGTCTACGTTTTTTCAAGTTCTATTATTCTAGTACAAACTTTACTGATATACGTCTGGAAGTTCTCAATACCAAAAATCGAATTTGATCGAAGTTTTTGGAAGCCAAAAATAAAAGAAGCTTGGCCCTTTGGTGTAACAGCACTTTTTATGAATATATACTTCTTGATAGATTCTGTATTATTATCAATAATGGTAGGTACCACCGTTGTGGGATAGTACAGTGCATCCTACAATCTTATAGTGGTATTACTCTTTGTTCCCATTGTACTCAATGTAGTTACCTTCCCTGTGATGTCGAAATTTTATGTAACGTCGAAGGAGTCACTTCGGCTTGCATATGAAAAATATTTCAAATATGCCACCATAATTGGCATACCACTCGGTGTCGGCACAACATTACTGGCAGATAAGATCATACTACTAATTTATGGAACACAATTTATTCCATCCATCATAGTCCTGCAAATACTGGTGTGGTCCGCAGTACTCATATTTATGAGCAGCGCATTTGCACGTTTACTCGAAGTTACAAACAAACAGCTGGTTTTAACTAAAATAACAGTTTTTAATGCTGTAATAAATATTATTCTAAATATTTTACTCATACCTAAATACAGTTACATTGCAGCCAGTTTTGTAACAGTTTTCACCGAACTATCATCTTTATTACTTTTAATCAAAGTTGTTTCATCTATGGGCTATCAATTATCCGGTAAAGATTTATCAGCCATAACTAAAGTAGTTGTAGCAAGTTCTGTTATGGCAGTTTTTATTATCTTCCTCAAAAACTGGAATTTATTCCTGTTAATCTTAACCTCAACCATAATTTACACAATAACCCTATTTTTAATAAAAGGATTAGATGATGAGGATATTAAAATATTTAGAAGTATATTAGGCAAATAGTTATATTATCAAAAAAGAAAACAGATCATAATAATATAATCAAAAATTTCATTAAACTTCGTATTTTGTATCAACTTAAAACCTATTAGGAAATGAATAATATGAGTGCAGTACGTAAAGTTGCAAAAAATACAACAGTCTTACTCATATCCCAGATTATAAGTTATATTCTGGCTTTTTTCTACACCATTTACACTGCGCGTTATCTTGGTGCATCTGGTTTTGGAATAATATCATTTGCACTTGCTTTAGGTGCAATACTGTCAATATTCACTGAATTAGGTCTCAGCACCCTCACAGTAAGGGAAGTATCAAGGGATAAATCACTGGCAAATAAATATATTGGAAATACCATAGCTCTAAAAATAATATTAAGCAGTATTACCCTAGTTTCAATGGTTTTGGTTGTCACCCTGCTCCATTATCCACCCCAAATTGCTGCTTTAATATATTTAATTACCATATCATTTGTTGTTGGTGCTTTTACATCAATTTTTTACTCTGTTTTCCAGGCATACGAAAAAATGGAGTATCAATCGATTGGACAAATTATAAACAGTATCATAATGTTTTCAGGTATTTTACTAATTATTAATTATCAACTGTCCATAGTAAATTTTGGTAGGATATATTTAATTGCCAGTGTAATATCATTAATTTATGGCATTATAATCTGTATGTGGAAGTTTATTTTACCAAGAATAGAGATTGATTTAAATCTGTGGAAGTTTGTACTATCAAAAGTAGAAATAGATCTGAATCTATGGAAATTTCTTATAATCGAAGCAATTCCCCTCACCATATCAAGTGTTTTTTTATTGATTGCTTTTAGGGTGGATACTATACTACTGCAAATAATAAACGGTAATGTGGCTGTAGGATTGTACAATGCTGCTTATAGTTTAATGACTGCCTTAATGTTTGTACCGTTAGTTTATGTAAGCGCAATATTTCCTATGCTTTCCAGATTAAATGTTTCTTCTAAGGAATTGTTAAAGATTTCGTATGAAAGATCCGTTAAATATCTAGTTATCCTTGGACTGCCCATTGCAGTAGGTACAACTCTCCTTGCTAATCCAATCATATTAATCATATACAAATCAGGGTTTTCACAATCCATAGTTGCCCTTCAGATCCTGATCTGGTCCATACCAATAATATTCGTCAATTATATTTTAGGAACAGCTATAAATTCAATAAACAAACAACGAGATATTGTTAAAACAGCTTTTGTTGCCATGTTACTGAATATAGTCCTGAATTTACTGCTATTACCAAAATACGGTTTAATAGCTGCTTGTTTCATCACGGTACTTACAGAACTGACATGCTTCATATTTTGGTTCCATATTATGAATGTGCATGGATATAAAATTCCAATCTTCAAAATGTTACTTAAGCCATTATTAGCAAGTTTAATTATGGGACTATTTATTATTTTATTAAGTGCAAATATCTTATTGGTAATCATGTTATCAACAATTATTTATTTCGGGGTTTTATACATCTTAAAAACTTTTTCAGAAAATGATATTACCCTATTTAAAAAGATAATCGGTAAAAGCTAAACATTTATAAATAAATTATAAAAATGGAATAGTAGTTCATAATATAGTATTCATTAGAGGTCTTTGAATGAAAATATCCATATCAATAAACACATTTAACGAAGAAAGAAACCTTAAAAACTGTTTAGAATCGGTTAAGTGGGCCGATGAAATAGTTGTTGTTGATATGTACAGCACGGATAAAACCATTGAAATTGCTAAAGAATATACCGATAAAATATTTTACTATGAGAATCTGGGCTATGCAGATCCTGCGAGGCAGTTTGCACGGGATCAAACATCCAACGAATGGATATTAATAGTTGATGCCGATGAAGTTGTTCCAAAAAAATTAAGGGATAGATTAATGGAGATAATGGAATACGATTCAGGAGACGTAATATATATACCCCATAATAATTATTTTGCTGGCAAACAGATAAACAGGATGGGATGGGGTGCCCTTGATGATCAGCATCCAAGATTTTTTAAAAAGGAATATTTAAATTTTGGTGATGAGATCCATGAATTCTTTAAAATTGACGATAACGCAAGGATTTATAAAATTGACGATCCTGAAGAGGGATTCTTGCACTTCAGCTACATAAATTTTGAACACTACATTGAAAAAAGTCTTAACCGGTATACAAGTATAGAAGCCAAGAATATTTTTGAAGGTAAAAAGGAAAAGATTCAACTTGGAAGTAACTTTCTCACAATTTGGTTTAAGTTGTTTAGAGAATTTATGATATATTATATTCTTTCTAAAGGGTATAAAGATGGTTTTAGAGGGTTTTCAATTAGTTTTTTATCTGTAATGTATCGTATGGTGACCTATATGAAAGTTAGATTAATGGAAGAATATGATTCTGAAGATACGCACGAAAAAATACTTGAAGAATATCAAATAATTATAGATAAAGTTATTTCAGAATATCGAGATTAAAAATTGAACATAATTACTAATTTTAACGTTTTATGAATGAAATTTGAATTTAAGAGAGAAACATATGTTTAAAACATATTTAAATATACTATAAAAGCAGAAGTATTAATTATAGATTGTGATATTATGGAATAACTCGTAAATGAATTAGAAAAGTGCAACAATTTGAAAATAATGTTATAAAATAGGGATAATATATCTAAAATCCAATCTACTCTCATAAATTATTAAACAGAGTTAAAAAATATCAATTCACTTATATAAAGTGTCAGCCAGACCTTTTGGACATCTCATGTATCCATTTTTTTTACTATTCTAAAACTACTTAGGAATAAGAATTGTAACAACCCTCCAGAAGGTTCGCTTCATTCTTGGATAAACAGGGTACAGGGTGATACTTAATTTTTGAATTCATCTGACAGATAATTGTTCCAATAATAAAATTTAAAGGAAGAATGGAATTAATAAAAATAAAATTGTCTAAATCATTAGGATCATCTGATCCTGAAATATTAGATAAAAATGCATGTAAAGCAAAATTAAATGTTCTGGAAGGAATATAATCACCATCTTTGGATTATAGAACCAGAATAACAGCTATGATCTGATAATTGATATATTACCAAATTAGGTAAGGTAAACATTATTCTTGCAGGTAGTACAAGAACTGAAGATCACGAAAAATACAAGAGATCTTTAGAAAGTAAAGTTTCACTATTAGGATTGGAAAAAAGAATGAAGTTCTTTAATTTTGTGGATAAAAGGATCTTCCGTTTTTGAAAGTGCAATCAACTTATTTGTATACCCTTATCGATGGATTGTACCTCAGCAACACTTAATTTTGATCTATTTACAAGATTCCCCTTGTAACATAGACTTAAGTTATTTTAGAGAAATAAAAGATAGATATGATTGTATTGAACTTTTTGAAACAGGAAATAACAAGATTTACTTATTAAAATTAAGCAAATTATAATGATAAGAAAAGCAAGAATATCTAAAGGAAAAATGTTAAAATTCTATGATGACAACTTAGATCTGTTGCCAATAAAACAGATGATATAGTATTTAAATAGGAATTATTTTTTGATATAAAAAAAAATCAAAGTGATGCAATGAATGTAGGAATTCTTTCTTGGATAATAGATAGGGAAAGGAAAGGTGTAGATAATTATATTTATAATCTAATTAAAAATATGATTAAAATTGGGAAATCGGATGAGATCTCACTGATCCATTACAGAAAAACCGAAGATCCAATATACTCCCAAGTAAATGAAATTATAATTCCTAAAATGCCTTTAAAACTTACTAATCCAATTGGAATTCCTCGAGCTGTAAAAAATGCCCATATTGATATTTTACATCTGCCCATTCACTGGTATACTCAGATTTCACCTTTTTTCTTAAATAGAAAAGTCAAAAAGGTCCTTACCATACACGATTTAACCCCCATTCTATTTCCTGAAATGCACACCAGAGACACTGTTAGGACATGGAACTCTACGTTGAAATTAATTAAAAATAGAACCGATATTATCATTTCAGATTCATGGAATACTAAAAAGGATTGTGTTGAACTTCTAAATATACCCGAAGAAAGTATAAAGGTAATCCCACTTGCAGCGGATGAAATTTATAAACCACTTAGAAATAAAGAACTGATGAAAGAAGAGTTAAAAAATAGATACAATATAAATTTTCCATTTATCTTATTTGTTGGAACACTTGAGAAAAGAAAGAATGTTCCTTTACTTATTAAAGCATTTAATGAGTTTAAAAAATATGAATCAAACCATAAACTGGTAATTGTTGGGGGAAAGGGTTGGAAATATACAGAAATATTTGATCTGATTGAAAATCTTAAGCTCAAAGATGATGTAATATTTACAGATTATGTACCCGATAATGACCTGGTTAAATTCTATAACAATGCGGATTTATTTGTTTATCCTTCATTATACGAAGGATTTGGTTTACCTCCATTGGAAGCTATGGCGTGTGGATGTCCTGTAATAACATCCAATATTTCTTCACTTCCTGAAGTTGTTGGTGATGCGGGGATAATGATAGATCCAAATGATGTTAACAACTTAACAGAAGCAATGTATGAAATATTAAGCAATGAGGAATTAAAGGAAAATTATAGGAAAAAAAGTTTAGAAAGAGCAAAAATGTTCAGCTGGAGAAAAACAGCAGAAGAAACATGGAAAATATACGAAGAGGCATATAAAATCTAGATTGATTTTAAAATTATAGGGGAAATATAAGATGAAAATCGCAGTTTTTCATAATTTACCATCAGGAGGGGCTAAAAGAGCTTTATACGGTTATGTAGAATATTTAATGAAGATGAACCATCTAGTAGATGTTTTTGTACCATCAACAGCTAATGAGGAGTTTTTACCCCTTAAGAACGTTGCTAGTAATGTAAATGTATTTCCAGTACATACAACCCTTGGAAATTCTATTTACTCCACCATCAAATACATTCCACCCCAGGTTAAAAAGATTTCATTAAGGGATCTGGAGAAAACAGAACAAAAAATTGCTGGAGTAATTAATAATGGCACATATGATGTTGTTTTCTCTGAACAGGATCAGTTCACAATGGCCCCATTTCTTTTGAAGTACCTTAAAAAACCCCATGCATACTACTGCCAGCAACCCCTAAGAAACGATGCAGTATCGGAAATAATATTCCCAAAAAAGAAAAACAACTTATTAGGATCTCTAAGAGGTTTGGGAAGCAAGATAGTGGTTAAAAGGGGTCTTGACATTGATAATACCAACTCCCATTATTCAAAGTACACCTTATGCAACTCATACTTTTCAAGGGAGAGTATACTGAGAATGTATGGAATAAATTCACATGTATCGTATTTAGGTGTGGATACAGAGATGTTCAAACCCCTTGAAGTGTCTGAAAAAAAGTTCATACTCTCCGTCGGAACATTCACCCCCGAAAAGGGACACGGATTCCTTGTTGATTCATTAGCCCTAATGGATCCTGAAATACGCCCTAAATTAATAGTTGTATCCAACTCAAGTTATCCTCCATGGAAATCTTATCTAGAAGAACATGCAGAAAAATTAAATGTTGATATGGAAATTTTAAGTTTAATAAACGACCAAGAACTAGCTGTTCTCTACAACCAAGCTGAAGTAGTTGTATATTCACCTTACCTCGAACCCTTCGGCCTTGTACCCGTTGAGTCAATGGCATGCGGAACGCCTGTTGTGGCTGTTAAAGAAGGTGGAGTAAGGGAAACTATTATCCATAAGAAAACTGGACTCCTAATAGATAGAGATGAAGAACTGTTTGGAGAAGCCATAACAAAAATGCTTTCAAAGGATTACAAACGATATGATATGGGTAAAAAAGCTGTAAAAACAGTTGAAAATTATTGGACCATTAAACATGCTGGAGAGAGATTATTAGAACATTTAAACCGTGTTATCAATATGGTAGGGTAAATACAAAAAATATATCCTACAGAAAGTAGGAAATTAAATATTATAAAATACAACTCAATAAAATTTCATTTAAATAGATATCAGCTGATTTTTTAACAATAAAAAAAAATTAAAAAATAGCTTTGGAGGTATAAAATGAATTGGAAAGATAAAAATGTATTAATCACAGGTGTCGGAGGATTCGCTGGATCATATCTTGCAGAAGAATTATTAAAACAAAATGCTAACGTTTATGGATTAATCAGAAGACGTGCAGATGGAACCAAAGCAAAAAACCTCATTGACCATGGAATAGAAAATAGTGTTAAAACAATAGAGGGCGATTTAACAGAAATCACATCACTTGCAACTGCTCTGGAAATCTCTGATCCAGATTATGTATTCCATTTAGCTGCACAATCATTTGTACCCAGATCATTTGAAAATTCTCCTGAAACGCAGATGATAAACTGTATCGGAACGGCCAACCTTCTTGACGCTGCTAGAATAAAAGATTCTAACATAAAAATTGTATTTGCAGGTTCAAGTGAAGAATATGGGCTTGTAATTTCTTCTGAAGAGCATTATAAACATGCAATAAAGGAATATGGAACTATATTCCCCGAACCGGTAGAGATTCCCGAAGTTCCAATTAAAGAAACCAATCCATTGAGGCCAATGTCGCCCTACGCAGTTTCGAAAGTATATGGGGACCATCTTATGAGGAATTACTACCACTCATATGGATTGGATACTGTAGTTTCAAGGGCATTTAACCATGAAGGCGCTGGAAGAGGTCTAATGTTTGTAACTTCTGTTGTAACCAATCAGATTATGAAACTTAAATTTGGAGAGCTAGACAAGATTACCATTGGAAATTTAAATGCTTTCAGGGACTGGTCCCATGTAAAAGATATTGTCAATGGTTACATGACACTCGCAAATAATGGTAAATCTGGAGAAGTTTACAATCAAGGTTCCATGAGAACCAACTCTGTACTAAGTTATATACTACTCGGTTTAAAAGAAGCAGGATGGAATATTAGTAAAATAGAAACATTTAAAGGAGAAAAACTGGTAGAAGATCCAACCGAAATTGATGACTCAGCTATCTTCGGGGTTAAATTTGATAAAACCAGTGTAGACACCAAGATCCTAGAGGGCAAATTGGAGTATACACGTGAAGATAAGGGTATCAAAGTTCACACAGACAAGGGAACAGTTCCAATAGAATTTAATCCAGATAGATTCAGACCAGCAGAAGTACCAATACTATTTGCTGATACAGCCAAGATCAAAAATATTGGTGCAAAAATTGATCACAGTTTAAATGATATCATCAATGATCAGCTAAACTACTTCCTGAAAAAGGAAAACAGACTTTAAATAATAGTTCTAAACAGGATTTTGAATGAAAACCACCTATCCAAAAGTTACTGTGATAATTCTCAATTGGAATGGTTGGGAAGATACCATAGAATGTCTAGAATCTCTTTATCAGATAGATTATCCAAAATATGATGTAGTACTGATTGACAATGATTCAAAAGACGATTCCATTCAAAGGATAAGGGATTACAGTGAAGGCAAAATTAAACCAGAATCACAATTTTACACCTACAATCCATACAACAAACCCTTAAAGATCTTCGAGTACACAAAAGAAGAAACAGAAAACCATATAATACAGGACAGATTAGGTGAATATTGTAAACTGCAATCTGATAAGAAGTTAATCCTTATTAAAAATAGTGAAAACTATGGATTTGCAGAAGGAAACAATATAGGAATTAGATACGCACTAAAAACGCTCCATCCAGACTATGTACTACTACTCAATAACGACACTGTAGTTGAACAACTTTTTCTCACCGAACTGGTGAAAACAGGGGAAACCCATGATAAAATTGCTGTGATCGGTCCAAAAACCTATTTCTATAATTTTGATGGTAAAAATGATGTTGTGTGGAGTGTTGGCGGTACAGTTAACTTATCACGATATCCAGGTTACCATGATATAGATCTGGATGATAATTTTATAACTGATAAAAATTCTATTATGGAGGTTGATTGGATTTCTGGGGCAGTCATGCTTATTAAAACCGACATTTTACCACTAAAGCTTTTAAATTCAGATTTTTTCTTTGGTTGTGAGGATGTTGATCTCTGCATTGAAATGGGGAATAAAGGGTTTAAAATGGTTACAGATTTAAAATCTATTGTCTGGCACAAGGCCGGTGTTTCAAAAAGTAAGGTAAAGTTCCGGGGTATTTCAAAGGAAATAAAAACCAATCTGAAATTCATGAAAACCCATGAAAAAAATTATAGACTTCACCTGCCCATCTACATGTTACAGGTGATATATAAGTATTCTTCTATGCTTATGAAAAAAATTGCAAGGGACATTAAAAATTATGTATCCTAACAGATCAATAAGGATTATAATCAGATCATACTCTGGTTTAATCATAGATCGTTGATGGTAATAATATACTGTAATCATAAGAACAGTAACTGTTTCATAAAAACTATAATTTAATTGAAATTTTAATAAAAAAATTATTTTTAGAAAATTTAGGGTAAATCATATGAAAAAAATTCTTTTTATACATCAGGGACCTCACAAAGTACATGGTACCTTTGCAGAAACTGTTACCAAAAACTGGTACCGTTACGGCGATAACCATACAGAGATCATTAAAAATCTCATTAAATCAGTGTTTGATCGTACAAGCTACGATATTATTTTAGTTGAAGGAGGTCTAGGACTACCTCATGCCATCCTTAAAAAAATAAAAAATCCTAAAACCAAGATTATTCTCTTATACGCAGATACTCTTCTATACGATATACCTCAAATGAATATTCTAAAAAGAAAAACAGTTCAACTACTATTATCATACGTTGATGGATTTATAGCCATATCTCCTTTAAATAAAAGGATAGCATCCAAGTATTATAATGGAAAACCAATATATTCAGTTTATCCGTACGGTTCACACAACAATTTTGAAATTGACTGTGATCTTGACTCTAAAGACCTTCTCTTTATTGGAAATCATGAAATGTGCAAACGGTTCGATCTGCTGGTGGATACAGTAAAGATATTGAATGAAGAGGGTTACAAGCACGATCTTTACCTGGTGGGATCCTGCGTTGATAAAATAGTAGAGGATTATCCTTGGCTCCACAAGGAAGGTTTCCAGGAAAACCTTGATAATTATTTTAAACGATGTTCTATGTACGTACACCCAGCAGATTTTGATTCATGTCCAGTAACTGTCTTTGAAGCCATGTCATCAGGACTTATACCCATAATAACCGAAAACGTTGGTCAATCAGATATATTAAATGAAAATGGACTGGATTGCCTAATTTTAGAAAACAACCAACCAGAAACAGTTGCAGAAAAAATACTTGAAATTGAGAAAGAAGATAAAAAATGGAAAAAAAATGTTTCTATAAAGTGTAAAGAGATCAGTTCCAACTACAATAAAGAAACCCAATCAAAAGAATTTAAAAATGTCTTTCTAGAGTTAATAAACGAGATAGGATGAAGTAAAAATCAGATTATTAATTCAGGCCCAAATTTCTCCATATCCGTCATCGAAGATTCTGCTTTTGTTGATGAAGAAGTAATTGAACTTTTGAGTTGAAACCTGGTGATCAATAGTATCATAAAATTTGCCCTCGTTTACATTGGCATTTCCCATATAGATATACCCATTAATAGTTTTGTTGTTAAAGTTTATACCTACAACATTCGTTTTTACACCAGACATGAACAGACGATTAAAACCAACTGCATCTGAGTATATATTTATATCACCCACACGATAATTTCCAATCCATTTAGCAGTGTTTAACTCACCATCATAAATGTAGAGTTCACCACGAGTTATCCCAATTTTATCGTATTCTGATGAGAATGGAATGCCCGTGAATTCATATTGGAGGTGGGTGTTGCATATAAATAGTGAAATTATGAGAATCAATATTAATACCACTTTAAGGTCAGGTTTTTTTATTAATTTATTCAAAAGCTCTGCAATCTTAAGTGCTCCAATTATGAATATTGGAACTGTAAAGATCAAAAGTTGAAAGAAAAGCCTATCTGAACCATAAAAGAACGATACAGAAGGGAGTATAATAAACATTGCAAGTAGTATTAATGATACCAATCCGGCTAACACAATTTTAGAATCGAAGGATCTTATTTCATCATAAATAAAGACAGTTTTATGATTGATAATCTTTCTATACTTCACTAAAAGAGTTATTAAACCAATTCCTATCGTGACGAAAATCATATCATTAACTATTATTGCTATCAAGTTCGGGAGATTTTTTATGCCCAATCCTAAAATACTTAATACAGTTCCTTCCCTTGAATTCATGAAGGCCACATTTCCTCCCCCTGCACCAGTTGCCGAAGCTGTAGCAGCAACAGTTGATTGAATTACTTCAGATCCTGCTAAAAATTGAACTTTGGCATACAATATGAACCATAGAATTATAATTAAAAAATAAATTACTAAAACCTCAAAATTAACGAAATTAATCTTTCTTTCAATGTATAAATTCTTTAAAAATGGTAAAAGTAAAATTGGAATGAGTAAAACTAAAGCCACATATGATGTAGTATAGTGAGTTATAACCATTGAAGATACAAAAATTAGGAAAAGTAATTTTTTTGTCCATGATTTTTCAAACTTCTTATCTCCAAAACAGTCAAAAATCACAATTACAGCCAAGAAAAAGAAGGTTATAGCTACTTCCTGTCTTACAGCACCTACAATGTCGATGAAAAAAACCTGAAACACAAAGATGAGTGCTGCAAAGAAAGCAAATTTAGGGTGTAAATATTTTTTTGAAACTGTGTACACCATTAAAGGTAGAATAGTACCCAGCAATCCGAATAACAGTTTAAAAACATATTCAGGATTCATGTTTGAAAGAACCTGATAAATTGTTGGAAGTATGGTGATGCTCAAACACGCATTGTAAGGGTTGTAATAATCATAGATATTCCAGTGAAAATTTGCAAGTGTTAATTGGAAACAATAAAACTCCTGATGAACATCTCGACCAATTATATGAGCCGATGTTAGAGCATGCATCAGAATCAAACCCAGACCAATCATAAACAGTGCAACTGGGTATGTAACAGGATGAACTCTATCCCTTAAATAGGCAATTATTACCACGTATACAGGAATTAAAAATAACATAGTTAATATAATAATGTTGTTTAAGGTGGTGTTCATAAGGTAGGTACCAAGAACAGCCATGAATGGGAATAAAAGTGGAAAAATTAATGGTGACAA
>Ga0302158_1000062_pt1 | contig 12088 bp, 7 predicted proteins | sample I_Fen_E1_1_FD_193505 | JGI IMG/M metagenome (GOLD analysis project Ga0302158, IMG submission 193505) | Peat permafrost microbial communities from Stordalen Mire near Abisko, Sweden - I_Fen_E1_1 | ecosystem: Environmental > Terrestrial > Soil > Wetlands > Permafrost | place: Sweden: Abisko...
CAACACACTAATAGAAATACTAGATTACATAAATAATTGAAAACTAAACATGAGAGTAAATTTAACTATGCACAAAATACTAAAAATCTTAATTATAATAGAGATTTCATTGGGGTGCACTAATAATTCGCATTCAAGTAAAAGGTCGATCAATAACAGCCATCAAATCCAGTCAATCAATTTTAAAGTCATCAAGACTTACCCGCACGATACCGAATCATTCACTGAAGGATTTCTGTTTTATAACAATCAACTCTTCGAGAGTACTGGTTCACCTGAGGAGTTTCCGAAAACAAGATCGGTCTTTGGGATTGTAGATCTGAATACAGGCAAAATTGATATCAAGGTCGAGTTAGACAGAAACAGCTATTTTGGGGAGGGGATCGTCATATTTGAAGGAAGGATATTTCAACTTACATACAAAAATCAAACTGGGTTTATCTATGATTCAAAGAGTTACAAAAAGATAGGCTCATTCAAATATTCAAATAAAGAGGGTTGGGGATTAACCTCAGATGGTAAAAATATTATAATGAGCGATGGGACAAATATTATTACATATCTCGATCCGGACAGTCTAAAAGTTATTAAGACACTAAACGTAACATTCAATGGATCTTCAGCTTTATATATGAATGAATTAGAATTCATAGATGGGTATCTATACGCTAATATCTGGACAACAAATAATATAGCAAAAATTGATCCTAAGACTGGCATAATAGTTGGAATAATCGATCTGTCTTCTCTCTTCTATGAGGCAAGAAAGTCTTACCCCATGTCAGAGGCAACTAATGGAATAGCTTATGATTCATCAAAAGACAGAATCTTTGTGACAGGTAAGTTTTGGCCAACTATATATCAGATAAAATTTTCTCATTAATAATTAAAAAGCAGCAGCTAACTCGGTCGGTTTAATTAACTGGCTTCCGCAGCCCGGACTACTTCGTAATTCGCCCCCAAAGTCTATAAGATTTAACTTTAACCCGTTTATAAAATCCTGTGGCACCTTGACTGTTTCATCTACCAGGACAGGCAAAAAACGCGGCACCCCGACACCCCTCGCTGTCGCTCGGGGCAGGTTCACGCCAACTCAATTAAACCGCCGGGCCGTTATAACCAATGCTCAGGGTATCCAGATTGGTTGCGAAGAAGATGATGATTGCTGCTTTTTTGGCACTAAATTTGTTTATCAAATAGTGAAAAGTGGTAGACGATCTTGGAATTTTTATAATAACCAAATCATAGTAAATTCAATTAGCATAAAATAAGGCTAAGTAATGGTCAAATGAAAAGGATAATCTTATTCTTGATATTAATCAATTTCTTTTCTGTAAGCAACTCTCAAATAATCAGGGGGACAATTCTGGACAAGACTAACAATAACAATATCAGTTTTGCTTCAATTTACATTAATGGATCTTATGTCGGTACAAATTCAGATCAAAATGGATATTTTGAATTAGCCCTTACAAATTCACATTCGCTTCCATTAACAATTAGTGCATTAGGATACTACTCAGTTACGCTTACAGAATATTCAACAGATAAACCATTGGTGGTTTTTCTTACACCAAAAGTATTTGAAATGAAGCAAGTTGTAGTTGAAGCTAGATCGCTTGCAAAGGAAAGAAAGAATAATTTAAAATTAATTAGAAACGAATTTCTTGGAATAACTGGCAATGCTCAAAGATGTACTATCATTAATGAAAATGATATAAGATTCAACTACGGTTCTTCTGATGATACTTTGAAAGCATTTGCATCAAAACCCATTATAATTTACAATAATGGATTAGGATACAAGATCACTTATTATCTGGATAAATTTGAATATTATAAAAAAAGCAAATCTTTTCTTTATAAAGGAAGTGCCTTATTCAATGAAGATTTTACATCTGATGTAACCAAAAAGAAATTCTTTGAAAGGAGAAGGAAGTATGCATATCTTGGATCAAGAAGCCAATTTTTCAATTCACTTTGGACAAATAAACTGAAATCAAACGGTTTTTTCATTAAGAATTCATCAAATGAAATTCTTAATTATGAAGATATTGTGATTGAAAAAGATAGTCTTAAAAAATATCTCGTATACGATGGCAGAGTTAAATATTTATCTAAAATTCCAGGTAAAGCTATTAATCTTAAAAGTGATAACAATCTTGAAATTTATTACTTATCAAAGACTCCAAATAGTTATATTGAATTTCTAAAGGATACGGTATTCTTTAACAATACCGGTTATTTCGATGGATCAGGAGTAAGAATTTTGGGTCTGATGGCAAAACAACGAATTGGGGATCTTCTTCCGTACGGTTACAATCCTATTTTGTCCCCGCAGGATACTAGTGAATTAGGTCAATTTACAAAGAATCAAAACCATTCCTCACCGCTGATAATGCCTCGTCCTGACTCACTAGAAGAATTTGTTCAATTGCATCAGGAACACCCTGCAGAAAAAATCTTTCTTCATGTCGACCGGTCTGACTATATGAATGGTGATACAATTTGGTTCAAAGCTTATTTGTGGTATGGATACGATCAGTTACCTGACACCATAAGCGGGATTCTTTATGTCGATCTTATTAATGCAGAAGGAAAAGTAACTTTAAAAAGAAAGCTTCTCATTCATAACGGCACATCACACGGCGATTTTTGCATCGATTCTACCATTGTTCCGGGATTGTACACTCTACGTGCATACACCAGGCTGATGACGGACATTAACACCTACGATAAATTCTACCAGACTATAAGGATTAGCCCTGTAAAACAAAAATTTCAGTTTGAATGCATTCCCGTTATATTAAAAGAGATAAAAAATGATTCTCTGAAAATAGGTTTCAGATTTTTTGAAACTGACACAGCCGATAACCTTCATAATGATATCAAGCATAAAATAAGTTACTCTTTTAAAATCGGAGATAAGCTCATTCATAAAGACAGTATTCTGGCAGAAAACATAAGAGAGAATGTTCTGAGATATGGTCTGGAAGGATTAAGTAAACATGATTCTGTTGCAGAAATTGGTTTTTACATAACCGATAAGGGATTATCTTTTGAAAAGCAGTTCACCATCCCTCTCTATGAGAATATCGATCTGCAGTTTTTTCCTGAAGGAGGAAACCTTGTTGCCGGACTGGAAAGCAAGGTGGCATTTAAAGCAGTAGGTATTGATGGATTAGGCAGGGAAGTAAAAGGTGAAATTACCACCAGCGATGAAAAAATCATAACAGGTTTAAAAAGTACAAACAAAGGCATGGGTTATTTCATGTTAAGACCTGAGCCAACAAAACAATACTTCGCCAATCTATGGCATAACAATCAGAAGTATATTGTACCGTTACCTCATGTTTCAGAGAATGGTTCTGTGATGTCACTGATTTTTAACCGAGACAACAAAGACGCAATACTTTCAATAAAACAAACACAAACAGCAACTTTAACCCAAAAATATCTCACCGGCAGTGCTTATGGAAAAATCTGGTTCTCTGCACTGGTAAAATCTTTTAAAGACTCTTGCGGATTGAAAATCCCTTTAGAACTGCTTCCGGAAGGAATTTGCAGGTTAACACTTCTAAATGAAAATTTTGAACCCGAATGTGAGAGACTTATTTATGTCGATAAAAAGCAAAGGTTTAAAATCGAAGTTATTCCAGACTCCTCCACTTATGCAACACGTTCAAAAGTAACTCTCCTTGTAAAAACGACTGATTTGGATAATTCTCCGGTCCAGACAAATCTCTCTATGTCTGTTTTAGATAAAGGACAGATTGAAAATAATTCTGGTTTACATTGTATAAGTGCATATAAATTACTTGAATCGGAACTTCGTGGGAATATTGAAGAACCTGACACATATTTTAAAGATGACAGTTGTGTCAATCAAGGTGCCATGGATTTACTGTTGTTGACACAGGGTTACAGAAAGTTCCTGCCAAACCTGATTGATACCTCTAAAGTAAAATACCAGCCTGAAAAAAACTTCTTTGTCAGCGGGAAAATAAAATTAAATGGTACAAAATCACAAGTATCGAGATTTAATTATAATACTGTTGATATGACTCTTATAAGTATCTCTAAAGAACCGTATGTTGGACTTTCCAAACCTGATAGTCTTGGCAACTATAGATTTAAATTACCACTTATAAAAGGTAAACCAACTTTAATACTTCAGGCGACAACATCTAAAAAGAAACCTTTTAACGGTGAAATTGTAATGGATAAGCCGGTTCCTCTACCAAAGTTTAATACCCGTCCAAATATTGATGACATTTTGCCTGCGCCGATTTTTGAAGCTGCAAACCATATAAAGACAATAATAAAATCAGGTAATTCCGGGTTTAAATTACCCGGGACGATGTCGAAGAGTTTAGGAGAGGTAATTGTTACCGCAAAAGTTGAACCGAAAAACTGGTGGCATGTTTCTGATAAAGATGCTATCAGGATTGTAAGTCTCGATTCCCTTGACCCTTCAGGAAAGATGTATAAAAATTTCTATGATCTTCTGATTCAGGAATTTGGAGCTCAACCTTATACCCAGGGCGACCTGACAACAATATTACTACCTGCTATTAATATGGATTACCCAAGAAATCATTGGATAAGTCCTATATATTTGATAGATGGGAATATTTACCATTATGACGGACCTGATTTTAGTGCATTGAATACATTATCATCTTTCCCTGTCAATGAAATTAAAAGAATTATGATCATACCACCAGGGAGAGGTATAGCGGTTCATTATGGTCAGGGTGTAGTGGCAGGAGGTATATATCAATCTATGGTAGTGATTGAGACTTATCATAAAAACACCTATCGCGGAGATCTGCCGGGAGTCAAGAAATTCATTCTTGACGGGTTGGATGCCCCACGCGAATTTTACTCACCACGTTATGAAGGTCTGTCTAGAAACAGGCCAGAATACGATGGTAGGATTACCTTATTCTGGGAACCTGAGATAAATACTGATGTTAATGGTGAAGCAAGCGTGGAATTTTACACTAATGATCGTAAGGCAAGTCTGGAAATTATTATAAACGGTATTGAGATTGAAAATGGTAACCCCGGAGAGGAAAATGCACAGATCAACCTGAACTAAAAAAAATTGAAAAACATATTATATTCACTATATATCAGATAGTTAATACCATAAATTGGATATAGCATGACAATTAAAAAAACACTGGCTATAACTCGGACGGTTTAATTAATTGCCTTTTGCAAACTCCATCTTGACAGTTTTATCTTGACACGACAGTTTTCGTCCACTTATCTGGACTTTGCGCCATTTAAACAAATTATCTTGACACTTAACTTTTGCCCATCTACCAGGACTTGCAAAAACCACGCCACCGCGACCCTTCGCTACCGCTCTGGGCAGGCTCCGACGGCACCTAATTAAACCGCCGGGCCGTTAGGCGTCAGAGTGTACTGGCAATCGACAACCAGTCTACATTAGAAAAATTCATCTTGAAGTGACGGTCTTCAACCTTTTTGCCAGGGGCTTTTCCATCTGGACAACATTATCATGACAGGTCAACTCGCATTCGTCTACCGGGATTCGTCCATCCGGATATTTTCATCTGGATGAGAATATTTGTATCCATGTACCGTGATTGGTCCCTTATAAGAATTTCGTATAACAAGTCCATTTTTGTACATTTATACGGACTTATAAACTTGACAAATTTCTCATAACCAGATAACCTCCGCATCCATCTTTAATGTTTTACGTACTCCTTCCTTTCAAAATAAATTCCTTATTTTGTAAAGAATTTAAGAATTTAAAATGAAAAAGTATCTATCTCTCTGTTTTCTCTTGATTTTTGCTACAATTTCATGGTCACAGAAAAGCCAGAAAAACACACTCTCTTCAGGTAAAACGGTTAAAGAGCAGATTCTACCACCAAAACCAATCGACCCACAAATAATTCAGGACCAGGACGATATGACCTGGGATGATTATCATCCCATCCCCGGTAAAAACTGGGCAGACCCGTCACTTGTCCCCGAACGTAAATTCAAAATGGCATTGGTTGCCGTTGACTTTCCCGATCAGCCTTTCGTAATAACACTTCCGAAAAAATCTGATCTTTTCGGAAATCCTCAGATTGATCCGATAAAAAGAGAAGATGTCCCGAAATTCTATTCAGATTTCTGGCTCCGCCCTTCAGCCATTAACCACGGACAAACAATCAATGGCTACTGGATGGAACAGTCACGAGGTAAATTTGGCATTACAGTACTCGATGCATTTGGCCCTTACCGTATGCCAAAAAATCTTTGGGAGTATGGACTTAATGAGTATAATCAGAACAATTCAACTCCCGATGGAACAACGGCTTCAGGGAGAATGGAACCCGATGTTGATACTCTCTGGAAAGCGGCAGAAGGTGCTATTTGGAATCAATACGATGCAATACTCAGGATATATGCCGGCTATGACGAAACAGGAGTCTGGCAGGAATTTGGTGAGATTAAATTCCTGTCAAAAGCGGATATCCCTGCCGAATGGGGCAACCCCGATACTTCAAAGCCCAGATGGATCCCAACAAGGTATGTTCCATGGACATCCTGGAAAGCCGGACAGATGCAGTGGGGAATCTCGTCAATAAGACAAGGTGAAAACTCCGGTACAATAACTCATGAACTCGGTCATTTCGCATTCTGGACCGGAGACAATAACAATAATCCGTATATCCAACCTTATCGGAGAGTGGGTTCGGGTCCATGGGACATGATGGACAGGGGTTCATTTAATGGCCCCGGCGGCCCTCATATGCGATGGGTTGTCCCTGCAACAATGGGAGCCGGAATGCCCGCAGGATTAATGCTCAGAAACAGAATAGTAAATGGTTTTGTGCCTGAAAACCAGATATTAACGTTAAGCCGTGATAGTTTGGCTAAATCAGGTTCCGTAGTAGCAACTATTACTGCAAGGACTGTTGAACCTCTGACAAGTGAATATGCTGGAGTAATTGTCAGGCTCGACGGAGCGGAACCCCGCGACAGAACTCCTGTTGATGATCCTGCAGTATACCCTCTTTCTTCTGGCATTCCCAATTATGATTTCTATTCACTAGAAACGGTGCAGAGAATCGGATATGATTCTTTCTGCCCTGACAACGGTGTACTTCTGGCAAAAAATAAGGATAAAGAGAGCAGTAACGAAGGACCAAACGGATTTAATTGCTTCAACTGGGTTATAGATGCACATCCGGAAGACATAAATAAGATTGACTACAAAAGATCAGACGGCAGTATGGTAATGAGGACTATAGCCGATTACCGTCAGCTTAATGATGCACTGTTCCATGCTGGCAATAATTCAGGTAGTCAGTTTGAATATGTAGATGTTCCAAACAGATTACATTTTTATATTATCGACCTGCAAAAGAATTCATCCGGGATACTTTCCTACAAAATCGGGGTAAGATCTCTCGATGGATCGTGTCAGCAAATACGTGGTATAACCGTTGTCCCCCCTTCAACCGTAAAAATGAAAAATTTGGCGGAGTATTTTAATTATACAATAACTAATACCGGGGCACCTTCAAAAACCAATCCTTTAAATAATAATGATATTTACCGATTGTCAGTTTCAATTGAAGGTGAAGGCTGGAGTGCACAATTATTAAATAGTCTGACATCGATTCAACAGGGAAATTCAGAAAAGATACCTGTATATATTTCATGCAATGAAACGTGCTCCGGCTCGGCAAAAGTGATCTTGACGACTCAATCAGAAAACGATCCTTCAAAATCTGCCACATCGTCCTTTATTATCAAAAAGTGAAAACCTGTTTGGGACCGATAAAACGTTATAAATATCGGATTTCAAACAGAAAATCCATAACCAAATTTTCAGTCATCTTGCTGGACTCAGCCATCGGGACAGTTTTATCATGACGTGACAAATCCTGGTCACTTATCAGGACCACGCCATCTGGATAGTTTCATCGTGACACCACACTCTCTTCCATCTATCGGGACTTTGCCCGCCTTCTTTAAAACTACGTCGTTCAAAGCAAAAACGCATGCCAACCCTGACAACCCTCGCTGCCGCTCGGGGCAGGCTCACGGCAACTCATTAAACTGCCGGGCCGTTAGGTTTAAGATTTCGTGCACAATACCGTGATATCCAACGCACAAGCAAGAGTTTGGCAGCTTGCCACCGCGTCGTCCAACCTTGCTGCCAAACATATGCTTTTTTGCTTACATTGACTTCGCCGGAATGACAACAATTTGGGGTATGAAAGCAGCAAGACCTCTGATATCTATAAACACATAACCACCATATGTTTCGATCATGTAAATAGTCAGCTTGACACATTATAATTTGACCTCAATTGTAATATTTAAGTATTGGAATTTTTCTATATTTACTATATAAACGGAATCAACAAAAATAGCACCACACACAAGTCAGAAATAAACGCCACTATGGCGTTTACATAGTCGTTGGCTGTAAGGTGAGAATAGCAAAACTAATAGGAATTTAAACAAATTGATAATTTTGAAAAGTATGCAAAATAAGAAAGTATTAGTGTTTCTAGCAAAAGGATTTGAAACTATGGAATTTAGTGTTTTTATAGATGTTCTTGGTTGGGCTAGAAATGATTATGGACATAATTTGTTCGTTGATACATGTGGTTTTACTGATAAAGTTATAAGCACTTTTAATGTACCTGTAATAGTAGATAAAACCATTGGAGAAATAAACGTTGACGAATATGACGCCTTAGCAATACCTGGTGGATTTGGGGAATTTGGTTTTTATGAAGAAGCATATGACGAAAGGTTTTTAAAATTAATTAAGGAATTTAATGCAAAAGGTAAAATCATTGCGACAATTTGTTCTGCGGCATTGCCCTTAGGAAAAAGTGGAGTTCTTAAGAATCGGAAAGCAACTACATACCACTTAAAAAACGCATATTGGCAAAAAAAACTGAAAGAATTTGGAGTGAATGTTGTGAATGAGCCAATTGTAGTTGATGGTAATATTATTACGTCTTATTGTCCTGAGACAGCTCCAAATGTTGCATTTGAATTATTAAAAATGCTGACTTCAGAAGAAGAAATGGCAGTAATAAAAAAAGCTATGGGATTTTAAGAAAAATTCTAACAAAATTATTGGAAGATTAAGTTATAGAAACGCCCAACAGCCAACAATGTATAAAAATAATAGCCATGACAGTAGTAAATTCTAGGGGTGTAGCCCTCTACAGCTTTCGTGTAACTTGATAGAAAAGTGCCACGCAGTCGGCTACTATTCTTATACTAAACATTAGCTGCAACCCACCCAATCCACAATCAGAACAATTATTAAATTCAGTTGTTTAATTTCGGAATAAATCTTAATTTATAATTAAAATGAGAAAGTTAATATTCTTCATGCATACATCGCTTGATGGCTTTGTGGCAGGACTTAATGGAGAAATGGACTGGATAAAAGTTGACGATGCAATATTTGACTTTGTGGGCACAATGACTGACCAAGCTGACACTGCATTATATGGACGTGTAACTTATCAAATGATGGAGAGTTATTGGCCAACCGCCGGAGAAAAACCAAATGCTTCTAAACACGATATAGAACATTCCATATGGTACAATAACGTTTCAAAGATTGTTTTATCTAAGACAATTAAAGAAATTGGACAAAATAATACTAAAGTTATAAGCGAAAATATTTCGGATAATATCAATAAATTAAAACAGCAGGATGGAAAAAATATTTTAATTTTTGGAAGCCCATCTGCATCAAACTCTATTTTGAACAAAGGACTTGTTGATGAATTTTGGATTTTTGTAAATCCTATTTTGTTAGGCCAAGGTATTCCATTATTTAAGGATATATCTGAAAGTGTCAAATTGAGTCTTATAGAAACAAAGACATTTGATATTGGCGTAGTAGCACTTCATTATACAAAAATATAATTGTAACATTATTTCATTAATAATCAATAAAGGGAAGCAGCTAACTCGGTCGGTTTAATTAATTAGCTGCGCTGAGCTCGTCCTGCTGATGCGGGACTCGGTTGGCTTCCCGCTTCGCCTTAACGAGACAAATTCGTAACATCATGACAAAGGCTTCGCGGGACACGGTCGGCCTTCGGACGACGTAGTCCCGCAAAGCGGGACGAAGTCGGCAGCCCGGACAAATCCGTAATGCATTAAAAAGTCAATGAGATTGAACTTTCAGCAACTTTTCAAATCCTGTGACACCTTGACTGATCCTGCTGCCAAGACAAAGTCAATAGGGTTGCCCGCCTTCGCCTGCGGCTATGGCGAACAAAGCAGGCCGACGCTCGGGTTGTAATGGTTTTTGCAGTGCAACCTATACTATTTTATCGTGACCCGACTAATTCTACCCACTTTTCGGGACGACGCCATCCTGACAACTTTATCTTGACACATGAGACCTTTGCCTTTAACATTAAAATATTGGAATTTTTCTATATTTACTACATTAACAAAAACAACGAAAATAGCACCATACACAAGTCAGAAATAAATACCATAATGGCGTTTAAACAAACGTTGTGTGCAAAGCCAAAACGATAGTGCCAGCAATGAAAATTAAGATATGATTTTAAACTATATTCACTGGAACTCTGACCCGGAGATAATAAACATCTTCGGGATTTCAATTCGTTACTACGGACTACTTTTTGCTAGTGGATTAATTCTCTGTATTTATATTTTAAGGTGGATTTATAAGAGAGAGAACATTCCATCTGAGAATTTGGGGAAATTATCGATTTATGGAATGATTGGAATTATTGCAGGAGCTCGATTTGGTCATTGTTTTTTTTATGAACCTTCCTACTTCTTGTCACATCCATTAGAAATGATTTTGCCGATTACCTTTCTTCCTGATGGAGGGGTTAAATTTATAGGTTATCAGGGATTGGCGAGTCATGGTGGTGTACTAGGATTACTGATTGCGTTATATTTCTATTCTCGAAAGACTAAACACTCAATGATTGATACCATTGATTTGATTGCGGTTGTTGCAGCCTTGGAGTTCGGATTTATCAGACTTGGAAACTTTATGAATTCTGAAATTATCGGCATTCCGACAACAAAACCCTGGAGTGTGATTTTTGATCGAGTAGATAACGTACCGAGACACCCAGCTCAATTGTACGAAGCTATTTCTTATTTTATCATTTTTACGATTATGATGATTCTTTACAAAAAAATGAGATATAGACTTAAAAACGGATTCTTCTTTGGGCTTGCAACTGTTTTATGTTCTTCAGCTAGATTTATAATTGAATTTGTAAAAGAAAGGCAAGTACCATTTGAGGACAAGATGCAGTTTGATATGGGACAATTATTAAGTATTCCATTTATTATTTTAGGATTAAGTTTTATTATATTTGGACTGATAAAAACAAAAAATAATTCCCAGCGCCCAACAACAACTCATACCTAATATGAGTTTCATAGGTTTGCAAACAATATCACCCGCTTCAAATATTGTGCTGTTTGATAATGTCGCTCTCGGCAATCCTTTACTGGGAATAGCCGCGAACGTTAGCAATAATTTAATAAATAGGAAATATACGAACAAGCATCTTAAAAAATTAATGTCTGGACGACAGAGTTCTCGTACAATTGGACAGCTTGGTTCTTAGCCCCCAAAGTCAGATAGCCCAAATGCTAACGGTAAAAAGCATAATTTCGCTTAACAGATTGTATTCTAAATAGTTTATAACTTTGACTATAAGCAAATTCTAAAAACTAGTTATGTGGTATTTACATCAGACATTTAGGAGATGAAAATATTCACAAATAAAATAGCTATTAAATCCAATATTTTAAATATTTCATATTGTAAGACAACTTAAATTGTACCAAATCTGATCTTTTTATATATTGCTGACAAACTAAAAAAGTAGAAATCATGAATCCAGATAATTTAGACAAATTCGAATTTCTTTTTGGGGAATGGAATTTGGAGTATAGGATTCCAAAGAGTATTTTCAGTGATCCCGGGACAGATACAGGAGTTGGATTATTTAAGAAGATTCTTAAGGATAATTACGTATTATTTGAATACTCGACCAAATCA
>Ga0302158_1000069_pt1 | contig 11463 bp, 7 predicted proteins | sample I_Fen_E1_1_FD_193505 | JGI IMG/M metagenome (GOLD analysis project Ga0302158, IMG submission 193505) | Peat permafrost microbial communities from Stordalen Mire near Abisko, Sweden - I_Fen_E1_1 | ecosystem: Environmental > Terrestrial > Soil > Wetlands > Permafrost | place: Sweden: Abisko...
GCAATACTTGCACTGGACTATATATTTTAATATATTAAATCGGCCCTATCGTCAAGTGGTTAAGACATAATGTTTTCATCATTATAACGGGGGTTCGAAACCCCCTGGGGCTATATAATTTTTTTTTATCTAAAACAAAAGATATATTATTGCGGATTGATGTAATAGTAACATAACTGGCTCATGCCCAGTATATAGAGGTTCAAATCCTTTGTCCGCACGTTTTATAAATAAAGGTTATAGCTTAATTGGTAAAGCAAGCTGCTCATGACAGCTGAGTTGAGTGTTCAAATCACTTTGGCCTTAGCTAATATTATAATATATTTATTATTAACATCCGAGTGCTGGAATTGGTAGACAGGACGAACTTAAGCTTCGTTGATATAATATCATAGAGGTTCAAGTCCTCTTTCGGATATTTAACAAATAATAATAAAAAAAATATATTTCTTAGTGATACTTCATTTCGTGTCAAAAGCACCATACAGAATTATAAATTATCTTACACGGCTCCTTTAAAGAGCCGAGTAGCAGGAAAAAGAATTGTTAACGTTAAAGTAAAACTTAAGCAAAACAAACTCAGTTAACAAGGGGACATAGTTTAATTGGTAAAACTGCGATTTTGCATATCGTTATTTCAGGATCGAGTCCTGATGTCTCCATTTATTACTTAAAATAAACTAAGCTAAACTTTTTAACATGTAATAAACAATTTGGTCGGCACTTTTTATAGCTAAGCTATATTATTTAAATTTTAATTTAAGCTGCATTTTTTTTACGCTTATTCTTTTTTTACTCCACTTACTTATTACTTGGTTATTTGGGTAGGCCGGCAAACAAAAGTTCCATTATAAAAAGCTCGAGAAGCTCAATTGGTTGAGCGGGGTCTTGAAGCGACCTAGGCTGTAAGTTCAAATCTTATCTCGAGCAAATCCTCTTTTTTTTCTACGAAGGTTATTAACGGAATAAATATTGACATCTTTAACACCTAAAACTTATTAGGTGTTAAGCTGTATACTATACAAAAATTATTGTTTATATATTAGAAAAAAAAAATTAAATTAAAATTAATATTTCTTATGATTAAATTTATATGTATATATGTTGTGGACTAATCGGTAAGTCATAAATTTTTGGTATTTACCATTGAGTGTTCGAATCACTCCAACATAATATTTTTTATTGTATATTAGTCTATTATTTTTTAAGGTAAGTATAGTTCAATGGTAGAACAACTGTATGTGGCACAGTTAGTCCCTGTTCAACTCAGGGTATTCACCCTATTCCTTACTTCTCTACTTTCTATTTTTGTTTACCGTATTTTCAGTGCAGAAAAAAAAGTAACGGAGCAAAACATAATAATAAGCAATATATTATTATTAATTAAAAGCCAGGGTAGTTTAATTGGTTAGAACATTAATTTCATGCATTAATAATGAGAATTCAAATTTCTCCTCCGGCTATATAAAAACTAGTGACGCGTTTTTTTTTATTATAAACAAAAAAAAGTAGAAGCTACTCTAGATATTTTTTTACATCTTTCGTATTTTTAATAGAATTATTAACGTTTATTTTCATTTAAAATTAGTAAAAATATAAATTTATATTCGACCTATTATATATATATATACACCGATTTTTATTCTTTAAATTTTTCCTTTAACTCACTATATCGATTAACATGTGTTTTTTTTGTTTTATTACATTCGTAGTTACTTTAACCATTTTGTTGTAGTTTAATTTTGCTAAGTAAAGTTTGCGTAATTGCTAAAGCAATTTAAGATAAAATAAAAGTTCGATTCTTTTATTTTTTTTTATGTTAATATATTCATTACTATTTTTATTATTATCAAATTCTATTACATTAAGGAGAGATAAATCCTTACTTTTTAGCAGGGTGGTTTTAGTTATTTTGCTTCTTAGTTTTTTCTTCGCATTAGATAATTTATTTTTAGATTCTGTGGCTAGAGGTCTGGGCTTATTTGGTGGGCTCTTTCATACAACAAGTACAACACAAATTTTTCACATATTTATTTTTTTTATTAGTGCAATAATATTACAATTAACCGCTTTTTATCCCAGAAGAGTATGAATAGCGGAACATTCGTCTTTAATTAAATTAATAATGTATAAATTTTTATATTATAAAACAAAAATAGTTAATAAAATGGGTAAACAATTTCAAATCATTGAATACTCATTAATATTATTATTTATAATAATTGGAGCAACTTTTTTAGTGTGTACGGGGGATTTAGTATCTATATTTCTATCTATTGAGTTACAAAGTTATGGATTATATTTACTAAGTACAATATATCGTAACTCTGAATTAGCTACTTCCGGAGGTCTTACATATTTTTTACTAGGAGGGTTAAGCTCTTGTTTTATTTTATTAGGTACTGCATTATTATACGCAAACTCAGGTACAACAGATCTGGATGGTATTTATGTAATAACTAGTTTAAGCGATCTTGCTAATGATATTACTCAGGAGGTTTTATATTGATATAAGTCTTATTATATAAATTTCTCATTGCTAATTTTAAGCGTAGGTTTCTTATTTAAGGTAAGCGCAGCACCTTTTCATATTTGATCTCCCGATGTTTATGATGCTATACCTACAATAGTAACAACATTTGTAGCTATAGTTGCTAAAATATCCATCTTTATTTTCTTTTTAGAATTAGTACACTATACAAGTAATTCCTTGTTTAATTTTCAGTTTAGTTGAACAAGTAGTTTATTAGTTAGTTCACTACTTTCATTAATTATAGGGACAGTTGTAGGTTTAACACAATTTAGAATCAAGAGGTTGTTTGCTTATAGTACCATTTCACATGTAGGTTTTATATTATTAGCATTAAGTATAAATAGTATCGAGTCTATCCAAGCCTTTCTATTTTATTTAATGCAATATTCTATAAGTAATTTAAATGCTTTTATTATACTAATAAGTATAGGTTTTTCTCTATATTTTTACGTAAATGATAGCAAAGAATATACAGAATTAACTGATAAGAATAATTCTCCCATACAGTTAATAAGTCAAATGAAAGGTTATTTTTATATAAATCCTGTCTTAGCATTAAGTTTATCTGTTACAATATTTTCTTTTGTAGGTATTCCTCCACTTATAGGATTTTTTGCAAAACAGATGGTACTAAGTGCGGCATTAGACAGTGGTTATGTTTTCCTTGCTTTAGTTGCAATATTAACAAGTGTTATTAGTGCAGTTTATTATTTAAATATAATAAAACAAGTTTTTTTTGATCAATCAGAATACAAAAAAAATCCCGAGGTAGAAAATATTAATTTACATGGTAATATCGTTAATAACAATGTTTTAATACAAAAATTAACATTTAAAACCAAAAATATTATATTATCTAGTTATTTAACCATTACTATATCCATTCTTACTTTAATAATACTTCTATTTATGTTCATGCCTAATGAATGATTAAAATTGACAAATATTTTGTCATTAATTTTATTTAATTCTTAAATGACAAGTACTACTTTTTTCTTTTTTTTTATACCATTATTAGCTATTATATTATTAGCAGTTAATTTAATATTCGCTCCACATAACCCTTACCAAGAAAAAGATAGTACTTTTGAATGTGGTTTTCATTCTTTTTTAGGTCAAAATAGAACACAATTTAGTATCTCTTTCTTTATATTTGCACTTCTCTTTTTATTATTTGATTTAGAAATTCTTTTAGTTTATCCTTATGTAGTAAGTGCATATACAAACGGTATATATGGTTTAGTAATAATGTTAATATTTTTTTTAGCTTTAACTTTGGGTTTTGCTTTTGAATTAGGTAAAAACGCTTTAAAAATTGACAGTAGACAAATGGTTAGTATTTTTAATTGAAATACAAACAGATTGTCTTCTGGCTTTTACAATAGTATAAGAATAAAAAATTTTTTAGGGAAGTAGCCATATTAGCGTTTTATAATATTACTCTTCATTACCTTCAACAAGTTTTGGTACTTTTGTTATACTGTTATTATTTTTATATAACAGTATAAACTGCTTACTGGTTTCTATAAAATTTGTTATAGAAAATATATAAAAAATATATATATGTTAAATTTATTATACAATAATTTCTTTAATAATTGTGATGCTCCTCACCCTTGGGGTTTATATTTTCAAGATAGTGCTACACCACAAATGGAAGGGTTGGTAGAACTTCATGACAATATAATGTTTTATTTGGTAATTATATTATTTGGTGTGGGTTGAATAATGATATCTATAGTTAGAAACTATACTAATGTTAAATCACCTATATCTCACAAATATTTAAATCATGGTACACTGATAGAATTAATATGAACAATTACTCCTGCATTGATATTAATATTAATAGCTTTCCCTTCTTTTAAATTATTATATTTAATGGATGAAGTTAGTGATCCAGCTATGTCTGTATTAGCTGAGGGTCATCAATGATATTGAAGTTATCAATATCCCGATTTCTTAAATGCAGATGAAGAATTCATAGAATTTGATTCATATCTAGTACCAGAATCTGATTTAGAAGATGGAGCTTTAAGAATGTTGGAAGTAGATAATAGAGTTATCCTTCCGGAATTAACACACGTTAGATTTATTGTTACAGCGGCAGATGTTATTCATTCTTTTGCTTGTCCTGCTTTAGGTATTAAGTGTGATGCTTATCCAGGTAGATTAAATCAAGTTTCTGTTCTTATTAATAGAGAAGGTACTTTCTACGGTCAATGTTCAGAAATATGTGGAATTTTACATAGTTCTATGCCTATTGTTATAGAATCTGTTAGTATAGAAAAGTTTTTATCGTGATTAGAAGAACAGTAATAAAAATATAAAAATTATATTTAACATATAATATATATATAATAAAATATATATAAAATATAAGGTAGATAGCTTAAAAATAAGTTAAAGGCCTTTTAATATAATTATGAAAAAAAAATATATACAATGAATTTATCCTTAATACTTTTTTTGATCGGAATCTTGGGTTTCGTTTTAAACAGAAAAAATATAATATTAATGCTTATTTCAATTGAAATAATGTTATTAGCTATTACATTCTTAATATTGATAAGTTCACTGAGCTTTGATGATATATTAGGCCAAACATATGCTATATACATAATAGCAATAGCTGGTGCTGAATCAGCAATTGGTTTAGGTATTCTAGTTGCATTCTATAGATTTAACTTTTCTCTTTATTTACCCCGTTTATCCTTTGGCCACACTATTTATTCAATAAATAAAAATAAGTTTAGCTTCAATAGGATAAGCAGATCCTATTCTACTGTAGCTAAGAATAACCATACCAATAAACCTATAAATTATTTAATTGATCCTTGATTTATTACTGGGCTTTTCGACGCTGAAAGTTCTTTTGTAGTTACAATTCTAAAAAATCCTAGATATAAAACTGGCTGGAATGTTCAAGCCAGAGTTCAAGTAAAAATGCATGAAAAGGATAGAGCTTTAATTGAATCAATACAAAAGTATTTTGGTGGTATAGGTTATGTCTCTAAACTAAATAATACTTCTGCGCAAGCGTCCGTAGAGTTTAGGGTTAGTACTTTAAAAGATATAGTTGGCGTAATTCTTCCTCATTTTGATAACTACCCTTTAATAACCCAAAAACATTCAGATTATCTATTATTTAAGGAAATTGTTTTACTTATGTTAAATAAAGAACATAATACTTCAGAAGGTTTACAAAAAATAATTAATACTAAAGCTTCTCTTAATTTGGGTTTATCTAATAATTTAAGAATAGCATTCCCCACAACTGTTCCATCTAGCTTAAAGTTGGTAAACTCATCACAAGCCAAAAATGATAAATTACACCCGGAATGGGTAGCAGGGTTTTCTACTGGGGAATCCAACTTCTTTATTGCTGTTCAAAAATCTAAAACTAAGAGTGGTTTATCTGTTTCATTACGTTTTTCAATAGCTCAACATTCAAGAGATAAATTATTATTAGAGAAATTTGTTAATTTCTTTGGTGGTGGTTCTGTAATGAACTATAAAAAACGTTTATTGTCTGAGTTTATTACAGCAAAAATTGATCATATAGTTGAACATATAATACCGTTTTTCGATAAACATCCTATATTGGGATCAAAACACTTAAATTACTTGGATTTCAAGAAAGCGGCATATATTATTAAGAATAAAGAACACTTGAATGAAGATGGGCTAGGTTTAAAGGAAGTCTTAGATCTGAAAAGAAGAATTACGTCATTTTACACGAATAAGGCTATAAATAATAACGTTGTAAACGGTACAGAGAATATAGATCAAAAAAGGTAGAGTGAACCTCTACCTAGTTATACTTTCGTGCTTTGGCTATTCCTAAATAGCCGTACTAATATATAGCAAAACCTTCAAATTGCGGGAAAGTCTTAAAGACAAATCTACCAAGTTAATACAGTAATGTAATTAATGGAACAGGTAATGACTCGTTGTATGGTAAAAACGATTTGTATGAAGAAATTAAATAGATAATCCGCAGCCAAACACCAAAGATTAAATTATTGGTGCGCAGTTCATCGACTAAACGTAGGTTGGTGAATAACTATATAAAGTTATTCTTTTTTAAAGAACTAATGGCTATAGTTATTTGCTTAAGATATAGTCAGGCATAACCTAAAAGTTATGGTAATACCTCAGCCAACCTAAGGGAATATAAAATATTTCTAAGGTAAAGGGGGAAAACGAAGAGGAAGCATCGCAATAGAATATAAATAATGTATTTAGCTATAATTACTTTACCATTATTAGGATCAATAGTATCCGGCTTTTTTGGTAGAAAAGTAGGGGTTAGCGGTGCACAATTAATTACATGCACAAGTGTAATTGTAACAACTTTATTAGCAATAGTTGCTTTTTTTGAAGTAGGTTTAAATAACATACCTGTGTCAATAAATTTATTTAGATGAATTGATAGTGAATCACTTAATGTGTTGTGAGGTTTTCATTTTGATAGTTTAACAGTATCAATGCTAATACCTGTATTAATAGTTAGTTCTTTAGTTCATATTTATTCTATAGGATATATGAGCCATGATCCACATAATCAAAGATTTTTTAGCTATTTAAGTCTATTTACTTTTATGATGATTATTTTAGTTACAGCTAATAATTTCTTATTAATGTTTGTAGGATGAGAGGGTGTAGGTATTTGTTCATATCTTTTAGTAAGTTTTTGATTTACTAGAATAGCGGCAAATCAAAGTTCTATGTCAGCTTTTTTAACTAACAGAGTAGGTGATTGTTTTTTAACTATAGGTATGTTTGCTATATTATGATCGTTTGGTAACATCGATTATAGTACAGTATTTTCATTAGCACCTTTTGTTAATGAAAATATAGTTACAATTATAGGTATATGTTTATTAATTGGTGCAATGGCTAAAAGTTCTCAAGTTGGATTACACGTTTGGTTACCTATGGCGATGGAAGGTCCTACTCCTGTTAGTGCCTTAATCCACGCGGCTACTATGGTTACTGCCGGTGTATATTTATTAATGCGTACAAGTCCTTTAATAGAATATAGTTCAACTGTATTAATATTGTGTTTATGATTAGGAGCAATAACTACCGTTTTTAGTTCTCTTATTGGATTATTCCAACAAGATATTAAAAAAGTTATCGCTTATTCCACAATGAGTCAATTGGGTATGATGGTGATAGCAGTAGGTTTGTCTTCATATAACATAGCATTATTTCATCTAGTTAATCATGCTTTTTATAAAGGATTATTATTCTTAGGTGCAGGTGCAGTAATTCATGCAGTAGCTGACAATCAAGATTTTAGAAAATATGGTGGATTAAGACCATTTTTACCATTAACTTATTCTGTAATGTTAATAGCAAGTCTTAGTTTAGTAGCTTTCCCTTTTATGACAGGATTTTATAGTAAAGATTTTATATTAGAATCCGCATATGGACAATTTTATTTTAGCGGTACAGTTGTTTATTTTATTGCTACTATAGGTGCTATGTTTACTACACTATACTCTGTTAAAGTTTTATATTTAACTTTTTTAACTAATCCTAATGGACCAGTTGTTAACTATAAAAATGCTCATGAAGGTGATATATATATGAGTTTACCTTTAATTATATTAGCTATTTTCTCTATATTCTTTGGTTATATTACTAAAGATATATTTATAGGGTTAGGTTCAGGTTTCTTTATGGATAATAGTTTATTTATTCATCCTACGCATGAAATAATGTTAGATACAGAATTTGCTGTGCCTACTTTATTTAAATTATTACCTTTAATATTTACTATATCTCTTAGTGTTATAGCAATAGTCTTTTCAGAATTTTTACCTAAAATTCTTCTTCATTTTAAATTTTCGAGATTAGGTTATAACATATTTGGATTCTTTAATCAACGTTTCTTAATTGAATTATTTTATAATAAATATATAACTGGTCTTGTTTTAAATTTAGGGGGTCAAACTACTAAAGTTATAGATAAAGGAAGTGTAGAATTATTAGGACCTTATGGTTTAGAAAAAGGTTTAATTAATTTAAGTAGAAGTATTGCCAGCTTAGATACAGGAGTAATTACAAGCTATGCTTTATATATTTTAATTGGTCTTATTTTTTATATTTTAATTCCTTATTTATCATTGTTTGATAATGGTTTACTTTTATTAATATTATTATCATTATTTAGTATTGTAAATGTTTATAAAAGTCAATCCTCTTTCTAGCTTTCCACACTTATCCCCGCGTAGCGTGGGAAAAAAGCATGAGGAGGAAATAAAAAAAACATAAATACTAAGGAATAAAAGCATTAAATAAGTGGTGGTAAAATATTATTGACCTTAAATTGTTATAGATGAATTAGTTAAGTGAGCTAATAAATAAAATTTATACTCTAAAGTTTTATATATAAAACTTTACTAAATTTAATCAGTATAATTATACTTTTTTATAAATATAATCTTTTTTTGTTTTTTTTTGCGAAGCATAACAGTTAAACAAGAACAAGTAAAAAAGTATAATTATACTTTTTTTAATGGATATATAGTAATCTGTTATATGTTATATACTAACATATAACCGCAGCATATAGTATATCCTTATATAATATATAGTTTAATTTAACTACTAGAGGTAATTTTTAACCATTATAACAACTAAAAAAAAAATATATACATTTAAACTTAATTATGAGAATTTTCAAGAGTCATCCTTTATTAAAATTGGTTAATTCATATGTAATCGATTCAGCACAACCTATTAATATTAGCTATTTATGAAATTTTGGTTCTTTATTAGCTTTTTGTTTAATTATACAAATTGTTACAGGTGTAACATTAGCTATGCATTATAATCCTAGTGTTTTAGAAGCGTTTAATTCAGTAGAACATATTATGCGTGACGTAAACAATGGATGATTAATACGTTATTTACATAGTAATACAGCGGCAGCTTTCTTCTTTTTAGTCTATTTACATATTGGTAGAGGTTTATATTATGGATCATATAGAGCACCTAGAACATTAGTATGAACAATAGGTACTGTTATATTCATATTAATGATGGCTACAGCTTTCCTGGGTTTTTTACATAGCCCAAAATGGTTTAAATTAAACAGTAACAATAACAACAACAACAACAACAACAACAACAATAACAATAACAGTAACAACCAAAGGATCAATCCAAAAAACAAATTTAACACACAATTATCTCTCTCAAGTACGACAATTAATAAGCACTTATTTAAGGGGAGACAATTTTCTACTTACACTAGATCTCTAAACATAGAGTCTGAAAAACCTTATAATAGTTCTACTACATATTCTAAAGATGTTAATGAGTTTTTGAAAAAAAATAATTTAGAACCTATCTATGTTTATGAAAACTTAGGTGACAAGTCTATTCAGAGTAAAGTGTTAAATGATACAAGTAACCTTGCCGGTGTATATTTAATTTTAAATAAATTAAATTTAAGTTGTTATGTAGGTTCTGCTTCTACAGATAAATTTAATTCTAGATTCCGTAGACATTTATTTAACTTTCAAGGTAGTAAAATAGTTAAAGCCGCAGTAAGAAAGTATAAAATAGAAAATTTTGCTTTTATAATACTAGATATATTTAGGGAAGTAGTTAATCAAGAAAATAATAAACAATTGTTAGATATGGAAGACTATTATATAAAATCTTTGTTACCTGATTATAATATAGTAACCGAAGCAGGCAATACTTTTGGTTATAAACATTCTGAAATTACTAGATTAAAAATGGTAGAAAATTATAGTCCAGAGCGGCGTTTATGAATAGGTAATTTAAATAAGAATAAACCTATGACTGAACAACATAAAGAAAATTTAAAAAAAGCTGCTTTGATTCGTATTAAACCTATATATTCAGAAGAAGGGATAGCTAATATGCGTAAAGCTTCTAAACCTATAACAGTATATAATTTAAATAACACTGTTTATGGAGAATATCCTAGCATAACTGCTGGAGCTGAATCATTGAGATGTAGTGTAAAAACTATTTCAAGAGCTTTGTGTACACCTAAAAAAATATTAAAAAGACGTTGGATTGTAAAATTTTCATCCAAATAAGGTTAGGCGTTTAGTTTGGGTCGATAGTTGTTGGTAGGTTCATTTTAGTGCTTCTCCTCCGAAGGCTGGAAAGAACTGTTGTTGGTTCAATTATTGTTTAATTTAATCCATAGTCCCATGAGTATAAAAATTTATGTAATCTTAAGAGAAAAATAAATTATAAAGTGGAATAACCCTACAGGGATATTGAAGAAAGATTAAGTTTTTCTTTGGCAATATTAGTGAAAACGATCAAAGAGTTTATAGTATAGTTATATAGCGTAAAGTTAACTATATATTATTGTGTATTATAAACTAGAGATCGTCGGTTATCTTAATAATCGCGACAGACTGGGTCACTAGTGGGTGTCTGCAATGATGCTTAATGCACAGTCGGAATATTTAATTCGAAAAAGAGTTAACTGATTATACGAATTCAAAGGTAATCAGGCTTTTTATAGATAACTTACAGTCTATAATAAGTATATTAGTATGTTTTACCATATGGTCAAATGAGCTTATGAGGTGCTACAGTTATTACTAATCTTATGAGTGCTATACCTTGAGTAGGACAAGATATAGTTGAATTTTTATGAGGTGGTTTCTCTGTTAATAATGCTACTTTAAACAGATTCTTTGCTTTACATTTTGTGTTACCTTTTGTATTAGCTGCTTTAGCATTAATGCACTTAATAGCACTTCACGATAGTGCTGGATCAGGTAATCCTTTAGGAGTTTCAGGTAATTATGATAGATTACCTATGGCTCCATACTTCTTATTTAAAGATTTAATAACTATCTTTTGATTTATATTAGTATTAAGTATATTTGTTTTCTTTATGCCTAATATATTAGGTGATA
>Ga0302158_1000072_pt1 | contig 11330 bp, 6 predicted proteins | sample I_Fen_E1_1_FD_193505 | JGI IMG/M metagenome (GOLD analysis project Ga0302158, IMG submission 193505) | Peat permafrost microbial communities from Stordalen Mire near Abisko, Sweden - I_Fen_E1_1 | ecosystem: Environmental > Terrestrial > Soil > Wetlands > Permafrost | place: Sweden: Abisko...
TGGTAAATGAAGACACACTATATTCTACACCCTGGAAAGCTGTAAATATAGCAGCTAGTATAACTGTTACAATTAAACCATTAAGGGCTCCTGCTCTATTACCTTGGATTAAAGAATGATGAGCATACGTAACTGTAACCAAATCTCAAAACAATAGCTTTATTTTGTTTCTATTGTCCCTGTTTTTTATATTAATAGTATATTTACTTTAGATATTTCTCTTTAATTTGTAAATTTAATATAAAATCTTGTGTTCTTTATGCTCAAAGAAAGAGATTCCGACTGTACATTAAGCAGCATTTCAGCCACCCACCGATGGACCAGTCTGTAGCGACCTTTCATAAAGCCGACGGTCTTAACTTTTAATATTAATCTTTAACCGTTTTCATCAGTATTGCCAATAATTAAAAAGAGACATATTTCTCTAATATTATTAATATCTCAGATATTCTACTAAATTTTGAAACGTTTATTTATGAAAATTGCACGTTAGTAGTAGGACTATGGGCAAATGTTTTTTATTATAATGTATTAGGCCTTACCATGTTTAATTTATACAGGAAGAAAGGATGCATGTAAGGTAGAACTAAAGGAATTAATATTGGTAGGTTTTTCTTAGGGAAATATATATTGTACTGGTCAATAGCTCCTGCAGAATGAATAGATATTTTTAAATCATATTTTTTTTCTAATATTGAAACTATAGATTTAATTTCTTTTAAAGTAAAACAATTAGTAGAGAGTTTTATACCTCTATTGTTTATTCATGATCCATCATCCATAATTCAAATAGCTAAAGCTAAAGGAGATAAGTATTCTTCTATTCAAACTGGTATTACTTTTTTACCTTTTAATTCTGATTTAACAATAGGATAGAAACTATCATATATTCAATTAAAAGAACTAAAAGTATAAGTTCTAAATCTGCAATAATAATTAACTTTACCATCTATAATTCTACTATGTATTTTAGGTATATCTTCTTTACAATATCCTCGTTTGAATAAAAATTGATGTAACCATAATATGTATTCTATATGTTCCCCTTTTTGATAAAAACAAAACCGTGACCCTATAGCATCTTTTTCCATATGACCATCACCTAACAAAGATCCTATCAATAAGCATAGTACATCATAATTATGAGGGCCAATACGTTTAGTAGAAGGTATTCTACCTGTAGTGTAAGTTGAAAAAGTAGACACCATACTATTATTTATAATTTTAAAAACATTTGCCCATTTCGGGCGATTTACGTTACCCGATGATAATAATATAACTGTATTTAATAAAGGTAGCTCAAACGGGTTAATAGCTTCTATACCCATAGGAGGTCATTGAGCACCTAATTCGACAGTAGGAGATAAAGCAGAATGAAAAAATGCTCAAAATATAGCTAAGAAGAATAGTGCTTCAGATACTATAAATAAAGCAACACCCATATTTAATCCTTTTTGCACAGCTAAGGTATGATTACCTAAATATGTCAATGTCTAATATATCACTACATTAGTTGGACTATATCTTAATTCATAGGTTAATAAAAAAGTAACGTATTAATTTTTGACGTATAGTCTCTGAAGATCCTACTAAGATAATTATACATCTGTTGGTTTCCTGCTGATTGTCTTTAATTAAAATAAAGGTTTTCCAGCAAACGGTCAAATTTTTGGAGGGCACATATTACACATTTTTAGCTGACAAAATAGGATAGAAAAGGATTAATAAACTAATAACTTACATTATACACTAGATATTACTTAGAGCTATGGATTACTCTTTTACTATTCATTTTAGACTTAAGTAATCTAATTTCTTCTCTTCCTTTAATAGTAAGATGTTTTTTAGATAAAAACAGTTTGTAAGCTGTTTCTCAATCTAAATAATCACTATGTTTAACACCTAACATATTAAAGGAATTAAAATAATTAACTATAATACTAAGTTTATTAATTGATGTAAGACTAACTGATAAAATTTCTCGTTTATCTAAGGTAAAATACTTTTTCAAATCTACTTCCATAAATTCTGCTATTGTATTCATTACAGGTAACATAGATGAATTCGTAGGCTTATCATACGCTCTTTGATCTATTCTAAAAACTAAACTAATATTTTCACTCACAGATCTTTTACGTGTATCAGATTTCAATTTAGCTTCAATAATTTTTATATAAAAATTACCATCAGCTTCTGTAAATCCAGATAATCAAGCATTTGATGATAAACTAGATGATGTGTCTAATTTACTTTCTTCTATAGAAGTATTATATTTTTTATTAATAAATGTAATAAGATTATTGAATGTAATATTTTTAGGAGTTCTTAGTTTACCATGCATCATATTAATAATTAGAGTAATACCTTTAATATCTCCTATTATATATCTTAGAACATTATCATTTACTTTTTGAAATCTACCAATTCCATATAAATTCTTTTGTATGTAAGCATATAAAGGTAAATTATTAATATGGGAAGTAAAAGTAATTCTAGGGTTAAGTACTCTATTTAGAGTAGTAATACCGTGTGCTGGTACATTAATATTACCATCTCCTTCTAGTAAACCAGCTAAATAATAACCAAATTGATCTTCTTTTATATCGGGATAAAGTAAATGTCTATTTTCTATGCTTGAAACTATCTCTTTATTATCAATAGCTTTTACTATTTTTAATACTTTGTCTTTAAATGACAAGAATGTTATGGTACTTAATTGACCCTCACTTATAACATCTCGTCATCAAAATGACATTGAAAGTATAAGTGATATAAAAGCTGATGTTAAGAAGCTATTTGCATTGTTAAAACCATGCATTGTTAACACACCACTAGTAGTTAATGTTAATAATGCAATACATGTATACAAAGGTCACGGGGACGGTGACACTAAGTGAAATGGATGAGCCTGAAATTTACTTCTTGTTAAGTTGGTCACTTTTTAAAGTATACTTCCAGTATATATATTTAATTAAAAGAAATATTACTTAGAGACTTTTGTTTAATATGTATTAAACAATAATTATCGCATACGTATGGTATATAATTTAGCTTTAAATTTTTTAAATCTTTAAGTTATAAATATTTAAATTAATTAAGGAATAGGTGACTTGAACACCTAACCTACCGTGTGTAAAACGGTTGCTCTACCATTAAGCTAATCCCTTTAATTACAATTTAAACGGGTCAGACCGGCTACGATCCGATATATTCTTTCTCGACAAGAAAGCTCCTTACCAATTAGGATACTAACCCTTATAAAAATTAATTAATAATTTATTATATATTTACATGGTTCCTCCGTAGGAAGCGAAACAACCAGCCGTACATGTTTTTCCTAACCTTTGAATAAGTAAGAAAAGCAAGCATAAAAAAAGTATTTCTTGCTTTAACCTGATGCTACGCAAGGAGAAGTATGTATGAGGTCTGCTAACCCTTCTGGTGAATTATAGTCAAGGAAAATATATAATTAATCTTTTTCTTTTATAGTTATAACTATGGCACCAACCATCGCTAATAACAATATAATAGAAGTTAAAATTAATCATATACTATAACTAGTATACATTATATTTCCTATGCTTGTTATATGACTACTTTCAGTTAAATTACCATCTCATATCTTACTAGTAACAAAAGATATTTCTCCATTATCTAGTTCGGTACCATTTAATTTAAATAATTTATTTAAAAAATCACTATAGTTATTATATCATATATCATTTAACGTATTATTTAAATCTAGAGTATAACTATTAAATGAAGCAATACTATAGGGTAATATTTGATATAAAGGATAATTAAATGAAATAGCAATAAAAATGGCTAAAGGTATACTATTGCTAGTGTTGCTTAGTAATTCACTTATTCTAACATTAATTAACATAAGAATAAAAAGAAATAAAATGGATACAGCTCCGACGTAAACTAATAAATAAGAAAGACCAATAAAGTTTAAACCTAATATCATCAAATAACTGGCTATACTTAAAAATAAACCTATTAAAAATAAGACAGAAACAATTGGATTTTTACTAGTTATTACTAGTATACCACATAAAATAGCAAGCAAAGAAATAATATCTAAAACTTCTACTCTATAACCATTAGTAAATGTTTCATTTAAAAGATAAATATTATACATTATAAAATATATATATATACCTCACCATCTTTTATAAAAGAAAAAGGGAGTAATACTTGACCTTTAGTAAAAATAAATTTAAGTTTTAAGATAAATTTATTTATATCGCGGGTGCTTTGCTTATCGAAAAAAAAAACAATAAGTAAGGAAAAAACTTAATTTTTAGAAAAAAGATATTAGAACGTGTAAATATTTTTACATATGTGCTCTTGCATTGCACAAAATTTTATTAAACAGCCCTAGATAACTTTTCATTACGAGCCCTCAAGATGAATTGAACATCTATAAAAATATTAACAGTATTTTGCTCTACCATTGAGCTATAAAGGCTAATTATAAATTAAAATACCTTTTTTACTAGAAGCAAAGCTTCGCATCATTATAATTAAAAAAGTTAAGACGTGTACAAGACTTGAACTTGTATCATTGTGGCCGTAACACAACACTTTACCATTAAGCCAACACGCCTCTTTACTTTTAATTAACCTTTTTATATTAATTAAATATGCATCATGATATATATATCGGCTAATTAACTTATCATTGACTAGGAAACAAGAGAATCGAACTCTTAAAAGTGCATTACTATTGAGTTTACAGCTCAACCCATCTTACCAATAATGGAAGTTTCCTTTTTTATTCTTACTTATACATTTATAAGTAAGAAAAAAAAAAGATTTACTAACCGATATATATTTTATCGACTTATGCTGAAATATAAAAAATAATGATTAATTTATAATTTACTCTATTCGTAATGTTAATCTTTTATTACCTTGAGTTTATTAAGTACCTTGTTTATAGCTATTATGTGTACAATAATATAACCGGTTTGCTGTTGAATAAATATAAATTTATAAAAAGGTTATTAATTACCTAATATATTTGTAAAAAGGAAGAGAATCGAACTCTTTTAGTTATATAGCTGAACCTTAGATAGCAAATAGCTATTAAGTATACAACTCAACCCGACATACCAATATACGAAACCTTCTTTTATATATTACTAAATCCTTTAATCAGAGAGAATGGGGGAGCAAACTCTCTGACCTCTAGAAATGAAAATATATATATTTATTGTTAACATTAATCAATCCCGTGCAATTTCCACTACACGAACCGTATTTCGACTTAACACCAATTAAAGTCACGCATACGAAGATCTTCCATAAAAAAAACTAGAATAAATTATCTAGAATAAAAAGATATAAAAGACCAAACTTATTGCACATACTTCTTTCAGCGCCTGACGAGTAGTTAGTACCTTTATGAGATTAAATTCACCGTGACGTGGTGATTCACGATTACTAGTAATTCCTTATTCATATAGTCGAATTTCAGACTACAATCCTTATTTTATCCTACTTTAATTAGATTAGCTCATATTTACATAATTGCATCATTTTGTATAGGAACGTGTGGCACGTCTATAGCCCACAACATTTAGGCCATGATGACTTGTCTTGGCCCCTATTATCATAACCCATTACAGGTGAACTGCCTTAAATACAACTAAAGCAAGGGTTTCCGTTAATTTAATGGACTAGCCACTATCTCACGACATTAACTGAAGACAGCCGTGCAACGCTTGTAATATCTTATTAAAGATAATATTCAAGTTGTGGTAAGGTTTTTCGCGTACTTACGAATTAAATAACATACTTCACTACTGGTTTCAGAAACGGTCTAATGATTTCAGTTCCTGCGTTGCCACATTACTCTTGAGGTGAAATGCTTACACTTTCATTTATAGACTAAATAATTATCTAATCTATGGCATTCATCATTCTCTGCTTGGACTACTAGGGTATCTAATCCTGTTCGTGACCCAAGCCTTCGTCCCTCAACGTCAGTTATTAGATAAAAGGTTGCTTTCGCCGTTACCAGTCGTTATGGGATCAAAGAATTTCAACTCTACTCCATAAATACTCCCCTCCTCATATATAACTCTAGTATAATCGTTTCTAATTGAAGACTAATCACACCGTCTAGGTACCCTTTAAACCTATTAAAGATGAATAACACTAGTCTTCTACGTATTGCCGCGACTGCTGGCACGTAATTTGGTCAAGACACATAGAAAGTAAGGATGTCATAATCAAAGTTTACCCTCTAGAACTTTACTCGATAAAATCGATCTTATACTTGTCTACGAGAATAAATTCTCTTAATATAAAAGTAGCAAATTAATTTTACTATGCTATGTTTAGTAGCATAAACCCATCACGGAAAAATTGAATAATCTATTACAAATAACTCTAAGAATTATTTGTAATCTATTAAACAGCCAAGTATAATTAGCCGAAGCTATTCATTCCCCCTAGTTGCTGGTTCAGCCGTTAGGCTATTGACCAATATTCCCCACTGCTGTACTATACGTATTGGGGTTTTTTCAGACCCAATGTGATCGATCGACCTCTCAGCCTCGACTACGGATTATTAGGCTAGTTAAACCATTACTTTAACTACTACCTATCCGAAATATTTATTGTCTTCTTAAAGCGGAATTTTACTTCCTTTTTTATTATAAGGTATTTATTAACCTTACTCTAAGGCGGCCAAAATATTATATACTCACCTGTACACCACTTCTAATAAAATAAATAGTATATGCTATTAGTTAAATTAGACGTTCGATTAGCATGTGTCAAGCACTTGGACAGCGTTCATTCAGAGCCATCATCAAACTCAACTTTTTTTTTATAAATTTAATTAAATAAATGGTATAAACACTTAAACACCTTTTTAAGGAATCTATACCATTACTAATATACCCTTAAAAACTTTTTTATAATCTGATTATACTTTTTTATTTTTGGATACAATTAAGCCGGGTCCTGTTATAGCTATTAGTCTATATAAAGGCTTAACCTAGAGCTTGAAAGTTCGTCAACAAAATTTTACTGTATATATGTTTATTTATATATCCATTTAGCTATAGTAGTTACTATAGAAATTAGTTAAATATTTTCTGTTTAATACTCAAGTTTTTACTTAACATTCATACTTTAGATGTTTTGGTTTAATAAGCGCCGGACTTTCCTACACCATAATTTAATATAGTTTTTACACTATTAGTATCACAAAAACTTAGACTATTAATAAAACCTTTGGTACAAAGGAAACAAAAAGATATTCATATTTAATATTACATATAATATAACATTAGCTACATTATTTAGAAAAAAATATATTTGCATTAACACTCGTACGAATATAACCCTAATTTTATATACGCCATCTATATAAAATTATGATTATCATTAAAGGGGTTATTATTACCTTAAATAAAACCTTCACTTTTTTTCAACGTTAGAAATAAAAGCACAAATTAGGAGCACAAAAATAAAAAACAATAGTTATGTTTTGTTTAATGTAAATCTAATGCATCTTTAATATAACTACTTGTTAAAACAACAAAAACTTGCGCTTGTATAAAGGCAATACCTAATTCTAAACCGGAAAATGCCACTATAAATGCTAAAGGAACTAAACCTAAAAAGAAGAAAATAAAACCAGAAGTCATAATATTATAAGTAAAACCAGCTAAAATATTTAATAACATATGACCACTTAGTATATTAGCTCCTAATCTAAGACCTAAAGAAACATTTCTTGATAAATATGATATAAACTCTATTAAAACTAATAAGGGTAATAAGGCTAAAGGACAACCGGCAGGCACTAATAAAGAAAAAAATTCTAAACCATGCTTTTGGAATCCTAATATTGTAGCACCTAGTACTACAGTAAAACTAAGGGCAAATGTAAAAATAAAATGGCTTGTTGATGCAAAACTATATGGAACCATACCTATTAAATTATTTACTAATATAAATATAAATAAAGTATATATAAAAGGAAAATATATTTGTCCTTTTAAAGGATTTATTTGATTTGTTACTATGCTATGAATAGTAGCATATATTGTTTCCTGACTTATCGATCAACTATTACTTACAACTTTATTGTAGTTTGTAGCTAAAAGATTTAATGTTAAAACTATAGTTGCACCAATTGTTAAGTATAATCCTATATTAGTTAATGATATGTGTAAGTTACCTAATATAGGGGCATCCAAACTTAATAGATTTCTAATCTCAAATTGGTCTAAAGGACTTGGTATTGCAGTATATGAAAAATTAATCATCTAAATTGCTTTAGTTTATTTTTATTGAAATATTTGCTTTTAAAATTAAAAAATGCCATATTTAATTTATTTTTTTTAGTTCGTATTAATACGGATATATGTTTTTATTGTAAAAAGGATAGGTAATAGGCCTTTTAATTTGATATGTACAATAGCTTAGCTAAAAATTTATCTTGCTAATTTACATTTTTATTATAATTTACTTATAAATATACGAGAAATAAATAAACGAACAAATCTAGGTAATATGTATTTTGATAATACATATATCATAATAACAAGTAAAATAAAAGCAAAAGTTACTTGATTAATAAAATAAAACGGAACTAATTGTGGCATTACATTATTTTTTTTTATTTATATTGAAATATATACTTTTAAACTATAATTTATTTTGCTTGCCTATTTTAAAGGAAGAATAAAAAAAAGATAGTTTTATTTTAAATCCTTATATTAGTAAAAAATTTAAAATTAATTGTTAAACTTAAGTTAATGTTTAAAACCCTCTTGCTACGCACAAGATATAAATGTAAATAATTTAATCTACTAAGGTGAAATTTTGCTAAAGTGGTTAATATTAATTGTTATAAATTAATGATGAAACTGAATAGTGTAAACCATCTAGAACAGGAGCAGGGTATATTCCTAATATAACTGTAAATAAAACTAATGTGAATAAAATTAAAAATTCTCGTTTATTTACATCACTTATATTGGCTTCAAAAAATTTACTAAACGTTCCAGCAAAAGCTATTCTATTAAACATATATATAGTATATGCCGCTGAGAAAACTATTGATGAACTAGCAAAGACTCCCAATAAAGGTAATCTTTCAAATACACCATAAAGAGACATAAATTCACCTACAAAATTTAAAGTAAGAGGAACACCACAATTACCTAAAGATAAAATAAAGAATAAAATAGAAAATAAAGGCATTACTTGAGCAATACCTCTATAGTAACTAATTAATCTAGTACCGGATCTATCATATAATACCCCTCCAGCACAAATAAATAAACCACTTGAAACAAATCCATGAGCCAAACCTAAAGCTATACCACCTTCTATTCCTTGAATTGTATTACTAAATACACCAATAAGATAAACAGCTGCGTGTGATACAGAACTATAAGCAATAAGCTCTTTAACATCTATTGTTCTTAAAGTACTAAAACTAGCATATATAATTGTTATAACACCAATTAAGTATATAATATATGTATAATCTAATGAAGCTTTAGGTAATAAAGGTAATATAAGTCTAAATATCCCATATAAGCTTAATTTTAAAACAATAGCAGCCAGTATAATACTACCACCTAAGGGTGATTCAACATGAGCTTTTAATAATCAAGTATTTAAAAAAATAGTAGGTGTTTTTACAGCAAATGCTATAAATATACCATAAAATAAAAATAATTGTGTAGAATAATTAAAATTAGTTTTATATAAAGCATCGAAGTCAGTTGTTCCCATTATAGAAGACATTGCTAATATTGATAATAATAAAAATAATGACCCAAATAATGTATATAAAAATAAATAAAAACTAGCTCTTACTTTATTACTTGATCCGAATAGACCTATTAATATAAATAATGGAGGTAATATGCTTTCAAAAAATATGTAGAACAATAATATATCTAGCACCAAAAAAACTGCTAATAATAATGTTTCTAATAATAAAATAATTATTACATAAGATCTTACATTTTCCTTAATAGAATTTCAATTACTTAATAAAGCAATAGGTGTTATAATTGTGGTTAATAAAACAAAATATATAGATAACCCATCTATACCTAAGTAAAAATCAAAAGAACTAATCTCAAAATATTCTTGGACAAATTGAAATTGATTGTTACTAAAGTCAAATAAAATAAAAACAATTAAGGAAATTAAAAGGTTAACAATGGATGTAAATAAAGCTATTGTTTTTATACGTTTCGTATCTAAATAGGTTAACTCATAAGACATACCAGTGGATATTGTAATTATACCCAACAACGGTGTTAATAATAAAAGTGTAAGTAGCATAAAAAAAAAAAAAAGAACTAATTTCCCTCAGGGTTAATTATATAACCTTTACTAACACTAGACAAAACTGCCTAGTTAAATTTATTTAATTAATAGTAACTATTTTAATTACAATTTAATTATAGAGATACGGAGGAATCGAACCCCATATTAAAGATCTGCAATCAAAAAGTAGAACCATCTACATACATATCCCCTAAAGATATATATACTTTTATATAATATTTAAAATAAGGTAAATCCGACTTGAACGGATAAGATTAAAAAAATCAAATAGTCCTAAGCTATTCATGTCTACCAATTCCATCACTACCTTTTTTTCAACAATTTTTTAACTCTACTTTATAAGAAGGAAAAAATTGTTGAAAAATCTTATTTTTTTTCGTATCGTAAAGAAATAATAAACACGTGAGCGGATTAGTTAACCCTTAATTAAATTACAAAAAATAAAATTACTATAACAAATACTGCTTAGCTAAAAAAAATAAAGACTGCTTCCCCTAAAGTAAATATATATTTGTTGGTATTATTTCAAAACTATATAGTACACAGGGAACTAGAATAACAAAAGCAATAACTATCGGTAATAAAACAGTTCAACAAAAAGACATTAATTGATCGAAACGTATTCTAGGGAATGAAGCTCTCGCTCATATAAATATAAAAATCATAATACATGATTTTATACCTAAAGTTAAACCATATAATAGTCCTTCTATTAAAGGATCTGAAAATAATGAATTTTCATTATGTAAATTGTTTATATAATAATCAAAGTCAATATATTCCACTAAAAAAAATAAAGAAGGCATATAATCGTATAAATAACCACCTAAGAATAATATACTAGTTAATATACATATTAAAACAATACTAGCATATTCGGCCAAGAAAAAGAAAACAAAAATAACAGCGGCGTGCTCTGTCATAAAACCACTAACCAACTCTGATTCAGCCTCCGCCAAATCAAAAGGAGCTCTATTAGTTTCCGCCAC
>Ga0302158_1000076_pt1 | contig 11221 bp, 13 predicted proteins | sample I_Fen_E1_1_FD_193505 | JGI IMG/M metagenome (GOLD analysis project Ga0302158, IMG submission 193505) | Peat permafrost microbial communities from Stordalen Mire near Abisko, Sweden - I_Fen_E1_1 | ecosystem: Environmental > Terrestrial > Soil > Wetlands > Permafrost | place: Sweden: Abisko...
TATTTGAAAAATATATTTCTTCCAATAAGGAATTGAGATGAACTCTCTTTTTATTTATACTAATATTTCCAGTTTCAATAAGCGAAATATCCAGAACTTCATTTACGGTGTTCAAAAGTTGATCTGAACTTTTTGCGATCATATCCAGATATTCGGCTTTTTCTGTTACAGATGTTTCATCATCTTTTAACAGTTGGGAAAAACCGACGATACTGTTCATGGGAGTGCGAATCTCATGTGAAATATTCTGTAGAAAAGCAGTTTTTAATCTATCGCTGTCAATGGCTTTCTGTTCGGCATCTCGTATTTTGACTAGATGACTCTTTAAAAGTGAGTAAAACAAGATTGCCGTAATTAAAACATAGAACCATCCTTTGAAAGTCTGTATCCTGGTCAATAGATCAGGGTCTCTTATAAAGTAATCGAGCACCCTATCAGAAAATACTATCCAAATGCCACCAACAATTATATAGCCTGCAATGATTCTATATTCAAATTTCAGTTTTTGCATTTTTGGCAACACATGAATTGTCAGTAGTTATTCATTCTGTCAAAAGTTTTCTGCAAATCCTCTGGACCAGCTTTAATCATGGCTTCGCTGAATCCAGAAGTAAGTATCGTTTTTCCCTGTTCTAATTGCTTAAAAATAGTCTCAATAAAATCAGTTACAGGCGGAGCGCTCTCATGCAAACCTTTGCCACCAAGATCAGTATTAAGGGCCGGAGGTATCACTTCAATAACCTCAATGTTTTTTGATTTAAGGGAGTGTCTCAATGAAATAGTAAATGAGTGAAAGAAAGCCTTTGAAGCGCAATATACTGGCATTTTTGCGAGCGGCACAAAGGAAAGTCCCGATGTAACATTGATTATAGTATTCAGCGATTTTAGATTGATAAACAGTGATGTTAAATGAACTGGAGCTTCAATATTTATTGCAATTTCATCTTTAGCCCTTTGAAAAAAATCGCTGTCGGAAACGGACATCCATTGCTGTATGCCGGCATTATTTATAAGTACGTTCAGGTCATTATGCTCTTTTGAGATCCAGTTATAGAGATCCTCTCTCTCTGAGGCTTTTGACAGATCGCACCTTCTTGTTACAACTGATGGATATTTCCCGGAAACTTCTTTTAAATGCGACTCGCGTCTTCCACAAATAATAACAGTATTGTTCTCTCTGACAAATTTTTCGGTCAGTCCTAAACCAATTCCTGAACCTCCGCCTGTGATAAGTATTTTGTTATTTGATGTTTTCATCCGTAAAAAAGTTAATTATTGAGGACTAATTTCAGAAAACATAACATCTGGTTCTAAAGTGCTTTTAATAAGCATATTAGTTATTGAGTCTTCTGTTTCATGGTGGTAGATATAAGATGGTATTTCTGTCTCTTTCATGATAACTCCGGCTTGCACAGCTCTCTCAAACAGATCAGCATCAGTTCCCAATATTATTTTTTTAAATCCGTTTAATTGAATCAAGGTATTTCTTTCAATAAAAAAAGTTCCGCCTATGACACATTCGCTAAGGTGAATTTTCTTTTTCGAATCAAACCTGTCCGGAACATATTGATTTCCGATAATCTTTACACCGCCGTAAAGAAAGCAAACTGATGGATTATGTAAAAGTATCGATTTCCTTGATTGCAGATGTACCGGACTGTATTCATCATCGGAGTCGAGAAATGAAACGAATCTGCCGGCAGATGAGTTTATTCCGCTATTTTTTGACATTGCCTCTCCACTGTGGGCTTTTCTTATATATCTGATTCTGCTATCTTTTCTGATATAAGGGAGAACCTGTAAATAGGTATCATCCGAACTTTCATCATCTATAATAATAGCTTCCCAGTCAGGTTCTGTCTGCAAAATCAGAGAGTTTATTGCTTTCTTCAGAATATTTGCCCTGTTGTATGTGGTAATAATAATTGAAAAAAAAGGTCTTGATACCAGTTTTGAATGATTTGATAAATTGAAGATTTGTTCCACCTTCATATTATAAGATTTAAAAGATAAACACTCAATAGCTTGCATTGTTTAACTATTTCTCTATTCTCCTCCAATTATTTTTAATTACCTAAATATTTTTTAACCGATTGCAGATCATAAAATTTGGCATACTCACCAATAAGCCTCAATTTGCCATATTAGCTTACAGGCCGGAATCAGGATCGCCAGTTTTGGATTTTATGGAGAAGCATTATACTCAATGAATGAAAACCAGTACGGGGGAGATCCGATCAGCTATTTTATCCCGTCGGTAATTTTTAAGGCTTATTGGCAAAAATTTATGTTTGTTGAGTTAGGGGGATCCTATCTATCTAAAACAGGAGATTCTGGCGTTATGAATGATTCCCTTAATCCCGACGGTAAAGTTTTTATGCTGGCAGGTCTGGGAGCTAAAATATCCAGGCTGGAAATATCACTGAGAACATACGTTAAACAACCAGCATCATATGGAATTATTCAGGTTACAGCAGCTTTGAAATTCTGAATACAGACTTTGTTTCATATCGTAAATAATATTCCCATATAGGAGGTAAATGTTTGATCCTTAGCTAAGGTACGGCCAAAAGAAAAAATGAAATGTACTTTCTCAGTTGGATTGAAGGAACCACCCAGGTTAAATCCGGTTTCAGATTTCGAGCTTTTGGTATCGGCGGTATGAAAGTAAAGCTCTCCTCCCAAAGTTAAAAATTTAGACAAGTCGTATTGTAGCTCCCAACCTGAAAATATCCAGTTTTTATTATTTGCACCAGGATTAATCCAGTATCCAGCTCCTCCATAGGTAGTTAATTTGCCCCACGATTTTTGCAGCCATACCGGAATAAAGATTTTTGTTTTCCCGTCACTGAACTCGGTGTTTTTTATTGTTGGTATCTCAATTATAGGAAATGTACCTATCTGAGGTGAATTTTCAGTTTCCTGTACAAAGCGAAATTTTATTCCAAATTCCGTATCTGCAAAACCGAGATCACCACCTTTGTGGACCGAATATATATAATTCATTGGCAACAACAGATGCATTTGTACATTTGGAATCAATCCGTAGTTTAATTCCATATGAGGTGCAGTTCCTGACCATACACTTTGCTGATAGTTGTTAATAGATGAAACATAGTATTCCCAGTGTTTAAATCCTACAGGTTCCGGATCGTCTGTATTAAAGGGAGGGCCCGCAAAATTAATTTGTGCGATGAATAAAATCAGAAAGCAGGAAACAGCAAGTCTTTTCTTATTCAGGCGATTCATATTTCATTATTTAGATGCTTTGGTGATCTTCAAATCAAAAGACCAGTTTCCAGAACCATAAATTAAAAGATATATGAGCAGCAGGGTCATGGCAAAATCGGTACGGTACTCATGTGCCCATGGCCACAATCCTTTATGCATCAGGATTGGTAATTTTGTTGATATAAAGGCAGTAATCATTATGATAATAAGTGGTATAGAAGCCACTCTGGTAAGTAAACCCAAAATAATAAGCGTACCACAAATAATCTCAAAAGTGCCAGTGAAATATGCCCAGAATGCAGGATGGCTGAATCCAATAGTCAAAAATCTTCCTGTTCCGAGAAGTTCAGGAAATAAATATTTTTGTATCCCTTCTGTCAAAAATATCAGACCAACAGTTAACCTTATCAGGATTGCCCTATTGTCATTTTCTGTACTGAAAATAAGTGCACTTAATCCTTTTTTTGTTTTCATGACTGTGACGTTTTTGTTTTCTTTATTTGTTCATCTTCAGTATAAAATGAATATAACAAAAAATCATGACTTTTGTTTCGGTTGAAAGTCAATGGATAACCTCTTTTTTTGCTCGGAATATGATGAATCTTAAGCTGAATAATTATCATTTATACAATTAATATATATTGCAGATTACTATTCAAACCTAAAAAGGTTTAACAGAAATGTCGGTTAAATTCAATTATATATTGAATTTGTTAAAACCTGAAGAGTTAAAGAACACTGTTGAAGTTCCGTTCTATAAACTTAATAGTAATACCGGAAATAAAACCTTATCTTTGAGCAAATTCGGCCAAACAGTATTATTATTAACGAACCAAATTTCAGTTTATGGGCAGATCGCAGGAAACATCAAACAAAAAAGAAGTAAAGAATAAAAAGGATAAAAAGAGAAAAGATAAGGAGAAAAAGAGGCTTATCAGGAAAGAAAGTGGTAAGAGCAGCTATGCCGATATGATTGCCTATGTTGATGAATTTGGAAAGATTTCTTCGACCCCACCGGATCCGAACAAAAAGATTGAGGTTGAAGCAGATAACATTGAGACAGGTGCGAAAAAGAATATCCCTTCTGCGAAAGCCAGTTACATACGAAAAGGAGTGGTGACATTTTTCAATGATTCGAAGGGTTTTGGATTTATACGTGATATGGAAAATAAACAGAGTGTTTTCGTTCACGCCAATAACCTTCAGGAACCAATAAAAGAGAACAATATTGTTAGTTTCGAAATAGGGAAAGGTCCCAAGGGACTTACAGCTCTGAATGTAAAGTTGTTTAAAGAATAATACCCCTGGACGCTTCGCTCCAGATATCTATCGGGACTTCTCCCAAAAGGGGACTAATTTCGTAACATAAGTTGAATTTCGGTCAGACAGTACGAAACACCCAGGGAAGACTGTTTTTAATCAATCATAACCCCTAATCACAGACTTTTTTAAACAATTAAGTCATTTCATTGTTGTTACTGCAATGATTGACTTGATATTAAATATGATCCTAACCGGAAATTTCTCTCAGAAAGGAGAAATATCGTCTTCATCTTTTGCTGAAAATGCAAAAGTATCATGCATATTTCTTAATTCAACTTTATTATTATTTTGATATGAAAAATATTTTAAAAAAAATAGTTACTGTTGCCTTTATCCTGGTATTTACCTTTAAGGTATTTGCTCCTGCCAGCGAAACTATTACCATGGTGAGAACTTCTCCCGTTGAACCGTTTAAGAATCTTATTCATGCAATAGGCATGGTTGAGACCCAGTTTGATACTCTGGCCTATAATCCTCTTGAAGGAGCAGTAGGCTATTTTCAGATCCGCCCGATACGGCTTATTGATTATAATGCCAGAACAGGATGCAACTATACAATGAATGACCTTTTCAATTATAAAATTTCTGAAAAGATATTTCTGTATTATGCTGCTGAATTTGGTCCTTATAATTTTGAACGTATAGCAAAGACATGGAATGGTTCAGGTAAGAATACTATTCTGTATTGGGATCAGGTTAAGAAATTTTTATAGAGTAAGCCGGAAGAAGGCATTTTGGAAACTTTACCCGTCAGCATTATGCAGTGGTAATGTCTATAAACACGAAACTTATTGTTTAACTACTCCGTAATGTCCGGTAAGAATGTATTTAAACGAAGAAGGATCGGGGAGTGATTTAAGGGATTCTACCTGTTTAGAAGTATTCATATTAAACTTCTCAACGAAGTGCTCATATTTACCATCCTTCATAATAAGATTGTCACCTGAGCACAGATAATCGTTTCCTATAATATAACAAGATGAGCCAGGAGTATGGCCCGGTGTTTCAATAATTCTTATTTTAAGTCCGTCAATAGTCAGAGTATCATTATTATTGAGAAGAGTATAGGGACCGAATTTCCATTTTGTCTTGGAAAATTTCGTTTTTCCGGTTGTCCCATTGATCATCTGCTCTTCATCTTTATCCATATAAATTTTTACATTTTTGAATAACCCTATTGCACCAATGTGATCACCATCGGTATGAGTAAGAAATATCGCAGAGATTTTTTTTGACTTGATCCCTATTCTGATAAGCTCAAGATTAAAGTTTTTCTTCGCGATACCGGCATCTATCATAATGTATCCGTTTTTACCTTTGAATATATATGCATTCACGTAATGGTCCTTTATGCACCATACCGAATCATTCAATGCACCTGTCTCTGAAGGTGTCATCGCCCTGGTAGCGTGAAGGAAATCAAAAAGAAAGATCAAAGCTCCGAATAAAAGCAACCCGATAATTGTCACGATTGCCCAAAGAATTCGTTTTACCGTTTTTTTCATAAGTCAAAAATTTAATAGGTGAACAGGTCCCAGACCTGTCTCTGCTTCATTTTATGGGCCTGGGCAGCCGGCTATAAAACATGAATCCGCCTTCCTGTCTAATGAACTGGCAATCGGGATGTTTATCCATCTCTCTTCTTGAAGTTGATTTGGCAACTATATAAACCGGTTTGTCAATCTCACCATCAAGTAGCCAATCCTTGTTATTGCTTTCAGGGTTTCCTCCCGGCATCTTCCGGAAGTAAAAATAAGGGGCATAACTGTAGAAGCCGACAGTAGTTACATAAACATCTTGTCCTGAAATGCTTTCGTAAAAATTGATCGCTGGAGCCTGTGAAAATCCTTCAATTTTTGGAACAACAGCCTTTAGGTAGAAGAAAATACAGAAGGCTGTTGCATAAAACAATGTGATGATGCCGATAAAAGCTTTCCTCCTTTTAATTAATAATATTGAAACAATAATGGCTAAAAGATAAACGACTCCGATCAGGAATTCAAAGCCACTCCATTTTACTTGTGTATTGAGACATGCAACAGCAAAATCGTCTTTTATGTAAGGTATTAGCAGATCTTTAAACCTGGCTACCAGGGGAAGTCCGATAAGTATTATTGAAAATATTGTTCCTGTGATCAGAATAAGCCCGACCAGATATTTTCTGAAGGTTTTTTTATCATTAACAAGTTCATAAACATAGTAAGCAGCAAAATATGAAAGCGGTAAATATGTTAGCGATGAATAGTGTACAATTTTTGTTTTAACAATTGAAAATAATATCATTACCACCCAGAAGAGTATTAGCATCCATTTGAGAAAGTATTTGCCTTCACCGCCAGAGCCTGTATCTTTTTTCATGAATAAGACTGGCAATGCCAGAACGGAGATAGGAAAGCATCCCAGGAAAACGACCAGGAAATGATAATAGATTGGTCCTGAATGTCCTGCAACTGGTTTAAGAAACAGGTCAACCTGGTACTTCAGAAATTCCCTGATAAACCAGAAACCATTGTTTATCATTTCAGGCAGAAACCATAATGAGGTGATAATCAGACAGGCTATGGAAAAAATAAGAATATTTTTCCAGTTTGAAATTCTTTTGAATCTCATTGATATCCAATACACAATGACAGTCAGACCAGCTATAAGCAACCCGACAGGTCCTTTTGTAAGTGTCGCAAAGCCAATAGAAATTCCTGCAAACAAAGCATATTTAAATCCTTTATCTTCGCCATTGGCGCTGATACTTTTAGCCAGGAAGATAACCGACAGGAAAATAAAAAAATTAAAGAATGGATCAATTATTCCCGATTTAAAATACAGGTGTGGCAGAAATGAACCCAGGTAAGCAAGTGCCCATATCAACCCGAATTTTTCATCATATAGCCTCTTCCCGACAAAATATAACAACATAAGGGTTAGGATGCCGATCAGGGCATTTGGGAAGCGGGCAGCAAATTCATTAATCCCGAATACTTTCATACTCATAGCCTGCATCCAGAAAAAGAGTGGTGGTTTTTCCCAGAATGGATGAAAGTCGATTTGAACCCGGCTGAAATTACCTGTTACTATCATCTCGCGTGCCGATTCGGCAAAATTTATCTCATCCCAATCGAAAAGATGAACTGAACCCAGAAAAGGGACAAAAAAGAAAAATGCTGAGATAATAATTATTATAGGATAAATCTTTCTGCTCATAATTTACTAATTAGCAAGAAGTCTCCATTTATAAATACCTGCTTTAGCGAGAAAATATCGGAATGATACACCAAGCACCCCTAAACCGTACTTCATACTCCTTTTGAAGTTAATGCTGGATGCTTCTTCAAAATATTTTGTGGGACAGGTTATCTCAGCGATTTTAAAACCACAGTAAAACAATTGAGCAATAATTTCATTGTCGAAGATGAAATCATCTGAGTTAAGATCGAAATTTATTTTTTTCAGTACTTCAGCAGAATATGCCCTGTAACCAGTATGGTATTCAGTCAGCTTCTGATTCATTAAGACATTCTGAATTAAAGTAAGTATCCGGTTTGCGAAATATTTATATGTCGGCATACCACCGGTCAAAGCACTTTTTCCCAAAATCCGCGAACCAAATACTACAGGATATAGGCCACTTCCAATAATAGTGACCATTGCCGGAATCAACAAAGGTGTATACTGGTAATCGGGATGGAGCATAACAACTATATCAGCTCCCAGCTCGAGTGCCTTTCTGTAACACGTCTTCTGATTCCCGCCATATCCTTTATTTTCCTCATGGTGAATAATATACTTTATCCCAAGCTGTTTCCCTAGCTCAACAGTATTGTCTTTGCTATGATCATCAACAAGGATAACTTCATCGACGATATTAAAAGGAATTTCCTGATAGGTTTTTTCAAGTGTCAAAGCTGCATTATATGCAGGCAGAACAACAACTACTTTTTTGCCGATATACATATTTTGTGGTCCGTATTATAAATATAATGAGTATCAAGAATAATGCATATACCCTCATTGATTTTCTTCGTTCACCCCGTCCCCAAGGGGAGCGAAGAAAATCAATTTACTCCCCTTGGGGCTGGGGTAAATAAATTGATTTTCAAGCGTTTTTGGTTTTTGTACGTATCATTACGGATAGTCATAATAAAAGTAATTAGCAATAAGATTATTAATGCTGACCTCCAAATCCAGGTTTTTAATACGTTGACTGAGGGTGTATAATAAGTAAGTCTGATGCCATCCCACCTGATGAGAGGGTTGAGAAAATAGATAGTGCCATCGTAGCATTTAATCTCGGTTCGTAAATAAGTGTCTTCTTTGCTGAAGTAACAAGAACCTACGGAACTATCTGTCATTCTGATTTTTTCAACTCCATCCTGACCAATGAACGTTATTGTTTTTACAAGTTGGTTCAATCTGACTGAAAGAGTATCATTCTTTAATATAATAGCGTTGATCTCAGGCAATTTTGCTAACGCCGATCTCTTCTCTTCATTGGTTTTATACGAACTTATATTAAATTTTACCGCGATTGAACGGCCGGTACTCAGAGCTTTCAAAACAGAATCCTTTATTGGGTCAGTATTGGTCATATTATAGGCGCTGCAGATATCTTTAATATCTGTCATATCATGAGAGTCATCATCGGCCATAACAAAAACCGGGTGACCGTTAGATAGAATGGAATCATAAAATTCATTAAACAGGCGCTCATGATTTGCAATTTCCAGACAATTATAATTGGAAAGGTACTTGAAATCGTGATTTGAGAGAGCTTTTCTGTAAGCCGGATGTACGATTGCAATAAAAGCACTGGTATCTTTTTTAAGCCTGTCGATAACAAATTGTTTATTACTCAGTGTCTGACGAAAAGGATAATCCAGCCAGCTGATTTTTTTTGCATTTAAAACAAGCTGGTGATTTTTATAATACTGATATCCATGCTCATACTCGGGAACAAACCATTTATTTTTGATTTCATAATTGTTAATCGTCTGGTAATCTGAAATACCGATAATATCATAACCGAATGATCTGTAGAGACTATCAAGAACAAAAGTGGATCGTGCAACCTTTTTTGCCGGGTCGAGGAATTTCATTGTATGCGCATGAAAATTAGCTCTTTCCCATTTTTGATTGTTAATATTACGATATGGATTATAAATATATTTACCCAGAAAAGGATGCGGCTCGGGGAAGGTATATTTTGTATTGACTACAAACTGCAGAATCAGAATTACACTAATAAATAAAAATAAACCGATGAGAAATTTATTTTTAATTATGGGTTTTTTCACAATTATGGGATAGAGTTAATTACAGCTCAAAATTAACCAGATATTCTGAAAAAAAAAGAATATTCGATATTCGCCGGATTTGCCCAACTGTATCCTCCGGTTCATATGCTGAATCAGAAACTGCATATAAATAATTTGGAAATTGTCTGATCTGGTTTTTATAAGATGCTTACAGATCCCTTTAAGTTTTCAATAAAGTTAATAAATTTCGGAAATTTTGTGGACGCTTAAACAGAACAGGATTGAACAAGTATACTTAACTTCACGTTTAATAAACAAAACACTATGGAAGATAATATCCCTATTGGCTGGCAAAAATTCCTGACCGGATATCCCTGGTTCAGATTCATTGGAGGTTATCCGATAACTGCTTATTCGGAATTTATGCCCCCACCCAGGCTTGGATATAAACCTTATGGAAAACCCGATTTTCGTACTTTACAGGAAGAAGATCCGTTTGGGTGGAATATCTCAGAATTGGAAGAGGAGAACGAGTTAAAACCCGGGATTGAACATATCGGCCATCAGATAATGAGCAATATACTCAAATTAGGCAAAGGTCTTCCGGAGCATTATATCAGCGGACATGGCGGTGAAAATTTATTGAATAATCCCTATTGGCCGGCTGAATTAGCTGCTCATGCCGGGTCGTTGTTGCACGAAAGATTTGTAACTCTGCTGCCATTAATGCTATCCCGTACCCAGGATGACAAAGGAAGGGTGATCTGGACTTTTTTCGGAAATAGCATCCATGATCCTGAAAAGGTCTTCTGGAAAAGTTTTTTTACGGCTCCCGGTATCGAGAAATCTGAGAATGAGTCAATAGCTTTTTTTTCAGATCTGCTTTCTGAAGCATATGGAGAAAACCTGTCAGGTACGGAATCACTTTTCAATACAGGATTCAGGATTTTGCCTTCAGATGGATCAGTGCTGCCTGCCTGGACGAATAAATTTGTTATTAATAACGATTCCTCATTCACGGATATAAAATATCTGCTGACATTCCGACCCTTCAGCCAGATGCCTGAAACGATCAGAAGCAAATACCTTTCCGGAACATTATCATTAATTCCGTTTCCAGGAAGCCTTGTATTCTGGGGCATGCCAGGTTATCTCCGTCTGAGAAAAGAACTACCTGTTATGGCGCAGATCCCATTGCTTAACCTTGTTGCGCGCAACAGAGGGATTGGCGCATTACGCGTGACCCAGTCGGGTTGGATTCATGAGCCTCATCCCGGTAACAAGGACCTGGTAATGAATGAAAATCTTATTCATGATACTTACCATCGTACCCATCGCTGGCAGAGAATCCACAGGTATCAGGATGAACTTAATGAGGCAGCCCATCAGATAAGAATTGTGAAAGCGTTATTCAGTAC
>Ga0302158_1000077_pt1 | contig 11129 bp, 7 predicted proteins | sample I_Fen_E1_1_FD_193505 | JGI IMG/M metagenome (GOLD analysis project Ga0302158, IMG submission 193505) | Peat permafrost microbial communities from Stordalen Mire near Abisko, Sweden - I_Fen_E1_1 | ecosystem: Environmental > Terrestrial > Soil > Wetlands > Permafrost | place: Sweden: Abisko...
AATATTGAATTTAAAGAGGAATACCTGTTTGAATTTTTTAGTGATATATATGATTGGGATTAAATATTGCGGTGCTCTGCACTTATGGTTATGTGTTTTAAATGTATCCCTACAAATATTTTGCAGCTCTGCTGCTTTGTCTTAGGCCCAAAAGTGCTGAACTTCGAACTATTTGCATGTAAATGATTGTAGTGCAGACTAAAAGGTGCGGAGCACCATAATATTTGTAGATAAATGTTTGTCGTAGAAGATAAAGGTGCAGCGCACCGTAATATTATATTATATGATTGAAATTAAATTCATTAGCAAACATGTTTTTGGAAATAACAAATGATATCCATTTAGGATTATAATTCGGATGTTGCAACGCTGAAAACAGGAAAATAGTATCAATTAATTAATAATAAGAATCTATTATGTACACTGATTGGTTATTAAACGGATTAAGATGTCCGGAAACTCTGAAAACTTTGAAACGTGACGGGAACCGTTTCGAATCTGATGGAAAAGTATATGCAATAAAAAATGATATACTTTCAATTGTATATCCTGACGATTTAGGAGGTGATGACGCAAAATATAACAGACTCTATAACCTACTTGCACCTCTTTACGATTTGAATGAAAGGGTTATGGGTAAGTTACTTGTTGGAGTCGATATGACAAAAGGAAGAAAAGAAATTGTTTCGTTCCTGGGATTAAAGCCTGGTATGCGGATGTTAGAAGTCTCTCCCGGACCGGGAGTCTTCCAGAAGTATCTGAGAAATGATATCGGAGAAAACGGGGAATTAGTGGCTCTCGATCTGTCAATGGGAATGTTACGGCAATGCCAGAAAAGGAATGACAAACTCAACGTTCATCTGATTCATGGAAACGCCCAATTTCTACCTTTTGCCGACAATTGTTTTGATGCATTGTATCACTTTGGCGGAGTAAATCTGTTTAACGATCCTCAAAAAGCTATCAGTGAGTTTATCCGCGTTGTCAGAAAAGATGGTATTGTGAGCTGGGGTGATGAGGGATTCTCAGAAAATTATAGGAATGAACGCAGAAAAAAATTAATGCTTAAAATAAATCCCGGTTTTGCAAAGCCTCGTCCCATAATTCCTCATTCAGTTTATGATGTAATAGAAAATGAGGTATATGATGGCCTTGGATATTTAGTGGTTGCCAAGAAAAGGTAAAAAATGGCATTCTTTCAATTTCTGAACCAGCCGGTGACCCTGATAAAATGGTTATTTTTATCCTAATTACAAACTTATAATAAAACAACTACCATGAACCCCGGATAACTATTTGAAAATATGAGAAGTAACTTTATTAAGATTCTTTTGTTTTTTGCAGTAATAATCTTCCGGGTCATAGAAGTAAGTGCCCAAACGGATTCTGTAAAGACGATAATTTTAAATTCTGTGTATGTAACGGAAAAGAAACCTGCTTTCAATACTAACTGCAGAGAAGTCGTCGCCCTTACCAACACGGAGATGAAAGAAAAAGGAGCACAAACTCTATCCCAGGCCATAGCCACACTTCCCGGTGTGAGCCAGATCACAACAGGGGCTATCTCCAAGCCTGTTATTCGCGGATTATATGGTGATCGCATTCAGATCAATGTTGCAGGTTTGAAACTCGAAGATCAGCAATGGGAAGACGAAGATGGGCTGGTACTTTCCGATGCAGGAGTCGAGCGTGTTGAATTGATTAAAGGTCCGGCATCCCTTTTGTTTGGTTCCGGCGCTATGGGAGGAGTAGTGAATATTGTTGAGGAAGATTTACCTGAATCAGGAACTACAAAACAAAATCTGAACTTCAAATTATTTAGTAACACTTACGGTGCCGGAATAGATTATGGGTTTAAGAAATCAGGGAAAAATACATTTCTGCTGAGAACAGGGATAGAGAGTCATGCTGATTATTCTGACGGAGCAGGTAATCGAGTTCCCAATACCCGTTTTGCTCTTTATAACGTTAACCTGGGTTACATTGTGCAGCGTGAACATTTTAAATCTGAAAACCGGATACTGGCTTCTTACAATGAATTTGGCTTCATTGCCGATTCTGCCGATCTTCATGAAGATGCAAATGAACCACGTCTAAGCAGAGAATTTGAAGAAGCACATTATACAGTATTATTTCTATTATTTTCCAGTAGAAATTCCATTCACCTTAATGAAACAACTGAATTAAATGTCACAATGGGAATTCAGAATAATATGCGCCAGGAACAGGAGCGTTCAGATGAAGTCGATCTAAGTTTACTATTAAATACTTTTTCTTTGAATACATCAATAAGGAAACAGTTGAGTCATAACTGGACCATGACTAATGGAATTGCAGGGATGTTCCAAACCAATAAAAACTTTGCCAGCCGGATAATTGTACCTGATGCCTCAATTGCAGAAGGTTCTGTATTCAGTTACGTAAACCGCCGACAGCAATCAGGAAAGTTGAATGGAAATTTTGAAGCCGGACTAAGATACGATCACAGGCAAGTCAACACTCATCAAACCGGATCTCAAGTCTCACCGGCAATTGAACTGATGCCATTTAACAAGGGGTTCGATAATTTGAACGGTTCTCTGGGTGAAAGCCTTAATTTTAAGAATCTTCTTTTGAAATTTGATCTGAGTTCAGGATTCCGAACCGGGAACCTGGCTGAATTGTCAGCCAATGGTTTACATGAAGGTACTCCCAACTGGTACGTAGGTAATCCGGATATGAAAGTTGAACAATGTCTGAATGCTGATATTTCTGCAACGTGGCAATACAAATGGCTTATATTAAGGGGATCGGTTTTCAGGAACAGGTTCCATAATTTTATTTACCTCCGCCCTACCAATGAAGAATTGTTTGGATTTAATCTCTTTCGATATGAGCAGACCAATGCAACTCTACAGGGATTTGAAGCGGGAGCAGGCATAGAAAATAAAGAGCATTTCAGTTTTTCATTTGATTACTCGTACCTTGATGCAAAACGGGATGATGGTTCATGGTTACCCTTTACTCCTGCTAACCGTTTTTTATTTGACTGCAAATATTTCCTGCCCGCAAGAAGTACCAAATATCAAAATGCCTTTATATCTTTTGGGGTAAACTATACTCAAAAGCAGGATCATACAGACATTTATGAAATTTCCGCCCCGGGTTACTGGCTCATAAATGCCGGCGCCGGGGTAAGTTTCAAATCTGTCCGCATCCTGCTGTCGTGCCGGAATCTGGCTGACCAAAAATATTACGACTTTCTGTCGAGGCTCAAATATTTCGGTCTTAATGATATGGGAAGAAATATAGTGTTGAATGTAGGATGGCAATTTTAATTATCCGAATATTTAAAAACTTAAAATAAAATTAAACTATAATATCCTTGTTATGAAAAAAAGGACTCTGCCACCTGTAATAGTTTTTTTCCTTTTCTTATTTATTAGCTGTGAAAGAGAACAGGAACCCCTCCCTACCCTTGAACTCAAAACCGGCGCCGGTTATACTTCGCAGAATACAACAATCTCCAAAGGATCAACTCTAACGGTAGGTATTCTGGCCACTAAGGCAGAAAATAACCTTAAAACATATAATGTTTCAGTTTCTTATGACGGAGCCTCTTCTACCATAACCGTTCAGAGTTTTACCATTCCTTTGGATCAAAATACCCTCTATAATAAAGATGTAACCTTTACAGTCCGGAACCAGACAGGTACAGAAAAATATTATTTCACCATTGTTGATGTGGATGGAAATCTAATACAGAAGATGCTCACTTTTACTATTGAATAATTTTGAATTATCTTCTGTTAAACATACGAGAGCCAAATGCCCTCGCTCTTTATGATTAGGTAAGTTCTTCAAATTAAGATGAACTGAATACACCTATTTTTAAACAATTAAAACAATTAGATTTGACCTTTGTTTATCATAAAGAATTACACCTTGACCAAACAGAAAGAACAATTCATGATCAGAAGATTCAAAAATATTATTTCTTTACTGTTATTGCTGGTTTTTCTTCTGCCAACAATAGTTAAAATTGAACATCACCATGATAATTTTCAATGTAAATCATTAAATGAAAAACATTTTCATGATTTTCATCCGAATTGTGCAATATGTAATTTTGAATTTTCTATTTTCATATTAAGCTATGAAAATATTGATTTTCAAAAGGATAAACCAGTTGATAATTACTCTAAAAAATACAATTCCCGGTTTTCTTTTAATCTCTACTTATCTCAATTTTCATTACGTGGTCCTCCTGTTATACAAATTTGAAATGAACATTATATAATGTGGTTTTAAAAATTTGTTTAACATTTAAGAGGTAATCGAATGAAAAAACTATTTATCATTTGCCTTTTGATATTAATTTATCAGATCGCAGAGGCACAAAATAAACTTACCGGCAAAATTACTGACAACATAACGGGAGAAGCCATTGTCGGAGCAGCAGTTTACATTCCTGAACTTAAGACAGGAACATTTGCTGATATAAACGGTGTTTATAAAATTGAGAATCTTCCTAAAGTAAAAGTTATTATTCAAGTCAATTTCCTCGGATATAAGTCAGTTGTTGAAAATATAGACTTAGCATCAACTACATCCAGAGATTTTATCATGGAACAGGCCATTACAGAAATGAATGAAGTTGTTATTACAGGTTCATCGAGGGCGATTGAAATTACCAGAACCCCGGTTCCAATGATTACAGTTAACAGTAGGGAATTGCTACAGAATTTAAACACGAATATAATTGATGCAATTGCAAAGCTTCCAGGGGTTAGCGCTGTGACGACTGGTCCAAATGTATCAAAACCATTTATTCACGGACTAGGGTTTAACCGGGTACTGACTTTATTTGATGGTGTAAGACAAGAAGGACAGCAATGGGGTGATGAACATGGGATTGAAATTGATGAAAATGCGGTGGACCGGATTGAAATCGTGAAAGGTCCTGCAAGTTTAATCTATGGTTCTGATGCATTAGCCGGGGTAGTCAATTTGCTTCCTGCTCAACCAGTTCCAGATGGAACTATAAAAGGTCATGTAGAAACAAATTACCAGACAAACAATGGTCTTTTTGGCGCTCACACTGCTTTTGCAGGAAATAAAAACGGTTTTATATGGGAAGGGGTGGCATCACATAAACAAGCCACCAATTATCAAAACAGATACGACGGACGTGTTTATGGCACAGCATTCAATGAAACTGACTTAAGCGGTTATGTCGGACTCCATAAACAGTGGGGTTATTCCGATCTTAACTTTTCTTTATTTGATGACTTACAGGAGATCCCTGATGGCAGCCGCGATTCGGTTACCCGGAAATTCACAAAGCAAATTACTGAAGCCGATACGTTCAGACCAATTGTTTCAGATGCAGAATTAAATTCGTATAAAATATCTACTTTACATCAACATGTCCAGCATTACCGTATATATTCAACAAATAATTTTATCATCGGGGAAAGTAAACTAGGACTGATACTGGGATACCAACAAAGCATAAGAAGGGAGTTCAGCCATCCGGAATACCCTGATATCCCGGGCCTTTACCTTGATCTGAAAACGCTTACTTACGATATAAAATATATCATTCCGGAATCTAAAGGATGGGAAACAACTATTGGTATAAATGGTATGTATCAGCAAAATACTAACAAGGGTACCGAATTTGTAATACCAGATTATAATCAGTTTGAGGTTGGGCCATTTTTTTTGACAACAATGACCATAGCTAAACTGGACTTAAGTGCAGGTGCCAGATATGACACTCGTATTTTTAGAAATGATGGAATGTATACCCGTTCCAATCCACAGACAGGTTTTGACATGCAGGTAAGTTTACCGGATACAACCATGGCAGATCATCCCTTCTACAGTTTCAAACATACCTTTTCAGGCATATCAGCAAGCATTGGCGCGACTTATAATATTACAAAGAAGTTTTTGGTAAAAGCAAATATTGCCCGGGGATTCCGTGCTCCGAATATAGCTGAAATATCTGCAAATGGAGTTCACCCGGGGACTCTGATATACCAGATCGGCAATACTGGTTTTAAACCTGAATTCAGTCTCCAGGAAGATTTTGGGATTTCTTACAGATCAGATCATATTAGTGGTAACCTGGAAATGTTCAATAACAATATTACCAACTATATATTTAATCAGAAACTATTAAACCATCTTGGACAAGATTCAGTCATTATTAAAGGTAATCAGACTTTTAAATTTCAACAGGCTAAAGCTCAATTATATGGATGGGAGGCAAATCTTGATATTCATCCTTATGACTGGCTTCACTTTGAAAATTCTATCTCAGTAGTGTATGCTTTAAATAAGGGTGGAAATGGTATTCATGTCACAGATAGTTCAAAATATCTGCCCTTCATTCCACCACTCCATACTAATACCGAATTACGTGCTAATATCAAAAGTAAGTCAAAGCATTTTAATTCAGTATACTTAAAGATAGGGATGGAATATTACGCTAAACAGGACAGGGTCTATTCTGCAGATAATACAGAGACCCCGACTCCCGGTTATGTCCTTTTTAATGCAGGAGTGGGTGCCGATTTTACAAACAGTCAGGGGAAAGTACTTGTCAGCATTAATATTCTGGGTAATAATATTACTGATGTTGTTTACCAATCTCACATGAGCAGATTAAAATATTTTGAAGAGTACCCAAATAACCTCTCAGGCAGAAGCGGCATTTATAACATGGGCAGGAACATAAGTTTTAAGTTAACTGTGCCTCTTAATTTCTAATAGAAGCTTCTGTTTGCTCTGGAGATTGCTGTATTAACTCAAAATCGCCACACGCATTTACCATATCTGGCTTGTTTGATAACAATCAACATACATAGCCTAAAACCAAGCACTTTTCAATGGGTAAGAGTGATTAAGACTACTGGTGATTCCAAGTTATTACTGCACAAATTTGACTTTCTTCTAATAATTTCTTAAATTTGTTTATTATTAAAAGAGAATAATTCTCATTAGATAATTATTAGTCATGCATGCAGGCGAAATAAGAAATAAAATAATTGAGAGAGGACTTAAAGTTACACCTCAGAGAATAGCAATTTTTGAGGCTATTGTCAAACTCAATAATCATCCGACAGCTGAGAATGTTATAGATTATATCAGGACAAATCATCCAAATATAGCAACAGCCACTGTTTACAAAGTACTTGATGCGTTGGCGGAAAAAGGGTTAATCAAAAAAGTAAAAACAGAAAAAGATGTTATGAGATACGATGCATTTCTTGAAAAGCATCACCATTTATATTCTTCCGACTCGGATAGAATAGAGGACTATTTAGATGATGAACTTAATGATATACTTGAAAAACATTTTGCGAAGAAAGGAATACCCGGTTTTAAGATTGAAGATATTAAACTACAGATAATAGGCAAGTTCTTAAAAAACAAAAAATAATTGATCATTTATAAACTAATACATATTAAAAATGGAGAATAACTCAGATAAAGTCAGCAAATGCCCTGTTACCGGAGCAACTCAGAAGCACAGTGTTGGTACCAGCGGTACAAAAAACCGCGACTGGTGGCCCAATCAGTTAAAATTGAATATACTGCGACAACACTCATCTTTATCTAACCCTATGGGGGAAGATTTTAACTATGCTAAAGAATTTAAGAGTCTGAATCTGGAAGCCATAAAAAAAGACCTTCACAAGCTAATGACCGACTCTCAGGATTGGTGGCCTGCCGATTTCGGCCATTACGGACCATTATTCATCCGTATGGCATGGCACAGTGCAGGCACATACCGCACAGGAGATGGTCGTGGAGGTGCAGGAGGCGGACAGCAACGCTTTGCCCCTCTTAACAGTTGGCCCGATAATGTCAACCTCGACAAGGCACGCAGGTTGCTTTGGCCGGTCAAACAAAAGTATGGCCGGAAAATATCCTGGGCAGACCTTATGATCCTTACGGGTAATGTAGCCCTGGAATCAATGGGATTCAAAACCTTTGGATTTGGTGGTGGGCGCGCAGATGTCTGGGAGCCGGAAGAAGATGTATTCTGGGGTTCCGAAACCAAGTGGAAGGAAGCTGACAAACGCTATTCAGGCGAACGCGACCTCGACAATCCGCTTGCAGCCGTTCAAATGGGGTTAATCTATGTAAATCCGGAAGGACCAGACGGAAACCCTGATCCGGTTGCAGCGGCTAAAGATATTAGAGAAACGTTTGCCCGTATGGCCATGAATGATGAAGAAACCGTTGCACTTATTGCAGGTGGGCATACCTTTGGCAAAACCCATGGAGCCGGTGATGCGGCACTTGTTGGACCTGAACCTGAAGCTGCAGAAATTGAAGAGCAGGGCCTGGGCTGGAAAAGCAAGTTTGGCTCAGGAAAAGGAGGCGACACAATCGGTAGCGGTTTGGAAGTGACATGGACACAGACGCCAGCCAAGTGGAGTTATTATTTCTTCGAAAATCTTTTTAAATACGAATGGGAATTGACAAAAAGCCCGGCCGGAGCGCAACAGTGGGTAGCAAAAAATGCCGATGGTGTTATTCCTGATGCACACGACACATCTAAAAAGCATGCACCGACGATGCTTACTACGGATCTTTCTTTGCGTTTCGATCCCGCATATGAGAAAATTTCAAGACGCTTCTATGAACATCCTCTTGAATTTGCGGATGCCTTTGCACGTGCATGGTTTAAGCTGACTCACAGGGATATGGGACCTCGTGCACGCTACTTAGGTGCTGAAGTGCCTGCAGAAGATCTGATCTGGCAGGATCCGATACCTGCTTTGAATCATACCCTGATTGATGCGAAAGATATTGCTGCATTAAATGCTAAGGTATTAAAATCAGGACTATCTGTATTTCAATTGGTATCTACTGCATGGGCTTCAGCCTCTACTTTCCGTGGATCCGACAAACGTGGTGGAGCGAACGGTGCCCGCATTCGTCTTGCTCCGCAAAAGGACTGGGCTGTTAACAACCCTGCTCAGCTGACTAAAGTACTGGAAAAGCTTCAAAGTATCCAAAAAGAATTCAACAGTGCCCAATCTGGCGGAAAAAAGGTTTCTCTTGCAGACCTTATTGTATTGGCAGGTTGTGCCGGTGTTGAAAAAGCTGCTAAAGACGCAGGATTTGTTGTAAATGTCCCGTTCACTCCGGGTCGTATGGATGCATCGCAGGAGCAAACCGACGTGGAATCATTCGCAGTGCTTGAGCCTGCAGCAGACGGGTTTCGCAATTATCTTAAGACAAAATACTCCATATCAACCGAAGAATTGTTGATTGACAAAGCCCAACTGCTAACACTTTCTGCTCCTGAAATGACAGTTCTTTTGGGTGGTATGCGAGTGTTGAACACAAACTTTGACAACTCTGAACATGGAGTTTTCACGAAACGTCCTGAAGTTCTTACCAACGATTTCTTTGTAAACCTGCTCGACATGAGTACGGCCTGGATGCCAACTTCTGAGACCAAAGAGACATTTGATGGATGTGATCGCAAAACGGGAGCGCTAAAATGGACAGGAACCCGGGTAGATCTTATCTTTGGTTCGAACTCAGAGCTTAGAGCCCTTGCTGAAGTCTACGGAAGCACAGATGCTCAGGAAAAATTTGTTAAGGATTTTGTTGCGGCATGGAACAAAGTAATGAACCTTGATCGCTTTGATTTGGCTTGATATCACAAAAGTTGATCTTGAGACAGACTTCTTTTATAGTATTTAATTTAATGACTATCGGGAATGAATAATATATATTTGAGAATTGCTTTTGCTATGCATGTACTCATCCCCCCTGCCCCCTTCTCTTGCAGGCAAAAGAAGGGGGAGATATCTTCTTAGCCCCTCTTTGCGGAGCAGCTACACTTTATACACATCTTTTCAGTCCCTTACATACTGCTCATGATCAACTCACCCCCATCCCCTCTCTACTTCGTAAAGAGGGGCGTGCACGTGATAAAGTTTCAAAAATGATGATTAAGATTCTACCATTTAGGACTGGGGGTGTTTCCATCCTGAAACAATAGTGTAAAAATACTTTTTGACTTCTTGCGGATGATTCATAAATTTCGGCATATCAATGAATTGCCCCCTCTTTACGAAGTAGAGAGGGGGTCAGGGGGGTGAGTATTAAAAAGCTAAAATGAAAAGATATGTATAGAGAGTAGTTACGTAGTAGAGAGGGGATGGGTGTGAGTATGTATGAGATAAAAGAAATTCCTGATCGAAAAGATGTGCATAAAGGGTAGGCGGAGCAGAGAGGGGTTGGGGTGAGTTCATGAGATTATATGATTGATATTTAATCACTTAAAATAGTTTAATATTGAATGCCGATACTTATATTTAATTTTAAACAATATGACTATCGGTAATAACACATACAAAATCCAAAAACGCTTGAAAATCAATGAGGTTACATGGATGATTCCTGATACTCATAATATATAATTTTAAACAGAAGGGTTGAATTTTAATAATAAACCATAAATAATACAAAAGAAAAGAGTATCGAAATATTTAATTATGAAGATATCAAGTGCTTAGCATCGTATTTCTAAACAGCGCATTCCGTACATCTCCGACTATTGCTGACAACGTCCCCGCTCCTCTTTTCCCGTTTACAACTTTTGGTGGTTTCTTCAAAAGAAACCTTAATTTTACCACATGCCTTTTCAAAAAGGAACTGACGGTTTATTTTTTCTCTTCGGAACTTTATATATTAAAACAATATGATTAAATATTTTAAATATTTAATAGTAAGCATCTGTTTAACAATTTATTGCTTCAATCCAGCATTTGCACAAACTGTGAATAAATTTGATTTTGAGCGGATTGAAGATAACTCTTTTCTAATTGAAGAAGCTTACAATCAGGATCCTGGAGTAATACAACACATTTCTTCATTTCAGTATATGAAAGATCATACCTGGATTTATACTTTCACAGATGAATGGCCTGTACCCGGACAAAAACATCAGCTTTCGACAACAATTCCTGTTTTAAACAATGGGTCAACCGGATTGGGTGATATATTGCTAAACTACCGTTATCAGGCCATATTCAGAGATCGATTCGCCTTTTCCCCGAGGTTTTCACTCATATTGCCAACAGGAAATTACAGAAACGGACTGGGTGCTG